>OGQD01002428.1_pt1 | contig 10169 bp, 8 predicted proteins | sample 1553091 | NCBI WGS metagenome assembly OGQD01 (sample SAMEA2580290, study PRJEB22360) | human gut metagenome | biome: human gut; feature: human-associated habitat; material: faeces | place: Denmark | collected 2008/2010 | reverse complement strand
GCGCGGCCTGAGCGAGCAGGGCTTCACCGTGGACGTCGCGGCCAACGGCATCGACGGCCGGCACCTGGCGCTCAACGGCGAATACGACGTCATCGTGCTCGACGTGATGCTCCCCGGTATCGACGGCTACGGCGTACTGCGCGCGTTGCGCGAACAGCGGCAGACGCCGGTGATCATGCTCACCGCCCGCGAGCGTGTGGAAGACCGCGTGCGCGGCCTGCGCGAGGGCGCCGACGACTACCTGATCAAGCCGTTCTCCTTCCTCGAACTGGTGGCGCGCCTGCAAGCGCTGACCCGCCGTGGCGCGCACCTGGAAAGCGCCACGCAGATGCGCATCGCCGACCTGGCCATCGATCTGGTCAGCCGCCGCGTGCAGCGCGGCGGCACGCGCCTGGAACTGACTGCCAAGGAATACTCGCTGCTGTGCGTGCTGGCCCAGCGCAGCGGCGAAATCCTCTCCAAGACGGCCATCGCCGAGCTGGTCTGGGACATCAATTTCGACACCGATACCAATGTCGTCGAGGTCGCCATCAAGCGCCTGCGCGCCAAGCTCGACGGGCCGTTCGACACCAAGCTGCTGCACACCATCCGCGGCATGGGCTATGTGCTGGAGAGCCGCACCGTGCAGGAGCGCGAAGCGTGAAAGGCCTGTCGCTGTCGACGCGCCTGGCCGGCATGTTCGCCGTCGCCGCACTGGGCATCTTCCTGCTCATCGGTTCGGCCATCTATTGCGTGCTCGATGCGCAGATCGAGCGCCTGCAACGCTCGGAGCTGGACACCCGTTTCAACATGGTCGCGCGCATGCTCGACAAGCCCGACCTCGCCGAGCGCTGGCCGCACATGCAGCTCAAGCTCAACACCCTGAGCCAGGAGTACCAGTTGATCCGCTTCTGGATCGACAGCGACGACGCGCGCTTCCGCTACGGCAAACCCAACGAGACGGTCAACCGGATGCTCGGCACCGGGAACGGCTATGCCGAGCTTGAGCTGCCCGAACACGACGCACCGCTCTCCGCCCGTGTCGGCCGCCTGCCGGCCAGCGATGGACGACCGGCGCTGGTGCTGCTGGCGGCGATCGACAGCGTGGCATTCAAGCACGCCCGCGAGGCGACGCTGGTGACGCTGTTCGTGCTCTCCGCGCTGGGGATCGCGCTGGCGACCTTGTGCGGCCATTGGATTGCCCGCGTCGGTTTGCGGCCGCTGCACGAACTGTCTGCCGAAGCGAGGCAGATCAGCCCCCGCCAGCTGTCCCAGCGGTTGCGCCTGGCCGGTTTGCCGGCGGAGCTTTCGGCGCTGGCCGGTGCCTTCAACGAAGCACTGGACCGGCTGGAGCAGGCTTATCTGCGTCTGGAGTCGTTCAACGCCGACGTCGCCCACGAACTGCGCACGCCGTTGGCCAACCTGATCGGCCAGAGCCAGGTCGCGTTGTCCCGCGAGCGCAGCGCACAGGATTACGAGGAGGTGCTGCAGTCCAACCTGGAGGAGCTGGAGCGCCTGCGTGCCATCGTCAACGACATGCTGTTCCTCGCCCGTGTCGACCAGGGCGGGCTGGCTGCCGAAAGGGTGGAAACCTCACTGGCGGCCGAGGTGGCGACGACGCTGGACTTCCTCGAGGTGATCTTCGACGAACAGGGCGTGCAGGTGAATCTGCGCGGCGATGCGTGGGCCTGCGTCGAGCGCGCGCTTTTCCAGCGCGCGGTGACCAACCTGCTCTACAACGCCGCCCAGCACACTGCACCGGGCGGGCGCATCGACGTACGCCTGAGCGGCGAGCGCGGCGCCGCGCTGGTGGAAGTCAGCAACCCTGGCGAGCCGATCACCGCCGAGCAACGCGCGCGGCTGTTCGAGCGCTTCTATCGCGCCGACATGGCACGCGCCAACAGCCAGAGCAACCATGGGCTGGGGTTGTCCATCGTCAAAGCGGTGGCGAGCATGCACGGCGGCTCGGTGTTCGTGCGCAGCGAGGGCGGGGTGAATACCTTCGGCTTTACGGTGGATGGGGTGGGGCCAGTCGGGCCGGCGCAGGATGATCAGCAGGATGTGACGGGCGAAGTGGTGCCAGTCTGAAGGCTTCAGTGCTCGGGCAATAGCCCTCTCCCTTCCGGGAGAGGGCTGGGGAGAGGGTTTTCGAGCCCGCAGCGGACTCAATCCAGGCGCCGCGTCTTCGTCCGAATCAGGTAGATGCTCACCAGCGTCGCACTGGTCAGCATGAACGCCCAGGCCCAGGGGCGCTGCACGATGAACCCTGAAATGAGGATGCTGCACCACATCAGGCCGATGGCGTAGACCTTGCCCTTGAGCGGGATGCCTTCGCCGTCGAGGTAGTCGCGAATCCACGGGCCGAGTTTCGGGTGATTCACCAGCCAGTCATAGAAGCGCTGGGAGCTGCGCATGAAGCAGGCGGCGGCGAGCAGCAGGAAAGGCGTGGTGGGCAGCACCGGCAGGAAGATGCCGATCACGCCCAGTGCCACGCTGAGCCAGCCGATGCCCAGCAGGCAGTAGCGAACCCAGGCGTGACGGCTTTGGCGGATTTCTCGTGGCATCGACGTACGCGTAGCGAATCCGGAGCCGCGTTGCGCGGCTCCGGCAGTGGATCAGTGGGTGCGGGGCTTGAGCAGGGCCGGTTTTTCTTCCGGGGCCTGGCACAGCAGGAACAGGTTGGTCAGCAGTTCGGGAATCTGCGCGACCATGTCATCCACCAGTCCGCGGTCGCTGGCGATCTCGTCGAACTCGGGTTGTTCGTCGAACAGGCCGGAACCGACCATGATCGGCAGCAGCAGCTCGCTGACTTCTTCCTCGGCCTGCTCGAACCACACCGCTTCACGCAGGAACACGCCTTCCATGAAGCCGATGCACCAGCCGCGGATGTCGGAGTCGTCCGGCTCGTCGCCCAGGTAGGGTTCGCAGGGCAGCTCCAGCTCTTCGTCACCGGCCATCTGGCGGATGATGTGCGCCTTGAGCTGGAGCAGGGTCGATTCGATTTCGTTGCGCTCTTCCTCACTGCGGTAGTGCGGCGGCTCGGCAAACAGGGCGTCGATCCACTCGCGCTCCGGCACTTCCTCCGGGCAGATCGCCAGGGCGGTCAGGTAGCCGTGTGCCGCCACGTAGTCCAAGGCTTCCTCGTGCAGGTCATCGGCATCGAGAAAGACTTGCAGGCGGGACAATTGGTCGGCGAAGGACATCGGGTACTACCTCGGAGGTGATCGGTCCCGAATTGTAGTCCTTCCGGGGGCCCGCGGCAAAAGCCAAATGCCCGTGCAGCCTGAGCCGACGCGGGGTTCGGACGCATGTGACGGATTTTTCCGCAGTTTCCCGGACAAGGTGCCGGCCGTGGGCGGACGGCTTGCGTATAATGCGCGGCTTCATTCGGAGTCCCCCATGCTCGATCAGGCACTGCGCATCCTCAAAGACGTTTTCGGTTACGACGCCTTCCGCGGCAATCAGGCGCGGATCATCGAGCGCGTGGCCAGCGGCGGCGATGCCCTGGTGCTGATGCCCACCGGCGGCGGCAAGTCGCTGTGCTTCCAGGTCCCGGCGCTGCTGCGCGACGGCCTGACGGTGGTGGTCTCGCCGCTGATCGCGCTGATGGAAGACCAGGTCGCCACACTCGACGAACTGGGCGTGCCGGTGGCGGCGCTGAACTCCTCGTTGAGCCCCGAGGCCCAGCGCGAAATCGCCGCTCGCCTTCAGCGTGGCGAAATCAAGCTGCTTTATCTGGCGCCCGAGCGCCTGGTGCAGCCGCGCATGCTGGACTTCCTGCAGCGCCTGGAGATCGGCCTGTTCGCCATCGACGAGGCGCACTGCGTGTCGCAGTGGGGCCATGACTTCCGTCCCGAGTACCTGCAGCTGGGCCAGCTCGCCGAGCTGTTCCCGCACGTGCCGCGCATTGCCCTGACCGCCACGGCGGACATGCGCACCCGCGAGGAGATGATCCAGCGCCTGCACCTGCAGGACGCCGAGCAGTTCCTCTCCAGCTTCGACCGGCCGAACATCTTCTACCGCATCGTGCCCAAGGAGCAGCCGCGCAAGCAGTTGCTGGGCTTCCTCGCCGAGCGCCGGGGCGATGCCGGCATCGTCTACTGCATGTCGCGCAAGAAGGTCGAGGAGGTCGCCGAGTTCCTCTCCGCCCAGGGCTTCCCGGCGCTGCCTTACCACGCCGGGCTGTCCAACGACCTGCGCGCCTATCACCAGAAGCGCTTCCTCAACGAGGAAGGGCTGATCATGGTCGCCACCATCGCCTTCGGCATGGGCATCGACAAACCCAACGTGCGCTTCGTCGCGCACCTGGACCTGCCGAAAAGCCTCGAGGCGTATTACCAGGAAACCGGCCGCGCCGGCCGTGACGGCCTGCCCGCCGATGCCTGGATGGCCTACGGCCTGCAGGACGTCTTGCTGCTGCGGCAGATGATGCAGAACTCCGAGGGCGACGAGCGCCACAAGCGCGTCGAGCGGCACAAGCTCGAAGCCATGCTGGCGCTGTGCGAGGAAACCCGCTGCCGCCGCCAGGCGTTGCTGGCCTATTTCGACGAGGTGATGCCCAACCCCTGCGGCCATTGCGACATCTGCGTCGATGGCGTGGAGACCTGGGACGCCACCGAGCCCGCGCGCCAGGCGTTGTCGGCCATCTACCGCAGCGGCCAGCGCTATGGCGTCGGTCATCTGGTGGACGTGCTGTTGGGCAAGGACACCGAGAAGGTGCGCAGCGTCGGCCACCAGCACCTGGCGGTATTCGGCATCGGCAAATCCCGCGCCGAGGACGAATGGCGCACGCTGTTCCGCCAACTGGTCGCCCGTGGCTTCGCCGATGTGGACGTCGACGGCTTCAATGGCCTGCGCCTGACCGAGGCCTGCCGTCCGTTGCTGCGCGGCGAAGAGACGCTGGCCCTGCGCCGTGATCCGAAGCCGCAGCGCAACAAATCGTCCTCTTCTGGCGGGGCCAGTTCGGCCAGCCAGCTGGTGCGCCAGGAAGAGCGCGAGATGTGGGAAGCCCTGCGCACCCTGCGGCGCAAGCTGGCGCAGGAGCACTCGGTGCCGCCCTACGTCATCTTCCCCGATGCGACGCTGCTGGAGATGCTGCGCAGCCAGCCGACCACGCTCACCGCCATGGCTCAGGTCAGTGGCGTCGGCGCGCGCAAGCTGGAGCGCTACGGTCAGGCCTTCCTCGACGTGCTCACCGAGTCCGAGGCGGCGCCCGCCACCCCGGCACCGGTGGCCGACCTCAGCCACGAACTGGTCACCCTGGCCCGCGCCGGCATGACCCCGGCGCAGATCGCCCGCCAGCTCGATTGCAGCGAGAAGAACGTCTACAGCCTGCTGGCCGAGGCCATCGGCAAGCAGCAGCTGGGCCTGGAACAGGCGCTGGACCTGCCCGAGGAACTGCTCGGTGAAATCCAGGACGCCTTCCTCGACGAGGACGGTGAGCTGCCGCCGGTGACAGCAATCGCCGAGCTGTTCGAAGGCCGCGTCCCGCTGGGCGTTCTGCATTGCGTGCGCGCCGCCCTGCAGGCCGAGCTGGAAGTCTGATCGCGCCGAAATACGGCGTTACAGATGAAATATCAATGTGCCAGCAACGGCGCCTTTTTCCACCAGTCCTATCTGTCAGTACGGAACACTTTCGGAGTGACAGATGGCGAGCTGGGTGCGGGTAGTGGCGGGGCTGCTGGTCGTCGGGCAACTCAGCGGATGTGCCAGTGGTGGCGGGCTGACCGAAGGTGGCAAGAACGCCTTGATCGGCGTTGCGGCGGTCGCGCTGGTAGCAGGGCTGGTCATCATGTCCAAGGACGATGACGACGACGATCGAGACTGCCGCAAGCATCACAATCGCTCCGAGCGCCGCTATTGCAATGGCTCCTACTACGACCACGACCGCTACCGGAACTCCCGTGACGATCGCTGGTGATTGCAAAGCTCCGTCAGTTTCGTGACGGGGCAAACCGACAAACTTGTGACGCACGTCCCGAACAGCTATGGTGGCACTTAGACCTCCACGAGAAGAGGTGAGCGTGCCACAACAACAAAGCTGGCTGGACGACGTCCGCTCCAATGCCTATGCCGAACAGCTCTCCCGGGGCTTTCGCCGCCTGCGTTTCGAGCCCGACCTCGAGACCCAGTACCGTCATTACCTGCTCGAAGACAGCTTCGACCTCAAGCGCACCGCGCTGACCATCGGCGTGCTGATCTGGCTGGCGCTGGCGGCCATCGATTTCCTCCTCATCCGTGGCCCCGAACACTGGCAGATGCTTGCCGTGCGCATCGGCGTGCTGGTGCTGCTGACCGTCTGCGGCGGGTTGATCCTGCAGCGTCGCCATATCCACCTGCTGGTGCCGCTGAGCCTGGCCTGCATCCTCAGCGTCGGCATCGGCGCGGCGGCAGTCGCCGGCATCGCCCACACAGTGGACCAGAGTTATCCCTACGAAGGCCTGTTGCTGGTCAGCATGGCCGCCTACTTTCTGATCGGCCTGCGCTTCGCCGAGGCGGTGGGCAGCGCTTCCGTGATCCTGCTGGCCTACGTGGGCTTCGAGTTGTATGCGGGACTGCCGTTGCCCAAGCTGATCAGCAACGTGGTCTTCCTGCTGTTCGGCAACCTGGTCGGCGCGGTGGGCTGCTACCTGCTGGACTACAAGTCCCGCCAGCATTTCCTGATCAGCCGCCTGCTCAAGGTCATGGCCGAGCACGATGCCCTGACCGGCCTGCACAACCGCCGCAGTTTCAATCGCCAACTCGAGCGCCTGTGGCGCCAGGCGCAGCGCGAGAGCGTGGGGCTGGCACTGCTGCTCTGCGATGTCGACCATTTCAAGGCCTACAACGACCGCTACGGCCACCAGGCCGGCGATGGTGTGTTGCAGCGTATCGGCGAGGTGCTCATGGCCAGCGCCCGGCGCCCGCTGGACATGGCTGTGCGCCTGGGCGGCGAGGAATTCGCCGTGCTGCTCTATGGCGCCAGCGAGCGGGAGGCGAGGGAGCGTGCCGAGGTGTTGCGCGGAGCGGTGCAGGGCCTGGGCATCGTCCACGAAGGATCGCTGACGGCGGATGAGGTGACGCTGTCCATCGGTGTCTCCTGCCTCTGGCCGGAGACAGGGCATCCGCTGCGCAGCATCTACGAGCACGCCGACCGTGCGCTCTACGAGGCCAAGGCGTTCGGGCGCAACCAGGTTGTCGCCTGATGGCCCATTCCGTCCCCCGAGCTGGCGCCGTGCGTGACTGCGGCGTGCGCAGGCGCGGTGCTAGGATTCGCCGCACCTTGCCTCCGAGCCCGCGCCCATGCAGCAGCTGATCCAGCCCAACGGCCAACCGCACTACGGCATCTTCCCCGGCACCCCGGCGACCATCAATCACCGCGACTTTGACTTCCGCTCGCCCATGGGGCGCCGTCTCGGCGCGTTGAGCAAGTGGCGCAGCTTCCACCAGTTCCAGTACTTCGGCCTGATCAGCCCGACGCTGATCGGCGGCTGCGCGCTGGCGGACCTCAGCCTGCTGTCCATCGGCTTCGTCTACCTCTACCACCCCGAGAGCGGGCGGATGATCGAGCGCCAGTTCAAGTGCCCGCTGGGCAAGGGCTCGAATTTCTCGCAGACGCCCAACGACGGTGTCTGTGAACTGCGCCAGGGGCGCAACCTGCTGCGCCTGGAGAATGGTTCCTCGCCCCTGGAAAAGCGCCTCCTGGTGGAACTGGACGACGGCACCCGCATCGACGCCCGTTTCAGCGAGGAGCAGCCGGCGTTCGAACCCATGAGTATCTGCACGCCGACGGCGGTCAACGGCTGGGTCTACGCCCGCAAGGTGGCCGGCGTGCATTGCCATGGCGAGGTGCGTAGCGCGCTGGGCGACTACGACCTGCGGGAGCTGGATGCCTACGCCCACCACGACTGGTCCGCCGGCTACATGCGCCGCGAGACGTTCTGGAACTGGGCGTGCCTGTCCGGCGAGGCGCAGGGGCGGCGTGTCGGCCTGAATCTGTCCTGCGGGGTCAACGAGACCAGCTTCACCGAGAACTGCTACTGGCTCGACGGCCAATTGGTGAAGGTCGATACGGTGCGTTTCGAGTTCGACCGCGATCATCCGCTGCAGCCCTGGACCATCCGTTCCTATGACGGCCAGGTCGAGTTGCGCTTCGAAGCCCACGGCCTGCACCAGGAACGCCTGAACCTCGGCGTGCTGGCGAGCAACTTCAAGCAGATCTTCGGGCGCTTCAGTGGCGTGCTGAAACCGGCAGGGCAGGCCGAGGTGCGTATCGACAATCTGTGGGGCTTCGTCGAAGACCAATATGCGAAATGGTGAGGCCCGAGGTCACACCCTGCGACAATCTGTCATTGTACGGGCTTGATTAGCTGGCTAATAATTAGTCAAATCAACTTAGCCGACTCATCCTCGATTCTCTCAGTAGAAAGCCCGACGCAATGTCAGATAACGATAAGCACTACTTCGGTACCCAATTGGCCCAGGCTTCGCGTGCATGGCGGGCTGAACTCGACCGCCGTCTCAGTCATCTCGGACTTTCCCAGGCGCGCTGGCTGGTGCTGCTGCACCTGGCGCGCCACTCGGCCGCCCCCACCCAGCGCGAGCTCGCGCAATCGGTCGGGGTCGAAGGTCCGACGCTGGCCAGGCTGCTGGACGGCCTCGAAGCCCAAGGTCTGGTCCGGCGGCAAGCCGTGGCCGAAGACCGTCGCGCCAAGCGTATCGCCCTGACCCCCAAGGCAGACGTGCTGATCACCGACATCGAGAATATCGCCGCCGCGGTTCGCAACGAAGTGCTGGCGGGCATTACCGAAGATGAAATCGCCCTGTGCCAGAAAACGCTCAGTCGGATTCTCGGCAATCTTGAGCGGAACTGAGCAATTCATCACGTTATTCAGGTAAAGTAGCCATTTTTCTGGCGGTCCTTTGTGGGGCCGCTGGCCATTCGCTATCCACTCCCCAACCATTCGCCGGTTTTTCGACGATTTATCTTGACCAAATCCAGCGCACCACCTAATCCGTGATATCAGACGGCCTGTACTCTGCAAGGTACAGTGGGTAGTGCGTGACGGTCTGCAGTCCGGCATGGCTTCAGGTGTGAGGACAGGTTCAGCCTGCTGCTTTCGAGTGGTCAGGGAATGGCGTGCAGACCCGGACAATGGGATGGGGTTATGGCTCGAATAAAGAGAATTCCGCTGACGCTGGCCGCACTGTCGGTTTTTGTATCCGCTCACGCGAATGCCCTCGGTCTCGGGGAAATTACGTTGCATTCCGGCCTGAACCAGCCGCTGGATGCCGAGATCGCTCTGCTGCAGACCGGCGACATGACGTCCGACGAACTGGTGGCCAAGCTCGCCAGCCCCGCGGACTACGAGAATGCCGGGGTCGACCGCTTCGTGTTCCTGCAGAACTTGCGCTTCACCCCGGTGATTCGCAACGGCCGTGGCTACATCAAGGTGGTGTCCACGCAGCCGGTACACGAGCCTTACCTGAATTTCCTGATCGCCGTGGAGCGCCCCAACGGTCGCCTGCTGCGCGAATACACCGTGCTGATCGATCCGCCGGAGTACAGCGCCAACCGCAGCCTGGCCGCCAATCTGGCGACCAGCGTGCCGGCGCCTTCGCGGGCTTCCGGCTATCGCACGGAACCTGTACGCAGGGCTCCGGCGCAACCGTCGTTGCCGGCTGGCGACGGCCGCTACACCACGGTGCGCAATGACACCCTGTGGAAGATCAGTTCGCGCCTGAGTGGTACTGGCGTTTCGCGTTCGCAACTGATGGACAGCATCGTCGCGCTGAATCCGCAGGCCTTCGTCAATGGCGATCCGCATCGACTGAAGGTCGGCCAGACGCTGATCCTGCCGCAGGGCCAGCAGCTCGCCGGTAATACTGCCGCGCCCGCTCCGCAGGCCGCTTCAACAGAAGCATCCACGCCTGCCGCGCCCGCAGCCGTTGCCCCGACCCAGGCACCGGGCAACACCGCCGCGCCGGCCGGTGGAGCCGACGCCGCCAAGGCCGAGGCCGACCTGCTCCTGGCCAACGCCCAGCGCGACCAGTTGAACCAGCGCATGGACGACATGCAGAAGCAGCTGGAGTCCCTGCAGCAGGCGTTGCAGAGCCGCGACCAGCAGGTGCAAACGCTGCAGGCCGAGCTGGATCGCCGCCAGGGCGAAGCCGCCTCCGGTAATGCTCCGGCAGCCGATGCTCCCGCGGCC
>OGQD01002427.1_pt1 | contig 10171 bp, 6 predicted proteins | sample 1553091 | NCBI WGS metagenome assembly OGQD01 (sample SAMEA2580290, study PRJEB22360) | human gut metagenome | biome: human gut; feature: human-associated habitat; material: faeces | place: Denmark | collected 2008/2010 | reverse complement strand
CTCAACCTGCCGTTCTACGAAACGGGCGGCATCAAGAAGGGCCAGCTCACGGAGAAGGACATCGAAATCATCGTCAAGCTGCTGCGCGAGATCAAGCCCCACCAGATCTACGCCGCCGGCGACCTGGCCGACCCCCACGGTACGCACCGCACCTGTATGGAGGCCGTGCTGGCCGCGCTGGAGATCGTCAAGGACGACGAGTGGATGAAGGGCTGCCACCTGTGGCTCTACCGCGGCGCCTGGATGGAGTGGGATCTCGGCATGGTCGACATGGCGGTGCCCCTGTCGCCCGACGAGCTGATCATGAAGCGTCACGCCATCTACCGCCACCTCTCGCAGAAGGATATCATGCCCTTCCCGGGCGACGACCCGCGCGAATTCTGGCAGCGCGCCGAGGAGCGTACGCAGCATACGGCCAAGCTCTACGACCAGCTGGGCATGGCCGAATACCAGGCCATCGAGGTCTTTGTGAGAATGTTCTAAGGAAACAACAAAAAACGTTACAACATGCGTTTAATCATTGAAAATACCCCGCAGCAGGTAGCCCAGTGGGCCGCCAACTACATCATCCAGCAGATCAAGGCCAAGGAGCAGGTAACGAAATCACCCTTCGTGCTGGGACTCCCGACCAGCTCGACGCCGCTGGAAACCTACAAGGAGCTGATCCGCCGCCACAAGACGGGCGAAGTGTCGTTCAAGAACGTCATCACGTTCAACATGGACGAATACGTCGGTCTGCCCGAAGAGCACCCCGAAAGCTACCACTCGTTCATGTGGAACAACTTCTTCAAGCACATCGACATCAAGCCCGAGAATGTCAACATTCTGGACGGCAATGCCGAGGATCTGGTCAAGGAGTGCGCCGACTATGAGGCCCGCATCGTCGAGGCCGGCGGCATCGACCTCTTCATGGGCGGCGTGGGCGAAGACGGCCACATCGCCTTCAACGAACCCTTCTCGTCGCTGAACTCCCGCACGCGGGTCAAGACGCTGACGCAGGATACGATCCAGGTCAACTCGCGCTTCTTCGGCGGCGACGTGACGCTGGTGCCGAAGACGGCGCTGACGGTCGGCGTCGGGACGGTGCTTTCGGCCAAGAAGGTGCTGATCCTGGCCACGGGCCACAAGAAGGCCCGCGCCGTGCGTCACGGCGTCGAGGGGGCATACAACCACCAGTGGACGATCTCGGCGCTGCAGGTGCACCCGAACGGCATTCTGGTGTGCGACGACCCGGCCGCCGAGGAGCTGCGCGTAGCCACCTACCGCTACTTCAAGGACATCGAGAAGGACAATCTGATCTCGAAGTAGGATTTTGAACACCCGAGCACACGAAAAAACCCGCACCTCAAGATGCGGGTTTTTTCATAAATTACAAAACACAAAAATTTGAGCCTCCGATAATCTTAAAAGCCTCGATTTTACATAAATTTCAGAAATTCACCCTATATTGCAAAAACGTCTGAAAAGAGTCTACCCAAGTTTCCATTCTGCAAAACGGGATATTTTCAAACCGAATCCATGGATACCAAACTATTACAAGGATTGTCCCAAGGGCGACAAGCGGCATTCGATCAACTGATCCGGGAATATTACCCGCGACTGATGGGATATGCCCGTCTGTTGCTCGACGAAGAGAGTGCCCGGGATATCGTACAGGAAGTGTTTCTCTATGTCTGGGAACATCGCTCCCGATTGCATTTTACCGCCGGATTCCAAAGCTACCTCTTCCACATCTGCCATTCGCGGATGCTCGACACAATCAGACGCCGCAAAATCTTCGAAGTCTCGGACTCCCCTTTCGACCTCCAACTGCGGGAGGATGCCGCCTGGCTCGAACGTAACAATGATAACATCGTGCGCACGATCTGCAACAAACAGTTGCTGGAACGCATCCTCACCCTGGCGGACGAACTGCCCGAAAAACGCCGGGAGGTATTCCGTCTCTCGCTGCTGCACGACATGAGCAACGCCGAAATATCCGAACTGCTCGACATCCCGCGCCGAACGGTCGAAGGACACCTCTACCACGCTCTGCGTTTCCTGCGGGCGCGCATTCCCAAAGAGGAATTGCTCCTGCTCATGAGCCTGTTTCTGCTACACTGAAACACCCTTCGGAAAAAATTTTTCAAAAAAAAGGAATGAGGCTGCGTAAATTCCGCGGCTCAATCGTTTAATCTTTAGAATCATGCAAGAAAAGGAGTATATGAGCCCTTCGAAGATCCTGGAATTCATCAACCGCCGTTGCGATGCCGACACGGCCGCCGAGGTACGCGCCTGGATCACTCGAAGCGACGAAAACCGCGCCGAATACCTGCGACTGAAACAATTATGCGCCCTGAAGGATGTACACCGCCACTCCGGAAATTTCGAACTCGAGGGCGCTACGCGAAAATTCCACACCGAGATCGTGCAACGCCGGCACGTAGGTCGTCTGCGCCGATGGGTCTATGCCGCATCATCCGCGGCCGCCCTGCTGGCCGCCGGGTTGTTGGTCATCGGCGTCGAACTCTACTCCGAACGGTTCGAATGGCATACGGTGGCCAATACGACCACCGACGAAGTGCTGCATTTCACGCTCGACGATGGAACGAAGATCTACCTCCGCCACGGAGCAGAGCTCTCCTTCCGGGAAAATTTCCTCCGGCGACGCGACGTCCGGCTCCGCGGCGAAGCCTTCTTCGACGTAGCATCCGACCCGATCCACCCGTTTGTCGTGCAAACTCCCGACCTCCATATCCGGGTATTGGGAACAGCCTTCGATGTCATCACGGGAGATTCGACCGTGGCGATTCTCGAACGGGGGAGCATCGCCCTGGAAACGACCTCCGGCCAGGAGCTTGCTACGATGCACCCGGGCCAGCGCGCCGTAGTGGACGGTGCCTCCGGTCAACTGACCTCGCTGGAGCAGGTCCAAACCGGAAAATACACCGCCTGGAGATTCAATCACAAGGTCTACGACGGAATCTCCTTTGCCGAAATAGTCCGGCTCATTGAGGAACGACACGGCGTATCGATCATCTACGACCCCTCAGCCTTCGGAAATACCGCCTACAGGCTGGTCATCAGTGACGACGAGACCCTCGAACAAATGCTCGAAATCCTCAACCTGATTTCACCCGTCGAATATACAATTCAGGGAGAACGGGTCTTCCTGAAAAAACGACCCTGACACTGCGAATCTGAAAAACAACAACCGATCGGCTATTACCCATAACCTTAAAGAACACATCATCCATGAAAGAACCTTAACACACGATCTATTACCGGAGTCTTCACCATCCGCGCTACACTTCGGTATTTGCCAACCCATCTTCCACCATTCCAAACCTAAATACGATGAATAATCATGCGAACGTCGTCCATGCAGATGGACGAAACGGGGGAATTATGTCTCAGCCCAAACAGGTTCTGCGAACGCTGGCACTCCTGTTCCTGCTATTCGCGGCATCTATACGTCCGCTCCCCGCCCAAAACATACAGATCACCATCCATCCCGACAAGAAAGAGTTCAGGGAATTACTTCCCGAGATCTCCCGCCAAACGGGTGTCGAATTTTCTTATAACCTTGAAATACTGAACATCAGCACCCGGGCAACCGGAAAAATCAGCGGATCACTGAAACAGGTATTGGACCGGATTTTTGCCGGAACGGACATCCGATACACGCTATTGGGCTCCAGCCGCGTCGTACTGACCTTGACCGCACAGGGACCGCAGAAAGCACAACCTGTCGAACCGGAACGCTATCGTCTGACGGGTGTCGTACGGGATCAGGCCGGCAAACCGCTGGCCGGCGTTACGGTCGTCGAGAGCCCCTATAACGGAACGGCAACCGCAACCGACGGTTCGTATGCCCTGGAGATCAAACCCGAAGCTCAGATTACGTTCAGCTGCCTGGGATATACACAGGTCGTGGAGAAGGTAGCAGGGCGCACCACTCTCGATGTAACGCTCCAGGAGGAGGCTACAGCACTCGAAGAGCTGGTCGTCGTGGGATACCGCACCGTCAAGAAGCTCTCGCTGACCGGATCGGTTGCCACGGTGGACATCAAAAGCAAGGAGCATCAACCGATCACCAACTCGACGCAGATGCTCTACAACACGCCTGGCATCTGGGTCAATCAAGGTGGTGCGCAACCCGGCGTGGACAAGGCCTCGATCTCGATCCGCGGCGTCAACTCGTTAAACTCGACCGGCGGAGCCCCGCTCGTGCTGCTCGATGGCGTCGAGTACGATTTCGGAGAGATCGATCCCTCAACAATCGAATCAATCACGGTTTTAAAGGATGTTTCGGCCGCCATCTACGGTCTGAAAGCGGCCAACGGTGTCATTCTGGTCACCTCGAAGAAGGGCGCCAAAGGACACCCTCGCGTAGAGTACAGCGGCAAATACGGCATACAACGCGCCACTTATCTCCCGGACGTAGTGACCGACCCGATTCTCTACATGCGCTTGCGGAATCTCGCCGAAATCAACTCCGGCATCAGTCCCGGAGCTGTCTCCTACTCCAACGCCCAGATTCTCGAATACATAGAAGGGATGAAGACTGATCCGTCAGTCTATCCCGCCTCGGACTGGTTCGACATCTGCCTCGACGACGGCTACGTCCAGCAACACAGCGTACGCCTCTCGGGCGGCACGGACGCCGTTACCTACTCAATGGGCATCGGATATACCGACCAGAAAGGAATTTTTATCGAAAATGACAACGCGCAACGCTATTCGTTCGATCTGAAACTCAATGCCAGAGTCAGTGATGCACTGAACATCAGCGGAACCTTCCAGGGAAACGTCCGTACCTTCAATGAAGTAGGATATACCACGGGAACCGTTCTGAATACGATCATGCGCGGTCTCCCGATCTTCTCGGATTACCACCGCAACGGTATTTACGGCTCGACCTGGCTCTTCACTCCGGGCCGCAACAACATCGAAAATCCCCGTATGGAGGTCGAGCAGGGATTCGTCTACCGCAACTATCAGGAGTTGCTGTCAACGCTGAGCATGGACCTGCGTCTGGCTCCACATCTGAAATACTATGCAACGGCCGGTTATCGCAAGATCGACCATTTCAGCAAAAACTTTATCCCGCAAATGTATACCGTCAATCCGAAAACCGGCGACATAAAGACCTTCAACGGCAGTGCGCCGCGAGTCAAGGACTGGGATTCGGCTGCGGGACAGTATACCCTGTCACATCGACTCGTCTGGGAAAACGACTACGACCGCCACAATATCCATATCATGGCAGGACAGGACTGGCAACACAACGACAGCCGGAACTTTCAGGCCTACAACCACGGCTTCAATGACAATACACTGACCGAGTTCGAGGCACTGACCGACCAAACCAACGCCCAAGCAACTGGAAGTTCGTGGAAAAAGCGCATGATCTCCTTCTACGGACGTCTGGCCTATACCTACGACGATCGTTACATGTTGGAAGCTACATTGCGCTACGACGGTTCGAGCAACCTTTCGCGTGACAACCGCTGGTTCCTCTTCCCGTCGGTGATGGTGGCCTGGAACCTGAGCCGCGAGCCTTTCTTCCAGATCAAACAGATCGACCTGCTGAAGTTACGTTTCTCCTATGGAATCATGGGCAGCGAATCGGTGGACCCTTACAGCTACCAGATGACTTACAATGCCATCGACCAGAACTATTCGTTCGGAGGAACTCCTGCCGCAGGATATGCCGTTCTGGAACTGACCGACCGAATGCTGGGCTGGGAAAAAACACGCTCATACAATGCCGGACTCGATTTTGCGGCCTTCAACAATCGACTGAATTTCGAAGCCGACTTCTTCCGTAAAGAGACCTTCGACATCATCATGACCCGTTCGATTCCCTCGCATGTCGGCGGCCTTAACGGTCCGAAAAGCAATGTGGGAACGGTTCTCAACAAGGGATTCGAACTTTCAGGAAGCTGGCGCGACCGCATCAAGGATTTTTCCTACGGTGTGAATCTCTCGGTCGGATTCGTACGCAACCGGGTGCTCTCGCTCGACGGCGGGCAGATTCTGGCCAACAGCAACACGCTGATCACCAAGGAGGGATATCCGATTCGCTCGTTCTACCTCTACGAAGCCGACGGCTATTACCTCACGCAAGATGAGATCGATAATGCGTCGGTGGTCTACGGTGACCGTTCGAAACTGCGCCCCGGCTATCTGAAATACAAGAACAATTGCGAGGACGAGGTAATCGACGACAAAGACAAGATTATCGTCGGCAACACGATCCCCGAATGGACCTATTCGTTCGGATTGCAGGTGGGCTGGAAGGGTCTTTCTCTTGAAGCGCAGTTCCAGGGCGTCGGCGACGTCTACACCTATCCGACGGCCAACCTCGCCGTACCGTTCAATAACGGTGCGGGCGTCACCTGGGAGTGGGCCACCGACTCCTGGACCGCGAGCAATCCCAATGCGAAACTCCCGCTGTTGACCACCTACACCGATGCCCCGGAGAACTTCATTCCGTCGACCAAGTGGTTGCGCAACGCCTCCTACCTGCGCATGAAGAACATTCAGCTGACGTATGATTTTCCGAAACGGCTGCTCCGGCCGCTGCGCATCGAAGGATTACAAGTGTACATCAGCGGGCAGAACCTCTGGACGCTTTCCGATTTCGATCTTTGGGATCCCGAAATCACGACTACCCGCACGAATCTTTACGAATATCCCAACCTGAAGACCATATCCGTGGGCCTGAATCTGAGTTTCTAACACAACCCCGTGAACAATGAAAAAGAATCTATATTTCGGAATCACCCTGTCGCTGGCCTTTGCGGCAGCCTCATGTTCGATGGATTTCGAACCGACGGGCGCCTACAGCGATAAAACATTCTGGTACAGTGCCAAAAATGCCGAAAGCGGACTGACGGGCTGTTTCCTGCCTTTGCGTAACGGCAGCATGTTCGGCGGCATGTCCATCGCCATGGAGGAGTGTGCAACCCCCAACGCCTACAATTATGCCAATACGCTCAGTTGGAACGACATCGCCAAAGGCAGCCACACGGCCGACGGAACCGTCATCGCCGGGCGCTGGAAGGATGCCTACACCGGAATCGGACGTTGTAACATGTTGCTGGCAAACATCGATCAGAGCAAAGAGCTTTCGAGTGAGGAGATCACCCAGATGAAGGCTCAGGCCCGTTTCCTGCGAGCCCTCTATTATTCGGTACTGACCACCTACTACTACTCGGCTCCGCTGATTACCGATGCACCCGATATCTCTCAGGTCGATCAACCGCGGGCGGAGCGAGCCACAATGATCCAGTTTATCCTCGACGAACTGGAGGCGATCTCCAAAATCCTGCCGCGTAGCTATACATCGGCCGATCTGGGACGTCCAACTGCCGGAGCGGCTCTGGCTCTCCGGGCCCGGGTCCTGCTCTTCGAAGCAAGTGAGTTATGCAATCCCGACCACAACGAGGAAGCCTGGCGTGCGGCTGCCGACGCTGCCTATGCGGTGATGGAGCTGGGCGTCTACTCGCTCTACCAGAATGGCTACGCCGAACTCTTCACCGAGACGGCCGAACACTCCTCGGAATCGATCTTCAATGTCGAATTCGTCTCCAACCCTACGGGACTCGGACACAGTATCGACATCGTCATGCGGCAGTACAACAGTGCGGCGCCGCTGAAAAATTTTGTGGACAGCTATTGGATGAAGGACGGCAAACCCCGCGAAGAGTCGGCTTATGCGGATTCTCCGGCCTACGAAGATCTCGATCCGCGTTTTGCCCAGACAATCGTTTATCCCGGTTCCGTCTGGATGGGTGAAACCGTGAAGACCGACAATACAAACGTACGCTTCACCAACAAGCAAACCGGTTTCATCTACAAGAAATACACGGTCTACACCGAACAGGTGCCCAGCGACGAAGAGTTCGGGCTCAAGGAGATTTGTTCACCGATCAACATCATGCTGCTGCGTTATGCCGACGTGCTGCTGATGTACGCCGAGGCGAAAAACGAACTGGGCGAGCTGACGGAAGAGGTCTGGAACCGTACGATCAAGGCAATCCGCCAACGAGCCGGCTTCACCTCGTCGGCGGCCCTGGCCTATCCCGGAAACAATCCGGATGAGCTTCGCCGTCTGATCCGCTACGAACGCCGGATCGAATTTGCAGGCGAAGGGACCTACTATAACGACCTGCGGCGTTGGCGTGAAGCCGAGACGGTGATGAACAACCTGAACATCTACACCTTCGACGGAACTCTCATCGGCACACGAAATTTCAACAAGGAGCGCGATTACTGGTGGCCCGTACCGTCAGCCGAGATCGAGATTGCCCCCTCGCTGCGCCCCAACAATCCGGGATGGTAAACAAACCCTATCAACAGACAACAACATGAAACAGATACACCGAACGATCCGGCTTCTAGCCGGTATGATGACTGCAGCTCTTCTTTGTGCGGGCTGCGAGAAAGAGGACCACACAGTCATCCCGCTCCCGGACCTCGAACCGCCCGTCTCGCAGGGCAACAAGGTCATTGCGTTGGTTGAACAGACCCAAAACCAGGTGGCCCTTGTAGACGCCTCGACGGGAGAGACCCTGTGGCAATGGACTCCAGCGGATTCAGACCTCTCGGCCGAAGAACAGGCGTGGTTCAATCTCCCGGACGAAGTGAAGCCGATCTACAACTGCGAATACCTGCTCATCACGGCCACGCGCGGCGGTGTGGCGATCATCCGCATCGCCGACAAACGGGTGATGTTCTACGCCTGCCCCAAAGGGCAACCTCACTCGGCTGAGTTGTTGCCCGATGGAAACGTCGTGGTAGCCTCTTCAACCGACGGAACCGCCGACGGCGACAAACTACGACTCTACGAGGTGGATTTCGAGAAACGTTTTGCCTCGGCTCCCGTGGCGACCTACCCGTTGCCCTTCGGACATAATGCCGTATGGGACCGTACGAACGAACTGTTATGGGCCACGGCCGACAATGTACTAAACACCTATGCCTACGTACAGTCGGAAGGGAAACCAGCCCTGGTACTCAGGGACTCCTACCCACTCCCCGATGGACAGAACGGTGCTCACGAACTATTTCCGGTATACGGTCTCAACCAATTGTGGCTTACCACGCTGGGGGCAGTATATAAATTCAACGTAGCAACGAAAGAGTTCCAACGCTTCAATGCCAGTACAACCAGTAACATCAAATGTATCTCGTCGGGGCCCGCCGACTATACGACCATCATGCTCTACCCGACCGAAAGCTACTGGTCGGACAAGTTGATCGATACCGGCGGCCGCAGCGTCTACCAGAAGGACGGATACCAGATCTACAAGGGGCGCTGGCTACTCAAGAACACCTTCAGTTATCCGGAAGACCACCCGGCACCTCAAATCTGACCGGCCATGAGATTGTTCATAAAAAAAATGGAAATGCTTCTCCTGGCGGCAGTGCTGCTCGGAGGATGCCGGTCGGAACGGCTGCGGGTGTATGACGCCTACTGCAGTTGGCCAATGGGGTTGTCAGTCTCGCTGACCATGCCCGAGGAGCAGCTCCGCAACGTGCGCGACGCGGGATTCGACTACGTGGAGGTGACGCTCAACTCCTTGCGGACGAAATCCCGCGAGGAGTGCACAGCCGCACTCGAACGCTTCCGCCTCGATGCCGAACGGGTCGGACTGACCATCTGGTCGGTACACCTGCCTTTCGGTCGGGCCTGGGATATCTCCTCACCGGATGATTCCGTCCGCACGGCCGTCGTCGACAGGATCGCCTGGTTCATCGAGGCCGTACAACCGCTCCGTCCCCGGAAGATGATCCTGCACCCCAGCGCCGAACCGATTGCCGACTCGCTGCGGGGACTCCACATCGAACACAGCATTTGCTCGATTAATACACTGGCAGCCGTGGCGGCTCGGTATGATGCCCAACTTCTCGTGGAGGATCTGCCGCGCACCTGCCTCTGCAACACCTCCCGGGAGATGCTTTCGATTTTCAAGCGGCTGGACCCGGCGGTAGGCGTATGTTTCGACACGAACCACCTCCTGCAGGAGACCCCCGAAGCCTTCGCCCGGGCACTGAGCGGAAGAATCGCCAGTCTGCACGTCTCGGACTATGATGCCGTGGATGAAAAGCACTGGATCATGGGATGCGGCTCGATCGACTGGCCGGCCGGTATCCCACCCCCTGCCGACCCATTTGAATC
>OGQD01002414.1_pt1 | contig 10230 bp, 5 predicted proteins | sample 1553091 | NCBI WGS metagenome assembly OGQD01 (sample SAMEA2580290, study PRJEB22360) | human gut metagenome | biome: human gut; feature: human-associated habitat; material: faeces | place: Denmark | collected 2008/2010 | reverse complement strand
GGCCTTCCCACGGCCACCGGCCCCCCCCCGGGCCAGCAAGCCGCGCCTGCTGATCCTCGACGAGCCCACCGAGGGCATCCAGCCCTCGGTGATCAAGGAGATCGGCGTGGTCATCCGCAAGCTCGCCGAACGCGGCGACATGGCCATCCTGCTGGTCGAGCAGTTCTACGACTTCGCCGCCGAGCTGGCCGACCAGTACCTGGTGATGAGCCGCGGCGAGATCGTCCAGCAGGGCCGCGGCGAGACCATGGAGGCCGATGGGGTGCGCGGCCTGGTGGCGATCTGAAAGGCTATTTCTGAGTTGACTGTTGTCGAGGGGCTCACCCCTTGTGGGAGCAGACTTGTCCGCGAACGGGGCTGACAGAAAAGCTTCGCGGACAAGTCCGCTCCCACTGGGGGCAACGGCGCACAACGGTAGCCATCTGAAAACCTGTTCACGATCTCCTGGACTGGAGCCGGAAGATCGTGAGCGGTCTCTGAACGCCCTCCCCGAACTCAGCCACCCCGGCTCATCCGCCCCAGCCGCTCGGACAGCGCGTGCATGCCCCGGCCCAGCTCGCGCAGGGTGCCGGCGTCGCGCGCACCGTCCTCGCTGGCAGCGTGGATGCGCACCGCCAGTTCGTTGATCTCCTGGGCCACGTGGCTCTGCTCCTGGGCCGCCACGGCGATCTGCTGGGCGCGCTGGACGATGTCGTCGAAGCTGGTCACCGTGTCGCCCAGGGTCAGCGCCACGCCGCCGGCCTGCTCCACCGCCGCGCGGGTGCGCTCGGCGCCGCCCTGCATGGTGGCCACCGCCTGGCCGGAGGCCTGGCGCAGGGCGCCGATCATGTCCTGGATCTCGTCCGCCGAGGACTGGGTGCGGCCGGCCAGGGTGCGCACCTCGTCGGCCACCACGGCGAAGCCGCGGCCCTGCTCGCCAGCCCGCGCCGCCTCGATGGCCGCGTTGAGGGCGAGCAGGTTGGTCTGTTCGGCGATGCCCTTGATCACCGCCAGCACGGCGCCGATGTTGGCGGTTTCCTGCTCCAGGGTCTGGATGGAATCGGAGGCGCTCTCGACCTCGTGGGCCAACTGACGGATGGCATGGATGGTGGCGCCGACCACCTGGGCGCCCTCGCGCGACTGCACCTCGGCGCTGCGCGCGGCATCGGCCGCGTTCTGCGCGTTGCGCGCCACCTCGTTCACCGCCGCGCTCATCTCGGTGGCGGCGGTGCTGACCTGATCGACCGCCGCGTGCTCGCTGCTGATCAGCCGGTCGTTGGCCGCCGCCATGCCGGCCAGTGACTGGGCCGAGTCGGCCACCTCGCCGGTGACCCGGCCGACCTCGCGGATCAGCGGTTGCAGCTTGTCGAGGAAGCGGTTGAAGGCATCACTGAGCTGGCCCAGTTCGTCCCGCGACAGCACTTCCAGGCGCACGCGCAGGTCGCCATCGCCCTCGGCGATCTGCTCGATGCGATGGAGCAGATTGTGTAGCGGACGGGTCACCAGCACCGGGAAGCCCAGCACCAGCACCACGCAGAGCAGCAGGCCGATGGCGATCACCATGCCCTGCTGCCAGCTGCGCCGGTCGCCCAGCTCGATGGCGGCGGCGCCCTCGGCGTTGGCCGCGCCGTCCTCCAGCTCACCGAGCTGGTCGATGGGCGCGCGCGCCGCCTCGAAGTGCGCCTCGCTGTCGCCATAGCTGAGCGTCGAGGCCGCCGTCGGGTCGCTGGCGGAAAGCTCGACCACCCGGCTGGAAGTGGCCTTCCACTGGGCGAAGCCCCGGTCGAAATCGGCCACGAGCCTTTCCGCCTCCGGCCCCGGCTGCATCTGCGCGTACTTGTGGACGCGGTCGTAGGCCTGCTGCAGGTTCTCCGCATGGGAGGCCTTCAGCGCATCGGCGTACTGCCCCGCCGCCTCGTCGAGCAGGCTGCGCTCGGCGACGAAGGCCTGGTAGAGATCACGGTCGGCGTTGAGCAGCAGGCTGATGGCGGGCAGGTAGCGGTTGGTCAGGCGGGTGCTGGAGTCGGCCACCTGGCCGATGCCCTGCATGCCCAGCCCGCCCATCACCAGCAGCAGCACGGCGAGCAGCAGGATCGGCAGGGCGATTTTCCAGCGGAAACCGAGATCGGCGAACAGACGCGGCATGATCGACTCCGGGGCGGATGATGTTGTTATGCCTCCAGCATAGTCGCCCTCATTCTTCGCCGCTTTGTGGTAGCGTGCCCGCCTCGAAGCCCGCCCCCGGGCACTTTCTTACCTCCAGGGAGCGCCCCATGGCCATCACCAAAGACCAGCTGATTTCCGACCTCGCCGAAGCCACCGATCTGCAGAAGAGCGACGTGCGCGCCCTGCTCGAACAGCTCGGCGACATCGTGGCCGACGCCCTGGAAAACGACGGAGAGATCAGCCTGCCCGGTATCGGCAAGCTCAAGGTGGCCGAGCGCCCGGCGCGCACCGGACGCAACCCGGCGACCGGCAAAGCGATCCAGATTGCGGCGAAGCGGGCGGTCAAGCTGGTGCCGGCCAAGGCCCTGGTCGACGGGCTGAACTGACCGTCCAGCCCGCCCCGTTTCAGGGCGCGATACCGTACTCGCCCAGCAGGGCGAGGAACTGCGCCTCGTCCAGCACCTTCACGCCCAGCTCGTTGGCCTTGGTCAGCTTGGAGCCGGCCCCCGGCCCCGCCACCACGCAGGCGGTCTTGGCCGAGACCGAGCCGGCGACCTTGGCGCCGAGGCTTTCCAGCTTCTCCTTGCCGATGTCGCGGCTCATCGCCTCGAGGGTGCCGGTCAGCACCCAGGTCTGCCCGGCCAGCGGCAGGCCTTCGGCCACCTTCTTCTCGCTCGCCCAGTGCATGCCGAAGTCGCGCAGCTGCGCCTCGATGGCGCTGGCGCGGGCGATGTTGAGCGGATCGGCGAAGAACTCGCGCAGCGACTGCTTGGCCCGCTCGTTGAGGCCCTTGAGCACCGACAGCTCCAGCCAGTCCTGGGCGAGCGCGATCACGCCCTCCAGGCTGCCAGCCTTGTCTGCCAGCTTCTGCGCGCCGGTGGCGGCGATGAAGGGGATGTCGAGACGGTCGAGGAACTCGCCCAGGGTGGCACAGGCGGCAAACTCGGCGTGCAGCTCGCCCTCCTCCTGCAGCTCCACGCCACGCTCCAGCAGCTGGGCGATGACCGTGCGGTTGTGCTCGTCGGCAAAGAAGTTGCTGATCTCGTAGGCCACCTCGGCGCCCACGTCCGGCAGCCAGGTGAGCACCTCGGGCAGCGCCACCTGTATGCGCCGCAGCGAACCCAGGGCCCGGGCCAGCAGCTTCGCCGTCTCCTCGCCCACGTCGGGAATGCCGAGAGCGAATATGAAACGCGCCAGCGGCGGCCGCTTGCTGCCCTCGATGGCCGCCAGCAGATTGCGGGTGGAGAGGTCGGCGAAGCCTTCCAGGGCCACCACCTGCTCGTAGGTCAGGGTGTAGAGGTCGGCTGGCGAGGCGATCAGGCCGGTATCCACCAGTTGCTCGACGATCTTGTCGCCGAGCCCGTCGATGTCCATGGCGCGGCGCGACACGTAGTGGATGATCGCCTGCTTGAGCTGGGCCTGGCAGCTGAGGCGACCGACGCAACGGTATACCGCGCCCTCGCTGACGCTCTCCCGCCCTTTGCTGCGCTTGACCAGCTGAGTGCGCTCGACGTGGGAGCCGCACACCGGGCACAGCTCGGGAATGCGCACCGGGCGCGCATCGGCCGGGCGACGCTCGGCGACCACCTGCATCACCTGCGGGATCACGTCGCCGGCGCGGCGGATGATCACCGTGTCGCCGATCATCAGGCCTAGGCGCGCCACCTCATCCATGTTGTGCAGGGTGGCGTTGGAGACGGTGACGCCGGCCACCTTGACCGGCCGGAGCCGGGCCACCGGGGTCACGGCGCCGGTGCGGCCGACCTGGAACTCCACGTCGAGCAGCTCGGTCAGCTCCTCGCTGGCCGGGAACTTGTGGGCGATGGCCCAGCGCGGCTCGCGGGCGCGAAAGCCCAGCTCGCGCTGCTGGCCGATGCTGTTGACCTTGAACACCACGCCGTCGATCTCGTACGCCAGGCCCTGGCGCCGGTCGCCGATGTCCCGGTAGTAGGCCAGACACTCGTCGGCGCCCTTGGCCAGCTTCAGCTCGCGGCTGATCGGCAAGCCCCAGGCCTTGAGCTGGTGCAGCATGTCGAACTGGGTGGCCGGCAGAGCGCCATCGACCTGGCCGACGCCATAGCAGCAGAACTCCAGCGGGCGGCTGGCGGTGATCCTCGGATCCAGTTGGCGCAGGCTGCCGGCAGCGGCGTTGCGCGGGTTGGCGAAGGTCTTGCCGCCCTGCTCCGCCTGGCTGGCATTGAGCTTCTCGAAGCCGGCCCGGGACATGAACACCTCGCCGCGCACCTCCAGCAGCGCCGGCCAGCCCTGGCCCTGCAGCTTCAGCGGCACGTTGCGGATGGTACGCACGTTGGCGCTGATATCCTCACCGGTGGTGCCATCGCCGCGGGTCGCGCCTCGCACCAGTTGGCCGTTCTCATACAGCAGGCTGACCGCCAGGCCATCCAGCTTGGGCTCGCAGCTGTACTCCACCGCGGCGCCGAACAGGTCGTCGGCGGGCAGGTCCAGCCCCTCGCGCACCCGCCGGTCGAAGTCGAGCAGGTCGGTCTCCTCGAAGGCGTTGCCCAGGCTGAGCATCGGGATCTCGTGGCGGATCTGGCCGAAGGCGCTGAGCGCCGCGCCGCCCACGCGCTGGGTCGGCGAGTCGGGCGTCACCAGTTCGGGATGCTCGGCCTCCAGCGCCTTCAACGCGTTGAACAGACGGTCGTACTCGGCGTCCGGGATGCTTGGCTCGTCCAGCACGTAGTAGCGGTAGTTGTGCTCGTCCAGTTCGGCGCGAAGCTCGAGAACGCGTCGGGCAGCGATCTGTCGGGCTGCGGTCTGGGAGTCGGTCATGGGGCGCGTGTCCTTGGAAACGACAAGAGCAGCCTAGGCTGCTCTTGGAGGGTATGTGGCGAAGCGGTCAGCGCTTGCCGGCGAGCTGCTGCTTGCGCTCGAACTCGACGATGCGCTGGCGGTAGTGCTCGATGGTCTGCGCGGTCATCACGCTGCGCTGGTCGTCCTTCAGCTCGCCGTTCAGCTCGTGAGCCAGCTTGCGGGCGGCGGCGATCATCACGTCGAAGGCCTGCTTGGGGTGACGCGGGCCCGGCAGGCCGAGGAAGAAACTCACCGCCGGGGTGTAGAACAGTTCGAAATCGTCCAGATCGAAAGTGCCCGGCTTGACGCCGTTGGCCATGGAGAACAGCACCTCGCCGTTGCCGGCCATGCTCTCGTGGCGGTGAAAGATGTCCATCTCGCCGAAGCGCAGGCCGCTTTCCAGAATGTTCTGCAACAGTGCCGGGCCCTTGAAGCCATCGGCGTCGCGGGCGATCACGTTGATCACCAGCACTTCCTCCACCGGCAGTGGCTCCCTGGCCGGTTTGGCGGGCTCATCGTCCTCTTCCTCGACCGGGGTCAGCAGGGTCGGCACCGGCTCGTCGGTGTCCAGCGCCAGGTCGCCCTGCTTCGGCTCGATGTTGCGCCGGCGATTGATCTCGCTGGCGCTGACGGTAGGCATGTCCGCTTCGTTGAATTCGGGTTCGAGCTTGCGATCGATGACTCGCGCGGGGCCAAGCAGGTCGGGATCGGTATCGTCGTCGGGCAGGTTACTGAAACTGTGGTCCAGCTTGAACTTCAGCTTGCCGCTGCCGCCGCGCATGCGGCGCCAGCCATCAAATAGAATGCCAACGATAACGATGACTCCCACGACGATCAGCCAATAGCGCAGCTCCATGAAACTCCCAAGCCCCTGAACGATGAAAATGTAATGAAAATAAGGGCTTCCTGCCCCTTTGGAACGCGAACAACCCTATGTTTCTGCAGTCGTTTTCGCGCGTAACAAAAGTGTGGCCTAAGCTAGCACGACGAACGGTAAATGTGCACCGCCGCAAGGCATTTCCTGAAGTTTCACGCCTCCACGAGGTTCATCGCCTCTTCCACATCCACCGCCACCAGACGCGAGCATCCCGGTTCGTGCATGGTCACGCCCATCAACTGGTCGGCCATCTCCATGGCGATCTTGTTGTGGGTGATATAGATGAACTGCACCGTCTCCGACATTTCCTTGACCAGGCGTGCATAACGACCGACGTTGGCGTCGTCGAGCGGCGCGTCCACTTCATCGAGCATGCAGAAGGGTGCTGGGTTCAATTTGAAAATCGCGAATACCAGGGCCAGGGCGGTCAACGCCTTCTCACCACCCGACAGCAGGTGGATGGTGCTGTTCTTCTTGCCCGGCGGGCGGGCCATGATGGCCACGCCGGTGTCGAGCAGGTCCTCACCCGTCAGCTCCAGATAGGCATGGCCGCCGCCGAACACCTTGGGGAACAGTGCCTGCAGGCCGGAGTTGATCTGGTCGAAGGTTTCCTTGAAGCGGTTGCGGGTTTCCCGGTCGATCTTGCGGATGACGTTTTCCAGGGTATCGAGCGCTTCCACCAGGTCGGCGTCCTGGGCGTCTAGGTAGCGCTTGCGCTCGGACTGCTGCTGGTATTCGTCAATGGCCGCCAGGTTGATCGGCCCAAGCCGGCCGATGCGCGCGGCCAGGCGCTCCAGTTCCTCCTCCCAGGCCTGCTCACCAGCCTCGGATGGCAGGGTCGCCAGCACGCCGTGCAGGTCGTAGCCCTCCTCCAACAGTTGCTCCTGCAAGGCCTTGCGACGCACGCTCAGCGCCTGCCAGTCCATGCGCTGCTGCTCCAATTGTCCACGCAGTAACTGCGCCTGCTGCTCGGCCTGGCTACGGCGCTTCTCGGCTTCGCGCAGCTCACGGTCGGCATCTTCCAGGGCCAGGCGGGCGAGCTTCAGCTCGTCCTCCACACCCATGCGCTTCTCCAGCAGTTCCTCAAGCTTCATGCGCAGCTCTTCCAGCGGCGCGGCGCCCTCCTCCAGATTGAGGCTGAGCTGCTCGCGACGCTCAATGGCGCGCTCGAACTGCATTTCCAGGCGTTCCAAGGCTTGGCGCGTGGATTCGTGCTGGGCCTTGATCGAGCCGAGGCGCACCGCCAGCTGATGGGCATGGTCCTTGTGCTGGCGGGCCTCCTGGCGCACCCGGTCGAGGCGCTCGCGCAACTGGTCCCGGGTGATCAGCAGGGCCTCGCGCTGCTCAGTGTCGGTTGCCATAGCGTCCAGTGCGTCCTGCAGCACCAGGCGCGACTCGCCCAGTTGCTCCTGCTCCAGTTCGCGCTGCTCGGCGGTCTCGCCCTGTTCTTCCTCCAGGCGGCGACGACGCAAGGCCAACTGCTCGGCCTTGGCCTGACCTGCGGACAGCCTGGCCTTCAATTCGCCCTGGCGACGTGACTCGTCCTGGACCAGGCGACGCTGCTGCTCGCGCGCCTCTTCCTGCTCGCGCTGGCGGGTGCGCAGTCGTTGCAGGCGCTCGTCCAAGTCAGCGAGGACCGCTTCGCGCTCCTCGCGCTCCCCCTGCAGACGCTCCAGCTCCTGGCCACGAGCCAGCACGCCGCTTTCGGCCTCACTGGCCCGGCGTACCCGCAGAAAGTGGCGACCGACCCAGTAGCCATCGCGGCTGATCAGCGATTCGCCATCGCCGAGCTGCAGACGCAGAGCCAGGGCCTGCTCCAGGCTCTCCACGGGGCGCACCCGGGCCAGCCAGGGCGCCAGATCGATAGCGGACTCGACCTTGTCCAGCAGGCTGCCGGCCACCCGCGAACCGCCACCCTGCGGGTTGATCAGGCGCAGCTCGCCCTGGTCGAAGCCGCCCAGGTCCAGACCTGCGAAATCGTCCAGCAGCACGGCCTGCAGATCGGCACCGAGCACGGTCTCGACCGCTAACTCCCAGCCGCTCTCCACACGTAGCCCCTCGGCCAGGCGGGGACGATGGCTCAACTGCTGGTCCTTCAACCATTCGGCGGCGCCCTTGCCCGGGTTTAGCGCGGCTTGCTGCAGCGCCTCCAGCGAAGCGAGGCGACCGTTCAGCCGTTGCAGTTCGCCCTGGGCCTGCTGCTGGGCCTGAGTAGCCTCCTGCAGTTCGGTGCGTAGCCGTTCCAGGCCCTCGGCCTGGTCGCCCTCGGCGGCCTGTAGCTCTTCTAATTGCAGTTCGCTGGCGGCCAGCTGTTCGGCCAGTTCGAGAATGGCGGCGTCTTCCGGATCGGCGGACAGCTGGCTCAGTTCGTCCCCGAGACGGCGCTGGCGCTCGACTAGGCGCTCCAGGCTCTGTTCGAGCTGGGCGATACGGGCCTGCTGCACTTCGGCCTGACGACGCGGCTCGGCGCTGCGCTGGTTGAAGCCCTCCCATTGCTCCTGCCAACCATGCATGGCGCTTTCCGCTTCTTCCAGGGCAGTAGCGGATTCCTCGGCGGCGGCACTGGTGATCTCCTGCTCAGGCTCGAGCATGGCCAACTCTTCGCCCAGCGTTGCCAGCAGGGTGCGGTCATGGCCGAGGTGGGATTCGGTTTCCAGGCGTGCCCGTTCAGCCTCGTTGAGATCATCCTGCAACTGGCGCAGGCGCTGCTGCCCGTGCTGGATGCTCTGCTCGACCCGGGCGATGTCGCCGCCGACGGAATAGAAACGGGCCTGGACCTGGTTGAAGCGCTCGGACAACTCATGATGACCGTCACGCAGCCGCTCGATGCTTGCGTCGGCACTGCGCTGCTCAGCCACCAGCGCCTCGTAGGCCACTTCCTGGTCGCCTATCACCTGCTCGCGGCCGCCCACCTGCTGATTCAGCGCCTGCCAGCGCAGAGCCGAGAGCTGAGCCTTGAGCTGGCGCTCTTCGGCCTTGTACTCCTGATACTTCTCGGCGGCCTGGGCCTGGCGGTGCAGGCGTTCGAGCTGGCGCTCCAGTTCCTCGCGCAGGTCGGTCAGGCGCGCCAGGTTCTCCTGGGTGCGGCGGATGCGGCTCTCGGTTTCCCGCCGGCGCTCCTTGTACTTGGAGATGCCGGCGGCTTCCTCGATGAAATTGCGCAGGTCTTCCGGCTTGGCCTCGATCAGCTTGGAGATCATGCCCTGCTCGATGATCGAGTAGCTGCGCGGCCCCAGACCGGTGCCGAGGAAGATGTCGGTGATGTCGCGGCGACGGCACTTGGTGCCGTTGAGGAAATAGGTGTTCTGCCCGTCCCGGGTGACCCGGCGGCGGATGGAAATCTCCGCGAAGGCCGCGTATTCGCCTACCAGGGTGTTGTCGCTGTTGTCGAAGATCAGCTCGATGGACGCCTGGGTCACCGGCTTGCGGGTGTTGGAGCCGTTGAAGATAACGTCGGTCATCGACTCGCCACGAAGGTTCTTCGCCGAACTCTCGCCCATCACCCAGCGTACAGCGTCGATGATGTTCGATTTGCCGCAGCCATTGGGGCCGACCACAGCCGCCATGTTGCTCGGGAAACTGACCGTCGTGGGATCGACGAAGGATTTGAAACCTGCCAGCTTGATGCACTTGAGCCGCATATCGGGGTTGTTCCTCAACCTCTAGTTCAGGCTGCGCAGGCAGCGGACCAATTCATGGGGCAAACGATCTTAAGCCTACCGCAAGCGCCCTCTTCCCGCATGCCTGTCAGGAGTTTGCGAATTTCCCAAGCCCATAAAAGCCCAAACCCCCACCCGATTGCTCGGATGGGGGTTTGGGTGATAGGAGCTTGACGATGACCTACTCTCACATGGGGAAACCCCACACTACCATCGGCGATGCGTCGTTTCACTACTGAGTTCGGGATGGGATCAGGTGGTTCCAACGCTCTATGGTCGTCAAGCAATTCGGTTGGGGAATCGGTGTTGAGTCGCTTCCCCGAATTGGGTATGTGATGTCTTGGCTTTACGGTTCTTAGCGAACTTTCGGTTCGTTTGTCGACTTCACCATCGACCCACAATCGTCAGATTGTTTGGGTGTTATATGGTCAAGCCTCACGGGCAATTAGTATGGGTTAGCTCAACGCCTCACAGCGCTTACACACCCCACCTATCAACGTCGTAGTCTTCGACGGCCCTTTAGGGAGCTCAAGGCTCCAGTGAGATCTCATCTTGAGGCAAGTTTCCCGCTTAGATGCTTTCAGCGGTTATCTTTTCCGAACGTAGCTACCCGGCGATGCCACTGGCGTGACAACCGGAACACCAGAGGTTCGTCCAACCCGGTCCTCTCGTACTAAGGTCAGCCCCTCTCAAATCTCAAACGTCCACGGCAGATAGGGACCGAACTGTCTCACG
>OGQD01002412.1_pt1 | contig 10241 bp, 10 predicted proteins | sample 1553091 | NCBI WGS metagenome assembly OGQD01 (sample SAMEA2580290, study PRJEB22360) | human gut metagenome | biome: human gut; feature: human-associated habitat; material: faeces | place: Denmark | collected 2008/2010 | reverse complement strand
GAAAGTCATCGTCAAAAGCAGATGGAAAGAATAGGGTTATGTCTACTAGCAAAGGGCGGGTGGAGTCTGAAAGAAGTATTACTTGTGAGGGTGGAAGTACAACAATAGACGATGTTACAGGAATGGATTGGTATAATTATTATAGGGATACATATGGGAAAGAAAATGTGTGTTGGGAAAGTTGTAATCCATCAGAAGTAGCGTCCGCTTGGCAAGGTAGTTATCCCTATACTGGTGTGGATGCCTATACGAATATAACATTACATGATGGTGATATAATCTATATGGGCGAACCATTCCCAACGGGGTATTCTATAACATCAGAAGTAGCGCAGACTATAGGCAATGATGCTCAAAAGGTCTTTGGAGGATTGCAAGTAAAACCATATTATGAAAAAGGAATGGCTTATGCAGAATACAGAAGTAAGTTAACTCCTTACAAAGTTCATGGAGAACTAAATGTGGCAGATGGAGTCGCTTTGAATAATCCGCAATTTGGTCAAGGAGGATTAACGCAAAGATTTGACCCTAATTTTGATTTTAATTGTGCTAATGGAGTACTGGAAAAGTATATATATCCAAGGAGCCAATGGAATTAAATAAAGAAAAGTTCTGGACTACTATTTTTTGTGATAATAAGATAATATCAAAAGTTGAATTAAGTAATGCTGAAGAGAAGTACAAAATGAATTATCAAACAATGAATGATGATATTCTGAAAGAATTAAGAAAACATAATAATGATTTTTTGAAAAATGAATTAGGAATTCCAAGTAATGAAAGTATTACAGGAATAGAATATGATTATGCATGGGGAAAAATATTTTCATATTATGATAATAAATCATCGGAGACAGGCATTGTGATTGTTTATATTTAATTATGGTTATACTTTAAGACTTCCTTAGAAGTAAAATCTGATATGTAATGACCTCTTGTCAAGTACAAGTTAACAGAAATCACCACAAAACTTTATTTAGTTGTCTGAAGGCACCCGGAAAGAGCCTCGGAGTATCAGTTCCCGGCATTGGCCACTCTGATATACGTGGATTGGTTACCGACAGGTCAATGGTCCGCCGTGAGCTCTACCGTCTAATTGCGTGGATCACAGATTTCTCTGTGCCAACATAGATTTATCGCAGATAGCTCGAACCTTGAAATGGCCGAAGCCCTTTCAGGATGTCTTCAGTTGTTACTTTAGTTACTGGCCAGATGTATGTGGCGCAAGCCATCTTACATCTGCTTGATTACCTGCTATAACAGCGGGATGATGATGTCAAGGCTGCGAAGCACCGCTGGCAGCGGCCTGGTCTTGATATCGGCAGCACGATGTTATACCTGTATCAGGTGATATGATCAGTCATCATGCCCCACATGAAACAGGCAAGCTCACGCGCAATCGCTGTTTTAGCTACATTGTGTTTCTTACTTTTTCCAAGAACCATTTTGTAGTATCGGCGTCTTAAGCGTTCATTGGCTTTATCTGCATAAGCAATAACCTGTGGTGAATTACCGGCTTGACGTGATTTCAGTTCCTTTGATTTGAATCCTATCTGACCACGGGCATAGCACTGGGAAGCTTCTGTAAGGAGCATACGCACATGACGATTTCCGGCTTTGGTAATGCCAAGCCTTGTCTGTTCATCACCGCTGGAATCCTCACCCGGTACAAGTCCCAGGTAGGAAGCAAATTTCTGTGCAGAAGCAAAACGCTGAAAATCGCCAACCTCAATCAGAACAGATAATGCGGTGTGAGTCTTGATACCGATGAAACAACAGAGTTTCTTAACCGATTCTCTGTATTCATCCTTGGAGGCAAGCTCCTCAATGCGTTTATCCAACCGTTCAAGCTTATCGCTAAGGGTAGTATAGGTCAGCAGATATTCGTCGAGGATTTCCTTATAAAGTGCCTCAGGCTTTAATGACTTAAGCCATTTGATGTGCGCTGCTGTCCAATGACTGTTTCCATCATAGCGATAGTTGTGGCGAAGACAAAATGCAAGAATCTGCTGCTTGACCTTTTTCAGTGCCAGTTTATGATCATCCCTCATACGGAGGAATTCTTTTGTTTCCTCGTCCGTTGCTGTAGGGATATGAACAGGACTGTAATTATGCTGTGCCAGACATTTGGCAATGATTTCAGCATCACGCCGATCAGTCTTAATTCTTCTTCTGCTGCACTGCTCAAGCATCGTTGTTGGCGCAAGTATCACACAGTTAACATGATGCTCTATTAATTGATGATATAAAGTATAACCGAGGCAACCCGCCTCATAACCGCATATAAAGTTAGCATCGTTTCCGTAGACGGTACGAAGAAACTCCAGATATTTCAGAACATTTTTGTAATCAGCTTCTGTTCTCTGGAAGTGGGAACCTTTCTCTGCATCGATTGTGTACGCACAAAATGTAAAACTTTCTTTGTGTACATCCATTCCTACGTAAACTGTGTTATAATTCATTTGATGACCTCCCTTTGTATGCGGTAATCCCTGTTACCATTGACTTTGACAATCTTTAGTATACAGGTAAATCCACGAACCTACAATGTGGAGGTCATTACATATTGTCTAATAAATCCAACTACCTCCATAACCATTGCCGAAGGCAAAACTTTTCGGTGACCGATTATTATGAATCGAGTCAGAATTCCGTAGAGGAATTCATAGGTTAAAGCGAAATCAGAGTAGTGCAGTCTTTTTGAACTCATAGTAATTCACTCCTAAAGGTTATTCAGAGTGAATTCAACCGGAATCAATCACAGTTAGAGCAAACGGCTCCAACTACAAATACAGCTGATTCGGAGAGATACTCACTCCTGAAGTGATTATCTAATGAAATGTTGGTGGCGACAAACCGTGCGATTATACATCGCTTACGTTTTCTGGAATTGTATCTGGAAATATTGAATATAATAATGGTATCCAAGAAAAAACAATAAAAGAATAGTTTTTGGAATGAAATCCAATAACTATTGAAAATAAACAAGTTTTTGGATATAATGAATACAGCAAATAAAAAATAAATTAGTCATCGAAAATAGATTCATAAGAAAGAAGGTAAATCCTCTCCTCATCATAGGACTCGGATTTTGTTTCGCAAAACAGGAGGATTATATGAATAAGATAATACTTAGAGACGAGTATCTTCAAACTTTGAAGGAATTTAAAGATAAAGACATTATAAAGATTGTAACAGGTATCAGACGATGTGGCAAATCCACGCTTATGCAGATATTTCAGGGCTATCTGAAAGAATCTGGGGTACAAGCAGACCATATCATTGCTATTAATTTTGAAGACTATGATTATGAAGATTTGAAGCAGCCAAGAGAATTATATAAATACATCAAGGATAGGCTTGTAGATGATGATATGCACTATGTGTTCTTTGATGAAATACAGAATGTGGAAGATTTTCCAAAGGTTGTGGACAGTTTGAATTTAAAGCCAAATGTAGATTTGTATCTGACAGGCTCGAATGCCTATATGCTATCTTCTGAGATTGCAACATTTCTTTCCGGAAGATATGTGGAGGTCAAGATGTTGCCCCTTTCCTTTAAAGAATATGTGAAGGCAACGGGAGATGAAAAAGAACTTTCGCTAAAGTATCAGAAATATTTGAAATTCAGTTCATTTCCATATGCTATGATGTTGGATGAGAAGGAAGAAGTAATTAATCAGTATCTTGAGAGTATCTATAGCACTGTGATGTTAAAGGACATTATTTCAAGAAAGAAGATTACCGATGTGATGATGCTTGAAAGTGTGATACGATTTATGTTTGATAATATTGGTAATCTTACATCGACAAAGAAAATCAGTGACACTATGACATCTGACGGAAGAAAAGTGGATGTAAAAACTGTTGAGAAATACATTACAGCGCTGGAAGAATCATTTGTAGTTTATCAGGCAAAACGATACGATGTGAAGGGTAAGAATTATTTGAAAACTCTTGATAAATATTATGTGGTTGACATTGGACTTCGTTATATGTTACTTGGTTCTAGAAATGCAGACACTGGTCATATTCTGGAAAATATAATCTATCTTGAGCTTATTAGACGAGGATATAAGGTCTATGTCGGCAAGGTGGAATCAGAGGAAGTGGATTTTGTTGCCATGAACAGTAAGGGAATTATTTACTATCAGGTGGCTGCTACGGTCAGAGAGGAATCAACACTTTTAAGAGAGCTAAGACCATTGCAGAAAATTACAGACCATTATCCAAAGTATATCATAACACTGGATGAAGACCCTGATGCTGATTACGATGGTATCAGGAGAATTAATGCGCTGCAGTTCTTACTTGGTGAGGAATAAGATTGAGGGATGAAATACCAAAATCCCACCCAATTTCATAGTAAAGACCTGAATCCGTGAAGTTGATTTGTTTTCGAATTTAGGAAGTGATATAAAACGAGAAGATTATGTCCATATTGTTGATGAATATTGGGTAGATTAGCGAAAAGAGTATGAAAAATGGATGTGCGTGTTAATAAAAATGATAAAATGGTGGAATGGGATGTGGGAGGCAAAACCATCTCGATTTATAACGAATATACCTTATATGCATTTAAGCATGGAAAAGGTATGCTAATGATTAAGGAAAAATATGAAACATCAGATAGTGGATTTAGTGCATATAATGAAGAGGGAAATTTAGTATTTTCGTATAGGAGTTTAGGAAATCATCTTAATTATAGGAATAAGGATATTTCTGTAATCAATGGTGCAATAATATCAGCTGATTATGAAGAAGAGAAAAGAAAATTAATAATTATAAAGGAGTTTAATGAAATAAGGTCACTTTTAATATATGATGATAATGCAGACTTTTTATCAGAGATAAATTGTCCAAAAGGTTATATATTTGTTTCGTTGAAAAATTGTGCTGGTCATATCATGGTAGTAGCACAAGGAATAAATGATTTGACTAGGGATTCATTTGGAAGAAACGATTGGAATTTTGAAATTAATTTTGAAAATTTTTACGTTGAAAGAAAATCTATCACACAGTAATTGATTAGAAAATGGTACCAGAAGGCAAAACTTCATATTAAGTTCCAATTGACCGATATAAACGCACTTTTTGTAACAAGAAAATTTGTTATGAAAGACTAACTGTCTTTACCAAAAACTTTCGACTTGCCCTTACGAAGTAATAGGCAATAGCGAAAGTTTTTATAAAGACAGTTCCATAGCAAAATTTTGGGGATGGGTGCACTTAAGGACAGTCAAAATCAAAACCTCATATTTAGTTCCCAAATGCTGAAATCAACAAAAAATGCGACATTATTATTGATGATTATGAAGAAGAGGTTCTTGAATTAGATAAAATACCAATGGCATTAGAGGTAGTAAATCAGTTTATAAAGAGTAACTCAAATAAAGAACTTGGTAAATTGAAAACAATGTTGGATTGTGTTATAGGCGAAAACATAATGCCTGAGTACATAGATTAATGCGATATACTGTATTGTTTAGCAAATAGGCATGCAATAAATCACATAGTGAGTTATAATGAAATCAACAGGCTGATACATATTATAAGAGGAGGACAAATTTAAACTATGGGAGTACAAAAGAAGAAGTTGTTACACCGGATAATGGCTCTGGCGATCGCAGTTGCGGTTGGATTGTCAGTGATCGTGCCGGGAGGAACAAGTGCTGAAGCGGCGACAATACCTGCGGATGTGACAAAACCATCTGCCAATTGCGTGTTTATAGCAATGAAGGGCAAGTATGTGTCGGAGGCTTCGGCTGCAGTGAAGAGGATCAATCAGATCCGTTATGAAGCATGTAAGCAGGGCGTTAAGATTGATGGACGGAAATTGACGCTTGACGACTATGTGCCGATCAAGTGGTCGGCAGGACTTGAGAAGATAGCAAGGATCAGAGCTGCGGAGGCGAGTGTTACAATGTATCACTCAAGACTTAACGGAAAGTCTGTATTTGATTTCAAATATCCGGGAAATGGCTGGCCGACTTCCGAGGTGCTTGCGTGGAACTGGTCAGAGAGCATGCTCATGGGCATTGAGCAGTGGTACAGCGAGAAGGATGCCTATGTGAAGGGAACTCCTGGAGCGGTGACCGGACATTACACATCCATGATAAATCCTGCAAACAGGTATGTGGGTGTTGGTACATTTATAAATAAGAATGCATCTTATCCGAATACGACTGCAGCCCAGTTCATGGGAAGCGGCAGTCAGGCTGAGACTATGGCTAAGTCCACTGGTGAGAGCGATGTTACGGTGGAGGTGCAGAAGGACAATATCACATCGGTTAAGATGACCGGAAATAAGAGCGTGCAGGAGGGACAGAAGGTAACTCTCACACTCAAGGCAGTCCTTGGACAGTATGGAAGTACATCGTATAAGGTGCTTGCGGGAGCTAAGTGGAAAACATCGAATTCCGCTATTGCAAAGGTGTCACCTACAGGAGTGGTAACAGGTCTCAGAAAGGGAACTGTGAAGATCACAGCCACTGTTGGATCACGTTCAGCATCATATACGGTAACAGTAACAGGAAAATGTGCGCATGTATATTCCGGCAAGGTAGTAAAAACAGCAACTACCAGAAGCGATGGCAAGGTGTTACATACATGCAGAAAATGCGGCCAGAAGAAGTATATCGTTGTCAAGAAGATAAAGAGTGTTACATTATCACAGACGAGATATAAGTATGATGGTAAGACAAAGACACCTAAGGTGACTGTGAAGGACAGCAATGGTAAGATAATATCATCAAAATACTACAAGGTGACATATCCTAAGGCGAGAAAGAAAGCCGGAACATATACGGTGAAGATAAAGTTTTCCGGAAGGTATAAGGGTACAGTTTCAAAGAAGTACAGAATAGTAAAATAAAAAAATACCGTTGTTCATAAAAAATATGGACAACGGTATTTTTAATCTGAAAGAAATTATTTCTTCTCAGGCTCTGGAGTATAGTCAAGTATGGATGAAATAGCCTTGTGAACCTTTGTATACTCAGTTATAAGAATATGCATACGCTGGAATCCAGGCTGCTCCAGATGATAATATACTCTGGTCATTCTCTTTCCAACCTGCTCTTTGTGATCGGAGATGAAACCGTATTCAATCAATTTGTACAGTGCAGGATATAGAGAACCGATAGGAATCTTTATCACGCCGTCTGACAGTGAGTCCATGAGCTGTGACAGCTCGTAGCCGTAATAATCTTTCTGGCTGAGCAGATAGAGTACGAGCAGCTCCACGGAACCTCTGATGAAGTTCGGCTTTGCAACGACTCTTGCATGTACAGCCTCAACTGCTGCTTCCTTTGCGGTATCATTACTTTGATCCTGAACCATAATACTGTTGGAATATATGCTGTTTAATACGTTTTCCATTAAAACCACCTCATACAAAAAAAATAGTTACACTTTGTATTGATTGTAATTGCAAAATCATTTAATTGCAACCTTTCTTTTCATTAAAATGAAAATAAGTTGCGTATTTTTGCAATTTTTGCTTATTTGAGAGAGATTTTTGACTGTAACTGCCTGGATAATGCCAATAGACGGCTGGCAGCATCCTTTGGATTGTCAGCTTTCATTATGGCGGACACCACACAGATGGCCGAGAGGACATCCAGGTTGGTCGGATTGAGTCCTCCGATGGCATTTACCGGGATGGGAACTGCCTTGCAAATGTCTCTCAGTGTATCCGTGGATGTGAGCACTGTCTTGACCTTGGTGGTGGTTGGGTAGATGGCTCCAACTCCCAGATAATCAGCTCCCTGTTCATACGCCTCCACGGCCTGAGGAACAGTCTTGGTGGTTGCGCCCACGATGCGGTCAGTCCCCATGAGTTTTCTGGCTATGGAGACTGGCATGTCTGTCTGCCCCACATGGACACCCTCGGCATCGGTCGCCAGCGCCACATCTACCCGGTCATCTATGATGAGTGGCACGTTGTAGCGGCGCGCAATTGAGTGCACCTTGTCCGCAAGATGTATGTACTCACGGGTAGTTCTTTCCTTTTCTCTAAGCTGCATGAGTGTCACACCGCCGTCCAGAGCACACTCCACTCTGTACAGAAATTCCTCCTCGGACAGACCTGTGCTGTCTGTTATAAAATATAAAGTAGGATCAAATGTATACATTTCAAAGTCCTTTCTAAAATTGTTACACATACAGATAGTCATTGAGTACGGGCTGCAGCCCCTCGCCTTCTATGTCTGAATACATATGCTCAAGACTTCTGTTGTCGTTGATCTCGAACTGCTCGTCGCCCTGCTCACTGCAGGAAGTCTTGCCGCTGTATTTGCTTTCGTGATCGCCGATTCCGGTTGACACGCCCGCCGATACCTTGGTCGCTGCGATCTTCACTATGCCGTTCCTGAAGTCTGCACTCTCCCTTGAAGATACCGTTATTCCGGCAAATGGCAGGAATATCCTGTATGCGCACAGTATCTGGCAGAGCTGCTTCTCGTGTACGTCCAGAGGATTGATCTGATCGTTGTTGATGATCGGTCTCAGTCTTGGACAGGAGAGTGACATCTCTGCGTGTGGGTATTTTCTTTGGAGAAAATACGCGTGAAGGGCTGTTGCCAGTGCATCCTTGCGGAAGTCGGAGAGCCCTAACAGTGCTGAGAATGCAACGCCCCGCATTCCGCCCATGAGGGCGCGCTCCTGCGAGTCGAAACGGTATGGCCATACTCTCTTGTGACCCATCAGGTGAAGAGTCTCGTATTTGTCTGCGTCGTAGGTCTCCTGGAACACTGTCACATAGTCCGCACCGCACTCATGGAGGTAGCGGTACTCATCGGTGTTCACTGGATATATTTCAAGGCCTACCATGCGGAAGTATTTCCTTGCAAGCTTGCATGCCTCGCCGATATACGTTACGTCACTCTGGCTGCGGCTCTCGCCGGTCAGTATAAGGATCTCTTCCATGCCGCTGTCGGCGATGACCTTCATTTCCTTCTCGATCTGCTCTGCTGAGAGCTTCATTCTGTTGATGTGATTGTAGCAGTTGAAGCCGCAGTATACGCAGTAGTTCTCACAGTAGTTGGCTATGTAGAGCGGCGTGAACATGTAGACCGTGTTGCCGAAGTGCCTGCTTGTCTCGCGGCTTGCGCGCTGCGCCATCATCTCAAGAAATGGTTCGGCGGCGGGGGAGAGCAGAGCCTTGAAGTCCTCTATGCTGCACGTCTCGTGTTCAAGGGCCGCCATGACGTCTCTGCCTGTGTAACTGCTGTAGTCGTAGCTGTTCATGTGCTCCATGACCTTGCTGCGGATGTCAGATTCAATAACCTCCATGCCCGGAAGGTATTCCATATGGCTTTTCCTTGACGATGGATCTGTCTCCAGACGGTGCTTGATCTCCAGCGCTTCCGGCGAAAGATATTCCGAGTCTATCAGAAAGTGGTTTTCCATCTGAGTGCACCCCCTTAGTCATGCAGGAATCCGGTCAGTGGATCTGAAGCGGATGCCCCTCTGGTGAGAACTCTTCCAAGACCTGCCAGATAAGCCTTTCGGCCTGAATTTATCGCGTCCTTGAATGCCGATGCCATGAGTGGCAGATTTCCGGCTGTGGCGAGGGCAGTGTTTGCCATGATGGCGGCAGCGCCCATCTCCATGGCTTCACATGCCTGGGATGGCCTTCCGATACCGGCGTCAACTATGATCGGAAGTTCGATCTCGTCGATGAGGATCTGGATGAAGTCCCGGGTGGCCAGACCCTTGTTGGAGCCGATGGGGGAGGCCAAAGGCATGACGCAGGCGGCCCCGGCGCTGACCAGGTCCCGGGCGGCGTTTAAATCGGGATACATGTAGGGCATCACCACAAAGCCCTCTTTGGCCAGGATTTCCGTGGCCTTGATGGTCTCCTGGTTGTCGGGCAGCAGGTATTTGGTGTCCCGCATGATTTCAATTTTCACAAAGTCCCCGCAGCCCAGCTCCCGGGCCAGGCGGGCGATGCGCACGGCCTCCTCCGCGTTCCGGGCGCCGGAGGTGTTGGGCAGCAGCGTCACCCCCTGGGGGATGTAGTCCAGGATGTTCTCCTTCTCGGTGGTGTTGGCCCGGCGCACCGCCAGGGTGATCATCTGGGCGCCGGCGTCCCGCACCGCGGCCTCGATAAGCTCCAGGGAGTACTTCCCCGAGCCCAAAATAAACCGGGAGGTAAATTCCCTGCCCCCCAGGCTCCATGTGTCCTGTGTGTTCATAGCGATTCCTTCTTTCTGTATTTTCCAATAGCCTGTGGTTCA
>OGQD01002411.1_pt1 | contig 10242 bp, 8 predicted proteins | sample 1553091 | NCBI WGS metagenome assembly OGQD01 (sample SAMEA2580290, study PRJEB22360) | human gut metagenome | biome: human gut; feature: human-associated habitat; material: faeces | place: Denmark | collected 2008/2010 | reverse complement strand
ATCAAGGAGCTGTCCATTTTCTTCGTCGTCATGGTTTCAACCCACGCGCCCGCGAGGGGCGCGACGAGACGAAATGGAAGAGTTTGTTGTAAATCAAAATGTTTCAACCCACGCGCCCGCGAGGGGCGCGACAGGGCCTGCTCGTCAGTTAGGCTTGCCGCCATTGGTTTCAACCCACGCGCCCGCGAGGGGCGCGACCTCCATTTTGGACTTGCCGCCGCCAGGAGCAAAGTTTCAACCCACGCGCCCGCGAGGGGCGCGACGTGGCTTGGGACCACTCTGCGCGTCGACCAGAAGTTTCAACCCACGCGCCCGCGAGGGGCGCGACTGTCAATTCAGCTAGAAAACTGAATATTCCAGCTTATTGTATTCATTTCAAACGAGTAGCTACAGAGAAGTCCGTCAATATGGCTCAATATACACTCAGAAAGCCAGAAACTCTTGCGCGAACCTCACCACTCCGTGCCATAGCTTGCGGTTCGCGCAAGCAAAAACATTTTTAAATGAATAAAAATCCCTCTGGATCATACGACTTCTTCGCGCCGTACTCTTCAACACGCGCGTTTCGATTCTTTCCCAAATTGTAGAACCGAATACTATCCTGCGACGGGTCGATGGCATTCAAAAGCTGTCTCTTCAATTCGACAAACTGCGCCGGCTCCAACAGACACTCAAACACCGAATACTGAACCCGCTGCCCATACTGGCAGCAGAGCTTGGAAACGCGCCTCAAGCGCCGGGCTCCGCCTTTATCCAATCCCGCTACGTCATACGTGATAAGAACATACATGACTATCTCCAAATGCACGCAGGATAATCGTCAAGATCTCCTCGAAAATATCGAGATAGAAGCTGCGTCTGAATAAAGGGGACCAACCCCAGCGGCACACGCTCTTTTATAAATGGATGCACGAACGTCTCTTGCTTCTTTTTCTGCCATGCCTCGAGCGCGCGCTTGAGACCGTGCTCTTTGAAAGAAACACCTCCGCTCGTATCAGCCTTAAAATCCTCTACCGTAAGCTGCTTTCGATTAAACAACGAAAGCGTAAAGCGATCGACGACAGGCGCCCTGAGCTCCTCCATAAGATCTAGTGCAAGACTCATACGTCCTGGACGGCATGAATGTAAATAGCCCATTTGAGAATCAAGCCCAACCGCTTCGCATGCGGTCGCTACATCACGCGCAAGCAACGTGTAGAAAAATGACAGCGTCGCATTAACAGGATCGCGCGGCGGTTTCCTTGTTCTCCCATCAAACACAATCGATTCCGCTCCACGCAGCAGGCAAGGAAATATTGAAAAATAGGCGCGCGCAGCATTCCCCTCAACGCCGCGTAGCTCATCCAAGGTTGGGCACGAAACTGCGACCACCGCTGCTTCATCAAGCGTGTGCACTGTGACGGCAACGCCATCGGCGACCTCCGGATGATCGCGTATATAATGGCGCAGCACCGTGTTCGTGTTGCGGACCTTGCCCACTACAAAGCGCTTGGCCAACGATAGAGTCTCCTGCTTGCTCGCAGCGCGGCGGTACTGTTCTCTGCGAAGCAAAACGTTCCCTGAGACGGATCCCTCGACACGCGCCTTAAAGCGGCCTCTTTCGTCGAGCAGAACGACCGACAACCCCTTCTCGGCACACGCTGCAAGTGTCGCCATCGTGCAGCCGACGTGGCCGAACAAAACAATCCCATCGAGCACATGAAAGGGAATGCTCATTACTTTTGTGCCATCAAGCTCAACAGATATGGCGTTGTCCCGCTTGCGCACAACTGCATCAGGGTTTGTCACGTATAGCGTGTTGAGAAGACGTTTCATGCCCAATCCTTCACCCCGCCGACATTGTGCCAGTATGCGGACGCGCTATTTTCGGCTGCATGTGGCAGGCAATCATCTTTTAGCGAGCAACGCCGGCACTTGGAGGACGCCACCGCCTGCGGGGTTGTTCCTAACGCAATCAACTCATGCATGCGCCCACTCAAAACCATAACTCGAGCACGCAGCGCTTTGTCGATCGCTATGGTTTCGCGATGCCGCGTCTCGCCATAAAAGAGGGCACCTTGTAGTACGGTAACGCCCTCCATTTCTTCAAGGCACAGAGCCTGCGCTGCCACTTGCAAGCGATCCCAGTCCTCCACTTTCGGCTTGCCAACTTTATACTCAACAGGCATAACCGAAACTCTATCACCTATGCGATACTCGACAATATCCGCAACCCCGGTAATGCCCAACTGGTAGCTGACCAGCCGCGGACTCCGCTCGGCTCGCACGCCATGGATAACAGAATATCCAGTGATGTCCACCCTGGCATGGAACGCGTTGCCATGCGCCGTATCCCCGCTATCGGACCATATCTGTTCGATATGGATCAAAGCCCACTGTCGCTCGTAATACGCAATGTGTTGCAAGCCCGACAATGCAAGGAGCTCAGAATCCGTATACATCTTGCGCTTTACAGAGTCGACGGCACAATTGAGTCATAGGCCTCGACACTTACCCCCGATGGCAACGCGTCTTCATCCAGAATCACCCGGTAATCCTCGTACGAACGCGCCTCTTGTCCATCCGGAATGGTACGCTCCACCTTTACAAGACTAAACAGGCGCTCAGCGGGCGCGTTCCCCAGCTTGCTCTCATGCTTGAAAACTACGAGCTTGCGCGAAGTCATTAGACCACGTGCAGCACTCCGATCGTTCTCAAACATATTCATGAGAGCTTCCCATAGCAACTTGAGATCCTCGTCACAGAAGCCGGTCTTCTGTGCATACGGCGCGGAGACAAAGCCTTCGATGCGATACAAACCATAAGGGATGTACTGTTTGCGCCCCATGGTCTTATTGTCCTTGCCTTCGTTCGCCTCGGTCGCCGCCATGCGCGTGATGCTCATTTCAAGCGGCATGACCGGATCGATTGACTCGCCGAAGCAGAGCTGCACAGGCCCGCGCACCTGGCCACAGTTCACACCCGTCGTCATCACGGCACCAAAAGTGCGCACGTCAAAGAAGTTGTCACACATAAATTTGGTAACCCGCCGCTGATCCTCGAACTTTTTGGGAAGCTTCGCTTTCTCGGGCTTAAGGTTGTAATGAACATACGCTCTTTCATTGCGCTGATTGAGAACCACGCCTTCCTGAACGTAAATCTTGTAGCCCAAGGCGCCCTCTTCAACGTCGGGATTTTCATAGTCATCTGCTTTGACAAGGTCGACGTAGTTGCGGATCTTACGCTTGATGCAAACATCCGAAATGATGCCGTGCCCCGTCTCAGGGTCAATGCGCGGAAGATTGCCCGCGTCAGGATCGCCGTTCGGATTGCCGTTCTTCACATCGCAGAAAAACACGAAGTCGTAACGATTGGTAATAGGCTCAGACATGGCTACTCCTCAACATTCTCAGTATTGATCATATTCTCGCTATTAGCCGTATGATGACTTGCCCAAAGATCCTCGCGCTCCTGGTGATAGCCGATGAAAAACTCGCACTGATCGTCCGACGAAAGTGCCTTGGGAACAAGTCCATCACCCGGCATCTTTCCCACGATCTCATCCATTTCCTTAGAGAGCTTCACCGTGAGCCCAGGCATCTTTTTCTTTAAGGCTGAAAGATGCGTGTGAAACCCCCGCATAAGAGCTTGGAACACCCTGCTCGGAGTTGTCGACAGCGACCCGATATAGCGCTCAACAATTGTTGAATTGGTTTCACCAACGGCAGCACGCTGAGCGTGAGCCATCACGGCAAACATCCTACCTAACAGATACCCCTCATTGGAGTTTTCTCGATTCAGCGCCACGTCAATCCTCTCCTCATTACTTGGTATAAAGCCCAGTTTTCTCCATTTACGAACCATGTACGCCTTAAGCAATGCTGCTCTTTGGCCAAGATCCCATTTGTTTCTTCTTCCCTGATCAACATGCATGCGTTCTAGAACAACCTGTCGCAGCGCGACCGGAAACATCGTTTCTTTGACCATGGCCTCAAATGCTGCATGCAGCATTGTGCTCGGAATCTTATCAACCTCCCCTTGCGGTGCCGTCTGACTCAGCATCTGCTGGAGAGATGCGGGGCGTACCCCCACCATATCGATATCACGGAGGTACCAAGAAAAATGCTCAGCTATCTTGCCCAGATTGCCTTGTTCAAAGAAGCGCACGGCAAGGCGTGCGTTATTCGGTGCAATACCAAGCACACAGTAGGAAACATTCGTATCGATAGACCCTTCAAAGGGAAGGCCACCGCGAAGACGTTCGAACGCGTTTTGAATGAGATGAAGGGTTTCCTCATCTTCGCCTTTTGGCATACCCAGCAAAAATGAAAAAGCGAATGAGTCCTCAAGCGGGGCAGAGCGGTCCGCCCAATACACGATGAGGGTATCTCCGAGAGAAATGCGACGCTCCTTCCGCGCGCAGAGATATTTCAGTGCGGAGCCGGCGGCCTGGGCTACATCTTTTGATATCGACGCATTGAACGCCTGCTTTTTACCATATGACTCTGAAGAGGGGAAGTTGAAGGAGACGAGCGATGCGCCTGAAGACTGCGCATTCGGTAATCCTGTTACCTGAGGAAACAACCTCGCAAGCTGGGTTCGTTCGCCTGTTACCGAGCAAAACCCTACGACATCGTCTGCACGCACTGCCGAACGGTAGGCCGCCCAGGCGTCTTTAACCGAAGGATCATCGCTTACCGGCTTAGCTGTATCGGCCAGACAAAGAACCGCAAACCTGCCTTTACCAAGGGCGTCACGGTCCGCTTCACGTAAGTCTTCTGGATGAGGGCCTCGGGCGAAAAACGATAAGACCGCCCGCGCCGCTGCGCTTTCACACTGCGCCAGTACGCTCTGATGCAGCTCACGGGAATCGGCAAATCTGCGATCACCGCCCTTTTCATCCATGGCGAAAAAGTATTTCGCCGTATCGCATAGAAAATACGGCGCTGGGTTCTTGCCAGACCGCCCCGCATGCTCCGGCACATTCATTATTCGGTAATCTGAAACGCTCCCACCTGTCCCAGAGCTATAGGGAACAACCGACTGGACGCAACCATCTTCAGTGAGCATGATGCCAAAAGAAACCTTTTCGCTGCTCCAACCCAACGGTGGGATACCCGAATCTGGATCCGCTGCCAAACGGGTATACAAATTACTCAGTTCCTGTAGGATCATGAAACCACCCCATTCGCAGCCCCTGCAACATCAATGTGGCCATGCCGCATAACAGCGCGATAGAACAGCGGTTGAGGTGACTTCTGATCAGAATAATCCAGGTCATAGAGCATGAATCCCAAGTCACGCTCATCGACACCTGCGTAAAACGAACGAGGTGCTTCATTATCCTTTTCGAGTAGAGATACGCTGGCGGGAAACTCTCGACAGCCCAAAACGGGCTGATTAAAGTGTTGGCCTCTGCGCAGCCTTCGCAGGACAATGTTGTAGTGCTTCTCGGGCGTATCGCCTACTCCCGCTCTATCGGTTAACGAGAAGTGTGCGGTGATGACATACGCAACATGCTTGAGGTACATCGTTGCGCGCTGTTGGCGATTAGCTGAAGCGACGATCGAGAGCGGAGCATCTTTGTCTGCCGCAGCCTTAGCATCTCGGTAGCTCAGCTTGCTTTCCAGTTCGTTGCGCCTGAACGTATCGAAACAGATCTCATTCAGCACATCAATCGCATCGATATGCCAGCGTATCGCCGGCTTCCAATACACCGCTTCGAGAATGCCTCGTGCCGCAGACGGCGTTATCACGTCGTAGCTCACGCGCTCTGCTTTCATTTCCGGACGGGTAAAGCATGCGCGCTCGCCGCTGACAAGAACCCTGATTCCAAATCCCATCCCAACCTCTTTTCAAGTTGGACGCAATTCGTCAGACAATCAACTCGTTCAGTTCTTCCTCACCCGGTAGCAACAGTCCGACCTCGTTACTGTAGTACCGGTCGCCTCCGACGTCGGGCTGCAAAACGGCAAGCGTTTGAAAGGACTCGTCGTCGATGGCACCCGCCTCCTTCAGCTTCTCATAAAGATAACCACGAACGGAAATGCTACTGCGCTGCATTTTCATGACCAGCGCAGTAGGATCAACGCCGTGCGCGACCAGGTGCTGTAGATCACGAAGCATTCTCACACCATCCTCGCTCCAAGGAATGAATACGGGCACAGTGTCGTCCTCGATAATCCGATACTCGTTTGCCACCGACTCCAACTGAAGCGTTTTCAGCCCATTTTTAATCAGCTCACCGTCCGTCAACTGGCAAAAAATCCCCTTCCCATCGAGATCGTCACCATCAGTTTCGTACCGCTGCCTGAAGAACGCGGAAATGAGCTGGCTATCTATGACACCACCGTGACACTCGATCAGAGCGCGCGTGATGCTTTTCATACGCTCTAGCCAGGTATGTGGAGTCGGCTTTTCGCGATCGCTTAGGAGCTCAAATACGTGCACCTTGCCTTGCGCTCGAGATCCCTCGCGGTTACAGCGTCCGGCGGCTTGAAATAGGGAGTCAACCCCAGCAAGCTCGCGATAAACGCTCGGAAAATCGATATCAACTCCCGCCTCGATCAACTGCGTTGATACTACGATGCAGCGCTCACCGGCTGCCAAGCGAGCGCGGACCTTCTCCAATATGCGAGAACGATGCAGTGGCGTCATATTGGCACTAAGATGAAACAGGCCAAGGCCACAATGATCTTTTAATTCAGCCTGATCTTCATCAACCCCAACCAGGCTCTTTACGATCTCGTAAATCAACTTTGCTTTCGCCTTGGTGCCAACGATGCAAAGTACTGTGCGTTCGTCCACGAGGCGCGAAGCAAGCTCCCATTCATCAATTTCCGCTTCCCAGACAAATTGTGCGCGACCACCAAACGCCCTGTCGAATCCGTTTCTGCTTGTAACAATTTCACGCGTTTCTGTGCCAAACGGCCACAAGCCCGCGAGCGCTGGCTGCGTTGCCGTGCACAACACGACGCTTGTGCCAAAGTCAAGACAAAGATCCTCGATCATGGCCAGCGTCGGTTTCAGTAGGCCGTCGGGAAGCGTCTGTGCCTCATCGAGCACAACGACACTCCGCGCGATATTATGGACTTTACGGCACTTGCCGGGCCGATTTGAAAACAGCGATTCAAAGAGTTGGACGTTGGTTGTTACCACGATGGGCGCGTCCCAGTTTTGCGTTAGCAGACGAACGATCGCGCCGCGCTCGGCATCCTCTTCAAAATCGTAATTCGAGTGATGCTCTAACACGTTTTCCACGCCGAGTGCATTCCGAAACACCTGCGCCGTCTGTTCAACAATCGACGTATACGGAATAGCATAGATCACACGCTCCATCCCGTGTGCGATGGCATGGCGGAGTGCGAACGAAAGGCTTGACAGCGTCTTTCCGCCACCGGTCGGTACAGTGAGCGTAAAGACCCCCGGTTCAAGATCAGCCGCCGCGCGGCAGGAGTCGAGTATGCTTGCCCGGACCTCATTCACTGCTGAATGAGGAGCTCCTGCCATAAGCGAGTCTAAATAATTGTCCAAACGGTCAGACAGCTCCTGCAGCGTCAAAGACCAACTCGAAGCCCGAATACTTGCCGCCGAAGGCGTCATGAATGCTTCCGTGTCTAAATAGTCGGCATCCACAAGACAGGAAAAGAGCATACGACATAGCAGAGAAAGAGAGAAAATCGCACTGCTCTGAAACGCCTTATCGTCTTGAGCGGATTGTGGCATTCTGCTACGAAACGGCAACGGTTCAAGGCTCTTTGTATCAGGAAGCTTAATGCCGAGCTCTTCGAGTCGTGTATTAACCCACGCAAGATCGTTGTTGTCATATCCTTTGAACCGATCGGCAAGCGGCTTCCTATGTGCAAAAGGACCATTTGTCAACCCGTTGGGCATGCCCCCATGATGCCCGGCGATCGCATACGCAAGAATGGCAGCGGAAATGTTATCTCGAGATGTTTGGAACGATGTATACGCAAAAAGGGCACCCTGCGTTGAGTGATCAACATGCTGCCGATACCCTGCAAGGCGCTCTTGAAAAGCATCAGTCGCTTTTCCGATGTCATGCAATCTCCCAAGCACATCACCCCAAACGGAGTAACCAAATTTGCCGGAGAAACCCTTGGCCAAGACTGCAACATTCAATAGATGCGAATCGAGCCTTTGCCAGCATCCTGGACGTTCCTCACTGGGCGAATGCGCATACCAACACACTGAGCACCTCCATCGTGGATAATCCTCTCGCAACGCTTGTATATTCCCATTACGCACCTAGAAAAAAGCGGCTATTCCCGTCTAATCTATTTCGAAATTACGTAATCCGCCTTGTTACGCGTCTATCCCCACAACCCCATGTTAGAAATCGCGTACAGCGGGACATTCCTCATCCAGTCCTGCTCGCGGTAGCCTGATAGGCTGAAACGAACGGACTTGATCTCCGGATGCGCAGCCTTGAACGCCCGCAGACTCTTGGCACGCAGGTTCTCCTCCGCCTTCACCTCGATGGCGTAGACGCTGTTCGCGCCCTGCACCAGAAAATCAATCTCGCCCGAGGAGTTCTCGGCGGACCAGTAATACGGCGTGAGTCCGCAGTCGGAGACGATCTGCTGGCAGACGTACTGCTCGGTGAGGGAACCTTTGAACTCCTCGAAGATCTCGCTGCCCCCGACAACGGTCTCCTTGTCCAGCCCTGCCATCGCCCCCAGCAGACCGACGTCGACAAGAAAGAGTTTGAACGCCGTATCGTCAGCGTAGGGGGCAAGCGAGATTCCGGGCTTCGATATCCTGCGAACGAGGGTTGTGATGCCAGCCTGCGTGAGCCACGTGATGCCCGACTGATAGTTTCTCACCCGGGCGCCTGATGCGATGTGGCTGAACACGAACTTCTTGTTTTCCCTCCCGAGGTGAGACGGGATCGAGCGCCACGCCGCAAGCGCGTACTCAGCCTCGGCTCTGCTGAGGTGCTTCGAGACGTCGCGCTCGTAGCCGCGCAGAATCTCAAGCTGCACCTCACGTGCATCCTCCAAGAGACCCCGTTCAAGGAAGGCACTCACCGCCTCCGGCATCCCGCCGACATAGTAGTACTGACGAAGGAGCGGCACAAACCTGCTTGAGAAGCTGTTGATAAGACTGGCGTCGCCCGTGTCGACAAGGTCGCAGAGTGTTCGGTTCCCCGTCGCGACGAGAAATTCCCGAAAGTTAAGGGGAAAGAGATCGAGCGCATTCACCTTCCCAACGGGATAGCCGCTTCCCTCATGCACGGTAATGCCCAGAAGAGAGCCTGCTGCGGCGACCGCATATCCAGGAGCGTTCTCGCAAAAATACTTGAGGGAGGTGAGTGCCTTCGGACACGCCTGGATCTCGTCAAGGATGATAAAGGTGTCCCCCTCAGACACGACCTCCCCCGTCTCGAACTGAATAGCCGAGACGATGCGCGGGATATCGTAGCCCAGCTCGAACTGTTCGCGCATCCTTAGGTTGTCATCGAGGTTCACGTACGCTACGTTCTCGAACTGCGTCCTGCCAAACTCTTTGAGCAGCCACGTTTTTCCAACCTGACGAGCACCATTGAGAATAAGCGGTTTACGGCGGGGTCTGTCTTTCCAGGCAATAAGCTCATCCATGAGGAATCGTTCCATGCTAACACCTCCCCTAAAATGGACACGGCCTTATTTTCACAATACTTGGCGAAAATAAGGCTGTAAAAGAGCCAATATTGGAGAAAATCAGTCAATAAGCGCTGCCCACACTCAGTAAGAGGAAAATGGACCTCCGCGCGCGTTCGTCCACGTGGTGTACGATCGTTTCCCCATTCGCTGGAATCAGGCGATTTCAGGGCATCCAAGTTGAACTCAATATGAACTCAACAGTGATTTTCGGTCGACAGTTTCCGAGTGCTTTCACCCCCCCAGAAGAACAGGCACCTCTGGCAAGACCAATGTCTGCTAGATGCGCACAACATAACCGTCCTTGCGCGGGGCGGCCGCGCCCTCGGGCTCCGCAGCATATCCCAAGGCGATGGCACCCACGCCGCGCAGTGTCTCGGGCAGGCTCCACTCCCTGAGGAGCGCCTTGCCCTCAGCGCTGTCGAAGATCTCGCACTCGCGGTGGATCCAGCAGCTGGAGAGCCCCAGGGCGTGCGCTGCGAGCATAAGGTTCTCCAGCACGCAGGAACCGTCTTCCACAAAGGTGCTGCGCCCGCCGTCGGCGAGCACAACCACGATGACAGGGGCACCATAGTACGGGTCGGCATCCCTGGCCATAACG
>OGQD01002409.1_pt1 | contig 10243 bp, 8 predicted proteins | sample 1553091 | NCBI WGS metagenome assembly OGQD01 (sample SAMEA2580290, study PRJEB22360) | human gut metagenome | biome: human gut; feature: human-associated habitat; material: faeces | place: Denmark | collected 2008/2010 | reverse complement strand
GGGAAAAGCGTGAGAACATCGATATTCACACGTCTTTAAACGCTTATTTATACAGAGCTATACAGAACGAATGCCTCAATTACCTTCGTTCTACCGGAACTCCCTATCAGATTAGCCATAATTAATAAATTTAAGATTAATAAAAAGTTCTAACAATGTTACGTTTTTATCCGTATTACGCTAAAAATCATCCATCTCTCATAAGCAAGACTGTTTTTAAGATTAATAATTCAATGATTTATTATTTGATTACTATAGTATCTTTCAGTATTTGATAGCGAATACCCGTATTCGTCTTTATCACATTGAGAATCTCCGATAAATCTTCGTTGTTACGGAAACTTCCGCTAAACCTTAATTTTTTTATCCCTTGATTTTCATAACGAAATACAACGTTATAGTTCCTTTCCAACAACTTTGTTATATCTTGCAGATACATCATTTCAAAAGACAAGAAACCTCCTCTCCATTGAGCGAATAGTTTCTTATCGTAAGGCACTACTTCTATCTTATTTCTACTTTTATCATAAACCGCTACTTGGTTAGGCTCAAGTAAGACCTCTTGTTTAGTCAACGTTGGTTGTACGGCGACTTTGCCATTGAACAAGGTTGTGGTTAGTTGCGAGTCTTCCATATAAGCGGAAACATTAAAGGCCGTACCAATCGCTTTCACATCAATACCGTTTGCCTTTACAACAAATGGTAAGTCTTTATTCTTGGCGACTTCAAAATAAGCTTCTCCATCCAAATAAATGTTACGATTGGAATGGCCGTAGTTCTCCGCATATTCTAAAGTTGTACAAGAGTTAAGCCAAACCTTCGTACCATCCGGTAATTGCAAATAGCTCTTCTCTCCTTTGCTCGTTACTAATTTATAATTTCCAACTGTCGATAAGTTCTCTTGATTCGTAAGATACAACGTTGATAGAGAAATACCTATACCCAAAAGCACGGCAGCGGCATATTTCATGTATTGAAGGAATAGCCTTCTTGTTTTCATTTTGGATATAGTTTTTTTCTCTATGGATGAAAACAAACGCTCCCACTCCCTATCAACATCTACTTCGTCTTTGAGACTTTCCGCAATTATATTTTTTATATATTCTTTCATTGTTTTTTCTCGATTCTATATGTATGACACTTCAAAACGATGTGCTACTTACAAGATTGATAAATTTTTGTATTATATTTTTTCAAGAAACCAGATAGTCTTTCAATCTACTTTTCAAAATCTTAAGGGCTCTATATATCTGTGTTTCCACTGTACGGACGGAGATATCCAATTTGTCTGCGATCTCTTGGTTCTTGAGTCCATTTATACGACTCAATTTAAAAATGGATTTACATTGATCTGGTAATTCCTCTATCGTATTTTCCGTGATTCGTTCTATCTCAAAAATACTAAGTATCGAATAAGGATCATTATCTTCTACAGCCTCTTGTTTATCCATCCCTGATATTTCATATCGGAGGATGTCAATAGTTCCGGTAGAACTAATTACAGAACCCTGAAAAAATCATTATTTTTAGGTATGTGCTTAACCTTTTTCCAGCCGTACACAGCAGCGGCATCAGCACAAATTATATCCTTAAATATCACAAAAGGAACTATCACTGAAGTTTTTAAGGCGATTGAAGACCAAAGTGAATATAAATTCTTTTATAATGACAATCAAATCAATTTGAATAAACGGGTTGATGTCAATATCCATGAAGAATCCATAGAACAAGTATTAAACAATGTCTTTAGAGGTACGGATATTACATATAAGATCGTCAAGAATCACGTAGTACTTACCAACAAGACCATGAAAGATACGAAGTTACCATCTACCAACCAAAATCGCAAACGGCTAACCGGACAAGTAGTAGGACAAGAAGGGGAGCCTCTGATCGGAGTAAACGTTGTGGTAAAAGGTACGACAATCGGATCTATGACCGATATGAACGGAAACTACATTCTAGAGAATATTCCCTCCAATGCTACCGTTGAATTCTCGTACATCGGTTATCTCCAACAAAGTATCAACGTAGGCAATAAAAGTACCCTCAATGTTACTCTAGCGGAAGACACTCAAAAGTTGGATGAGGTAGTAGTCGTTGGTTATGGATCATTCAAGAAAAGCGACTTGACTGGTGCCATCTCACAGATCAAGGGTGACGAAATATCAGGACTTCCTCTTCGAAGTGCCTCTGACGCTTTGCAAGGTAAAGTGGCCGGTGTAACTATCACCGCAAATTCAGGTAGCCCCGGTTCATTAGGCGATGTTCGTATACGTGGTGTAGGTACTCTTTCTCAATACGGAAACAACCCATTGTATGTTGTCGATGGGATGCCACAAAGTGATATAGGTTGGCTGAACCCCCGTGACATCCAAAACATAGAGGTATTGAAGGACGCTTCCGCACAAGCTATCTACGGTTCTCGTGCAGCTAATGGTGTCGTACTAGTAACCACAAAGCGTGGAGCAGATGGCGACTCATACCGAAGCAATATCGAGTTCGACATGAGCGTAGGTTTCCAAGCCGCATCCAAACGCTACGATCTACTTGATGCCGAAGGGTTCATGGAATATAAGAACCGTGCATATGCCGCTGCAGGCAAGGAACTAACAGAAGATTTCGCTACACCAGAGAAAAGAGAGGCTATCTTGAGTTTCTTGGAGAAAAACGGAGGAAGAGAAGGAACAGACTGGTGGGACGTAGTAAATCGCAAGCCTAGCGAAGCTATGAACCAAAACTATAACCTCGCGTTGTCCGGTGGTATGAAAAAACTAAGATACCGCGCAAGTTTCAATTACATGAATCATAAAGGTATATTAAAGGGATCTGACTACGAGCGTTTATCTGGACGTTTGAACATAGATTCTGAGGTTACGAAATGGCTAAACGTTTCAGCGAACATGAACGTGAACTATCAGTCTCGCAGAAACATTCAGGAAAACGACTCATACAACGCCACAGCATTCATCGCTGCTGCCGCAGATCCTATCACTCCTATCCATCGTGACAACTTGGTGGATGTGCCCGATTTCATGCAGGATCGCATCTATAATGGTTATGAGCCTACGAATTCATGGTCTAAATATACCGGAGTGCTCTACTCCAATAAAATGAACCCGTTGGCTCAAGTGGAGAGAATGGCTCAGAATAAATGGCATGGTATCGCCACCAAGGGTAATTTGACCGGAGAATTCAAGCTATTCCCGTTCTTAACATTCAAGTCCAGTATCGCTGTCGACTTGAAACGTGAGCAAAGTGATTCTTTCACTCCGAAATATTACCTTGACGGTGATGAGTACAGCTCATACGCTACCGTGGGACGTACGGTATACAACACCGACTATTGGGTTTTCGATAACTACTTGACTTATGCGCAGAAGTTCAACAAGCACAACGTGTCTGTGATGGCTGGTACATCTGCCGAAAAGGAGCGTTATGAAGAGATTGCCGCCAGCAAGCAAGGAATGGCTAACAACGACCCTAGCCAGCAAATCATCAATGCAGGTACGATCAATCCGGCAGCAAGCGGATGGTACAGAGTGAATACATTAAACTCATACTTCGGTCGTGTATTCTATTCTTTTGACAATCGCTACATGATTACGGCAAACATCCGTTGGGATGGCTCATCCAAATTTGGCTCAGGACACCGTTGGGGATTCTTCCCTTCCATATCCGGAGGTTGGAACTTCTCCGAGGAACACTTCATGGAGAACACCAAGAGTTGGCTGTCTCAAGGTAAGTTGAGAGTTGGTTGGGGCGAGATCGGTAATCAAACTATTCCCGCAGGAGCATACTTGAGCCAGTATAGCAACGGACATCCATCGATGTGGTACGCCCAGTATTACATGTTCGGAAATACCAACCCGACATTATTCGCTTCTCGCTCGCAGGTAGGTAATCCGAATTTGAAATGGGAGACTACAAGACAGCTTGACCTTGGCTTGGATTTGGCCTTCCTAGAGGGCTCTTTGAGATTCACATTCGATTACTATTCTCGTGACACCAAAGACATGCTCGTACAAGTTCCGAACCCAGCCAGCATGGGATTCCCCAACACTCCATGGGTGAATGCAGGAAGCATCAGCAACAAGGGATTCGAAGTTTCTATCGGATATGACGGAAAGGTGGGAAACGACTTCAAATACCACATCAACGGCAACGTATCTACCTATAAAAATAAAATCAAGGATCTAGGTAGCGAGGCTAATATTCCAGGTAAAGAAGTACATCTAGGTTATTATACATACACCATGACTGAGGTTGGAAAACCTCTCGGTTACTACTATGGTTACAAGACCGATGGCGTGTTCCAAACTCAGCAGGAGATTGACAACTATCAAAACAATGGTCAAGTGGTAATGCCTAACGCAAAGCCCGGAGACTTGAAGTTTGTCGACTTAAACAAGGACGGCAAGCTAGGTGACGAAGATCGTACAATGATCGGTAACCCACATCCAGACTTCACCTTCGGCCTGACTCTTGGAGCCGAGTACAAAGGTTTCGACTTCTCAGCCTTCTTCCAAGGATCTGTTGGCAACGACCTTCTCAACATTGTGAAGTATGACATTTACGGTGGCGTGGGGTGGTATAACGCTCCGAAAGACATCTTGACTACTTTTTGGAATGGCCCGGGCAGTACGAACGAGAACTTCGCCATCGATGCCGACAGTCGTTTGAACCGCGAAATGTCTGAGTGGTATGTAGAGGATGGTTCTTATGTTCGCTTAAAGAACCTGACAATCGGTTACACGCTCCCGTCTTCTATCACACGTAAGATCACATTAAACAACCTCCGCATATTCGTGGCCGCACAAAACCTGTTCACGATTACGGGGTATTCTGGACTTGACCCGGAGATCGGCGAGTTCAACCAGAACCCGATCTACAAAGGTATCGATATGGGATATTATCCACAGGCCAGAACATTCATGTTCGGTATCAGTATGAAACTATAATCATTAAATCTAAAGACGATATGAGATCAATTATAAAGAAATGGAAAGCGGGTGTCATCGCACTTAGCACCGGAGCCTTGGTTGTTAGCTGTAATTCAGATTTCTTGGATCGTCCCACATTGGGTACGATGGACGAGACAACCTTCTTGAAAACAGAGGAAGCAGGCTATAAATTGTTAACAAGTTGCTACCAGCCCATGCTAGATATATGGGCATTCGAGCAAATGTGGTTCGATTTGGGCGACCAAATCACCGATGACTGCTCAAAAGGTGGGTCAGATGCTGCCGACCGTGTGACCATCTCAGAGCTAACACGCGGTAACCCTCCAACGACAAACTCAATGCTAACAGACATATGGAACCATAGGTTCAAGATCGGCATCTCAGCATGCAATGTATTCCTCGCAAACGTGACTCCGGAGACAGAGCTTATCGCCAGTGGAGGATCATTGGTGAGCCAAGAAGTAAAGGAGCGCTGGATAGCGGAAGCAAAGTTCATGCGTGCGTTCTACTACTATGACTTGGCAACCGTATTCGCCAACGTGCCTATAATCGATACGCCATTGTTAGCCGAAGACAAAAACAGCATCACCAAGGCCAGCAAGGAGGAGGTGCAGAAGTTCATCCTATCAGACCTTGACGCTGCTATCGGTAGCGGCAAACTGCCTAGTGCCAAGAGTTTGAGTGCTGATGAGCTTGGACGTATCACGCAAGAGGCTGCCCTCTCCTTCAGAGCTCGCGTGAAGATGTTCTTCGGTGACTATGAGGGAGCCAAGGCCGATCTTAAGGTGGTTGTGGATAGCGGATGCTACGAGCTTGTGGACGACTACCAGAAGCTGTTCAATAGCAAGACCGATGGATACATGTCGAAAGAAGCCGTATTCATCACACTTCGAGCCTACCAGCCTCCTTACACATCGCTAGGATCTGTTGGTCCTCAGATGGACATGGGACGTAACGCCATCGGGGGATGGGGTGGAGAATGTCCCACGAATGACTTGGCAGAAGAATACGAGGTGGGAGACCCGCGCCTAACGCATACCATCATCTCTCACGGAGATATCTTCTATAAGGCAAATATGAAGGAAACCGAGACTCACGACTACTCGGGCTACGACAACTTCCCGAGACAGCATAGTCGCAAACATTGGATCGACTATTCAAGAAGACCAACCGGAAGCTTGATGGAAACCGACTGGTCATTCTACTACATCCGCTATGCGGACGTATTGCTCATGTATGCCGAATGCCTTATCGAGACTGGAGGGAACAAGCAATTGGCCGTAGATTTAATCAACCAAGTCCGCCACAGGGCATTCGTGACATCTTCTCCTACAGATAAATTCGCTCAATACCGCAAGTTCAACGTGCCGGAGGATAAACGTGTGACGGAAGAGATCTTCAACAGTAAATACAAAGTGAAAATATCTGATGACTTGCGCAAGGCCGTGCGCCACGAACGTCGCGTCGAGTTAGCTTGCGAGGGACGCCGCTACACAGACCTCCTGCGCTGGGGTATTTTCGTACCAACCATGCAGGCCTTCAACAAGACCGATGAAGGACGATACTCCGGAGCCGGAAGCAATGTCACCGACAAGACATGGCCATACCCTATTCCACAGAATGAGATCGACTTCGTGGGAGGTTCATTGGTACAGAACGAGAACTATTAAGACTCGATAAAACGCTTGTCTAATCCATTTATATAACCTTATCTAGGCAAATGGCAATCACTCGCCGTTTGCCTATTTTTAACAATATTTTGAATTTTCAACAACATGAGACGCTTAGCGATTATACTAGTCGGACTGATCCTTTGCCTAGGGATCTCGCAAGCCAAGAACAAACATTTACGAGTGATGAGCTATAATATACGCATCGGTATCGGCATGGATGGAGAAACCGACCTAGGCCGAATAGCCGACGCTATCAACCGCATAACCCCCGACTACGTGGGACTGCAGGAGGTAGACAGCGTATGTGAACGCTCTTTTTGGGTGAACCAATACGCCGAACTGGCCAAGCACACAGGGATGTACCCGATATTCGCCCCAGCCACTTCCCGCTCAAAAGGGCTTTATGGGATAGCAGCCCTAAGCAAGGTCCCCCCCCTATCCTATCGAGTCATCTCACTGCCGGGGAAGGAGGAGCCTAGAGTACTACTTTGCCTAGAGTACAAAGACTACATACTGTTCAACACCCACTTCTCGCTTGACAAGGAATCGCGCATAGAATCGATAAAAGTCATTAACCAAATCGCCACTGAATATGATAAGCCCATCATCATCACTGGCGATTTCAACATGACTCCTGGTTCTAATGAGTTCGAGGCTATGAAAAGCAAATGGCAACTCCTGTCAGACCCTTCGATCAAGACATATCCCGCAGACCGCCCTCGCTTACGGCTTGATTATATCTATGGAGACATGAAAAAGAATTTCAAGGTGACAAAGGATGTGGTGGTAGACGTAATGTCATCCGATCATCTCCCGCTTTACATAGATGTAGAGTTCTAGCCTTAAAAACCTTTCTGAAGAACTAAACATAACTATTTTAGGCCCTTCTTGCCTCATGGAAAGGCAGGAAGGGATCACACTGCAAAAAGGTAACTTTAGTTGGTTTTAAGCAAAATATTTCCTAGTTTTGCGCAATAATATACAGAATTAAAATAAACTGGGATATGAAGAATATAATCATTATAGCTAGTTTACTCCTCGGGATGCCGCTTATGGCACAAACCAAGGTGGTAAAAAAGAACGCCGTAAAAGCCAATAATTTCGGAATCACCTACTCGTTACCCAAGCCCTCGCTAGTCGTAGACGCCGAAGTGACGAAAGTAACTTGTAAAGCCGGACCTTACTATCAATATGCCGAGAAGTATCTTGGCGTGAAAGATGCGGTCACGGAAGACAAGGTTTATTTCGATCTCGGAAAAATCAGTCTGATCAACCGGGGATTACCCGATGCGGATAATACCTATATCGTAGAATTCAAGCAAGGTACGGTCGCCCCTTACGCTTATCTTACCGAAGATGGACTATTATGTTCGATAAACGCAGAATATACGCCGGTTGAATCCGAGCTAGATGCCGCGAAGAAAAATAAAGGCTCCCAACAAAAAGTAACAGACGCTTCCGTCTTCTCAGAGGAATTACTAATGGCAGGCTCCACCGCCAAACAAGCGGAGGTGGCCGCTAAACAAATTTACCGTATCCGGGAAAGCCGTTTGAACATCTTGACCGGCGAGGCGGATAATTTACCCCCCGATGGTGAAGCCATGAAACTGGTGATCCAGCAATTGGAGGAGCAAGAAAAAGCATTAACAAACCTATTCACCGGAATCTTGACCAAAGAAACCGAGCATTATGAGGTAAGCATTATCCCTCACGACAACCTAGACAAAGAAGTATTGTTCCGTTTCTCCAAGCAGCTAGGTATCGTAGACGCTGACGATTTGGGTGGTACCCCTGTCTATATGAACTTGAAAGCGACAGAAAGAGCTCCGATCCTTGATGCCAAGGAAGCCGAGAAGAAAGACAAATCATTGAAAGGAATCGTCTACAATGTTCCGGGAAAAGCCAGCATAGAAATACTAATGAACAAAAAAACACTCTACAAAGGAGAGGCCCAAATCACTCAATTCGGAACACGGGAAGGATTAGCCCCTGTTATGTTTGAGGATAAGAAAGCCCCTGTCAAGGTTCTTTTCTATCCGGAAACCGGCGCCATAAAGCAAATTATTCAATAAGTATAAACTAATATTATCTAAAACACATGTTACAAGGACAACCTAAAGGTCTCTATGCCCTAGCACTCGCGAACACGGGCGAACGCTTCGGTTATTACACGATGCTTGCGATTTTCACACTATTCTTGCAAGCGAAATTCGGCTATACGGCCGCTGAGACATCAACGATTTTCGCTAGCTTCTTAGCGTTCGTGTATTTTATGCCATTGATTGGCGGTATGATGGCCGATAAGTTCGGTTATGGAAAGATGGTTACCTCGGGTATCATCATCATGTTTGTCGGTTATCTTTTATTAGCCATCCCAACAGATGCCGCCTCGGGAAAAATCATGATGTTCGGCTCGCTAGCGCTAATCGCTTGCGGTACCGGATTATTTAAAGGTAACTTACAAGTGATGGTAGGTAATCTTTATGATGCCCCGGAATACAGAAGTAAACGTGACCAAGCCTTTAGTTTGTTTTATATGGCGATCAATATCGGTGCCATGTACGCACCTACGGCTGCCACTAAAATGACAGACTGGATGTTGGGTAAGTACAACCTTTTCTACGAGTCACAAATTCCGGCACTCGCTCACCAATTCTTAAACGGAACCATCTCCGCAGAGAACAAAGAGGCACTCGCCGCTCTGCAAAGCGCACAAGGTTTCACCGGCGATATGGCTACGTTCTGTTCCACGTATATCGAGAAGTTGTCTGAGGCATACAACTATGGATTCGGTGTGGCTTGTATCTCATTGATCATATCGATGGCTATCTATATGGGATTCCGCTCTACCTTTAAGCATGCGGATGTCAATACCAAACAGGCACAGGCTTCCCACGCTCCGCAAGAGGAATTGTCACCTGCCGAGACGAAACAACGTATCACCGCCTTGCTGCTGGTATTCGCCGTGGTATTGTTCTTCTGGATGGCTTTCCATCAGAACGGTCTGACGATGACGTTCTTCGCTCGCGACTATACGGCCAACCAAGTGACCGGACTGGATCGTATCGGCTTTGATGTGATTAACTTAACATTATTGGTTATCGCCGTGTATGGAGGATTCGCTATCGCACAATCCACAACGAGCAAAGGCAAAACGATCGCCGGCATCGTGACCGTGGCCGCATTAGCCGCTCTAGGTATCAAATATATGGCTATGCCGGAAACCGTAACGATCCTTCCGCAGACCTTCCAGCAATTTAACCCGTTCTTCGTGGTTGTATTGACTCCGGTATCGTTGGTGATCTTTGGTTATCTGGCTAATAAGAAGAAAGAGCCGTCCGCTCCTCGTAAGATCGGATTGGGTATGATGATCGCCGCTTGCGGTTTCTTGATCTTGGCGATCGGTTCTATGGGCTTGCCTACACCGGACGCTTTAGCGGCGGATAGCAAATTGCAGGTATTGGTTTCTCCGAACTGGTTGATATCGACTTATCTGGTATTGACCTTCGCCGAATTATTGCTTTCTCCGATGGGTATCTCTTTCGTATCCAAAGTGGCTCCTCCTAAATACAAAGGGATGATGATGGGTGGGGGGTTCGTGGCTAC
>OGQD01002404.1_pt1 | contig 10265 bp, 14 predicted proteins | sample 1553091 | NCBI WGS metagenome assembly OGQD01 (sample SAMEA2580290, study PRJEB22360) | human gut metagenome | biome: human gut; feature: human-associated habitat; material: faeces | place: Denmark | collected 2008/2010 | reverse complement strand
CAGTACCGTGGCCGGAGAGGCCGGGCCCGGGGAGCCGGCCCGCCGCTCGGGCCGTGATGCACAACTGAACCGGGGTGTCGGTGGAGCGGATAGCCGGTTGATGCTTGGGGGGCAGCCATGAACGCCCTGTTCCTCTTCGCCGCGACCTTCGCCCTGGTGCTGTTTCTCGGTCTCCAGTCCCTCAACGTGAATGGCGGCCACCGCCTGCTGTCGGCGCTGACCAGCTTCGGCATCGGCGCGGCCAACGTGACGGTGCTCAAGATCATGCCCGGCCCCACCGGCTGGCTGGAAGTGATGGCTTATCTGCTGGGCGGGCCGCTCGGCATTCTCACCTCCATGGCTATTCACCCGTGGATGGTGCGCCGCCTGGGCAGAAACAGGGAGGCGCGGCAATGAGCAACCTGTCGAAACACATGCTGCAATTGGTCGGCATCGCCAAGACTTGGGCAACGAAACACCTGCCCGGCTGGACTGACGACAGCCACCGCGATCTGCTCACCCGGCACGGTGCGCGGCGGCAGGGAGACAAGGTGTCGGCGCTGACCATGACGGTGCCGATGCTGTCGTCGGTACTGAACGATTACGAGCGCCGGGGCTGGCCTCGCCAGAAAAACTTCAGCCAGGGCAAGGCAGAAGCCAAGCCGGTGCCGCCGCGCATCGCGCACCTGGTGCGCCTGTGGGGCAAGCTCGGCCAGGCGGGCAAGGTGGCCAAGGCCACCCGCCCGGCCTTGCTGGCCTTCTGCGCCCGTCAAGTAAACCGTGAGGTGCCAGACCTGGACAGCCTGGACGTGGTGGAGTGCCAGGCCATCACCGAAGCCCTCAAGGGCTGGCTGGGGCGCGTGTAACCATGGGCCAGCCGCGTCACCGCCAAACCCTTCCGGCTGCGCCTGACTCGGCGTATAACCACGCCTTTCCGGTGGTCGACGAGGAACTGCTCAAGACCCTGCCGCCCGTCTTGCGGGCTGTGGTGCGGGCCTTGGGTTTTGGCCGGGCGCGGGAATGGCTGGCCGAGCACGGCGGGGTGAATGTCACCATCCCCGCCCGCCGCAGCCAAGCGCTGGGCCTTGCGCCTGACGAACTGGCCCGCCTGCGGGTGATGCTGGCCCCTCATCTGAACGCGGCGGGCCGGTGCTGGTTGCCGAAGACCGACAAGCTCTTCATCCGGGTGCGCGACGCGCAGATTCGAAAGGATCGCAGCAGCGCCAGCATCAGCACACTGGCCCGCCGCAACAGCCTTTCTGATCGCCAGATTCTGAACATCTGCCGGGAAGGCGACGACAGGCAATACGACCTGTTCTGACCGATTGGCGGCAAACCGCCAATCCCTCCGCTTTGCGAATGCCCCGCTTTGCGTTTGAAGGCCGTTTGAAAGCGCCTGAAAGACACTTGGGCATATGGACGGCCCCGCCGGAGTATCAAAACGCCCCAAATCGCGTTTGTGGCGATCTGCCCGAAGCTGCCGGGCAGGAAACGTTTCCGGGGCTGATCGAACTTGCTCCAACGGGAAGAATGCTTCTGAACCACTCAGGAGCAAACCGTGCCACGAACCCCTTCCATTGCTGCCGCTGCCTTGGTGCTGGCGCTCAATGCCGATACCTCGGGTTATCCGGCTGGCTGCAATGCCCACATCTTCCCCGACGGCGCATTCCACGCTGACGATGGCCGTCCGGCATCCATTACCGGCGGCGAGGTGCTGGATTGGCAAATGTCCGCCGCCATCGCCGCCGATCTGATCGCCTTGTTTGAAGCTGGCGGCAAGCTCCTGCTTTACGACTACGAGCACAACAGCCTCTATGGCGACAGCCGCGCCGCCGGGTGGATCGACAAGCTGGTGCATGTGCCGGGCCGGGGCGTTTATGCCCACGTGGAGTGGACGCCGAAGGCGGCGGAGAGCATCGCCAAGAAAGAGTACTGCTTCAGCTCCCCCTACTTTCATTTCGATCCCAAAACCGGGGCGGTCAGGCAACTCATTTCCGTGGCGCTGACCAACAACCCGGCCCTGGGTGATCTCGGCGCAGTTGGCCTCAAGCGCGCCGCCAGTTTCTCAACCGCATCAACCGCAAAGGAGGCCGACATGGCTGACGAAAAACAGGTGGCGGCGCTCACTGTCGAGCGTGACGGCCTGAAAACCGAAGTGGCGGCGCTGTCCGCCGAGCGCGATGGGCTGAAAGCCCAGGTCGCCGCGCTGACCGCTGAACGTGACACCCTGAAAACCAAGGTGGACGCCGCTGAACAGGAAAAGACCGAAGCCGCGCTGGCGGCCGAGCAGAAACAGAAGGACGACATGATCGCCGCCGCGTGCAGTGGCGACAAGCCGCTGATGACTCCGGCCCAGGCCGAGCCGGTGAGGTCGCTGTCGGTGGCTGAACTGACCAAATTCATCGCCGCCCTGAAGCCGGTGTCGCTGACCCAGCGGCAGGCCGATGGCAGGGAAGGCGGTCACGGTCTCACTGCGGACGAACTGGCCGCGTGCAGCCGCATGGGCGTGTCCCCCGAAGAGTTCAAGAAGGCCAAGAAGGGTTAATCGCCCAGGCCATTTTTCAAATCAACAAGGAGATTCAAATGCCCGGCCCCCTGACTCAAGCGCAACTCGACGCGCTCAACACCACCATCAAGGCCCGCTTCAATGCCGGTCTGGCTGCCAAGAAAGAAGACTGGCGCAAAGTTGCCAAACCCATCAGTAGCGACGGCGCTTCCAATACTTACGAGTGGATGTCTGCATTCCCTGCCTTCCGCGAATGGGTCGGCGGGCGTCTGCACAAGGTCGCCAAAGAAACCGCGTTCACGGTTCGGAACCGCAAGTTCGAAAACACGATGGATATCCCTGTTGAAAAGGTCGAAGACGACGCCTACGGGATGTATGGCGATGTCGCCGAGAGCTACGGCGAATCGGTCTATGACCTCCAGAATGATCTGGTGTTTGACCGGGTTGCCAGCGGTTTTTCCACCGTGTGCTATGACGGTCAGTTCTTCTTCGATACCGATCACCCGGTGTATGCGAACGAGGATGGTACCGGCGCGGTCAGCAACATCAGCAACATGCAGGATGGTGCTGGCGAACCCTGGGTTCTGCTCTGTACCAGTCGTGCGCCGCAACCTTTCTACCTCCAAGAGCGCGTCAAGGCGCAACTCGTATCGAAGACCAATGCTGTTACCAGCGACGGTGTCTTCGAGAACGACGCCATCACTTACGGCGGGCGGTGGCGTGGTGAGGGGGTTTGCGGGTTCTGGCAATTGGCCTATGGCTCCAAGGCGGATTTGAATGCCGACAACTTCAATGCCGCCTTCAAGTCCATGATGAAATTCAAAGGAGACGGGGGCCGCAAGCTGGGGATCGTTCCCAACCTGCTTGTGGTTGGGCCGGACAATATGGCCGCCGCCGATGAACTCCTGAAGGCCGCCAATAAAGCCAATGGTGCCAGCAACACCAACTACAACAAGGTGGGACTGCTCGTTTCCCCCTGGATGGCTCTTTAACGCAACCCCGCGCAACCACGTTGCCAAGCCCCCGCCCGCCTCGGTGAAGCGGGGGCCGGCAGGAGATCGAACATGAAAAAACTGTATATCCGTTTGCAACCGAAGAAAGACACAGAGCGCTTCTTCCGTTGCGGCATCGAATTTCGCCGGACGTGGCTGGCGGTGGAGGTCGATGCCGCCACCGCCACCCGTCTGGAAGCCGAGCAGATGCTGGAGGTGTCGGAAACCAACCCGGAGGAACCGGCGCATGAAACGCCCAACGAAACTGACCTTTCGGGCAACTCCACCACCGGGACGGATTCCGACACCCCGGCGGATGCACCGGGGGTGGAAGCTGCCGGCCGCGCTGACCCTGCGGCGGCTGTCATGGATACCTCCGCCCCGGCCAAGCCCAAGAAAGGCGGCAAGTAATGGCCTTCGCTTCCCGCTCTGATCTTCTGGCGCGCAGCAACGCCCGCCGCCTGGCCCAACTGGCGGTTCCCGCTGATGTGGACATGGTGCCGGATGATGCCTTGCGCGCTGCCATAGCGGGGAGCGGCCTCAGCGCATTCAGCCCAACCGAGCAGGCCGCCCTGGTGCTGGCGCTGGAAGCCATCGACAACGCCCTGGCCGACGCGGATGCGCTGATTCTCTCTTACGGCATCCCGGCCACCGTCCAGACCACGCTGCTGGCCCGGCTGGCCTCTACCGTGGCGCTCTACTACCTGCAAGGGGCCGAGCGCATGACGGACGATGTGCGCAAGGCTTACGAAGGCGTGCTGGAAACCTTGAAGGCGCACAGTCGCGGCGATCTCGACCTGATCCCCGCCGCGCCCGTCGATCCTGCGCCGTCTGGCGATCTGGTATTCATCGAAAGCCAGCCCCGGCGCTACCGCTCCGGCGGGGATGAGGTGGGGCTGTGATTTCACTGCGGCCCCTCATCGCCCACCTGGAGAAGAAACCGGCGGGCTTTGACGGCCTGTGGTTCCGCCAAGTGGCGGGCGCGGCCGAGTTTGCCCGTATCCGCCCCGAAGCCTTGCCCCTGCCAGCTGCCTGGATCGTGCGTGCGGCGGACAAGGTGCAGCATGCCGGGGAGCGGGCCGAGGCCGTGACGCTGGCGTTTGACGTGGTGATCGCCATCGAAAACGCCCGCACACATGCCCAGGGTGAAACCGACGACGTGCTGCTCAAGTACCGCCAAGCGGTCAAGACCTTGCTGCTCGGCTGGGAGATCGCGCCGCAGACCCGCCCCATCAACTTTACAGGCGGGCAGGTGCTGGAATACACCGACGGCGACCTGTACTGGCGCGACCGTTACGAATTCGACGCCCTGATTACCAATTACCTACCTGACCCGCCTGCATTCGACAGGCTCAACCACACGGGAGAAAAACTGTGACCATTACTTTTAGCGAAGTGCCGCAGGCGCTGCGTTACCCCGGCGCTTACATCGAGATCGACGGCAGCCAGGCCGGGCTGGGCGGTGACCTGCCCGTGGTGCTGCTGGTCGGCCAGAAGCTGCCCACCGGCACCGCCCCGGTCGGTGAGGTGGTGCGCCTCTCCGGCGTCGAGGATGCCAAGGCCAAAGCTGGCCCCGGCTCCATGTTGGCGCAGATGGCTGCCCGCTACCGCAAGGGCGACCCGACCTTCGACCTCTTCATGCTGCCCTATGCCGACAACCCGGCTGGTGTAGCGGCAACTGGCACCATCACGGTGACCAACGCCGCCACCGGCAGCGGCACCCTGGCCCTCTACATTGCCCAGAAGCTCATCAGCGTGGGCATCATCACTGGCCAGACGCCCGCCCAGATCGCTACCGCCATCGCTCTGGCCATTACCGACGCCGGTATTGACATCCCGGTGACGGCAGACGCGGCGAGCAACGTGGTGACCCTAACCGCCCGCCACAAAGGCTCTTGTGGCAACGCCATCGACCTGCGCCTGAACCTCTACGGCGAGGATACCCCGGCGGGCCTGGTGCTGGCCCTGGTAGCCATGTCCGACGGCGCAGGCGATCCTGCGCCCGGCGACCTGGCCGCCCTGATCGGCCAGCGCTGGTTTCGCTACCTGGTGCTGGGCATCAACGATGCCGCCACTCTGGCCGCCTGGCATACCGAGAGCCAGCGGCGCTATGCCGTGCCGGTTCAAGCCGGGTTCCGCGCCTTCACCGCCTTCCGGGGCGACTACGCGGCGGCGGCAGGCTTCGGTGAGACCAAGAACTACGAGCACATCAGCGACGTGTGGCTGGGCATCAACCCGCCTACCACCTGGGAAGCCGCCGCCACCCTGGCCGCTGCTGCCGCACCGCGCCTCTACAACAACCCGGTCATTTCCCTGGAAGGCACACCGCTGCCCGGCCTGAAAGCGGACGTGGGCTACAACGATTTCACGTTTGGCAACAGCCTGCTGTTCAAGGGCATGAGCATCATGGAGGTCGGCAAGGATGGCTCCTGCTACATCAAGCGCCTGATCTCCATGTACCAGTACCGCTCTGACGGCAGCGCCGACGATGCCTACCTGGACATCAACGTGGCCGAGGTGATGGAGCGCATCCGCTACGAGCAGCGCATCGGCGCGATCAAGAAGTTTCGCGGCACGGTGGCAGCCAAAACCGACGAAGGCTACCGGCCCGGCTTGCCCATCACGACCGAGGATGGCGTCAAGGCGTTCCTGCTCTCCCTCTACAAGAACGTGCTGATGGCGGAATACGGCTGGGTGCAGGCGTACAGCTACTACAAAGGCACGCTGATCGTGGAGCAAGACCCGAATAACCCGAGCCGCTTCAACTTCCGCGACGACCCGGTGGTGAATTCGCCGTTCTACATCCTGGCGGGGCGTTCCAGCTTCCGCAAGGCCGTGCCTTCTTACTGATGAAAGGGGTTTGACACATGGCACAAATCAACAACATCCGCACCGTGTCGGTGCCGTCCATCGGCAAGCTGCCGCTGGCCGAGAAGCCCGGCACCTTCACCCCGAGCGGGGTCAAGCGCGAACACAAGGGGGGCCGCCTGCCGGAGGACGGCGGCTTCACCGAAACCGGCGTTCCGGCCAAGCTGGAACTGAACATCAACCTGCTGGGCGGAGTCGACATCGTTGCCCTCAACGCCATCAAGGATGAAGACGTGACGGTGCGCCTGGCTGATGGCCACGTGCATATGATGAGCATGGCTTTCGTCACCGATCCGGTGCCGGTCAGCGACGGCGAGAGCAAGCTCACCATCATGTCGAACACTTCCGAGCAGATTTCTTAAGGAACAACCATGGCCAAGCTCCCCCTCAAGCACCCGCTGACCTTCGGCAAGAAAACCGTTGATTCCCTGACCTTCCGCGACCACACCACCGCCGGCGACTACCTGGCGTTCGACCTGCGCGGCGGCGTGGCCCAGCGGATCGCGCTGATCGCCAGCCTGACCGGCACCGATGAAACCCTCATTCGCCAGTTGCGCGGCCCGGACTACCGAGCCGCCGAGAAGATCGCCGACGCACTCATCCAGGCGGATGAGGCCGAGGAAGGCGAGGACGCGATCCAAAAAAAGTAGTGCGCATCCTGACCGCCGTGGGGCTGCTGATGAACGTGATGCACCAGCCGCTCCCGGTGGTCGAAGCGCTCCCCCTGAGAAAGCTCTATGTCCTGGCTGAATTGGCCGCCGTGATGAGCGGCAGGCAGTTCAAGTAGGACAGGCATAACCGGCACGAAACGTTTCGCGTCTGCCTCGTTCAGTCACCCCTCGATAAGCTCCAGATACCCTTGGTTCTGGAGTTTTTTTATGTCATCCGCCGTTGATGTTGAAGTCCGCCTGAAGATGCGGGATGGGGCGACGGCGGGTATCAAATCCTCCGCGCAGACCGCGCGGCAGGAAGCGGCCAAGACAGCCAGCGCCACGGAAAAGGCCGCGCAGAAATCCGCCGAAGCCGTGGAGAAAAGCGCCGCCCGCCAGCGCAGCAGCTACGAAAAGCTGTCCCATGCACGCGGATCTCTGGGGATGCGCTCCGAGCACGCCGTGCGGCGTGAAATCCAGCAGACCGAAGCGGCCTACAACCGGCTCAAGGCGTCGGGCAGCATGTCCTGGCAACAGCAGGCTGTTGCTGCCGACAAGATGCGGCAGAAGGTAACGGCGCTGACCAACGAAATGGGCAAGCTGACCGCTGCCCAGAAAACCTACGCCGGAATCAAGTTTGCTGCGGCAGGCGTGGCCGGCGTGGGCGCTGCTGCCTATACCCTCAAAGCACCGGCAGAAAGGGCAATGAGCTACGACCGCCGACTGGCCAACATGGCCAACACTGCCTATGCGGAACGCGATGCGGCTGGCCGGGTAATCGGCATGAAAACACTGGAAGCGGCGGTTAACAAGGCTCGCCGCGAAGGCGGTGGCACCCGCGAACAGGCCGCTGAAGCCCTTGATACGATGATCGCCTCCGGCGTGGTTTCCGACGCCGACGCCATCAAGATGCTGCCGGGCATCATGAAATCCGCCACGGCGTCCAACACCGATGCAAACGCGCTGGCCACCATCGCCATCCGCGCCCAGCAGAGTTTCAAGATTTCCGCCGACGATCTGCCCGCCGTGCTGTCTTCGGCGCTGGCGGCAGGGCAGGCCGGCGGCTTTGAGTTGCGAGACATGGCCAAGTGGCTGCCGCAGCAGATGGCGATGGCGAAGAGCATCGGCTTATCCGGCAAGGAAGGTTTCGCCAAGCTGGCATCCTGGAATCAGGCGTCGGTCATTACGGCCGGCACCAGGGACGAAGCCGGCAACAACCTGCGCGACCTGCTCAACGAACTGAATACACCGCATTTCAAACGATTTTTGGGCGACCAGCTTTTGGGCGACGGTACGCCTGGCAAAAAGGGCGAGCGCTACAAGCGCATGAAGGACATCGACGCGGTCTACCTGGACTACCAGTCTCGCGGCATCGACAAGGTCAGCGCCACGCTCGAACTGATGCAAGAGGTGTTTTCCAAGGACAAACGCTATCAGGAGCTTCAGGAAAAGCTGAAAACCCTTGACCCCAAAGACCAGGAAGGCCGGCGTGCCATCCTGGAGTCGATGTCGGCGCAGGTCGAAGGCTCCAACATCGGCAAGGTATTCCATAACCAGCAGTCGCTAATGGCGATGCTTGGATTGATGAACAACAGCGATTACGTGGGCGACGTGCTTGGCAAGGTGCGGGCCGAATACACCGGGCCGGAAGATCGGTCGGCGACATCCACAGCGTATGCCGTCATTTCCAGCACAGCGGACTACAAAATGGAGCAGGCCAAGGAAGATTCCGCCTCGGCGCAGAAGTCGGCCATGGATGGCCTCACCCCGGCCATCGGCAAGGCTGCCGAAGCATTCTCCGATCTGGCCAGCAAGCACCCGCTGCTGGTCGGTACTACCGCGCTGGCAACCACGGCTTTGGGAGCGCTGGCAGGGGCTGCTGGTCTGGCTACGCTGGCGATGGGCGGCAAAGGGTTGCCCGGCGGCGGCGCTATCAACAAGGCGGCGGCCTGGGCAACCGCCAGCGGGGCCGGCCAAAGAGTTGTGCGCGGGGCAAAGGTCGGCGGGGCCGCAGGCATCGGGGCGCTGGCTGGTGATTTCGTGCTGGGAAAAGCCTTCGGAGAAGAGTCAGCCATTACCCGCTATGGTTCCAGCGCCTTGAACGGCGCGGCCCTCGGCGCGACGCTCGGTAGCATCGTTCCGGTACTCGGCACAGGTATCGGTGCTGCCGTCGGCGGTGGTCTCGGCTTGGCCTGGGAAGGTATCAAAGACCTGCTGAAACCGGCCGAGCAAAAGCCCGTCGACGTCAATTTCAAGGCGCAACTTGGCCTGGCACCCGGCCTGGTGCAGCAAAGCCAGTCCATGCAGGCCAGCGGCGGCAACGTGCAGATGAACACAGGCAACGTCTGGAACGGAGCGCCCTGATGCACAGGATGTTGCTCGTCGGTGTCTTTGTCTTGATCGGCTGGTGGTCGGCGCATATCACCATCGCCGCCGAGTGCGAGCGGTTGGGCGGTTTTTTCGTCGGGCAGCGGGTTTTCAAGTGTGTTGAGGTGAAAAATGGCGACTGACCAGACTTGGCTGGATCGCCTGCCTCGCGCCTCGTTCCGGGGTTTCGAGTTCCTGACCGACAGCCACGATGCCAAGAGCGGTCGCCGGCTGGCGGTGCACGAATACCCCGGTGCGGAACAGCCGAGCGTTCAAGACCTGGGCGGCAAATCGTGGGATTGGAAGCTGAACGCCTATTTCATCGGCCCCGATTACGATCTGGAGCGCAACGGCTTCCTGGCCAAACTGGCCGAGCCGGGCGCGGATTGGCTTACCCACCCCTGGCTGGACCTGCTCTGGGTACGGGCGCACACCTGGTCGTTGCATGAGAGCACCGATAAGGGCGGCTACTGCACCATTGCTGTCGAGTTCGTTCCTGGCGGTGACACTATCCAGCCAGTACCGGATAGGGTGGATGTGGCTTTTGACCGCACCCGCAAGCTGGCCGATGCGGTGGAGGATGACTTCGAGCTGGAGCCAATGAGCGCCAATGGCATGACAGCCTTCATCGCCGCCGTCCATCAGAAACTGGACGTGCTGCGCCAGGTCATTTCCCTGGCGACTTTGCCGCTCACCTGGGCCAATCAGATTCAGGGGCTGATTGCGGGCATCAAAAATGATTTGGACACGCTCTTGAGCTTGCCTGCTGCTTACGCTGCGGCGTTTCGCAGCCTCTCCAATGCGCTAGGTTTCGGCGCAAACGGTGGCGATCCAGCCGACAGCGAGCGATCCCGCGTGATGCTGCGGCTGGGCGCGACCCAAAGGCCCCCCGGAGACTGGAAG
>OGQD01002403.1_pt1 | contig 10275 bp, 10 predicted proteins | sample 1553091 | NCBI WGS metagenome assembly OGQD01 (sample SAMEA2580290, study PRJEB22360) | human gut metagenome | biome: human gut; feature: human-associated habitat; material: faeces | place: Denmark | collected 2008/2010 | reverse complement strand
AACGTCGCCAGCTCCCCCCGCGGGGCGCGCGCGCCCCCCCCCAGCCGTAGCGCACGGCATTGCGGCTGGCGACTGGCTTGCCGTCTACCAGGATCAGGGTGTTCTCCGGCCCCATGCCACGGATGTCGATCTGGCGGTTGTTGCCGCGCTGGCCGCTGGTGGAGTTGCCGGTCAGGTTGACGCCCGGCATGGTGCGGATGATCTGCGACAAGTCGCTGGCCGGCGGGCGCTTCTTGATGTCCTCGGCGGTGATGATCGACACGCCCGGCATCTGCTTGGCTTCCTCCGCGGCGGTGGCGACGATGGTTTCGCTGTCGAACTCGACGACATCGGAATCGGCGCTGGCGGCCTGTACGGCGAAGGATAGCAGGCAGCTGGAAAGCAGCAGGAAGGGCGGAAGGAACTGCATCGGACGAGACGACATCGGTGATCTCCAGAGGAGGACGATTACTGAGAGATCACAAATGATAATGACTGCTATTTGCCAGTAAAGCGCATTAACTTTCTAAACACTTGCGATGGACTGTTGGCTCGGCACTGCGGGCAGCAGCAGGTGCAGGCAGAGCCCGGCCTGGCCATTCTTCGCGCCGTTTTCGGCCCACAGGCGGCCGTCCGCTAGCTCGATACCGCGCCGGGCGATGGCCAGGCCAAGGCCGAAACCGCTGGACTCGGACGGCTGTAGCCGCTGGTAGGGCTGGAAGATGCGCTCAAGGTCAGGTTCGGCGACGCCGGGGCCATCGTCGCTGACACATAGATGCCAGAACCCGCCTTCGCGCCAGCCGTCCAGACGCACCTTGCCGTTGCGCGGGGAGTGACGGATACCGTTGCGCAGCAGGTTCTCGATGGCCTGGGCGAAGCTGTCCAGGTGCACCTGCACCCTGCAGTCGGTGCCCAGCGAGCAGGGCAGGCGTTCGACTTCCCAGCCACTTTCGAAGCAGGCGTCTTCGCGCAGCGCCTCCCACACCGACAGCACCAGCACCGGCTCACGTTCGAGCTGCGGGCGCTCGGTATCCATCCACGCCAGGTCGAGTGTGTCTTCCAGCAGGCGCTGCATATCGTTGATCTCACGGTCCAGCCGCTCGCGCAGATGCTCCGCCGGCAGGTCACTGTCGTGGGCGATGCGCAGGCGCGCCAGCGGAGTGCGCAGCTCGTGGGACAGGGTGCGCAGCAGCAGTCGCTGCTGGGCAAGGCTGTGACGTAGCCGCTCGGCCATGTGATCGAAGGCCAGTGCCAGCTCGCCCAGTTCATCGCGGCGATTGGCCAGTGGCGTGCCGGGCATGTCGCTGTCCAGATCGTCGGCGCGCAGGGCGTCGGCACGAGCGCGCAGGCGATTGAGCGGCTGTACCAGGTGGCGGTAGATCAGCAGGCCGAGGAGGGCGGCCAGCAGGGTCGGCACCACGCCGTGGCTGAACAGGTGCGTCCAGGGCGTCAGGCCGCCAGGTAGCAGCCGCTCGGGCAGTTGCATGACCAGCCGGCCGCGTTCGGGATGCTTGGGAAACTCGATGCTGACGTAGGGCAGTTCATCCTGCAGGCGTCGGCTCATCGGCCAGTCGAGCTTGCGCATGAACGTCAGGTGGCTGGATTCCGCCGCCGTCAGCGGCGTGGTGCCCAGGCTCTGCAGGTGGTCGCCGATCACCGCCACCCAGGTGTCTTCGGCGGCGGACAGCTCCCGGCGGAAGTGCTCGACACCTTCGGTGCCGTGCTGCTCGAGGACCATTTCCGCCTGCTCGGCATAGCGCGCGAGGTAGTCGCGATCGGCTTCGCCCAGGAAGTAGGTGCTGCGCTCCAGCGACAGGCCCCAGGTCCAGATCAGCCAGGTCAGCAGCAGGCAGAAGCCGACCTGCAGCGCGGCGATCTTCCATAGCAGGGGATGACGACGCATCAATGGCGCTCCGCGTCCACCAGGATGTAGCCCTGGCCGCGCACCGCCTGGATCTGCACCTGCTGCGCGCCGATGGCGGCCAGCTTGCGGCGCAGGTTGCAGACGTGCACGTCCAGCCCACGGTCGAGGCGCGTGTACGCGCGGTGCAGCACGCTCTGGTAGAGGAAACTCTTGCTCAGTGCCTCGCCGGCGTGGGCGTTCAGCGTGGCCAGCAGGCGATACTCGGAATGCGTCAGCCCTGCGTGCTCACCGTTGCGGGAAACGTCCTGCAGCTCATCGTCGAACACCAGCGAGCCCTGCGGGCGAGGCACCTCGCGGGCACGGTCCAGGTTGGCCCGGCGCAGCAGCGCATCGATGCGTGCGTCCAGTTCCGCCAGGCTGAAGGGCTTGGGCAGGTAGTCGTCGGCGCCACGGGTGAAGCCGGTGATGCGGTCCTGCTCCGCGCCCAGGGCGGACATCAGCATGACCGGTGTAGCGCGTTGGCTGCGCAGGGTGTCGAGCAAAGAAAGCCCATCGACGCCGGGCAGCATGATGTCCAGCACGACCAGGTCGAAGTCGTTCTGGTGAACGGCGACGAGGCCCTGGTCACCGTTGGCGCAGGTGGTGACGGCAAAACCGCGCTGACAGAAATGGCGTTCGAGGTCCAGGCGAAGACGGGAATCGTCCTCCACCAGCAGAAGCGAAGGGGACACGATAAACCTTGACGAGAGTGACTTTGATGAGAATGTTTAGCATTTGCAAATATCTCATCTCTCCCGGTCACAAGGCAATGGCAATCTGCCGCGAGGCCCTCAGACCCAGCGTCGCACCCGACCGCAGAAAGCCTCGAACTCCGCGCCGAACAGCTCGCGCAACGCCCTTTCCTCGGGGCGGATCTGGAATCGGCCGATGTACAGCACGAAGGCTGCGACACCGAGCACCGCCAGTGCGGACCCAAGGAACACGCACCAGCCCAGCAGGATGATGGCGAAGCCCAGGTACATTGGGTTGCGGGTGTGCCGGTAGATGCCGGCGACCACCAGGGACGAGGCGCTCTCCGGTTTCAGCGGATTGACCGTGGTGCGTGCACGACGGAAAGACGCCACGCCAGCCAGACAGACCGCCGCCCCGGCCAGCACCACCAGCAGCGCCAGCCACAGGCGGCCACCCAGGGGCGCAATCGGGCGTACCGCCAGCCACATCAGCAGGCCGCTGATGATCGCCACCAGGGGCGGGGGAATGCGGTGTTCCAGCCAATCCATGCTCGGTCTCCGGGCCAGTGCGGCCAAATCCAGTGAGCTGCCAACACTAGCCCAGATTGCGTTCGCTGGCGCGCCTCAGCGCGGCCGACGCACCGCGCGGACCTTGCCGCTGTTGCCGCCGCCACAGTAGAAACGCTCGGCGCCGTCGGCTTCCAGGCCAGAAACGTGCACGCCCTCGGGCATGTCCAGCTGCTCCAGAACCTCGCCGGACTGCGGGTCGATGCGGCGTAGCTCGCTGTAGGTCGACTCCGGCTCCCAGGTGCCATGCCAGAGTTGTCCTTCGACCCAGGTCACGCCGGTGACGAAACGATTTGAATCAATCGTACGCAGGACTTCACCGGTTTCCGGGTCGATCTGGTGAATCTTCCTGGCGCGGTACTCGCCGACCCAGAGCGAACCCTCCGCCCAGGCCATGCCGGAGTCGCCGCCCTTGCCGGGTGCCGGAATGCTCGCCAGCACCTTGCCGCTGGCCGGGTCGATCTTCTGGATGATGCTTTCGCCGATCTGGTACAGGTAGGTGCCATCGAACGCAGTACCGGCATGGGCGGAGACTTCGATGGAGCGCTCCAGATGACCGCTCTTCGGGTCGAGGCACTGCAGGCGCTCGCCAACGGCGAACCAGACGTGCTGGCCGTCGAAGGTCAGTCCGTGGACGGTGCTGATGCCGGGGAAGGGACCGTATTCCTGTAGCACCTGCGCCGGAGATTGCTTGTAGTGGGTGGTCATGGTGTCGCCCTGCACATTGTGGGTTGGAGCCTTCAGCCTATTCAGGCACCGAAGGGCGCGGGGAGTAACAAGGTCGTCGCGAATCCCGGCGCAGGCAGCAGCGTCCAGCGCCGCGCCCGCCCTTGCCCCAGTGCCTGCACCCGGCCAGCTTCGGCCAGTACTTCGAGGGCGCGCTGCACGCTACGCTGGCTGGTATCCAGCGCCAGGGCCAGAGCCGAACTGGACCAGGCCTGGCCATCGCTGAGCAGCGCCAGCACTTCAGCGTTGGCGTCATCCAGCGGCGGTGCAAGGACGACCGGATTGGCGGCGGTCAGCAGATAACCGCGCGGCGTCGACTCGATGCCTGCCAGCGGCGGCAGCAGGCGGCGCAAACGACCGATTTCCACCCGCAGGCGCGCCCGGTGGGTATCGTCTGGATGGCGGGTGCGGAACACCCGCCCGATCAGCTCGCTGCGCGATACATCGCCCGGCCAGGCTTCGGCCAGCACTCGAGCGAGGGCGAAGAGCACCGGGCGACTGCCCAGCGACAGGCCGCCGACGCGGTTGCGACAGGCGTCCACCACCAGGGCATCGGAGTGCAGCAGCCTTTCCACTTCATCCAGTGACAGCAGGCGCGAGATTTGCCGGTCGATGCGCCGGCCAGCCGGCGCATCGAGGAGGCCGGCTGGCCGGCCGACCTCCGCTCGCAGGGCGGGAATACCCGATGCCGCAGCAGCTTCGCCGGCCCTGCCCAACGCGGCCCGCGCCACACCCGCCTGCAGCCGGCGGACGGCGATGCCGGAAGCGATCAGCCAATGCACCGCGCGCAGGGGCGCCGGTAATGAATTCGGTTCCAGCGAGCCCAGCGATGCGCTGGCTTCATCAAGCTTGCCGATCAGTAGCGCACGCCGGATCAACAGGTAACGGGCGTGGGCTGCATTGATCCGATCGCCATGGCGCTGCAGGACCTGCGTTGCCTGTTCCAGCGGCTCGGTCGGCCAGTTCAGCTCGCGGCTGGCCAGGGCCACTTCGGCCTCGGCCACCTGACAGCGGGCGCGCTCCAGCGGCTCGTGGACGCTGAAGGCTCGGGCGGCCTGGCGCAGCAAGGCGCGTGCGCGGGAAAAATCACCCAGCTGCGCCACGGCGATGCCGCGCAAAGCCAGTGCTGGCGGGTCCTCGCGCAGTGCCACGCGGTTCAGCGCTGCCAATGGGTCGCCCGCCGCCAGGGCACAAGCCGCGGCCGTGATCAGCGAATCCATGGTAGTCCCGCCACCTTTGTCACCCCCGCTGCCCTTGGTCCGCTGCCTAGTCTACGCCATGGCCAGTGAGCCGCCGGCGTTGCAGGAAAACGGCGATGGTCGTCCCGCGAGAACGACGGAGGCGGACGCCGGTCTGCGCCTCAGTTGGCGGCGCGGCGGAAGGCGCCAGGCTGCTGTCCGGTAGCCTTGTGGAAGGCGCGGGTGAACGCGGCGATGGACTGGTAGCCGACGGCGGCGGCGACTTCCGCCACGCTCTGGTCGGCCCTCAGCAGCCGGCACGCCTGGCCCATGCGCAGGGCCAGCAGCACCTGGCCGGGCGACTGCCCGCAGGTCTCGTTGAAACGCTTGAAGAAAGCCGAGCGCGACAGCCCGGCGTTGGCCGCCATGTCCGCCAGCGTCCAGGGCAGTTGTGGTTGCTGGATCATCCGCTCCAGCAGGCTGGCGAACTGCGGTTGGCGGGCGAGGGCGACCAACCCGCCTAGGGCCTCGTTGGCCACCACCTGGTGACGCAGTACGTAGAGGAACAGCAGGTGACTCAGGCGTTCGAGCATCTGCTGCGAGGGTGCCGGCTGCCGCTGGCACTCCTCGAGAATCAGTTCGAACAGGCTGCGTGCGGCGCGTTGGGACGGTTCCTCGGCGCGCAGGACGAGGAAGGCGGGCAGGGCGTCGATGATCAGCGCCGACAGCCCCGAATCGAACTGGAAGAACCCGCAGACCAATCCCACACCATCCTCGGCCTGCAACTCCAGCGTGGCCATGCTCTGGCGCGGCTGGCACGCCGCATCCTCGGCACTGGCTTCGTTGGACAGCCGATACGGCACATCGCGCAGGATGAACACCGCATCGCCGCTGTCCAGCCGGCAGGGCGGCTCCTTCTCCAGGTGCAGCCAGCAATGCCCCTGTACCACCAGGTGGAAACTGGCACGCGCCATTCCGTGGGTCGAGGCGTGCCAGCCGCCGCAATAGCGCCCCACATGGAACAGGCTCGCGCTCAGTTCAAGGCTGTCTAATAACCAATCAACCAGGGGGCTGGACGAAATCATCTAATGGAAAGACTCATGAGCAAGTGATAGCGACTTTAGAATATTGAATGGATTTCTTATTACCAACAGACTTTTTCGACACCCCATTTCAACGGAGTCGAACCATGTCCCGCCTGCCCATCCTGACCCTCGACAGCGCCCCGGAAGCCGCCAAGCCCTTCCTCGAGAATGCGCTCAAGGGCTCCGGCTTCATCCCCAACCTGCTGGGCGTACTGGCCAACGCGCCAGCCGCACTGGAAACCTACGTGACCGTTTCCGGCCTCAACGGCAAGTCCGACCTTGGCCTGCCGGAGCGCGAGGTGGTCCAGCTGATCGCCGCCACCACCCACGGCTGTGACTTCTGTGTGGCTGGGCACACGGCGGTGGCCTTCAACAAGGCCAAGCTGCCCGAGGAAGTGATAGCCGCCCTGCGCGAACAGCGCGAGCTGCCCGATGCCCGCCTGGAAGCCCTGGCCGCGTTTGCCCGTGAGTCCATCGCCACCCGCGGCGCGGTCAGCGATGCGGGGCTGCAAGCCTTCCGCGCCGCCGGTTTCACCGACGGCAATGCACTGGAAGTACTGCTGGGCATCAGCCTGGCCACCCTGTGCAACTTCGCCAACGTGCTGGCCCAGACGCCGCTGAACCCGGAGTTGGGCAAATACCGCTGGGAAAAGGCTTCCGCCTGATTCGTGTGACCGGGCGGCCGCGGCCGCCCCTGCAAGGAGAGCGATGATGCTCGACCCGACCCTGAGCCGCTGGCTCGACGAGCGCGCCGAGGGCCTCGACCTCGGCCATACCGACCCGCAGAGCGTGCTGCCGCAGCTTGCCGCTGCCGGGCTGTTTGCCATCGGCGTGCCCAAGGAGCGCGGCGGCAGCGGCGGCAACGTGCTCGATGCCATCGATGCAATTGCCGATGTTGCCGGCCACTCCCTGACCGCCGCCTTCGTCTTCTGGGGCCAGCGCGCCTTCATCGAGTACCTGCTGCAAAGCCCCAATCGCGCGCTGGGCGACCGCCTCCTGGGCGAACTGCTGGACGGCACCCTGGCTGGCGCCACCGGCCTGTCCAACGCGATGAAATTCCTTTCTGGCATCGAGAGCCTGCAGGTGACGGCGACACCGGCTGGCGACGGCTGGAACCTCGATGGCCGCCTGCACTGGGTGACCAACCTGCGCAAGGGCCGATTCGTGGTGGCCGCCGCCATCGAACGGGCGAGCGAAGCGCCGCTGGTGGCGGCAATCCCTTCCGACAGTCCCGGCCTGGCCCGCTCGGATGACCTGCAATTGCTCGGCCTGCAATCAAGCAATACCGCTGCACTGGACTTCTCTTCGGTCGAGCTGCCCCGTGACTGGCTGCTGCACGACGATGCGCGCCAATACCTGCCCCGCGTGCGCCCGGCGTTCCTCGGCCTGCAATGCGCCATGACCCTCGGCCTGACGCGCAAGGCGCTGGAAACCGTGCGTAGCCATCTCAGTGACCGCCGTTCGGTGTTGCGCGAGGAGGAACAGCGTCTGAGCGCAGAGCTCGACGAACGCGCTGCGCAGCTGCGCGAGGGGCTGCTGAGCGGTGTGTTCCTGACGGAGCCGGCCAAGCTGTTCCGTATCCGCATCGGCCTGGCCGAAGGCGCGGCCGCGGCAGTGCAGTTGGAACTGCAAGCCAGCGGCGGCAAGGCCTACCTCAGCGAACATGGCGCAGCATTCGCCCGGCGCTGGCGCGAATCGGCCTTCGTACCCATCGTCACGCCGAGCCTGGTGCAACTGCGCACCGAACTGCAAAAGCAGGCCCAGGCATGAGTGACACGATCCTGCAGGCCAGCGAAGTTGCGCTCGGTTATCCGGGTGACAATGGCTGGCGCAGTGTGCTCGAAGGTTTTGCGCTGGACCTGGCGCCGGGGGAAGTGGTGTCTATCCTCGGCTCCAGCGGCGTAGGCAAGTCGAGCCTGCTGCGCGTACTGGCCGGCCTGCAGAAACCGGCGGCCGGCAGTGTGAAACTGCTCGGCCAGGCCATCGACGGACCGCACCCGCGTGTCGCCGTGGCCTTCCAGGACCCGAGCCTGCTGCCCTGGCTGAACCTTGTGAAGAACGTCGCCTTCGGCCTCGACTTTGCCCGCCAGCCGAAGGTGGACAAGGCCACGCTGCAAGCGCGCGTCGATGACGCCATTGCTTCGGTCGGCCTGAGCCACGCCCGCGATTTCATGCCGGCGCAGCTCTCAGGCGGCATGGCCCAGCGCACCGCGCTGGCCCGCTGCCTGGCGCGGCAACCACAGGTGCTGCTGCTTGACGAACCCTTCGGCGCGCTGGACGAAGTGACTCGCGCCGACATGCAGCAACTGCTGCTCACTGTCATCCACGAGCGGCGCACCGCCGCCGTGCTGATCACCCACGATATCGACGAAGCGCTGCTGCTTTCCGACCGCATCCTGCTACTGGGCGACACCCCGGCGCGGACGTTGGGCGAGTGGCACATCGACCTGCCGCAACCCCGTGCGGAGCTGGTCGAAGAAATGGGCGCGCGGCGAGTCGAGATTCTCAAAACCCTACGGCGGGCAAGCCGCACCCACGCAAACCCTACTTCTGCGCAGGAGCCTGCCCATGTGCCTGGACGACCCCACACACTCCCGACGTGACATCCTCAAACTCGGCGCGCTGCTTACCGCCGCCGGCGCGCTGCCGCTGCTGACCAGCCTGCAGGCGCGGGCCGCCAGCGAACCGGATGCACCAGTGCGCATCGGCTACCTGCCGATCACCGACGCCACGCCCTTGCTGGTGGCTCACGCCAACGGCCTGTTCGACGCCGAGGGCATCAAGGCCGAGCGCCCGGTATTGCTGCGTAGCTGGGCGCAGGTGATCGAGGCGTTCATCTCCGGTCAGGTCAACGTCATCCATCTGCTGTCGCCTATGACGGTCTGGGCGCGCTATGGCAGCAAGGTGCCGGCCAAGGTGGTGGCCTGGAACCACGTTGGCGGCTCCGGCCTGACCGTGGCGCCGGACATCAGCGATATGAAGCAGCTCGGCGGCAAGAGCCTGGCGATCCCCTTCTGGTACTCGATCCACAACGTGGTGCTGCAACAACTGCTGCGCGATAACGGCCTGCAAGCAGTTAGCAAGCCGGCCGATGCCGCGTTGGCTGCCAACGAGGTCAACCTGGTGGTACTGCCGCCGTCGGACATGCCACCGGCCCTGGCCGCCAGGCGCATTGCCGGCTACATCGTCGCCGAGCCGTTCAACGCCCTGGCGGAAAACCTCAAGGTCGGGCGCATCCAGCGTTTCACCGGTGACGTGTGGCGCAACCACGCCTGCTGCGTGGTGTTCATGCACGAGCATGATCTGAACAATCGCCCGGAGTGGTCGCAGAAGGTGGTCAACGCCATCGTCAAGGCGCAGCTGTGGACCCGCGACAACCGCGCCGAGGCAGCCAAGTTGCTGTCCAAGGACGGCGAGAATCGCTACACGCCGCATGCGCCGGAAGTGCTCGGCCGCGTGCTGGCCCCGGCCGCCAGCGAGCGCCAGCAGTACCTGGCTGACGGTGCCATCCGGCATGCCGACTGGCACGAGGAGCGCATCGACTTCCAGCCGTATCCGTTCCCCAGCTACACCGAGGAGCTGGTGCGCCGCCTGAAGGACACGCTGATCCAGGGCGACAAGGGCTTCCTCGCCGCCTTGGAACCGACCCAGGTGGCTAAGGACCTGGTGGATGACCGCTTTGTCCGCAATGCCATCGCCAGTGTCGGCGGCCTGAGTGCCTTCGGCTTCCCCGACAGCTTCGAGCGCCGCGAGGAGATCACCACGTGACGCCCGTGGTTCCTTCCGCGCGCCGCCATTGGGCGCTCGGCCTGGCCGGGCTGCTCGTGCTGCTCGGCTTGTGGTGGCTTGGAGTGCGCTTGTTTGGCGGCGCGGGCCTGGGGCAGTTGTTCTCGCCCCAGGCGACCTTCACCAGCCTGGGCGAGCTGCTGGCCCGCCCGGAGCTGTACGAGCATGTGCTGGTGAGCCTGAAACGGGTGCTGCTGGGTCTGCTGCTGGCCCTGGCTGTCGGCGTGCCGCTGGGCTTGCTGGTGGGCGCGTCGCGCCAACTTGAGGCGGCGACCACGCCGGCTTTCCAGTTCCTGCGGATGATCTCGCCGCTGTCGTGGATGGGCCCCGCCGCCGTGCTCGATGGGGGAGTAACCCAG
>OGQD01002399.1_pt1 | contig 10294 bp, 9 predicted proteins | sample 1553091 | NCBI WGS metagenome assembly OGQD01 (sample SAMEA2580290, study PRJEB22360) | human gut metagenome | biome: human gut; feature: human-associated habitat; material: faeces | place: Denmark | collected 2008/2010 | reverse complement strand
AAACCGCCACAAAATACAGTGTAAAACACTGTATATCAAGATGTAAAACTGTTTAACGACTTGACTAAAGAGCAACATATTTCGAAATTTAACTTAATAAAAATTGAATTATGCTTGAAAAAAGTCTTGGTGTTACCTTCTTTTTGAAGACACCAGAAAAAAAAGAGAATTTGAGAGTGTTTTACCTTAGAGTTACCGTAGATGGTATTCCGAAAGAAATTTCAACAAAACGAAAATGGGATGTAACCCGTTGGAGCCAAAAAGCCGAAAGGGCTAATGGAAGTAAAGAGGATGCCAAATCCCTTAACTACTTTCTGGATTCCCTGTTCAATCGTGTTTTAAATTACAGAACTGAACTTATCAATAGTGATCAGACTATTACTTCCCAAAAGATCATTGATTTTGTAAAAGGGAAAAATGTATCGAAAGTAAAAGTTTTAGAGGAATTCCAAGCACATAACGACGAGATGTCGGCGCTTGTTAAAAAAGGAGAATATGCTTACGGTACATTTGAGCGTTATACGACAGCCCGCTCCCATGTTGCTGAATTTATTAAATATAAGTATAGCCGGGAAGACCTTGAATTCAGAGAGTTGAATTATGAATTCGTCAAGGATTATGAACTTTATTTAAAGACCGTCAGAAACTGTAGCAATAACACAGCTTTAAAATATATTGCCAATTTAAAACGATTGTTCTTAGAGCCATCGCAAAAGATATCATTCCTAAGGACCCCTTTAAAATGTTTAAAAGCAAAAAAACTAAATGCAATAAAAAGCCGCTTTCTTCAGAAGAGCTTCAACGGCTGGAAAACAAAGTATTTTCTTCTGAGCGACTTTCTGTCATAAGAGATATATTCGTTTTTCAATGTTATACAGGACTCGCTTACATTGATGCCTACCAGCTAAAGCCGGGCGATATTAAAAATGGAATCGACGGAAGCTTATGGATTATGTCAAACCGACAAAAATCAAAATCGAAGACAGATATTCCTCTTCTACCCCAAGCGCTTGAAATTATGGAACGCTATAAAAGTCATCCGTTGTGTATAGAGCGAGGATCTGTACTGCCAGTTAAATCCAATCAAAAAATGAACGAATATCTAAAAGAAATTGCCACAATCTGCGATTTGTCTGGCGAGCTCAATACCCATAAGGCCAGGAGAACATTTGGCAGTACCGTAACACTGAAGAATGGTGTTCCAATTCATGTGGTTAAGGAAATGATGGGCCACTATTCCGTAAAACAGACGGAGGAATATGCTATCACTGAACAGGAATCAATAAGTGTAGAAATGCAACAATTGAAAGAAAAGTTAGGTAAAAAAGATAATGTAATTGATGATCCATTGAATCTACTTCTAAAACTTCAACAAGATATTCAGGTCGTTAGCAATACTACTGCGCACAAAGAGAATGTTAACAAAGTTCAACGTTTAAAAGAAATAACACAGCAGCTCGACTTCATTAAAGAAATCCTGTTAGGGCCTAATTTGTAATATTTTACTTTAAAGTGCGCATCTTATTAAAATATTAAATGGCGCATGGATTTATCTCTATGTGCCATTATGGTACATTACCAGTTACATGATAAGAACTTACTTCATCAAAGCGCTCAAGTTAAACGGGAACATTTTTTCATCTCCATACCCTTATCTGAGTCAATGTAAATAGCCGTAAACCGAATATCCGATTGGTCCAGCTTAAGTGTTTAGGCAATCTATCTTAAAAATTATTTTTTCTCGATAACAAAAGCTTTCAGCTCCGCTATCTTTCCATCCTCGAATCGCCAAAGATCACAATAATCAAAATGTTCATATTGTCCATCTTTATTTTTTAGTCGGATTTCTCCGGTTACCATCACAAAATCGCCATCTTCGATAGTTTTTTCCACGCTGAATACAGGAGGCTCATAATAGAATTCTTTCATATAAGCCCGTACTTCTTCTTTCCCATTAAGGGTACGCTCCCCAACAAATACCCATTTTGTTCCTGGAGTACAATAAGCTAAAAAACTTTCATAGTCGCCCTCTGAAACAAATTCATTGGCCTTGTGTAAGATTGTTGCATTTTTCATTTTTTTCTGTTGTTTTAAGTGATTATTTTTTTTCTGCGCACTTATATTGCATGCTACAAGCATTAATATGATGATGATTAATGATTTTCTCATATCAGAAGATTGTACTGAATCGATCCTAAGTTAACTTATACCGATCTCTTCAACTACATTGATTCCGAATCCTGATAAACGGCTGATAATATCATCCGATGAAACAATATTTTCAGGAAGATAAAGACCTCCCGCTTTCTGTACGGACTGCCCTTTTAGACCTAATATACTTTCTGCTATCAAATATATACCCACGGCAGTGAGATGGGAATTCCCTCTTGGCCCGGAAACTATCGTACGAAGCTTAGTCCTTTCCCCGGACAATAAAGTTCCTTCAATCTCAATGTACAAATCATGCGATGCCCCCAACCCTTTGCTGCTGCCTATCGACTCCCCGACAATAAAATCAAATCGAATATTTGAAGCATCGGTAAAAGCTGCGATACTGGGAACATCCAAGGTACCCATTGGATAGCCCAAAACTTGTGAATGATCATGCAGATCGATCAATCTCGCATGATCTCTCGACTCTACTGATAGCCAGCTCCCATCCTGGCGAATAAGTGCCTTACCGACGAAACCTTTTACTTCTTCGGTAACCAATGGCCCAACAGGGTCTTTCGGATCATATAATCCTGCAATCTCTACCTTGTCTACCCTGCTAAATCTGGCTGACAGATGTTTGACTACAAGTGTCAATAGTCCCCCTTGCCAATGTCCGGAAAATACTATCGGCGCAGAGATCCTTTTATGTAAGCTTAGAAATACCATCGGAGAAATTTGATCGGCTAATTCACTTACAGATATACAAGAAATGCCATTGCTTAAAGCAGTTTCCCTCAAAACATTCCTGTGATCATCTAATGCGGAAATGATCAGGTCAATTTTTCCGAAGTCGCTTAAATCAAAGCTTTCATCTAGATTAATATAGGCTGTTTCTGCATTTGTCAATTCCTTTATTAACATTTCACCACTTTGGGGATTTCGACCTGCTAGAATGAGTTCAGCAGTTCTATGTTCATTTCTGATCAGACGCGCTATGTTACTGCCTACTTGGCCGTAACCGCCAACAATTAAAATTCTTTTTTTGTTTGATTCCATAATGCAATATTAAATTAGGTCAAATGACCTATTGCAAATATAGGTCATTTGACCTAATTAAAGTAATTTTTAATATTTTATTTTTAAATTTACCAGATGGACAAAAAAGAAGAGCGATTACATCAGATCTTATCGACGACGATCAATATACTTACCGAAAAAGGTGCCGAAAAACTTTCTATGAGAATGGTTGCTAAAAGTGCAAATATATCGCTAAGTAACCTTCAGTATTACTATAAGGATAAAGACCTCCTCTTCATCGCCACGGTTGAATTTTACTTTGAAAGCTGCAAGAAAGAACTTACCCATGCCATTAAGATGATAACCGAAGACAGGACCCCGGATAAAGATATTTTCCTGGAAAAAGTACTGAGTATGTTGCTGATCGATAGCAAATCAAGCCATCAAACTTTGATGTTCCAAGAAATATGGACTTTGGCTGCCAGAAACAAAGAGTTGCAAAAAGCTGTAGAAACATATTATAAGACATACTGTATTTGGATGATTGATCTGATCTCTAAATTTTGCAGTAAGCCGGATGAAATTGTAAGTTTCCTTATACCTTTTGTAGAAGGATATACCATTGTTCACAACGTTATTCCTCTTACCAAAGAAAAAGTCATTGAAATGATGCTAAAACTTATTTCAATTGTGGAAAGATAAATTAGGACGAGATAAAAAGTAACAAATATTCCTTTCTATATTTTTGCTTGGGTAAATGCCAGAAAAAAGGTTTCAAAAGAGGATGCGGAAAATATCGCTTCTCTACCTAACTTTAACTAAATCAAATTTTGACTGGTTATTTTTCCATGATTTTCTTTCTATGATTACGTCCCCAATTTGAAATAGTTAGAGTCAATTCCCGCAAAGTTTGCCCATAGTCTGTCAGCTCATAAACAACTGATAGCGGCTGGGTATTGGTAACCGTTCGGCTGATTAACTGATTAATCTCCATATCTTTCAATTCTCTACTCAACATCTTACCAGAAATACCTTTTACTTCACGCAATAACTCAGAATAACGCATAGGCTGATAACATAAACAGGCTATTATGGATACTTTCCATCGTCCTCCGATAACATCCATCGCATCATGAATACACAATATATTGTAACTACATTCTTTAACAGGGCTGTCTATATTTTCTCCAGCGATATTTTCCATAATTATACAATTTACTAAGATGGTTACCCAAATGTCACCATTACTTTTTGTCACAAAGTTACAAAAAGTCACCATCGGATTATACCTTTGCTAAAGAAAAAAAAGTTTTTACAAAATGGAATTATTAAAAGATTTAAACTGGCGATACGCAGTTAAAAAGTATAGCACTGAAAAAGTGGATGAGCAAAAGATAGACTTAATTCTTAACGCAATTAATTTAAGTGCATCCTCCTGCGGATTACAGCCCTATCGCTTATTTGTGATATCAAATGAAGAACTGAAACTTAAATTGAAGGCAGATTTATTTAACGGACAGATTGCAGAATCTTCACATCTCTTGGTTTTTGCCGCTTATAATAAGATCACAACGCAAAACGTACAAGATTTAGTTTCTCTGAAGGCCGAAGTAAAAAATGTATCAATTGAATCATTAGATGGATTATTTGTCTCCATTGATTCATTTTTTAGAAGTAGAACCGATGAGCAGAACAGACACTGGGCAGAGTAACAAACCTATATCGCATTAGGAACAGCACTTGTTGCTGCGGCTAACTTACGGGTTGATGCGACACCTATGGAAGGTTTTGATGCCGAGCTTTTCGACAAACTGTTAGGTCTTTACGAAAATGGATTACACAGCACAGTTATTCTTTCTCTTGGATATCGTGATGAAGCAAACGATTATCTAGCGAACACGAAGAAAGTCAGAATACCGTTAGAGGAAATGGTACATACTCTAAACTAAGTTATCTCAAATAGAAAGAGATGTTTATTGAACCAACATCTCTTTTTATCTAGGAAACTTCTTCTTGGTATACTTTATATTTCTGTAATAGCTTTGGCACTAATGTACCTACATGCAAATAGTACCACTCCCATCCTATTCTTGTCAATAGCCTGTTTTCTCACTTTATACCAATATAATGTCACTGATCATATTCCTCGCAAAACTGGAATTTCTTATGTGTGCGTTAATAATTGATAGATTGTCACCGGGTAGGCTTCTGTTTTATAAGGATAATTCAAAAAATATTTGCCTGTTTTACCCTGAAGGTAGATTTTACCGTATCCCTCGAGTCAAAAAAAATTAGCGGAAAACTAAAATCAGTAATAACTGTTTTAGTATTACTTTTCATAAAATAGGTTAATATAGTAGAAAGCCTTGGGTTCCCAGCCCAAGGCTTTTTTATGAATAAATTCATCAGAGTAATGTTTTACTTCTTATGGATGACAATCCCGCCGAACCGTGCCTCCTGAGCGGTGAACTCTTTACCATCGATCAGGCAGAGGCATTCAGCTTTAGAATCATCTTCTCTGAGTACATTTCCGTCAATATCTTTATAAACGATCTTCAGTCCGCCGGACAGGTCTGTATTGTAAAATTCAAGGAGCATACCGTCCTGACTATATTTATCTTTCGATGAACAGATGCTGCAGATATATTTAGGGTAACGTGGATTATATTTCACTTCTTTTGTGCAGTTTGAACAGAACTGTTTAACCTCCCCTGCTTTTAAGTCCGGATGGATAAAAACTTTTTCCCAGCCATAGATTTTTTCATGCTGTCCGTAGCTGAGCTCATTTTCTTTTTTTAAGCTGTTTAAAGATTCGATCACTTTTCTGGAAAGCACAAAAGGCTGTAAAGATTCTTGCTGATTAATACTAAGTGCCCTGAACCAATTTGAGTCTGTTGTAATTTCTTTCCAGAAATCTTCGGTATTTAAAAAGGTACTAAGCTTTGCCGGAATACTTTTTGGTTCTTTACCATTTAGACTGTATCTGAGGATTTCAAAATGTATTCCTGTATAGATGAGCTTATAGCGGTAAAACTCATCGAAAAATGAAATGATCGGTACTTCCTTCTTGAGGACAGCTTTATGAATGGATTCAAGATCGGATAAGCTTAATTTTTCCGTCTCTTTGCGCTGGGATTCCTTTTGCAATTTTAAAGTGGAATAATGTCTTTCCAGCAGGTTCTCTCTCCTATCTGCTGTCAACGCCAGGGATTCTCCTGAGCTGATAAGTGTTCCCATCTCTGTATCGTAGAGCTTCTCAGCAAAAAAATCATTATTCCTCTGTTTATCATGGATCCTTTGGGAGATAAGCCGTAGTTTTCCGTCGAGGCTGTAGGATTCTTTGAGGCCATAGTCAAAGTATTCCTTATAATCATCGCTGGAAAGAATTTGGAGTGACTGTAGATTTATAAGATACTGCTTTACTTCACACTGTACGCCGGATTTTGAAGAATCCTCTTTGCCCTTGACGGTACTGACCACAAGAAGTCCTGACTCAAAGTCTATGAAGGTCTGCAGGATCTCCCTGCCTTTATCAGGGGAAAGCTCAAAATTACCGTGCTGGCATTTCCTAGGTCTGAAAAAACTGCTTTTTAGGATTTTCATGATCGTTTGTTTCTGCAAAAATAAAAAGAACTTTATTAGGACGCCCCCTTCGGGCGGGCTTTTCTCTCCAATCTTTTCAGCGTGAAAAGGATTTTCCTTGCAATCCCTGACGCGGATAAAAGAATACTTTAATAATTTTTAACTGTTAGGGTCCACCTTAAAACGCGCGCTAATGAGCTCAATGCTTTAATAGAAAAACAACCAAAGTTTAGTCTAGGCAAAACAATCTAACTTTTCTTTTCTTTTCTCCCAGTCTGGCATCATCATAGTCAGAAGATTAAAAAAATCTTGATTATGATTTTTGTAAACTATATGACATAATTCATGCATAACCACATACTCTATACAGCGCTTAGGAGTATGAATTAACTTAGGATTGAAGATAAGCTTATTACTAATGGTGCAACTCCCCCATCGTGTGGCCATATTTTGAAAGAAAATATCCTCAGGCTCTTCAAATCGCTCAGAGAATCTATCAATAATAGGTTTGGCGATCTCGGTTATTTTAATCATAGCTCTTTCTCTCAGCCACTTATCAAACACAGATCTAGCCTTATCTTTACTCTTAACCTTAATAAGGAACAGATTACCCTTGTAGAAAACCTCAACCCTATCAGATTTTTCTACTAAAATTTTATACTTACGCCCCAAATAATATACCGAATAGCCAGATTTAACTTCATAGTCCACAAGGTTTGAATCTAAATTCAACATAAGAGATTTTTGCTTGATAATCCAGCTCGCTTTTTTTAAAAGCTCTTCTTTAATTTTATCAACACACAAACCCATCGGTGCAGTAACTTCAACGGAAGAAGTCGGTAAAACTTTTATTCCTATACTTTTTCGTTTTGAATATTGCAACTCAAATTCTATAATCTGCCTTCCGTACTGAATACTATCTAACATCACACTACCTATTTGCAACTGCTATCTCTATTAATTTCTTAGTCAGTTCGTCCGCCTTTTCTATTGATAAATCGAAAACATCCATTAAATAATCTCCGAAGTCCAATTCTATCTTGTTGATAATGTCCGTACGCTTGTACCAATCCACAACTTCAAAATTGGATACAATCTGATCAAACATTCTGGTAATTTCTATCTCCTTACCATCCAAATCACCATTGGCCTTTAAAAGATTATAAATCGACACATTTCTCTTTTTATCCCTGATTTCCTCTGGAATAGTAGATGTATGCCCATCCAGGGCCTGTTCCTTGAATACGGTCAGCTTTTTCAATGCTTCTAATTCAGATAAACGATTTGCGCGCATTTCGGCAATAGTATCGTTGATCATTTCTGATAATCTCTTAAATAATGCAGGGTTTAATTCCAAATTAATTGACAAATATCTACTTGTAGCAGCTGCAATTTTCTCAGCCTTAGCTCTTGGGCCAGCCAATTTTTCAACTTCTTCCGCAAAAGCATCAACATCCATAATATTCAAGGGATCAACCAAACGGATTATCTCTTCAGTGACCACATGTTGGTCTAATAATTTCTGAATTTGCTTTTCATACTGTGCAAAACTGATTGTGTCCATATACACTGAATTTGCAGCAACACGAATCCCCGCATACTTTTTTAATTCCTCCTTATAATGATTGATTTCTGCTTCCGATATTGAATTATGAAAATCTATTGAAGACAATGCTACCTTTAGAATTCTTGCAAAAACATTAAACTTGCTATAGAACTCTTCCCTGATTGCCTGGTCAGAAAGAAATACGACATATTCATCAATGTTGAGTTTATTGATCACGTCCTTAAAAATATTTACAACATCTTTATATGCTTGAGGCAATTTTCCCACCTCCTCTGAAATGTTTGTCAAAGAAGAGACGAGATCTTCGGGATCAAATGAATCATCACCAGAATAACTTTCCAACGCTTCTTTGAGATCTTCCATAATACCCGCATAATCTATAATAAATCCATAATCCTTTCCTGGATAAACTCGATTAACTCGTGCAATAGCTTGTAGTAATGTATGCTCTTTCAACTTTCTGCATAAATACATGACAATAGTTTGAGGCACATCAAAACCAGTAAGTAGTTTATCGATTACGATCAAAAGTTCAATATCCTCACCTTTTTCATAATGCTGGATAATATTACTATCTATATCAGGGCCATATTTCGCCTTAAGCAATTCATAATGCTGCGTGACTTCAGGTGCTTCGGAACTGTGGATGTCCTCATTATTTTCTCGTGTATCTGATGCCGACATTACGACCTCAGTTTTCACTTTACCAATAAGATCAAAATTCTTTTTATACTTTACGGCAGTCAATTTATCCGGACAAACTATCATTCCTCTAAAACCGGAATGTCCTTTTGATTTATCCTCCCCCCAATTTGATTGGAAATGTTTGCTGATGTCAAATGCAATCTGGTAAATATTCTGTTCAGTTTTCGAAATCAGCTTCTCCCTGCTCATTTTACTTTTAAGATCACCACGATGCTTTTCACTGAGATCTTCAATTACCATATTAACCGTATTGTCAAGAGCTTTTTTATTGACATCCTGTACAGCCAATCTGCCCTCATATAGAATCGGAACTATTGCACCATCAATAACAGCTTCCGATATAGGATAGGTATCTATGATTCCACCAAATTTATTAGCTGTATTTTTTTGCTTTTTCATTAGAGGAGTACCTGTGAATACAATAAAACATGCATTAGGTAACACTCTTTCCATGTTAACATTAAATATTCCATGTTGCGTCCTGTGCGCCTCATCAATGAGAACGAAAATATTGGGGCTTAACAACTGATTGTCCGAAAGACTTTTTACAGCTGCATCAAACTTATTTATAATCGTAGTGATAACCATATCGCCATTTCCTTTTAGTAAACTAACCAATTGCTTACCAGAATTTGCGTTTATCACCTCAATCTCAACCTTTTTCAGCGTGGCAGTAATCTGCCTGTCAAGATCAATCCTATCAGTAACTAAAATGATTTGGGGATTTTGTATTGTATCTTGGATTTTACGTGCAAGCATTGCCATTGTCAATGACTTTCCGCTACCCTGCGTGTGCCAGATCACCCCACCTCTTCTTTTACCATTACGAATAGGTTTAATACGATCCATTATTTTGTTAATCGAAAAGAACTGCTGAAAACGTGCAATCTTCTTCACTACACCTCCTTCAAACAGAATAAAGTCTTTTACAATAGACATTAACCGATTAGGGTTAAGTAAACCGTGTATGAAAATATCCTGTTGGCTAGGCGCAATGTATTGACTATATTTTTCTCTGAACAACGTGAGATCGTTTGAAGTTCTCAAATCGGGGTCGGCAAAGAGTTTTTCCTCTACGGCCTCTGGCAATGCTGTATTCACTAAAACATCTAATTCTTCTAGGAAATTAGGATCCTTTTCCTTCCATATAGCCCAAAATTCTTCTTTTGTATTTGTTGTTGCATACTTCGTACTAACTAAAGAAGTAGCCACTAGAATCTGGCTGTAAACATAAAGATTAAGAATACCGTTTTCCTGTTGATTTCTAAT
>OGQD01002392.1_pt1 | contig 10336 bp, 12 predicted proteins | sample 1553091 | NCBI WGS metagenome assembly OGQD01 (sample SAMEA2580290, study PRJEB22360) | human gut metagenome | biome: human gut; feature: human-associated habitat; material: faeces | place: Denmark | collected 2008/2010 | reverse complement strand
GACCGAAGGTCGCCGGAACCTTTTATAAGATTTGGATAGGTTTCTTAAACTCATCAATCGCTACAAAAGTAAAATCGCCTACGATTGCTCTTTCCCTTTCATACGAATACATCTGTTCCGTGAAAATTTCCACATTTACTTTCATACTCGTTTTTCCGACGTGAACCACTTTTCCTATCAGTTCAACAATGGTTCCGGCAGGAATCGATCTTTTAAAATCAATCTTATCGCTGCTTACGGTTACCACGCGTTTTCTCGCAAATCTGGTGGCAGCAATAAAAGCCACTTCATCCATCAGCTGCATCGCTGTACCTCCGAAAAGGGTATCGTAATGATTGGTTGTGTTCGGGAAAACCGCTTTGAAAATTCGGGTTTCAGATGCTTCAATTCTTTCTTCTGTAGTCATATATCATTATTAATTAAAGCGAGATGAAAAATAGAAGAACAACAGAAAAAGCAGAGACAGAAATCTCTGAGTGTCCATTAGATCAACAAACTTCAAATCGCGAAAGTTTTTTGTTATGAAGAAAAAGGCAGGTCTCCTGACTTGTAACATCTTTATTTCCTTCCCATGACCAGCACAGTGGATTTTAATAAAGACTTCAGTTACTTACAGTTGCGCGACAGCTCGTGATTTTCACACGATTCCCTTTTAATCTGCAGTTAAGCAAAACCAGTTTCCTGAAAAGTAACAGACTTTACAAAAGAGTTAAAGACTGATGCTTTTCGGGTACAAAAATAATGATTATTAATGAATTATTCGGGAGTTTTATAGATGATCTGGCTTTCAGCTTTTCCCTGTTTTATCGTCCAGATCGTTGTATAGCGGTTTTCACCGGAACCGTTAATCATATATAGAAAAATATGATCATTGTCGATGGCGGTTACCCCAACATTATTGAAATCCATTGTAGGCTGAAACATATTTTTAATGGCGTCTCTTACAAAAACAGAACCTCTTCCCGGCTGCTGAACGCGTACAGATTTTATTTCGGTTAAACCTTCAGGCAATTCCTTTCCTATACCCCAGGCTTTTACTTTGTCAACTTTAATAATATTTCCATTGGCATCTTTTTCCTGTTTCTTGATGTGTGCATAAGAAGGATAAACATCAATGATGACTTTTGTTCTCTGATTTCCCGGAATTTTAGGATTGGTATCGTCTGTAAAGATCAGAGATTTTCCGTTCTTGGATTTTGAAGGCGTAAATGGTGCTAATTTATCCACAAAAACCACACGGTTTTTATTAACCATACCTTCTTTAGTAATGCTATCGTATCTTACGAAAGGTTTTTCCGTGTCCTCTTTTTCAGGATATTTTATCCAGATCCATTCCGTTTCTCCCGGTGCAGGTTTTTCGTAAATAAAAACATCTCCTGTTTTCATACGGATTTTATCGACTATTTTTCTGTAGTCGTCTTTATGAACGCGCACCATTGCATAACCTTCTTCAGCTTTTACAACACCGAAAGGAACTTTATTCTGACCTTTCGCCAACGCAAAAGAAAAAACACCGAAAACTGAAAGATAAAATGCTTTACGTAGAGACATCATCATGAAATTTTTTGACAGTTCAAATATATAAATTAAAATTTGTTTAAACTTTTCAAAAGTATAAAAGTAAACTGATGAATGTATCTAAACTAATTTAAATTAAAAAAAGCTGTCATGAAACCTTTGTATTGGTTTTCTGTATATATTCACTCGGAGTTACCCCTTCTATTTTCTTGAATACTTTATTAAACGTTGACTGATTTTTAAATCCGGCTTCAGAATAGATATGCATTAAAGTCATCGTTTTCAATTCATCACTCTGTAGTTTATCTTTTACATATACCACTCGATGCGTATTGATGTAATGATTAAAATTATCGAATCCGTTGATTTTTATGGCTTTGGAAATATAATTGTTATTCACTTTAATCGTACTGCTGAGCTCAGAAATCGTTAAATCTGCATTTCTGAAGAGTTTATTGCCAATTACCTCATTGTCTATTTTCTCAAAAATATTTTCCGCAAGTTGTAAATCTTTATCTGCAACCGGAACGGGTTTGGAAATCTTCTTCTCGATAAATATATCTTTATTATTTAAATTTTGAATCTGGCTTTTGTAATAAGTTCCTAAAAATATCTGTATCAGATTGACGGTAAGGATGAAAGCATCTGTAAGACGTCCTTTTTCAAGATCATTAAAAGGATATCCGAAATAATCGTTTCCGGCAAATATACAGCAAAAGCTTATAAGAAAAATGGCATATACAGTAAAGAAAACAACTTCTCTTTTCGAAAAAAAAGTATAAGCCCAGAATGGCAATGTAACAATCCATATCAGACTGCAGACAGAAATATTCCAAAATCTGAATATGATAAACAGATTGTAGAGCGGCATTACAATAATGAAAATTTTTACGACTTTAAGAACATCATAGTTATTGCCTACTATATAAAAAGGAAGCAGTAATGAAAAAAAACCTCCGATGAGATAATAAACCATTACCGGATCTTTCATATAAAATGAGAAAACCAGGATGAATGTAATAAAAGTTACACCCAGTACATAGACGTATCTGTTGGCGAGCTCTCTTTTCAGATTAAGCACTTCGCTCTCAATATTTTTTTTCCCCATACCAATCTAATATAATAAAATTCAGAAAATCACTTATTAATTATTTTGATTATCAGTGGTTTATATTACTTGCAATGAAAAGCCATTTATCATTTATCTTTTGTTTCGGACTCGATAAAGTGACTTTATATTTGCAATGTGTTTTTCAGTTAGCAAAATTACAATAAAAATTTAAGCTTTATAATTGTTAATATAAATATCTGATGAACCCCCTTAAAAAACATATATTATGACGAACAAAAAAAAATTATTTCTTCTCATTTCCTTTACAGTTTTGGGATTTAAATCTTTTGCTCAGGTTGGTATTAATACCACAAAACCGCAAGGTGTATTTCACGTAGACGGCAAATCTACTTCGGCCACAACTAATGATCCGAACAACGCACCAACAGATGTACAGTCTTCCGACGACTTTGTTGTTAAGAGTAATGGAAGTGTAGGTATTGGTACGGTAAATCCTGACGGTTCCGCTATACTCGACATGAATGTTGATCAGCTGACCTCGGGAAACAAAAAAGGTCTTCTTGTTCCAAGATTGGCTTTAACATCAAGAACAGACATTACAACCATTCCTAATCCTGCAAAAGGCTTACTTCTCTATAATTTAGGAACAAATTCAGGATTTAGCTATTCCGGGTATGTTTACTGGAACGGAAGCGAGTGGCGTCTTATGGAAGACACTTCTCCGGTAGGGGCAGTTGCTGTTTTAAACTGTAATGCTGCTGCATTGGATCCATCGCAGTTAATTGATGGAAATACGCCTACTGCAATTACTTCAGGAACCGTGATGAAAATTCCATACTCCGGAGCAAACGGCGGTCAGTATAGTGGAATTACATTATATTCAGTAGGAAATCCGGGAGTTACGGCAACCATTACCGGCGGAAAGCTTGAGGTTGGATCCGGTTCTTTAGCATTTGCAGTACAGGGAACTCCTATTGCTTCGCAAACGTCACCGGTGGGAATTACATTTGATCTGACTCCTTTTATTACCGCAAATTCCGGACTTACAGGCTGTAGCTCTGTTACTGTAGGAACTCAGGTGAATGCTGATATTAAAACAGTAGCGGTTATGGATTATATGAAATTTGTAACAGATCCGGATACAGGAGTAAAAGGATTTGTAGTAGAAGCAAAGACACCGGATGGTCTTTATACAGTAAAAGTTTTTATGAGACACTCTATTCAGAATGCTACCGCTACTGCTACCAATAACACAACTTCTACTGCAAGTGGAGCAGAAAACAACGTACTGTTGCGAAATAACTCCAGTACAGCAAAAACCATCATGTGGAATTACTCTACATTTTATGGAGGACAGATTACAGATGCCGGAGGAAATTTAGTGGTTCCTTCACAGATTCCTGGTGGAGGAGACGGAAATACCTGGAGATCATTATCTACCTCTAATGCAGGAGCATGGGGTAATCCGGGAATCTATAATGCTGCAAACAGCGGACCGGAATATCGATACTATTCTTGGATTGATACTTCCACAACCTCCAAAGTAGCTTACATAGCGACTGTAATGGCAGGGATGGATCCTTCGGCTACTGCAACACAGGTTACCAAACAAAAAGTTTTTATTAAAATCGAACAGATTACAGGACAATAGTAAATATAATACACATTGATGAAAAATGAATTTCAAGGACATCCATATTGGTAAGTTTATTGAAATTAAGGTTACAGAATGTGGGATGGAAATTTCCCACATCTGTAATTATTTTAATCTCGGAGAAAAAGATATACTAAGAATGTATGATTCTTCACACATAGACAGTGCACTTTTACTAAAGTGGAGTAAACTTCTTAATTATGATTTCTTTAGACTTTACACACAGCATTTAATATTTTATGCGCCTCCGTCTTCAAATCTGAAACCGCAGTCACAGACTAAACATAAAGTATTGAAATCGAACTTCAGAAAAAATATCTACACACAGGAAATCATTGATTTTATCCTCGAATTGATGGAAGAAAAAAAACTATCAAGACATGAAATCTATGAAAAATACAAAATTCCTAGCACAACACTTTACAAATGGATATCAAAGAGAAAAAAATAAAGAAAACCGTTCCGGACTACAAGCAGATTTATAGTGATTTAGTTGCATTGAAATATCCTGAAAAACTGGATCAGTGTACACCGATCCTTCAGAAAAGAGAATTAGATTTCTTAGATGTCTTAGAGATCAATAATATTTTAAAACCCAATAAGACAGATCAGAATTTGAAATCATATGATAAATCTACCATTCTGAAAATTCTGGATTACCAGAAAAAAAATAATTTAAACAATACTGAACTGGCTATTAAGTTTAAAATGAGCAGAAATACGGTAGGGAAATGGAAAAAAATATTCTTCTGAATTAATCTGAATAGGAAACCGGAAGATAACCGTGCCGTTGCAATTCTTTTGAATCTTTAATCTGCCTTAAATAAGAATCAGAAAGAAGATAAATTTCATCTGAAACTTCCAACACTTCCTTATAGCGATGATCTGAGAGGATAATTCCTTTCTGTTGTGATTGTTCTTTAATCATTCTCTGAATTTCAACAATCATTTTTGGAGATAAAGCATTAAAAGGTTCATCCAGAAGAATAAACTTTGAATCGGAATATAAAATTAAAAGAACCTCAACAATTTTCTTCTCACCGCCGGAAAGACTTCCAGAAGTTTCATTTAAAAAAGGTTTTAACAAATCTGATGCAATGAGCTGATCTGCATTTTCTTTATTACAGAAAAGTGAGATCAGTTTTTTAATTTTTACACCCCTCGGAAGAAAAGAATGCTGAGGTAAATAAGCAATCCTTCCTTTCCTGTCCATTTGGTTTTGTAAAATTCTATCATCCACTCTTACAAACTGAGAATCGCCTTTCTCTGTTCCGAAAATAATTTTTAAAAGAGTAGATTTTCCCGTACCGTTTCTTCCCAGCAATCCGATAATCTTTCCTGTTTCACAACCCATGTAGATATCTCTCAGAATTTTCTTTTCGTTAAAAGATTTTGTAACACTGTCAACATGCAACTTGCTCATATCAATTTTGTAATCACATTAACAATTACCCCTGCTGAAAAAGTGAAGATCCAAAGAAAAACTCTTGAAAACCCGAAATTGGCAAAGAAAAAATATTCATTTTTAAATCTTAATTCATAAATCAGATAATGAAAAGCCGGAAAAAATACCAAAAAACACAATCCGAAATTGTCAGCCGTAAAACCAAGTAGGGCATTCATCAACAAAGAAAATAGAACAGCAGGAATCAATAATTTTACATAGAAAATCCAGAGAATCCTTATATTTTTAACCATATATCTGTTTAAATTAATTTTGAATTCAATCAAAGTTAAAGCGATTGATTATAAAGCTTCTACTAAAATATCTTAAGCTCTCAGAAGAATAAAAATCTGAAATTTTTTAGAAACTGATAACCAAATATCGTTAAATTTTCTCCGGATCTTTTTTTGACAAAAACAGATAAGAATAGATTCCAAAGAAAACAAAAACAACTGAAAATAAAACGGCAGCAATATAAAAAGCATCTCCGAAATTGTACGCAATATTTATTTTTCCATCCATTCCCATTCCTGTGGTATGTTCCATATCTTCCATTTTAGCTTTAAAACTCAGATAAAATCCTAAAAACCCAAGAAGTCCGGTTAAAGAAACCCCAAGATGATAAAGATACTTGTTTCGTATGGTTTTCATCAGTTGCACAGCAATTCCCGCAATCGCCATTAGAAAAGAAAGAATAACAAACGGATTTGGCGAAATATCACCTTTGTCACTTTCTTCCTGAGAATCATCGGTTGAAGACGGACGATCTTCCTGATTGCTTACGGAAGAAGCATAGGGAGAACTTTTTTTAATGCTTTCTCTCATTCTTTCGTCCATTTTTTGCTTAGAAACTCCCGTTATCAGATCAGTTCCCTTTACAGACATCAAAGTAACGTTACCGCATTTCACAAGGAAAAAGGGAAATAAAAAACAAAGGATAATTACAGTATAGCTCGGTATCGGCAGAAAGTCGGACAGCATTTTTAAGTTCTTCATAAATTATTGTTTGGGGTAAAAATATAAAATTTAAAATAAAAGAGCGTCCTGAACAGACGCTCTCATGAGATATTTTGTAAGTACATTACTCTTTTCTGAGCTTTGCTTTTACATTATTTTCTGTAATCATTCTTCGCAATCCGGTAATCTCATCCTTTGTAAAATACTTTTTCGGAACCATATTCATCGTCTGTGCGCTTTGGTAGATCAGAAACCATTTTTTATTTTCCTTCACTTTATAAACCGTATTCCATGCAAATTCTGCATCAAAAGTTTCTCCTTCCGTACGGATTTTCTCTTCCGTAAAAATGTACGTAATATGTTCCTGAATCTTCTTATTGGAACTGAAAGCAAATTTCAGCCGTAAAAAAGACCGGATCACGATAAACAGAAACATAATTCCAAGCCACATTGAAGCCGAAAGCAAAATTTCCTGTTCAGAATTGCCGTCCGCAAACAGTTTCACAATAAAGAAAAGCAGAATCAGCAAAGGAAAAGCAATAAGCCTTATTAAAGAACTTTTGAGATGAAACATCAGAAAATCCTTAAAACTGATATGAGTTTTTACCGTTATCATTTAAATTCTTTCCAGTTCGTCTGCGTCAATCGTCGTTTTGAAAGTTCCGTAATTCACGATCACTTTATTCCGCGAAATTTTTTCAATTGTTCCCACACTCGTGCTGCCGGAAATACGGACGCGTTGCCCGACTTTCATCCAAAGAGCGCGGTCGGTTTTGCGTTTTTCCTCCAGTTTTTCATTGGTTTCCGTAATTTTTTCAATTACTTCTTCCTTTTTAAGCTGTTGAGTAATCTTCCTTTTCACAACTTGCAGACGTTTAGACTCATCTTTATCCGCTCCCAGTTTTCTGAATTTTTCCTGCTCAAGAATTTTCACAAAATCTTTTACCACATCTTTTCTGGATTTCCCTTTTACGTAGCTGTCGATAAAAGCCTCAATTTTGTTCCCGAACTGCAGTTTACGGTGCTCTTCTTCATATAATTTCTGGAAATTGAATAGCTTCTGCTGAAGCTGTTCATTCAGTTTCTGAAGGTTATCGCGTTTGTCTTCTACAGATTCCTTTCTTTCGGCAAGATCGGTTTTAAGCTTTTCCACTTCATATTTTTCCTGCTGAAGTTTTACAATCGTTTTATCCAGACTTACAATATCATGTTCCACCTTTTTCTTGGCAGAATGAATAATGAATCTCGGGATTTTATTCTTTTCCGCCACCTCAAAAGTAAATGAACTTCCCGCTTGTCCCACTTCCAGTTTATACATCGGTTCCAGCGTTTCTTCATTGAATAACATTGCGGCATTCTGGGCATTCGGAAGCTGCTCTACAACAAGTTTAATGTTGGTGTAGTGCGTCGTAATGATCGCAAAACTTTTTTTGTCATAGAAAAACTCAAGGAAACTTTCTGCTAACGCACCTCCCAGTTCAGGATCGGAACCTGTACCGAATTCGTCGATTAGTAAAAGCGTATTCGCTTCAGCTTCACGAATGATTCCCGACATTTTCTTCAATCTTGATGAATACGTCGAAAGGTGATTTTCAATCGACTGATTATCCCCAATATCGGTCATGATCTTATCAAAGAAAAACATTTCCGATTTTGGATGGGTCGGAACCAGAATTCCGCTCTGGATCATCAATTGCAGCAAACCAACTGTTTTCAGCGTAATGGATTTTCCTCCCGCATTTGGTCCGGAAATACAGATGATTCTGTTGTGTTCCGTTAAACTCAGCGTCTGAGAATAGATCGTTTTATTTTCCGCTTTATTCCTTAAAAACAGTAAAGGATGGAACGCTTCTCTTAATCGCAGCGTTTTATGGCGGTTGATTTTTGGTAAAACACCGTTGATAAGTTCAGCAAATTTTGCCTTCGCTCTCGTTAAATCAAGATCGAAAATATACTTCTGATATCTCCAGAGCTGAGGTTGAAATTCCGCCAGTTCTGCGGTAAGCTGTCTTAAAATCTTATCAATTTCCTTTTTCTCTTCCTCCTCACTTTCACGAAGCTTAAAATAATGCTTTACTACGGAATCCGGCTGAATATAAGTGATGGAACCCGTTTTCGAAAGTCCCAAAACCCTTCCCGGAACTCTTCTTTTGAATCCCGATTTTACCGCTAAAACTCTTTGGTCATCAATAATCGTTTCGCGGATATCATCCAGAAAATCACTCTGTCCGTAAGTCGTTAACGCACGGTTGAAATTTTCCTGAATCGCTTTTTTCGCGTGCTGAATTTCACTTCTTAATCCTTTTAAAGCAGGAGAAGCTTCGCTTTTAACCTCACCGAAACGGTTGAACACCTTATCAACGTTATCAATAATCTCTTTTCTGAATTCCAGAACAGAAACATCTTCCATGAGAGTAGGGAAGGTTTCCGGCATGGTCGGGAAGAACTTCTGCAGTTTCCCGATTTGCTCCGTGATGGTTTTGATTTTTATGAAAGCGCTGTTTTCCAGTCGGTAATTTTCGATCAGCATAAGCTTCAGCTCACTTTCGATGTCTTCATATTCATCAAACGGAATTGCATTTGAACTTTCAAAACTCGAAAGATACTCGGAAGTTTTTTTCAATGAAAGTTCTGCCTCGTCTATTTCCATCGGACGAAGTTGAAGAATTTTTTCTCTTGTTTTCGGAGAATACGCAAAGGGAGAAATTTCCGCGAGCAATTGCGGAAACTCTAATTCGTTTAAATCTTCTTTATTTATATACACAGTGCAAAGATAATTAATTTGAAAATGAAATAATTTGAGAATTTGAAAATGATTTATTGATTTGATCTCTTTTATTAATATAAGCTTGGGCAAGTCCAGTTTGATATTTTGTAACGCTTCGATTGTATTCAGGATGTTATCTTTTTGTAAAGTTTTTCTGAAATCATTAATGTGCTGTATAATTAGATAAATGTTTAACAGTCTCCATTGAATTTTTGGACTTTATTCTACACTTATTTCAATAAAATTTTTGTGATTTTTGTAGCAGAAATTAGTGAGTTTAATTACTAAATTTATGTAAGTTTGAACTATGAAGCTAGAAACCGAAAGATTAATTCTCAAACCCATCGACGAAAGTTATACGGAAGACATTCTAAAGATCAGAAGCAATGAAACCATCAACCAGTTCGTACACCGAAATCCTCCTAAAAACAATTATGATGCGCTTCAGTTTATTTTAACCATTAAAGAAAATACCCGAAATCAGAAATCTTTTTACTGGGGAATTTCTTTAAAAGACCAACCAAATCTGATTGGAACCATTTGTCTATGGAATTTTTCCGAAGACCGAAAAGAAGCAGAAGTCGGTTATGAATTATTACCGGAGTATCACAGAAAAGGTATCATGTCGGAAGCTTTGGCGGCAATCGTAGATTTTGCATTTAAAAATTTACATTTGCAGGAAATTGTTGCGATGACGCACAAACTCAACGAAAACTCAAAAGGACTTCTTTTAAAACATGATTTTGTATTGCAGGAGGATAGAAAGGATGAAGATTTTGCGGAGAGTCTGGTTTTTAGCTTGAAGAAGAAAAAAAAGAATTATTGGTTTTCTTATCGAAGAGGATAAATGTATCTAGCGTGGGATTAGATTATTCTATAATAAATTTTATGAAGAGAAACTTGAAGACTCATTAAACTGGCTTA
>OGQD01002389.1_pt1 | contig 10342 bp, 9 predicted proteins | sample 1553091 | NCBI WGS metagenome assembly OGQD01 (sample SAMEA2580290, study PRJEB22360) | human gut metagenome | biome: human gut; feature: human-associated habitat; material: faeces | place: Denmark | collected 2008/2010 | reverse complement strand
ACCCACTCTCCGTCGCCGCCTTCGGTGCAGACCACCTCGTCGCCCACGACGACCGGATTGGTCGAGCGGACGCCTTTGAGGCGGATGCGGCCGCGGATGCGGCAGGGGGGGGGCGGGGGGGCGGCGGTGGGCGGCGCCCTGCCTCAGGCTCATCCGGAACCGGCAGCGCTGCGTCGGGTTCGCGCTGGCAGTCGAAACAGCGAGGGCGTTCCAGTTGGCCGTGCAGGTGGGTGACGTCGTGGCTGCCGGCGCGCTCGTGGAGATCGTCGACGTTCTGGGTGATCAGCGTGAACTTCGGCACCTTGCCCGCCAGCGCTGCGATGGCCAGGTGAGCGGGATTGGGCTGCGCGCGATGGACGACGCTGCGTCGCCATTCATACCAGCCCCAGACCAGCGGCGGGTCGGCACGGAACGCCTGGGCGGTGGCCAGGGATGCGGCGTCGAAACGCTGCCACAGCCCGCTGAGGCGGTCGCGGAAGGTGGGGACACCACTCTCGGCGGAAACACCGGCACCGGTGAATACCACCACGTGATGGGCGTTGCGCAGGGCGTCGAGCAGGGCGGGTTCGAATATCACGGTGCGGCTCCCGGCAGCGTGGGGGCATTTTCCAGGCGATTGCGGCCAGCGGCCTTGGCACGGTACAACGCGCGGTCGGCGGCTTCGATTAGCGCCTGCGGGCTACTGTCGCTGCCGCCGGGCAGGGTGGCGATGCCGATGCTGGCGGTGATTCGGCCCAGCGGGCTGCCGGCGTGGGTGAGGTTGGCCGTCTGCAGGCGCTGCATGAACTGCTCGGCCACGGCCTGGGCGCCATCGGGGCCGGTATGGGGCAGGATCACGGCGAGTTCCTCGCCGCCATAGCGCGCCGCAAGATCAGCGGGGCGGCGGACGCTGTCGGCGAGGACGCGACCGATGCGACGCAAACAGTCGTCGCCGGCGGGGTGACCGTAGGTGTCGTTGAAGCGCTTGAAGTGGTCGACGTCGATCAGCAGCAGTCCCAGCGGCGTGCGCTCCCGGTGGGCGCGGCGCAGTTCGGCGATCAGGTGGTCGTCGAAGCTGCGGCGGTTCTCCAGGCCGGTCAGGGGGTCGCGGGAGGCGAGGACTTCCAGCTGGCGGTTGGCCTTGATCAGGTCTTCGCGGGCGTCGCGCAGCAGGCGTTCGGTGCCGATGCGGCGCTGGATGGCGAGGATCAGCAGGCTGCCGATCACCACGATGACCATCAGCAGGCCGAAGGCGATGGCGACCGTGCGCCAGGCGTCGGCGCGCCAGGCGGCCAGGGCTTCGTCCTTGCCCAGGGCGACGGAAGTCACCAGTGGGTAGCGCTCGTTCTTGCGGAAGGCATAGATGCGCTCGACGCCATCGAGGGAGGACGCGAAGGTGGCGCTGCCGACCGTGGTTTCATCCAGGTACTGGGTGAAGATCGGCGAGCGCGAGAGCACGCGGCCCATGTCGCTCTCGCGGAAGGGATAGCGCACCAGCACCTGGCCGCTGCTGGTGGCAACACCGATGGCGCCGGTCCTGCCGATATCGATCTTGCCGAACAGGCGCAGGAAGTCCTGCACGCCGAGCGCCGCCACTATCACCCCGGCAAAGTTGCCCTGGGCGTCGTTGTAGCGGCGGCTGACGGTGATTACCCAGACGCCGGTGGAGCGGCTGTGGATCGGTCCGTCGATGTAGGCCTCCAGCGAAGGGTTGTCGCGATGGTGGATGAAGTACGCACGGTCGGCGCTGTTGGAGCCGCGCGGGAAGGGGCCGGTGGAGGTCATCAGCCAGTTGCCCTGGGCGTCGTAGATGCCGACGCCATTGAGCTGCACGAGCAGGTGCTGCTGGCGCTGCACCAGTTCGTTGAGGCGTTGCAGCTGCGGAGCGTCGAGGCCTTCGTGTTCCAGGCGTTCGGCAATGCCGAGCAGCAGCATGGAGCTCTGCGTGACAATACCCTCGACGTAGGTGTCCAGCGCCTGGGTGAGGTTGAGGTTGTGCGTGGTGGTTTCCGCCAGCGTGCGCTCGCGGGCCGACCACAGCTCCCAGGCCGTGGCGATGGCGACGGCCAGGCTGATGATCGACAGCAGGAGGATGGCAAGGCGGATGTCGCGTTTCACACTGGCCTCGTAGGGACGTTCCCTGTGGTGGTCGTCACGCAGGGCGGGCATCGCCCGGCGCAGTCCTGGGAGACGCCGGCAGCACGTGCCGGGTTGGCTATGGTGGTCAGACGCCTGGCATGCCGCTGAGTTGCACACGGTTGCGACCTTTCTGCTTGGCGATATACAGATGCCGGTCGCAGCGGGCGAGCAGCTCGCGCGGTTCGTGCAGTCCGCCCTCGTTGGCCATTGCCGCACCGAGGCTGATCGTCAACTGACGCAGGCTGTCGGGCCGGTGCAGGTGCTCGATGCCCAGGCTCGCCACCTGTTCGCGCAGTCGTTCGGCGATGCAGCGCAGGTCTTCGGCACTGGTCGCTTCCAGCACGATGGCGAATTCCTCACCGCCATAACGATAGACGTTGGCCTGCCCGCCGCGCAGAGTGCCGGCGAGATTCTCGGCCACCTGGCACAAGCAGCGGTCACCGGCCTGGTGCCCGTAATGGTCGTTGTACGGCTTGAAGTAGTCGATGTCGGCCATCAGCAGGGCGAAGGGGCGTCCGTGGGCGCGCATGCCGTGCCAGCTTTCATTGAGTTGCAGGTCCAGCGCACGGCGGTTGCCCACGCCGGTGAGACCGTCGGTGGTGGCCAGCTCCTGCAGGCGCAGGTTGAGGGCCGCGAGCTCCGTGCGCTGGCGGCGCTCCTCCAGATCGGCGAGGAATGCCTGGCGCACGCCCTTGATGTTGGTCCAGCTGATGAACAGGCTGAACAGCGCGATGGGCAGGTACACCAGGGTGAAGATCAGCAGCGGCTTGGTCGCCCCGTCATGGATCAGCCAGACGTTGTAGAGAATGATCGCCGAAATGATCGCCGACACCACGGCGATGCCCTTGAACGAGTAGCGCACGCCGAGGTTGCCCAACAAGATGAACACCACCGAGGCATAGAGGAAGAACGGCACGTCCGGCGAGGCACTGCGCTTGAGCAGCTCGAACCAGGCGACGGTGGAGATGATGTCGTGCACCGGCATCAGCATGTCCATCACCAGCACGCTGCGGCTGAAGCGGAACACCAGGAAGATATTGAGCAGGCCGATCAGGCTCAGGCCACTGCGCAGAAGCAGGGACTCCTTGGCCATGTCCGGGATCAGCAGCGCGTCGGCCAGCACGTAGGAGTCGTAGGCGGCCATGGCGATGAAGTTGATCGCCAGCAGGAAACGCCGGTAATGCTGGACCACGTACGCCTTGTAGGCATCGTGCAGGCGCGGCGGAATTCTCCCCTGGGATTGCCGGGGAGGAGCGGCGGGAAACTCGGGTGCGGTCATGGAGAGTGGGAGCCTGTGTCTGCCGTCCGGGGCGAATGCTGGCCAAGGGCTAGAGTAGGGGGCGGCACCATTGCCGTCCAGCGGGGTGATGCATAGGGTGTACCAAATCTTCGGCCGCCGGGGATTGGCTCTGTCGCCAGGGTCGGCAATGGATCTTTATAAGGTGCCAATACCGCGGCATGATGATCGCTGTCACCTGCTGTCGAGGCCTTTCATGTACGTACCCGCGCATTTCGAGGAAACTCGGACGGACGAGTTGCACCGGCTGATCCGCGAGTATCCCCTGGGCATCCTGGTCACCGGTCATGGCGGCCTGCTGGACGCCAATCATCTGCCCTTCGAACTGGAACTCTCCACCGAGCGGCCGCTGCTGCGCGCCCACGTCGCCCGCAACAACCCCGTGTGGCAGGAATCCGACGGTGAGGAAGTGCTGGTGATCTTTCGCGGCCAGCACGCCTATGTGTCGCCCAACTGGTACCCGAGCAAGCACGAAGCACACCGCCAGGTGCCGACCTGGAACTACCAGGTGGTGCATGTGCGCGGTCGCCTCAAGGTCATGGACGAGGAGCGCTTCGTGCGCGGCGTGGTCGGCCGCCTGACCCGCACCCACGAGGCCAGTGAAGCGAAGCCCTGGAAGATGAGCGATTCCACCCCGGAGTTCATCAGCGGCATGCTGGCCAACATCGTCGGCATCGAGGTGGAAATCAGCGAGATCGTCGGCAAGTCCAAACTCAGCCAGAACAAGGAAGAACGTGATCGCCTGGGCGCCGCCGAGCGGTTGGAACAGCTTGGCAGCAGCGAACTTTCCGCCGCGATGCAGCGCGCCATGGAATGAGGCCCGCGGGTGCGGATGGCCGTCGTAGACATGTCTGCATGTTTTAAGGGGTTGGCAGGTCGGCTGCCTGAAATGTAATAATATTACAATTCAATCGCAGTCGACTCCCTCAATGACCTCCGCCATCACGCCTCCCTCAGCTGCCATCACCAAAGCCACTACCCGACTCCACTCCATCGATGCCCTGCGCGGGCTGGTGATACTCTTCATGCTGCTGGACCACGTCCGTGAGACGTTTTACCTGCACCTGCAGGTGAGCGATCCGATGGACGTGACCCAGACCGACCCCGCGCTGTTCTTCAGTCGCACCCTGGCGCACCTCTGCGCGCCGGTTTTCGTCTTCCTCACCGGGCTTTCCGCCTTCCTCTATGGCGAGAGGCACGAGGGCCGCGTGGCGGTCTCGGCCTTCCTGCTCAAGCGCGGGCTGTTCCTGGTGCTGCTGGAGGTGACCCTGGTGAACTTCGCCTGGACTTTCCAGTTGCCGCCCAAGGTGATCTACCTGCAGGTAATCTGGGCCATCGGCCTGAGCATGCTGGCGCTCTCCGCGCTGGTCTGGCTGCCGCGTGCTGCCCTGGTGGGGCTTGGGCTGGTGCTGGTGGCGGGACACAACCTGCTGGATGGGGTGCACTTTGCACCCGAGCACTGGGCCCATGTGCCCTGGGCGGTGTTGCACGATCGCGGCTGGATCGGACTGGGCGATGCGCTGCGCCTGCGTACGTCCTATCCGCTGCTGCCGTGGATCGGCGTGATTGCCTTGGGTTATGCAGCCGGGCCCTGGTTCGGACGTTCGGCCAATGCCGCCCGGCGCACGCGCAACCTGCTGCTGACGGCGGCCATCGCACTGGGCGGTTTCATCGTCCTGCGCCTGAACAACGGCTACGGCGAGAAGCCTTGGGGCGACGGCGACAACGGCCTGCAACTGCTGATGAGCTTCTTCAACATCACCAAGTACCCGCCGTCGCTGCTGTTCCTTGTCCTGACCCTGGGGATCGGCCTGCTCCTGCTGGTGTTCTTCGAGCGCCGCGGGCAGGGCGCCCTGGCCCGCCGGCTGGCGGTGTTCGGCGCGGCGCCGATGTTCTTCTACCTGCTGCACCTCTATGTGCTGAAGCTGCTTTATCTGGTCGCGGTGGCAATCTGGGGGCTGAACCACGGGCAGTACTTCGGCTTCGATTCGGTGTGGGCGGTCTGGGGTGGCGCGCTGTTGCTGATCGTCGTGCTTTATCCGCCGGTGCACTGGTTCGCCCGCCTCAAGGCCCGCCGCCGCGATATCGCCTGGCTGAAGTACCTGTGAGGCTGCGCAGCTCCGCCGTGTTGCTGGCGTTGTCCGTACCGGCATTTGGTGCGGGGCAGGAGGAATCCAATGGTTTTGTTGAGGACAGCCGCTGGAGCCTGCTAAACCGCACGCTGTTCGACCAGCGCGAATACCGCCACGGTGATCGCAACAGCGCCGCGCGCAACGCCTACAAGCCCCGCAATGAACGCAATGGCTATGCGCAGGAATGGGCCTACGGGCTGATGGGCAGCCTGCAGTCCGGATTTACTCGAGGCAGCGTCGGGCTGGGGCTGGACGCGCATCTGTATCAGGGCGTGCTGCTGGACAGTGGCGGCGGTCGCGCCGGTAAGGCACGGTTGGTCGGCCTGGACAATGACGGTCATCCCAAGGATAGCTTTGCCCGTGGCGGTGCGGCGCTGAAGGCGCGGGTGTCTTCGACGACACTGTGGTGGGGCGAACAGCGGGTGAAAACCCCGGTATTCAGCTCCTCCGACAGTCGCCTGCTGCCGGAAACGGCCAGCGGTTTCTTTCTCTCCAGCGAGGAGCTTTCCGCGCTGCGGCTGGTGGCTGGGCACTTCACCGAAAGCACCGACCGCAACGCTTCCAGCCATGATCGCGGCTTCGTGGTGAATTATTCCAATGGTCGCCAGGGCACTGCTTTCGACCTGGCGGGCTTCACCTATTCGCCCACAAAGGGCACAAATCTCAGCCTGTTCACCTCGCGCTACGAGGATACCTGGCGCCAGGATTACCTGGGCGGCACCTTCAGCCAGCCGTTGGGCGAGGGACAGGACCTGTCGCTGAACCTCAATCTCTATCGCAGTCGAGATACCGGGCGAGCGTTCTCCGGGCGGATCGACAACACCACCTGGAGCCTGCTTGGCGTCTACGGCTTCGGCGCGCACCGACTGAGCGTCGGTTACCAGCAGGTCGACGGTGATACGCCGTTCGACTACGTGACACGCGGTGCGATCTTCCTCACCAACGCAGTGCAACTGTCGGACTTCAATGCGCCCAACGAGCGTTCCTGGCAACTGCGCTATGACCTGGACCTGGCGGCGCTCGGAGTGCCGGGGCTGTCGATGGCGGCGGCCTACGTGCGCGGCACCGGCATCGATGGCAGCCACGTCGACCCGCGTGGCGGTTACGCGTACCTGGGTTATGGCGAGGGTGGCCAGCACTGGGAGCGCGACCTGATGCTGCAATACCGTGTGCCGGAAGGCCCGGTCAAGGGGCTGCGGCTGGTACTGATGCACAACAGCCATCGCGCCAACGCCGCGCAGACGGAACTCAATACCGACCAGTTGCGGGTTGCCGTGGAATACCCGCTGGAAGGCGGCTTCTGATCAGAGCCCGCCGAGCAGGTCGTGGGCGTCCAGCAGCCGCCAGGCGATTTCCGGGTTCTTCTCCAGGCCCCGGCGGATCGCGGCGGGAATGGCCTGGCGGGTCTTGCGGCAGAGGCCAGGCTGCTCCTCGAAGGCAAACTCGATGCCGCGCATGGTGCGCACTTCGTTGAAGCCGGGGGCGATGTGCAGGCGAATGCCGAGTTGATCGAAGAGCCTGTGCAGCAGGTGCTCCAGGTCCGCCAGGTCCTTGAGATTTTCCAGGCGCTCGAGCAGGCGCTGCTCCTCGTGCCGGGTCAGCAGCAGGATTCGCAGGTCGGCGTTGGGTGTCTCCAATAGCCGTTCCCGGTCGCAGTTGCAGGCGCCGGGTGGGCATTGCTGGCGGAGCGGGGGCGTGGTGGGCATGCCCCGATCATAGCGGGGGATCGGGGAGTTGCGCAGGGGGGAGATCTGCAGGAGCGAGCGAATGCGCCCCTGCAGGTTCAGGTCTGCCTCAGTGCGCCGGCTTGCGAATGGTCTTGAGCAGGTCTTCCGGGCTGATCTGCCCGACGATGGTGTTCACGCCTTCGCTGCCCGGCTGCGGCAGGCCGAGGATGTGGCCCTTGATCTTGCCGATCACGTGCATCTCGCACGGCTTGCAGTCGAACTTCAGGGTCAGCACCTCGTCGCCGTGGATCAGCTGCATCGGCGCGACCTTGGTGCGCACGCCGGTGACGCCCTTGGCCTGCTTGGGGCACAGGTTGAAGGAGAAGCGCAGGCAGTGCTTGGTGATCATCACCGGCACCTCGCCTTCTTCCTCGTGGGCCTCGTAGGCCGCATCGATCAGCTGCACGCCGTGGCGGTGGTAGAAGTCGCGGGCCTTCTGGTTGTAGACGTTGGCCAGGAAGCTCAGGTGCGACTCCGGGTACACCGGCGGCGGGCTGGTCTCGGCCTTGCGGCTGCCGCGCGGGTGGGCGGCCACACGTGCCTCGGTGAGCTTCTCGATGGCCTCGCGGCGCAGGGTCTTGAGCTGCGAGTTGGGCACGAAGAACGCCTGCGGCGCGTCCAGCGCCACGTCCAGGGCGTGGTATTCGGTGGTGCCGAGCTGGGTCAGCAGGTCGCGCAGGCCGTCAAGCGCCTGCTCCGGCTTGTTGGCCACGCCGAACGGGCCGGGCAGCTCCGCCTGGGCGCTGAGGCCTTCCTCGCTGGTGGCGATCAGTTTGAGTCTCTCTTCACGCAATTCGGCCTTCCAGCTCACGCCGATACGACGCTCGGCGGAGGTCTTCTGCAGCGCCTGCTGCCAGTTGTGGTCGAGGTTGCGCGACAGCGGGTGGTTGGGCCGCAGGCGGAACAGGCCCTCGGGCATCTCGTTGGGCTCGACGCGGTAGCGGTAGCGCTTCTCGCCGTCTTCCTCGAATTCGCTCTTCAGCTCGGCGATGTTGGCGCGGAAGCCCACCACCTCGCGCTTGACCAGCACGTTGAGGCCGTCGCCATTGGACAGCGGCTCATGGGTGACGGCGATCAGGTCGCGCTTGTTGACCTTCTCCACGTTACCGACGGCCAGGCCGGTGAAGGTCGGCGAATCGAAGGCGCCGATGTCCACCTTGCGCTCGGTGACGAAGTAGTCGGTGCTGCCGCGGTGGAAGGTCTTGTCCGGATCGGGCAGGAAGAAGTGCGCGGTGCGGCCGCTGGAAGCGCGGGCCAGGTCCGGGCGGTCTTCGAGGATGGCGTCGAGTTCCTTGCGGTAGTGGGCGGTGATGTTCTTCACGTAGCCCATGTCCTTGTAGCGGCCCTCGATCTTGAACGAGCGCACACCGGCCTCGACCAGCGCGCGCAGGTTGGCGCTCTGGTTGTTGTCCTTCATCGACAGCAGGTGCTTCTCGAAGGCCACCACGCGACCCTGGTCGTCCTTGAGGGTGTAGGGCAGGCGGCAGGCCTGGGAGCAGTCGCCACGGTTGGCGCTGCGCCCGGTCTGGGCGTGGGAGATGTTGCACTGGCCGGAGAAGGCCACGCACAGCGCGCCGTGGATGAAGAACTCGATGGCCGCGTCGGTGGCATCGGCGATGGCGCGGATTTCCTGCAGGTTCAGCTCGCGCGCGAGCACCAGCTGGGAGAAGCCGGCCTGGTCGAGGAACCTGGCCCGATCCAGGGTGCGTATGTCGGTCTGGGTACTGGCATGCAGCTCGATCGGCGGGATGTCCAGCTCCATCACGCCCATGTCCTGCACGATCAGCGCATCGACGCCGGCGTCGTAGAGCTGGTGGATCAGCGTGCGCACCTGCTCCAGCTCGTCGTCGTGGAAGATGGTGTTGAGGGTGGTGAACACCCGCGCGTGGTAGCGGCGGGCGAACTTCACCAGCTCGGCGATATCGCTGACCTCGTTGCAGGCGTTGTGCCGCGCGCCGAAGCTCGGCCCGCCGATGTACACGGCGTCGGCCCCATGCAGGATGGCCTCGCGGGCGATGCCCACGTCGCGGGCAGGGCTGAGCAGTTCCAGATGGTTCTTGGGCAGGGACATGGTGTTTCTTCTTTATAGGCGTGGCACGGCAAGGCGCGCATTGTAGCGGGCGAGGGGGAGGGTGGCACCCCGAGGTGCCTAGCGGTCGGCGGTGACGCGGCGTGGGTGGCAGGCGGTGGCTGCCACGCCGGGCTCAGCGGGCCGTCGCTTCGCGCCGTGCCTGGGGCAGGCAGAGGAGGTAGAGCAGCACGGCGAGGCTGTCGAAGATGATCGGCGTGAGGGTCTTGGGCAGGAACTCGCCACCGAGCAGCACCAGCAGGGCGACGAACAGCAGCTTGCTCACGCCGGCGACCACCAGCACCAGCGGTCGCACCGCGGTATTGAAGGCGCCGTAGATCAGCATGGCGCCAACCAGGGTGATCAGCGCGCCCCAGCTGCGGGTGAGTATCTCGCCCAGCGCGCCGTCGGCCAGGGTGGCGCCGAACATCGACTGCAGCGCCGCCTGCGGGGCGACCACGTTGTAGAACATGGTGCAGGTGAGGGCGCCGGTGACGAGCATGATGAGCTTGGTGTGGCGGGCGATCAGGCGCATGGGGCTTCCTTGTCGGTGGGCAGGCCTGGAGTTTCGGCGAAGTCCGAAGCTCCAGGCAACCGCAGGGTGCCTGCGCCGGCCGTTTACTGCTTCGGCGCGGCGCTGCTGTGCTCCGCGGCGGACCAGATGCGGTAGCGCACTTCCACGTCGGCGGGTGCGTAGATCACCAGCGGCAGCTTGCTGTTGTAGCGCACCAGCAGGGGCTCGCCGCCGACCGGGACGAAGGCCTGCCGGCGGCTGTTGTCCGGGCAGGCCATCAGGGTGCTGCGGGCCGGGCCGACCTGGCCCAGTTCGTAATAGTTGTAGCCCCAGCCCTCGACGGTCTTCTCCTGCCACTGGCCGCCCAGGCTGTGGTGGTTGCAGTCCACTTCCAGGGTCTTGCCGGCGATCAGTTCCACCCGGCGGTCGGCTTCGTCGGCCTGGGCCGGCCGGGCGCTCACCTGGCGGGGGGCGAGCTAGACTTCC
>OGQD01002388.1_pt1 | contig 10343 bp, 8 predicted proteins | sample 1553091 | NCBI WGS metagenome assembly OGQD01 (sample SAMEA2580290, study PRJEB22360) | human gut metagenome | biome: human gut; feature: human-associated habitat; material: faeces | place: Denmark | collected 2008/2010 | reverse complement strand
TTGAGCACCGGGCAGCCCCAGGGGGGGGGGGGTGCGCCACGGCCCGCTGGCCATGCACTGCGCGGCCATCGGCGAGCTGTACCGGATGGACGCGGCGACCCGCGAGCTGCACTTCATGTCCTTCGCCTTCGACGGCGCCCACGAGCGCTGGCTGACCACCCTGGTGCACGGCGGCAGCCTGGTGCTGCGCGGCGATGAGCTGTGGACGCCGGAGCAGACCTACCGTGTGCTGCACGACAAGCAGGTGAGCGTGGCGGCCTTCCCGCCGGTCTACCTGCAGCAACTGGCCGAGCATGCCCTGCGTGACGGCAACCCGCCGCCGGTGCGCATCTACTGCTTCGGTGGTGATGCGGTGCCCAATGCCAGCTTCGAACTGGCCAAACGCGCGCTGCGCGCCGAACACCTGATCAATGGCTACGGCCCCACGGAAACCGTGGTCACGCCGCTGCTGTGGAAAGCCGACCGCGCGACTGCCTGCGATGCCGCCTATGCGCCCATCGGCAAGGGTGTCGGCGCGCGCAAGCTGTACATCCTCGACGAGCAACTGCGCCAGGTTCCACTGGGCGTGGCGGGCGAGCTGTACATCGGCGGCGACGGCCTGCCGCGTGGCTACCACAACCGCGCCGGATTGACCGCCGAGCGTTTCGTGGCGGACCCGTTCGATGCTCGCGGTGGCCGGCTCTACCGCTCCGGCGACCTGGTGCGCGGCCGCGCCGATGGGGTGATCGACTACGTGGGCCGGATCGACCATCAGGTGAAGATTCGCGGCTTCCGCATCGAACTGGGCGAGATCGAGGCGCGCCTGCAGGATCACCCGCAGGTCAGTGAGGCGCTGGTGGTCGCTCGCGACGGTATCAGCGGCAAGCAACTGGTGGGCTACGTGGTCGGTGAGGTGGAAGGCGACGCGTTGCGCAGCTTCCTCCGCGCCCAGGTGCCGGACTACATGGTACCGGCGCAGATTCTCAAGCTTGCGCGCTTCCCGCTGTCGCCAAACGGCAAGATCGACCGCAAGGCGCTGCCCGAGCCGACCTGGCAGGGCGAGGCCTACGAGGCGCCGCGCAACGCGCGCGAGCAGGCCCTGGCCGACATCTGGCAGGACGTGCTGCAAGTGGAGCGCGTCGGCATCCGCGACAACTTCTTCGACCTCGGCGGCGATTCCATCCTCAGCCTGCAGATCGTCTCCCGCGCCCGCCAGGCGCTGGGCGAGGGTGTGGAAATCCGCCTGCGCGACCTGCTGCAGTACCAGACCATCGCCGGCCTGCTGGAGCGCGCCGAGAGCGTGGCCGAGGACGCGCCGACAGCGGCCGTGGCGGTCGCCGATGACGGCGAATCCTTCGGCCTGGTGCCGATCCAGCAATGGATGTTCGAGCAGCAGCTGGAGGAGCCCAACCACTTCAACCAGGCGGTGTTGCTGGAGTGCCGCCAGCGTCTGGATGCCGATGCGCTGGAGGCGGCGCTGCAAGGCTTGCTGGCCGAGCACGGCAGCCTGCGCCTGTCCTTCGCCCGTGGCGCGGACGGCGTGTGGCGCCAGCGCTATTGCGAGGCCAGCGAGATCACCGGTGCGCTGCTCTGGCAGCGTCAGGCGGCGAATGCCGAGGAAGCGCTGCTGATCGCCAACCAGGCGCAGCGCAGCCTGGACCTGGGCGAAGGCCGTCTGCTGCGCGGCGTGCTCACCGACATGGCCGACGGCACCCAGCGCCTGCTGCTGGTGATCCATCACCTGGGCGTGGACGGCGTGTCCTGGCGCATCCTGCTGGAGGAGCTGCAACGGCGCTACGCCGCGCAGCTCAGCGGCGAGCCGGCGCCGCGTCTCGAGCGCACCAGCACTTATCGCGCCTGGGCCGAAGGCCTGCGCGAGTATGCCGACAGCCAACTGGCGCAAGCCGACCTGCCGTACTGGCTGGGGGCGACCCAAAACACCCGCCCCGGGGGGGCGACGCTGGCTGGAGCAGACCGACACCACCGGCCTGGGCGAGCCGCTGCGCGACAACCCGCGCGGCGCCGAGCGCATGGCGCACCTGGAGCAAACGTTCCTGCGCCTGGACCGCGAGCAGACCCAGCGCCTGCTGAAGGTAGCTCCGGAGGCCTACCGCACGCAGATCAACGACCTGCTGCTGACCGCCCTGGGCCGCACGCTGTGCCAGTGGTGCGACAGCGAGTCGGTGCTGATCGGCCTGGAAGGCCATGGCCGCGAGGACATTCTCGACAGCGTCGACCACAGCCGCACGCTCGGCTGGTTCACCAGCCTGTTCCCGCTGCGCCTGACGCCGGGGCAGGGCGGTTACGCCCAGTCCATCCCGACCATCCGCCAGCAACTGCGCGCGGTACCGGACAAGGGCATCGGCTACGGCGCCTTGCGCTACCTGGGCGACAGCGCGCTGCGCCGCCAGCTCGCCGCCCGCGCCGAGCCGCGCGTCACCTTCAACTACCTCGGCCAGTTCGACCAGAGCTTCGATGACCAGGCGCTGTTCGTGCCGCTGCAGGAGAAGCCCGGCGACACCTACGCCGCCAGCACGCCGATGAACAACTGGCTGGAGATCGTCGGCCAGGTCTATGACGGCGAACTGACCCTGCGCTGCATGTTCAGCCGCCGGGTGTTCCGCCCGTCGCGCATCGAGGCGCTGATGGCGACGCTGCGTGAAGAACTGGACGGTGTGATCGGCTACTGCTGTGCGCAGGTCGAAAGCGCCAAGGAAAAGGCCACGGTATGAACGCATTGATGACAGAGGTCGGCATGCTGCACCCGGAGATTTCCGCGTTTCTCGATATGGTCGACGAGGGCCGCCGCAGTGGTCGTCCGGCACTGCATGAACTGCCGGTAGGGCAGGCGCGGGAGGACTTCGAAGCGTCGTCCGAATCGCTCAAGGCCGGGGCGCCGTCGATGCCGGTGGAGGCATTGCGGATTCCTGCGCGGGATGGCCGTGAACTGCCCGCACGGTTGTATCGGCCCGCTTTCACCGGAAACGGGGCGGGCGACGCGGCGATCCTGTATTTCCACGGCGGCGGCTACACGGTCGGCAGCCTGGATTCCCACGATGGCTTGTGCCGGCTGCTGGCGAAGCACTGCGGTTGCTCGGTGATTTCGCTGGGCTACCGACTGGCACCGGAGGCGCCTTTCCCGGCGGCTACCCACGACGCCCGCGATGCCTGGAACTGGCTGCTGGCTGCTGCCGCCAGCCTGGGCTTGAACGCGCGCCGCCTGGCGGTGGGCGGCGACAGCGCCGGCGCTACCCTGGCCACCGTGCTCTGCGCCGAGCTGGCGGGCGAGGGCGTCGAGCAGCCTTGCGCGCAGTTGCTGTTCTATCCCGCGGCGGATGCCAGCAAGCGCAGCGAATCCCAGGAGCTGTTCGCCGAAGGCTATCTGCTGGAAACCGCCAGCCTGGACTGGTTCTACGAGCAGTACGTGCCCGACGCTTCTCAGCGCCGCGATTGGCGTTGCTCGCCGTTGCATGCGGGAGCGGCCCTGCAAGGCAGCGCTCCGGCGCTGCTGTTGGCCGCGGAATTCGATCCGTTGCTGGACGAAGGCCTGGCCTACGCCCATGCGCTGGTGGCGCAGGGCGTGGAGGTGGAAGCCGAGCGCTGCTGCGGGATGACCCATGACTTCCTGCGGATGGGCAACCTGGTGCCGGAAGTCGACGGGTATTACCGGCGGGTGGCGGAGTTTCTGGCGGCGCGCTGGTGAGCTTCCCTGTAGGAGCGAGCGTGCTCGCGAACCGCCGCCGCCCGAGCCGGGATATCGGCAGAGTGCGGTTCGCGAGCAAGCTCGCTCCTACGAAGAGCACGGGGCTGGCTATTGGAGTGCTGCCACCGGCTGCGACGCCACCTCGCGGCTGGCGGCGTCCTGCAGCGCCGGGCTGACCCAGTCGGCGGCCTTGAAGTCACGGCGGATCAGGCCGTAGCTCTTCGCTGCGGTGATCGATGCATCCAGGCGGCCGAGGAAATCGGCATCCAACTTCGGCGACAGTACGTCCGCCAGCGGCCGGCCCTGGAATTCGCTCTTGAAGATCACCGTCGGGTAGCCGGCCTGCTGCGATACCAGGTCGATGAACGCGTCACGGTTGCCCTCCGTGCTGGCCCACTGCACTGCCTGCAGCTGCACCTTGAGCAGGCGTTCGGTGATGTCCGGATGAGCGTCGACGAACTCGCCGCTGCCCACCAGCAGCGCTTGCAGGGTGCCGGCGCCGCCGAGGTCGTGGGTGCTCAGCGGGATTTCCGCCAGGCCCTTGTCGCGTAGCGCGAACAGGCCGGCAAGACCCCAGGTGGCATCGATCTGCTTGGCCGCCAGGGCGGCGAGGGCGGCGCTGAAGTCGAGGTTGATCACCTTCAGGTCCTTCTCGGAAAGCCCGGCGCTGGCCAGGGCGTTGTCGAACGACAGCTGGCTGGCGGTGCCACGGAAGATCCCCACGCGCTTACCCTTGAGGTCGGCCAGGGTCTTGATCCCCGAACCCGGCTGCACGCCCAGGTAATGGTTGACGCCGCGCGCGGTGGCGGCCAGCACGCGGCTGTCCAGCCCGCTGGACTTGCCGATGATCGCTGCCAGATCGCCCAGGTAGGCGAAGTCCACCTGGCCATTGGCGAAGGCTTCGTTGACTACCGGGCCCGCGCCCTTGAAGAAGCTCCACTTGATCTGGATGCCGTCGGCGGCGAATTCCTTCTCCAGCAGTTGGCGGGTGTAGAGCACGTCCACCACGCCGCCGCCGGAATGTTTCTGCCCGGCGCTGACGTCTGGTACGGCGATGCGGATTTCCTTTACCGGCTCGGCGGCCTGGGTCACCAGCGGATAGGCGCCGAGCAGGCCGGCCAGCACTGGCGCAGCGAAAAGGGAGAGCAATTGATCAGTGAGGGCCTTCATGGCGCCTGCCTCCTGCAGTGGGGGAGCGCATGTGGCTCCGGCGCCTGCACTAAAGGCATGGGGCTTTCCATCAACAAAATAATAAAAAGGCATTTTTTAGTAATTTTTCGAGCTAAGCGAACAACCACAGGGCTTCACCGGCAGATGCCCTGGCGGCATAAAAAATATTCGCCGAATGCATTGGATGAGCGCCGGGGGCTTCCCTTAAATGGCCTGGGTTAGCTCATTAATGCATTGAAAATACTATTAATATTCCAATGAAGAATATATCGAAGCCCTATCGCCTTGATCTTCCCCCGCCGCGCCTGGGGTTCTCGCGGCCGTCCTGGCACTGGCTCCAGGCCGGCTTGCCGTGGTTGTTGCCGCTGACCATCGGCGTGCTCTGGTGGATCGCCAGCCATCGCCACTGGATGTCCGCGCAGATTCTGCCGACACCGGAACTGGTCCTCCAGGCCGGCCGCGAGCTGCTCGCCGGCGAGCTGTGGCAGCAGTTGGGCGTCAGCCTCAACCGCCTCGCCTGGGGGCTGCTGGCTGGCATTTTCAGCGGGCTCGCACTGGGCGCCTGGCTCGGCTTCAGCCGCCTTGCCGAGCGCCTGGTGCTGCCCACCTTCAGTGCCCTGGCGCAGGTCCCGACCCTGGCCTGGATTCCGTTGTTCATGCTGTTCTTCGGCATTGGCGAGCTGCTCAAGCTGGTGGTGCTGATCAAGGCCATCATCGTGCCGGTGACGCTGCACACCCTCGTCGGCGTGCGCGATGCCCAGCCGCGCCTGCGCGAGGCCGCCGCCGTGCTGCGCCTGCCGCGCCACCTGTTGCTGTGGCGGTTGATCCTGCCGGCGGCGCTTCCCGCGTTCCTTACCGGTGTGCGCCTGGCACTGGCGCAAGGCTGGACCTCGCTGCTGGCCGTGGAGCTGCTGGCTTCCAGCGAAGGCATCGGCTACCTGATGGTGCAGGCGCGGCAGCTATTCATGCTCGACATCGTGTTCGTCTGCATCCTGGTCATCGGCCTGGTCGGCGCGGCGATGGACAGAGGCGTCCAGGCGCTGGACCGGCGCCTGGTGCACTGGCCGCAGCAGGCGGCCGGAGAGTTCCGCCGCAGCACGTCGGGCAAGGGCTGGGAGCGCCTGCAGCCCTGGCTTCTGCCACTGGGCCTGCTGGCCATCTGGCAGGCGGCGAGCGCGCTGCAGTGGGTCGATCCGGCCATCCTCGCCAGCCCCGCGTCAGTCGCTGTCGCTCTCTGGGATGGCCTGCTGGACAGCAGCCTGACCATAGCGCTGCTGGCGAGTCTGCAACGTACACTCGTCGGCCTGCTGCTGGGCGGCTCGCTGGGCTTCCTGCTCGGCCTCGGGCTTGGCCTGTGGCGCCCGGCGGAGCGGTTGCTAGGCCCGTCCTTCGCGGCGCTGCGGCAAGTGGCGATCTTCGCCTGGGTGCCGCTGCTCACCGCCTGGTTCGGCCTGGGCGAGCTGGCCAAGGTGGTGTTCGTCGGCCTGGCCGCGTTCTTTCCGCTGCTGCTGGCGACCCAGCGCGGCATCGCCAGCCTGCCGGCGCAACTGACCGAGGCGGCCATCGCGCTGCGCCTGTCGCCCTGGCAACGGCTGCGCCGGCTGGTGCTGCCCGGCGCTGCGCCGTCGGTGTTCGCCGGGGTGCGCCTGGCGCTGATCTACGCCTGGCTCGGCACCATCGGCGCCGAATACTTCATGCCCTCGGACGGCGGTATCGGCAGCCTGATGATCGGCGCGCAACAACTCTTCCGCATGGACCTGGTCGGCGCCGGCATGTTGCTGGTGGGCTTGACTGGAGCTCTGCTGGCTGCCGTCGGCCAGCGCATCGAAGCGCGGGTGACGCGCTGGAGACACGCATGAATGCTTTCGCTTCCCCGGCCCTGGTGAGCTTTCGCCAGGTCGCCAAGAGTTTCCCCGTGGACGGCCGCGAGCTGCAGGCCATCGAGCGTTTCGACCTGGAGGTCGCCGACGGCGAGTTCATCGCCATCGTCGGTGCCAGCGGTTGCGGCAAGTCCACCTTGCTGCGCCTGCTGGTGGGGCTCGATCGCGAGTTCCAGGGCGAGATCCGCATCGACGGCAAGCCCATCGACGGCATCGGCGGCGAGCGCGGCATCGTGTTCCAGGAGCATCGTCTATTCCCCTGGCTGACCGTGGAGCAGAACGTCGCCCTCGGTCTGGTCAACGAACCGCTGAGCGAGACCGGCAAGGCTGCCAGGGTCGCCGATTATCTCCAGCTGGTGGGCCTGACGGCCTTCGCCCGGGCCTACCCGCACCAACTCTCCGGCGGCATGGCGCAGCGCGTGGCCATCGCCCGCGGGCTGGTGGCCAGCCCGCGCATCCTGCTGCTGGATGAGCCCTTCGGCGCCCTGGATGCGCTGACTCGCCAGCAACTGCAGGAGGAACTGCAGCGCATCCGCCAGCGCGAACGCATCACCACGGTGCTGGTGACCCACGACGTGGAGGAGGCGCTATTCCTCGCCGACCGCGTGGTGGTGATGGCGCCGCGGCCGGGGCGGATCAAGCGCATCGTCGAGGTGCCGCTGGAGCACCCGCGCGAGCGCGGCGGCTACGACTTCCTGCGCCAGCGCGAGGCGCTGCTGCACGAGCTGACGGGAGAGGGCGACTACGTCGCGCCGCAGCCCAAGCGCGTGGAAGACCTGCCGTTAGAGTTTCTTGCCTGCTGACCGAAAACCCTCATCCCAGCGCTCTCCCAGAGGGAGAGGGAGCCGTCCTCTGCCAGCCTGGAAGCACGGAGTCGATCCCCGTGCCGATCAGTTCCCTCTCCCTCCGGGAGAGGGTTAGGGCGAGGGTGCTCTGGAAACACTGACCTCAACCATGAGACCCGCCATGAGCAAACGCCCCAACTTCCTCGTCATCGTTGCCGACGACCTCGGTTTCTCCGACCTCGGCGCCTTCGGTGGCGAGATCGCCACGCCACACCTGGACGCCCTGGCCCTCGAAGGCCTGCGCCTGACCGACTTCCACACCGCGCCGACCTGCTCGCCGACGCGCTCGATGCTGCTCACCGGCACCGACCACCACATTGCCGGCATCGGCACCATGGCCGAGGCACTGACGCCGGAGCTGGAAGGCAAGCCGGGCTACGAGGGTTACCTGAACGACCGCGTCGTGGCGCTGCCCGAACTGCTGCGCGAAGCCGGCTACCAGACGCTGTTGTCCGGCAAATGGCACCTGGGCCTGAAGCTCGAACAGGCACCCCATGCACGCGGCTTCGAGCGTTCATTCTCGTTGTTGCCGGGCGCCGCCAACCACTATGGTTTCGAGCCGCCGTACGACGAGACCACGCCGCGCATCCTCAAGGGCACGCCGGCCCTGTATGTCGAGGACGACCAGTTCATCGACGAGCTGCCGGCGGACTTCTATTCCTCCGACGCCTTTGGCGACAAGCTGATCGACTATCTCAAGGAGCGCGACCAGAGCCGGCCGTTCTTCGCCTATTTGCCGTTTTCCGCGCCGCACTGGCCGCTGCAGGCGCCCAAGGAGGTGGTCGACAAGTACCGGGGCCGCTACGACGCCGGCCCCGAGGCGCTGCGCCTGGAACGCCTGGAACGGCTCAAGCAGCTGGGCCTGATCGACGCCGACGTGCAGGCGCATCCGGTACTGGCGATCAGCAAGGAGTGGGCGCGCCTGAGCGACGGGGAGAAGGCGAAATCGGCGCGGGCCATGGAGGTCTACGCGGCGATGGTCGAGCGCCTGGACTGGAACGTCGGCCGGGTCGTCGAATACCTGCGCCAGCAGGGTGAGCTGGACAATACCTTCGTCCTGTTCATGTCCGATAACGGCGCCGAAGGTGCGCTGCTGGAGGCCTTCCCGCGCTTCGGCCCGGACCTGCTGAGCTTCCTCGACCAGCACTACGACAACAGCCTGGAGAACATCGGCCGAGCCAACTCCTACATCTGGTACGGCCCGCGCTGGGCCCAGGCGGCCACCGCGCCGTCGCGCCTGTACAAGGCCTTCACCACCGAGGGCGGCATTCGCGTGCCGGCACTGGTGCGCTACCCGGCGCTGAAACGCCAGGGCGAGGTCAGCCACTCGTTCTCCACCGTGATGGACATCACCCCGACCATCCTCGACCTGGCCGGCGTGCGCCATCCGGGCAAGCACTGGCACGGCCGCGAGGTCGCCGAAGTGCGCGGCAAGTCCTGGCTGGGCTGGCTCTCCGGCGAGACCGAACAGGCCCACGACGAGAAGACCGTCACCGGCTGGGAGCTGTTCGGCATGCGCGCCATCCGCCAGGGCGACTGGAAGGCGGTGTACCTGCCGGCTCCGGTCGGCCCGGCCACCTGGCAGCTCTACGATCTGGCCAGCGACCCGGGCGAGACGCGGGACCTCGCCAAGAGCGAACCTGCGCGCCTGGAGGCATTGATCGAGCACTACAAGCAGTACGTCAAGGAGACAGGTGTGATCGACGCACCGCCGCCGTTCCTGGCGCGCTGAAGGCCGGCGCCTCGGCGTCCTTTCCTGCCCGCAGTCCGGCGGGAGGGGCGATGAAACGCTCCGGCATGAAAAAGCCGGTAGCCGCCCGACTGCTCGGACTGACGGCGGCACCGGCATGCGCTTCGAGCCGGCCTGGCCCGGTTATTTTGCTGTCGTGCCTGGCTCGTTCAGGCGGGCCCATCCTTGAGGCCGTCCTGGTGGGCGGCGGACAGGTGGGGTTCCTGCCGGCTGTCCTCCGGTTCGATGTCCACCCATTCCTCCAGTAACTCCTCGCGGCTCACTTGCGGATCGGGGTCGGGGATATCCACCGGGTTTTTCATGCTCACCTCGCTTGCCGGGCCTGTTTGTCGGCAAGGGCGCGCAGGCGCACGCCGGCCACCACCACCTTGCGCGGCCGGTGGGTCGGGTTGACGGGGACGAAGGTCTGCAACTCGATGCGCTTGAGGAACCAGTCGACGTTGTCCTCTTCCAGCGGCCCTTCCACGGTCATCAGGTCGCGGCGGATGCGCTCCACCAGGTTGTTCAGCAGCACGGCGCTGGATTGCTCTTCCTGCTGGATGACCCGAGAGATGAGACGCTTGCCCGCGGCATTGCGCAGGTTGATCAGCAGCGTACCGTCGGGCCTGGTGGCGAACTGCGGGCGATAGTCGCTGAACAGGTGGCTCAGGTGCTCGATGGCGGCATTGCGGCAACTGGACATGTCTTTCCCTCCCGGTGGTTGGCAGAGGCCGGAGCGCCGGCCTGAGCCAGGAACCTCGCATCAGCCATGCCAGACCGGGGAAAGCTGTTTCATCTGCTTAACAGGTTGTTATTGCTGCAAATGCCTAACCGATGCTGGCCAATGGTCATTTGCAGGATGCAAGGGCGCACCAGCAAGGGGCTGGAAAATGCACGGCGCGGCGCTTCGCTTGCTCTTTTGCGCGGCACGCCTTCCGTCTGAAACCCGCCTCGATTCCAGGTGTGCATTCGGCCGCCAGTACCGCTTGCCATGGCTGGGGCCTCGCCCCCCCCGGCCGGCTTGACACGCCCGGCGC
>OGQD01002377.1_pt1 | contig 10384 bp, 7 predicted proteins | sample 1553091 | NCBI WGS metagenome assembly OGQD01 (sample SAMEA2580290, study PRJEB22360) | human gut metagenome | biome: human gut; feature: human-associated habitat; material: faeces | place: Denmark | collected 2008/2010 | reverse complement strand
AGGCCGTCGGCGGCCGTACCCGGGCCGTCGTAGGCTACCTGCGGAGCGCGGCGCACGCGGCGCTGGCCGGCGTTGTAGGACCAGGCGCTGCGCGGTTCCTTGACCTGATCGGTGGTTTCATAGACCAGCAGCACGTTGCCGGCCATGCGCGACGGCGCGGTCACTTCCTGGCGCAGCAGGAACAGGTAATCGCCCACCTTTTTCGGATCGAAATCCTTCATCAGGGAAGGTACGCCGACATTCTGCTGCAGCGACACGATGGTGTAATCGCCATTGACCTGGGGAGTGGCCTGGGCAATCTGCTGGGTGTAGTTGGTACCGCGATAACGGGTCTCGTGGTTCCACACCACCTCCACACCACTCTTTGGAATGGGGAACGGGTAGTAGCGCCCACTGACATTGGCGATACCGTCGCCACCGCTGACCAGTTCGGCGCTGGCTGCGCTCTTCTTCGCCGCCTCGTACACCGATTCGGGAGAAGAAGCACTGCGACGGGTCGGATACACCGGGATCTTGTAGGTATCCGGATAGCGCTTGAACATCGCCAGCTGACCGGGGGTGAGCTTGTCCTTGTACTGATCGACGTTGGCAGGGGTGATGACGAACAGCGGCTTGTCGCTGGCATAGGGATTGCCCAGGAAACCGTTGCCATCCACCGGAGCGGCGCCAGGCTTCAGGCCACCGGTCCAGGCGGGAATGCTGCCGTCGGCGTTACCGGTCTTTTCGCCACCCAGTGGAGTCAGGCTGGTACCGAGCTTGGCGACTTCCTCGGGAGAAATGGCCGCCATCACACCGGTGGCCAGCAGGGACAGCGCCAGGGCGCCGGTTTGCAGGAATACGATCTTTTTCATGCGAGTTTCTGCCTGTGCTCAATCAGAAGTTCACGCCGAAACTGAGCGAGACGAAGTCCCGGTCGGTCAGGGTGTTGTATTCGCCATCGAAGTAGTTCGTGTAACTGAGGCTGGCGGTGTAGGTATTCAGGTAGTCGGCATCCAGGCCGAGGCTGATGGCCTTGGCACCTTCCTCGAAGTTCGGGCCGCGACCTTCGACGTCGTGGGACCAGGCCAGGTTGGGCTTAAGGTTCACCCCGGCGAATACGTCCGGGTAATCGAGCATGCCGCGCAGGCGATACCCCCAAGAGTTGGCAGAGTAGAAGCCGTGGCTATTGCATTTCTGCGCCGGGTTGCTGGCATTGGCCTGCCCCACCGCGGTGCCGGCACAGGTCGTTGCGCCCGCGGCAGTCGGCAGGATGCCGGAGCCGAATGCCGGGTTGCGGCCGAAGCGGATGTCGGTGCCATCCGAGTCGCCCAGACCGTTGATGCGGTTGTAGCCGACCTCGCCGATCAGGGTCAGGCGCTCGGCCCCCATCACCTGGTCGATGAACTGAGTGGCGGTGACCTGGGCCTGCAGCACCGGCATGCGTTTGTAGCCATTGATCACGCCCCCACCGGGAATACCGCTGACGTATCCAGTGGTGACCAGGGGGTTGAGGCTGGGGGTGCCTGGAATGTTGGTGGTGGCGCTGAGCAGGTCAGGGGTGCTGATCTGCAGCGGCATGTTCGGTCGGTAGCTGACCTCGCCACCGAGGGACGTCCCGGCGATATTGGTCTGGAAGCTCACGCCGTAAAGGCGGATGTCTTCCGGATAGTCGATGAAGTAGCCAGCATTGCGCGGCACATTCAGCGCACTGGGCGGACTACCGGCTCCGGTGGTGCGAATGGTGCTGAGGAAAGGGTTGCGGCTGTGGTAGTTCATGGCGTAGGCCGCCAGCTCGGTATCGTTCCAGTCTGGAATGAACCAGCGCAGCGCCAGGCCGAACTGCCCGCTGTCGCGCGCGTCGTTGTCCTTCTGCCGGGGGATGTAGACGTCGTCCAGGCCCTGGGCGATCGCCAGGGCACCGCCGGTATTCTTCGCCACACCCGGCGCCAGGTCCTGGCCGGAGACCACGAGGCGGTCGTTGCAGCCCTTGGGGATGCCGTCGGTGCCGAAGAAGGTGCCGCAGTTGTCGGTCACCGTCTTGTCCCATTCGAGCTGGTAGAAGGCCTCGGCGTTGACGTTCTCCATCAACCCCTGGGAGAGGTAGAACATGTTGACCGGCACCAGGCCTTCCTTGATCTCCGACCCGGGGCGGCGCAACGCGGCGACGTCGATCGGGTTGATCGAGTTGATGCCGTTCTGGATGAAGGTGCTCTCGCCCCAGCTCACCACCTGCTTGCCCAGGCGCACGTTGCCCGGCAGGTCGCCGAGCTGGTAGTTGTGGTAGAGGAAACTGTCGAGGAACATCGCGCCGGACGACTTGGCCGCACGGTCACGCCCATGGTCATCGATGTCGTAGTAATGCTGGTTGCCGTCCTTGAGCTCGGAGTCATACCAGTACTTGCCGCGGACGAAGGCGCCGCTGTCGCCGTACTTCAGCTCCAGGTCGTGCAGGCCCTTGAAGATGGTCGAGAAGTTCTCGCCGCTCTTGAAGTTCAGGCGACCGTCATCCACGGTGCGCGACGACGACTTGCCGCCCTTCACGCCCACGGAGTTGAAGTTGGAGATGAACTGTTTGTCGGGGGACTGCGTGGACCAACTGCCCCCGATGGACAGCGAGGAGTCGAACTTGCCTTCGATCTCCCCAATGTTGAAATCGACGGCCTTGGCTTGCGAGCCGACGCCCAGGGCGACGGCGGCAGCCAGCAGGTGCGGCTGAAAAACTCCGCGTTTTCTTATTGTTCTCATGCGGCGCTCCGAAAGCGGATCAGTGTTGGGAGAGCTGATGCTATCGAGGCATTCGCGGGGGCCAATTCACCCGATCGGGTAATTCTTTGAGTCCCTTTTCGGCGGCGGCCATCGCGTTCTCTCCACACTTGGGAAAGTGCGTTACCAAGAGTGACAGGCTGCGCGAAAAGCCTTGTGCCAGAGGCCTTTCACGAACCTTGCCGTAACCCCGAAAATGCCAGCGCCCCGCCGGTTGGCCGGCGGGGCGCTGGGTATCACGGGGAACAGTAGCCGTCAGGTTCTGCCGGGTATCTTGCCCTTCCAGATGGTAAAGATGCCAGTGGCTCGCAACACCGTGCGCTCCCCCACTTTCAGCAGACAATCGGCGTTGGCGAAACTGCCGCCGAACTTGAGTATCTGCACGTGAGCCTCCAGCCAGTCACCTTCACGCACCGCGCCAAGGTAGTCGAGGTTCAGGCTGACCGTGATCGGCGGCACCTCGAGGCCATATTCACGCTTGAACACCACGCCAAAGGCGGTATCGGCCAGCGTGGCGAGGAAGCCGCCGTGGACGATGCGCACGGAGTTGAGCAGGTGACCGCCAATCCGCACGCCGAGCAGGGGCAGTTCGTCGTGCAGATAGAACCCCCCACAGAAGCGTACGAACCCGGGCGGAGTCGGCAGGGCCGAGAAACTTCCGGGCGCTGGCTGCGCCCCCCCATCGGTCGTCATCATCAGTTCACCGCCCGGCTCTTGCCCACCCAGAACGGCTCGCGCAGTTCGCGCTTGAGAATCTTGCCGGCACCGGTGAGCGGCAGTGTTTCACGGAACTCCATCGATTTCGGGCACTTGTAGCTGGCGATATATTCGCGGCAGTATCCGCGCAGCTCGTCCTCGCTGACCTGTGCGCCGGGCTTGCGCACCACGATGGCATGCACCGCTTCGCCCCACTGCTCGTGCGGTACGCCGATCACCGCGCACATCAGCACCGCCGGATGGCGGGCGATGATGTTCTCGACTTCGGCGGAATAGACGTTCTCGCCACCGCTGACAATCATGTCCTTGAGGCGGTCGACGATGAACAGGTAGCCCTGCTCGTCCATATAGGCGCCATCGCCGGTGAACAGCCAGCCATCGCGCAGGGCCTTGGCGGTTTCCTCCGGCTTGTTCCAGTAGCCGGCCATGATGTTCGGACCGCGGACAATGATTTCACCGACAGTTCCGCGCGGCACCTCGACGCCGGACTCGTCGACGATCATCACGTTGACTCCCAGGCCGCCACGCCCGACGGAGCGGATCAGGCCACTTTCGCGTGCCTCCGGCCCATGGTTCTGCGGCGGATTGGTGGAGACGATCGGGCACGCTTCGGTAAGGCCGTAGGAATGCGACAACTGCAGGTGCGGCAGTTTTGCCAGTACCTGCTCGATCATCTCCCCGGCGGTCGGAGAGGCGCCATAAGTGAGGCGCTGCATCGAGCTCAAATCGTACCGGTCGAACTCCGGATGCGCCAGCAGGCCGAGAATCATGGTCGGCACCAGAATGCTGTCGGTCACACCCTCTTGCGAGATGGCTTTGAGCACTGCCGTGGCATCGAAGGTCGGCTGAATCACATGCGAGCCGCCAGCGATGAAACCCGACACCACACGGGCCAGACCGGCGATGTGAAACAACGGCATCACGTGCAGATCGCGCTGTTCGGCGCTCTGGTGGATTTCCGCCATACGCTGGATGCAGGCGGACCACAGGTTCAGGTGGGTCTGCATCACCCCCTTGGGGAAGCCGGTGGTGCCGCCGGTGTACATGATGCAGGCGAGGTCTTCGCCGCCACGGCCCGCATCCGCCACGGGGCTGGCTTCGGCGAGCAGGGTCTCGTAATCGAGCAGGCCGGCCGGTGCCTGTTTCTCGCCAGCGTAGATCAGCGTCAGCGGGCCACGAACCTGGCGGCGAATCTCCTCCACCATCGGCAGGAAGTAGTCATCCACCAGCAGGAAGCGGGTGTGGCAATCGTCCAGGGAGTAGGCGATCTCCGGCACGGCCCAGCGGATGTTGATGGGGTTGAGTACGCCACCGCCCCACCAGGTGCCCTGCATGTACTCCAGGTAGCGGTCCGAGTTCAGCGCCAGCATGCTGACCCGGTCGCCAGGTACCATGCCCAGCTGTTGCAGCGCGCCGGCCAGGCGCGCGACGCGCTCGCCGAATTCGCGGAAGGTACGGCGACGGGCGCCGAACAGGGTGACGATCTTGTCAGGCGTTTGCTGCAGCGAACGCTGCAGACCTTGCGTCAGATACATGGTGAGAGTCCTTGGAATTGTTGTTATCGGACCCGCGCGCTCAACTGGCGCAGCGGGCCATCTCCTGTTCCTGCAGTTCGCGCCAGGCGATCTTGCCGGTGGCGTTCTTCGGCAGGCTGTCGACGATCTGCACCACTCGCGGCGCCTTGTAGACCGCCATGTGCTCGCGACACCAGGCGAGCAGCTCGTCGCTGCCCAGGAGGGAACCGGGCTTGAGGGTGACGACGGCCTTCACCGTTTCCCCGCGATGCGGGTCGGGAGCAGCGATCACGCAAGCCTCGGAAATCGCCGGATGCGTATGCAGCATCGCTTCGATTTCCGCCGGCCAGACCTTGAAGCCCGACGCATTGATCATTCGCTTGAGGCGGTCGCGCATGAACAGGTAACCGTCCTCGTCCATGCTTGCCAGGTCGCCCGTGCGCAGGAAGCGCTTGCCGTCGATGACGATGAAGGTATCGGCGTTGGCCCTGGGGTTGTTCCAGTAGCCGAGCATGATCTGCGCGGCATGCGCGACGATCTCGCCGACGTCGCCCTGGCGCACCGGCTGCAGTGTTTCCGGATCGAGCAGGCGCAGGTCCACGCCATAGGTCGGAATACCCAGGCAACCGCGCTTGGGCCTGAACAACGGATTGGTGCAGAGGAACGAGGCGGTCTCGGTCAGGCCGTAGCCTTCGATGTAGTCCAGGCCGTAGCGATTCTTCAGCAGGTCATTGATGTGCTGCGGTGTCGCCGCCCCGCCGCCGGTGATGATTGCCAGGCTCGACAGGTCGCGCTGCTCGATGCCCGGCAGGGCAAAGAAGTCCACCAGCATGGTGGGCAGCGCCGCCCAGAAGGTCACCCCATGGCGCTCGATCAGCGTGGCAGCGGTCTCGCGGTCCCAGCGCGGCATCAGCACGATGGTGGCGCCATTGAAGACCGCCGCGTTGACGTTGGTCTGCAGGCCCAGCAGGTGGAACAGCGGGGCCACCGCGAGGAACACCGAGGAAGCATTGGTGGGCCGCCAGAGGCTCCCCCCGACGAACGAGGTGCTGACGGTGCGGTGCGTGTGCACGCACGCCTTGGGTTTGCCGGTGGTGCCCGAGGTGTAGGGCAGCATGCACAGATCATCCGGCCCGGCCCGGTGTGGCGCCGGCGCGTGCTCCTGGGCCAGGGCGGCCGTCCAGCGCTCGCCACCGGCGAACAGGGACTCGGTCGATGACGGCCGACGCACCCAGTCCGGCACAGCCAGGCCCGCATCATCCTCGCCCAACGCATCGCCGTAGGCATGCACGATCACATGGCGCAGCGAGGTGCGCCCGATCAGCGGCGCGACCTGCTCCACCAGCTCTTCGGCGACGAAGGCTGCCACGGCGCCGCTGTCGCTGACGATATGCTCCATTTCGTCGAGCCGGAGCATGGCATTGGCCGGCACCAGCACGGCATCGGCGCGCAGGATGGCGAAGTACGCGGCAATGTACTGCGGGCAGTTCTGGCTGAACACCACGACCCGGTCGCCGCGCTCCACCCCGCAGACGTTCTGCAGGTAGCCGGCCATCCGCTCGGCGTCACGCAGCAGTTCGGCGTAGCGATAGGCGGCGCCGAAGAACTGCACCGCGGTCTTGCCTGGGTAACGCCGGGCAGCTGTTTCCAGGTGCGAGAAGATACTCGTCTCGGGGATGTGCACCTGTCGCGTCGGAAGATTCGCGGCGTGGCGCGGGTCGACGCGTAGCGGTCCGGACGGGCGCTCGATCACCCCGGGCGCCGTTGGGCAGGGATGGCTGTAGGCCATGAAGAAAGCCTCCTATCGCGGGTTGTGGCCCGCTTGTTGGAATTATCGGTCAGAAGCGCGTATCGCCATCGAGCAACCGTCGGGCGATGGTGCGTCGCTGGATTTCCGAGGTGCCGTCGGGAATACGCATGGTGCGAGCGAAGCGGAAACCTTCCTCCAGGCGCAACTCGTTGGTCAGCCCCATGCCGCCGTGGATCTGCATGCAGCGGTCCATCACGCGGCACAATGCCTCGGTGGAGGACGCCTTGACGATGGAAACTTCCTTGGTCGCAGGCATGTCCTGATCAATCAGCCAGGCGCAATGGCTGACCATGCTCTTCACCGCATAGATGTCCATGGCGCACTCGGCCAGCATGGCCTGCACCATCTGGTGCTCGGCGATCGGCTTGCCGAAGGTCTTGCGGACCTTGGCGTAGTCCAGCGCCTGGTCCAGTGCCCAGCGCGCCAGTCCCAGACAGGACGCCGCCATGCTCAGGCGGCCGGCATTCACGCCATCCAGCGCCACGCTCAGCCCCTTGTCCTGTGGGCCGATGAGATGACTGTGCGGCACCCGTACATTGTCCAGGCTGACAATGCCGATATCTGCGCCCAGGTGCCCCATGGTAGGGATGACACTCGGCACGGAAAAACCGGGTGTATCGGTTGGCAGGAAGAAACCGCTGATGCCGCCCTTCCCTGCCTTGGCCTTCTCTTCGTCGGTGACGGCAAAAATCATCGCGTAGTCGGCATAAGGCGCGTTGGTAATCCACTGCTTGGTGCCGTTGATCACCCAATGGTCGCCATCGCGTACCGCACGGGTGCGCATGGCCATGACGTCGGAGCCGGCATCCGGCTCGCTCAGGCCGAAGCACATTGTCTTCTCGCCACTGGCGATGCCTGGCAGATAATCCGCCAGCACCTTCGGGTCCATATGCTTGAGCACCGGCGTCAAACCATTGGTGAAGGGCGATGGCAGGATCACCGTCTGGATCAGGTGTCGTGACGGACCGACATGGGCATTGAGACGCTCCTGGATGTAGACCGAAACCTGGGCGCCGAGCCCACCGCCACCCAGCGACTCATCGCCCAGCGCCGTGTAGAAGCCGGCCTCGGCGGACAACTGACGGACGCGGGCGCGTAGCGCCATCAGCTCCGGCGCGTAGCGGCCTTCTTCGGTGTACAACTTGCGTTCGTTGTGCAGCAGCGCGGCATGCTGCTTCTCCAGCGGCTCGACTTCCTGCTGGATGAAGCGGATCAGGGCATCGCCAACCGCGACCCACTCATCGGGAATCGTGAAATCCATGGTGCGCTCCTCAGACCGGGTCCCAGCCAAACACGTTGCTCGACACTTCCAGCGGCAGGAAGGATGGCGTAAAAGCCGGCAGCAGATGCTCGGCCAACGACTCCGGCGTCCAGCCTTCGGCACGGTGCAGCGAGCGAATCGGCCGCGGCTGGCTCATCAGGAAGACTTCGTTCTTGCGCACGGTGAAGATCTGCCCGTTGACGCTGGCCGCTGCATCGCTGGCCAGGAAGGTGGCCATGGCGGCGATCGGCGCCGGCGTCATCGACTTGATCTTTTCCACCCGTGCGGCCTGGGCCGGATCAGCAGCGGGAATCGAGCCGACCATGCGGCTCCAGGCAAAGGGCGAGATGCAGTTCGAGCGCACGCCGTAGCGCGCGCCGTCCAGGGCGATGGACTTGGACAGACCGACGATCCCCAGCTTGGCCGCCGCGTAGTTGGCCTGGCCGACATTGCCGACCAGACCCGAAGTGGAGGTCATGTGCACGAAGGCGCCGGACTTCTGCTCACGGAAATGGGTGATGGCCGCGCGGCTCATGTAGAAGCTGCCGTACAGGTGCACCTTGATCACCGCATCGAACTCTTCCGGACTCATCTGATGGAAGATGCGGTCACGCAGGATACCGGCGTTGTTCACCACCGCGTCGACTCGGCCGAAACTGTCCAGCGCCTGCTGAACGATACGCTGCGCGCTGTCCCATTCCGACACGCTGTCGCGGCTCAATACCGCCTCGCCACCCGCCGAGTGGATCGCGTCCACCACCTCGCGGCCGGGGTCTTCATCATCGGCAGCCCCGGTCACGCTGACACCAACGTCGTTGACCACCACGCGCGCGCCCTGCGCGGCCATCTGCAGCGCCATCTCGCGGCCGATACCCCGGCCGGAACCGGTGACGATGACGACCTTGCCTTCCATCATCTGCGAACTCATCGATTGCTCCCTCGTATTCTTGTTCTGTGCGGCTCTCAGCGGAATGCGCTGAGGCCAGTGATCTCGCGGCCCTGGATCAGCGCCAGGATGCCGTTCATGCCGTCGGGCACCTGGAACATCCGGGCATCACGCCACATGCGCTCGATGCCCAGTTCCTCAGTGATGCCCATGCCGCCGTGCAGTTGCATCGCCAAGCCCAGCGCGCGCTCGCAGGCCTGGGTGGCGTAGCGCTTGGCCATGGCCGAGGTGCCGTTGGCGCGCTGGCCGCGGTCCATGGCGTCCAGCGCCTGGTAGCAGAGCAGGCGCGAGGTGACGATCAGGGTCTCCATGTCGGCCAGGTCCTGCTGCACCAGTTGGTGCGCGGCCAGCGGCTTGCCGAACTGTTCGCGTACGCGGGTGTACTCGACGCACATCTCGAAAGCCTTCTGCGCCAGGTGCACGCACATCAGGCCAATCAGCGGACGGTTGCCATTCCAGCCGACGGTGAGCGTCTTGGCCGCGTCGCCCGCCTCGCCGATCAGGTGGCTGCGCGGAATGCGCGTCTCCTCGAAGACCACCTCGCTCAAGTGCCCCTGCTGCAAGCCGGTGACACCGATTTCGCGCACCTCGACCTGCGACTGGCTGCGGTCGACCAACGCGCGCTGGGCGATAGGCCGGCCGCGCTCGTCGTTGCCCAGGGTGCAGGAGACGTTGAGCACGTCGCACACCGAGGCGTTGGTGATCCAGATCTTGCGCCCCGTGATGTAGGCGTGTTCGCCCTCGACACGGATACGGGTCTTCACCGCATTGGAGTCGGAGCCGGCGTTCACTTCGGAGTTGGCGGTGCAGGCGATCTTGCGCCCGGCGATCAGGTCTGGCAGGTACTGCGCGGCAATCGCCTCCGGACAGCCGGAGTAGATGCGCGCCACGGTGCCTTCATGGGAGATCAGCGACAACGCGACGATGGCCGGCAGTTGTTCGAGGATCAGCCCGTAGTCGAGCATCTTCAGCCCACCGCCGCCGACTTCCACCGGCAGGCGCGGCGCGGTGATGCCCAACTCGGCCAGCGCGGCATAGATTTCCAGCATGGCCGCCTTGGGTAGCGGCTTATCCACGGGGTGACGAGAGAGCACCGGATCGATACGGTCGCGCACCATGCGCTTGGCCGCATCGATCATCATTTCCTGGGATTCGTTAGGCGCGAAATTCATCGTGGGAACTCGTTGACGGGCTCAGGCGCCGGTGTATTTCGGCGAGCGTTTTTCGGCGAAAGCCTTGCGGCCTTCGATACGGTCCTTGCTGTCGCGCAGCAGGCCCCAATGCAGGTTGGACTGGGCGACGAAATCGCGCGGCGCCATGTGGCTGGTTTCCACCGCCAGGCGCTTGATCAGCTCGCCCAGCTGCACCAGGAAATTGGGCGCCCGGGCCCGGGC
>OGQD01002375.1_pt1 | contig 10392 bp, 7 predicted proteins | sample 1553091 | NCBI WGS metagenome assembly OGQD01 (sample SAMEA2580290, study PRJEB22360) | human gut metagenome | biome: human gut; feature: human-associated habitat; material: faeces | place: Denmark | collected 2008/2010 | reverse complement strand
TTGCGGCGGACGCCGAGTGCGTGGCCATTAACGCGATGGACATTGACGGCGTTGTGGATTTCGCGAAGAAAAACGCAGTTGACCTTGTGTTTGTTGCGCCGGATGACCCGCTTGCGGCCGGTATGGTAGATGCGCTCGAAAAAGAGGGTATCCGTGCATTCGGACCGCGCGCGAATGCGGCCATCATCGAGAGCAGCAAGGTGTTCTCGAAAAATCTGATGAAGAAATACGGTATTCCGACGGCGGATTATGCGGTGTTCTCCGACCCGAAAGAGGTCGTAGAGTACGTGGAAAAGCGCGGCAAGTTCCCGGTTGTCATTAAGGCAGACGGCTTGGCGCTCGGCAAGGGTGTTATCATCGCGCAAAACTTTGACGAGGCGAAGGATGCCGTGCACACCATCATGGAAGACAAGGTGTTCGGCGCTTCCGGCAACAACGTTGTTGTGGAGGAATTCCTGACCGGCCCGGAGGTTTCCGTGTTGGCATTTACGGACGGCAAGACGCTGCGCCCGATGGTGTCCTCTAAAGACCACAAGCGTGCACTGGACGGCGACAAGGGCCTGAACACCGGCGGCATGGGTACCATCAGCCCGAACCCGTATTACACGAACGAAATTGCGGACGAGTGTATGAAAACCATTTTCCTGCCGACCGTCAAAGCGATGCAGGCAGAGGGCAGACCGTTTAAGGGCTGTTTGTACTTCGGTCTGATGCTGACCCCGGACGGCCCGAAGGTCATTGAGTACAACGCGCGCTTCGGCGACCCGGAGACGCAGGCCGTGCTGCCACGCCTCAAGACCGATTTTGTGGACGTCATCAACGCGGTCATCGACGAGAAGCTCGACGAGCTTGAGATTGAATGGATTCCGGAAGCGTGCGCGTGCGTCGTGATGGCGAGCGGCGGCTACCCGCAGTCTTACCCGAAGGGACTGGAAATTACCGGTCTTGACGAAAACGGTCAGGCGGAAGGCGTAACGGTGTACCATGCCGGCACGAAGCTTGAAAACGGTAAGCTGCTGACGAACGGCGGCCGCGTGCTTGGCGTGACCGCGACGGCTAAAACGCTGGACGAAGCGCTCGAAAGGGCGTATGCAGCTGTGGAGAAAATCCATTTTGACGGTGCGCATTACCGTCATGACATCGGCAAAACGAAATAACCGAATATACGAGTATAAAAGAATGAGCCTTGTTCCGAAAAGTGAACGAGGCTCGTCCTTTTATTTTGAGTTCTTATCAAAGAATATGCTTGAATTTATGGTTTATATACAGTGTAACGAATAGAGTTAGAAATTCTGCCGCCGGCATGGCGAGCCATACACCGTTGAGTTGCAGATAATTCGGAAGAAAATACAGAAAAAGGAGAAGCAATATGAATGATCTCAGCAGTGTAATAATGGCAGAATAATGACCTTTTCCATAAGAAGTTAACCGAATTGTGGCGTAGATGTTGAAACCGGAAAAAAGATAACCAATTCCGTAAAGTCGCATTCCGTTTAATGCGAGTGAAAAAACCGTTGTTTCCGGCTCAGTAAAGCAGGAAACAGTCAGAGGAGATGTGCAATAAGCGACAATATATAGAATTAGAGGTGCAACAATAAAGAAACAGCGGGCATAGTTTTCCAGCTTTTTGCATATGTGATCGGACTTATTTCCGTATGCATAACTCAAAAGCGGCGATACCCCGGAAGCGTAACCAAAATAAATGCCGATGAACAGAAATTGCAGGTACATAATTATAGATACAGAAGCAATTCCGTCTTCACCCGCAAAAGAAAGCGCGGCTCGATTAAAAATAACAGTGGTGATAGCGATGGCGATTTGGTCAATAAATTCTGAAAACCCGTTAACAGCACACCGAAACCCTGTTTTGAATTTCAAATGTTTGAAAGTTGGTATCAGGCTTGTGTTACGGCACGGAAAATAAAGTATGCCGAAGATAACAGATAAGAAAAGTCCGAATAAAGTTGCTAATCCGGCACCCAAAACTCCCATTTTCATTTGTGCGACAAAAATATAATCTAACAGAATATTGGATATGCCGCCGGATATTGAAAGAAAAAAGCTGTACCCGGGCGAACCCGACATGCGGATAAAGTAGGTGAGCAGTTCTTTGCCGATGACCGCAGGAACGCCAATGAGCCAGATCAATGCATATGTTTTGCAATCGTCCAAAATCAGCGGGGTGGCACCGAGAAAAGTCAGAACCCGAGATAAATTAAAAGCAATAGCAAGTGAAACTGTGGTTCCGATAGCAAGAGAGAAAATAATGCTGAGTGTGAATTCTTGATTTGCTTGCTCGTTGTTTTTAGCGCCCGCAGAAATGGCAGCTAAGCTGCTTCCGCCGGTGGCAAACATTAATGCAATACCGGTAAGGACGTTTACAATGGGATATACAATGTTAATGGCTGCCAATGCGTTTGTTCCGACATATTTGGAAACGAACATACCATCTACAATCGTATACAGCGTATTGAATAGCGTTGTCAAATAGGTTGGAAGAACAAACAGCAGAATTTTACGGAAACGAATATCGTTTTTAGCAAAAAAGACAGATGAACTATTCATATTGGTACCTCCATGCTTTACAGTATAAAGCTTAAAGATACTTGAATGTCAAGGATTTGTTTGTTATAATTATTGAAACTGTGTTCCGGAGGATTTTTAGGTGAAAGACGGATTTCAAATCAATGAAATATCAAAGTTCTTTAATGTTCCAGCTTCAACGCTGCGCTATTGGGAAGAGATGGGGGTGCTGGCTGCCAAAAAGAACCCGGAGAATGGATATCGTATATACACAGTGTCGGATTTGATGACGATTTCGGATATTCTTTTTTATAAAAACCTTGGTATCCCGCTTAAAAAAATTCGGGACATGGAGAAAATGGATTTGCAGGCACATCAGGATTTGTGTGTGCAACAAGCAAAAACAATCCGGCAGCAGCAATTGGCTTTAGAACAGAGAATGAAAAAGCTTCAGTTTCATATTGAAGCTTTAGAGATGATCTGCAAACTGCAAGAGCGTCCATATACGGAAGAAAAAGTCGATGCGGACTGTATTGTACCTTTTGAATTGATAGAAATCGAGAAACTGAAAAGATATATTCAAAACCCATACGTTTATTCGAGAGTTCAACATTCTTCTTGTATGGAACAGGAACAGAGAGGCCTGAGTGTTACGTGCAGCCGTAAAGAAGTTGAGAATTACAAAAATACACTTTGGAAAAACAATGGTGGCAAGTATGTCGTTTGTTTGATGAAAGAGGAAATTGCGGACGGATATCCGAATGATTTAGAGATACATCTTGCGGAAATTCAAAGGATATATAAAACAGGGTATGTTATCAGCCGCTTTTTAACGTGCGCGCAGGAAAACGGGAAAACGTATGACTTTTACAAAACGTATATTGAAATCTTATAAACGGAAAAGCTCCGGCTGCGAACGGTACATTCGGCAGCCGGAGCTTTTGCAAATTGGAGGTTATGAAGTTAAATTCGTCCTATTCGAGTTCAAAAGCGCCGGTATAGAGGCGGTAATATGTACCCTTTTGGGCGATGAGGTCGCGGTGGCTGCCACGTTCGATGATGTGGCCGTGGTCGAGCACCATGATGACGTCGGAGTTCTGGACCGTCGATAGGCGGTGCGCGATGACAAACACGGTGCGGCCTTTCATCAAGGCGTCCATGCCGGACTGCACGATGGCTTCCGTGCGGGTATCGATGGAGGACGTCGCTTCGTCGAGAATCATGACGGGCGGGTCTGCAACGGCGGGGCGGGCGGTGGGAAAGAGCTGGCTTCTGACGGCGCGGGCGATGGAAATGAGCGGGCGCTGGCCCTGTGAGAGGCCGCTGCCGTCGCCGGAAAGAACGGTGTCATAGCCCTGCGGCAGCATACGAATGAAGCCGTCGGCGTTTGCGAGCTTTGCGGCGGCGATGCACTCTTCGTCCGTGGCATCGAGCTTACCGTAGCGAATATTCTCCATAACGGTGCCGGTGAACAGGTTGACGTCCTGCAAAACCACGCCGAGGGAACGGCGGAGATCCGGCTTCTTGATCTTCGTGATGTTGATGCCGTCATAACGGATTTTGCCGTCAGAAATGTCATAGAAGCGGTTGATGAGGTTTGTGATGGTCGTTTTGCCTGCGCCCGTTGCGCCGACGAACGCGACCTTCTGGCCGGGCTCTGCGTAAAGCGTGATGTCATGCAGGACGGTCTTCTCCGGGGTATAACCAAAATCGACGTCCTCAAGCTCTACGTGACCGGTGAGCTCCGTATAGGTGACCGTGCCGTCCTTATGCGGGTGCTTCCATGCCCAAAGGCCGGTGTGCTTGTCGGTTTCGGTGAGCACGCCGTTTTTCTTTTCGGCGTTGACGAGCGTGACGTAGCCCTCGTCCTTTTCGCTCTCGGCATCGAGCAGAGAGAAGATGCGGGAAGCGCCTGCCATAGCCATGATGATGGACGAGATCTGCTGCGTGACCTGGCTGATCGGCATAACGAAGCTGCGGGAGAGCTGTAAGAATGATGCGATGCCGCCGAGCGTCATGACACCCATGCCGGTGAGTGTCAGGTTCGGTACGCCTGCAAGTGCGAGACCGCCGCCAAGCACGGCGATGAGCACGTAAAGGAAATAGCCGAGTGCGTTCATGATGGGGCCGAGGATGTTTGCGAACTTATTGGCTTCGGAAGCGTTTGTGAAGAGGTCGTCGTTTCGTTTGTCGAACTCGACCTTTGTTTTGTCTTCGTGGCAGAAGACCTTGATAACCTTCTGGCCGTTGATCATTTCTTCGATGTAGCCGTTCACATTGCCGAGGGATTGCTGCTGGCGAACAAAATAGCTGCCGCTTTTTGCGGTGACCTTGCCGACGATTTTGAACATGACAAAGAGGAACGCGATCAGGAACAGGGTGAGCCAAATGCTGAGCGTCAGCATAGAACAGAACACGGAAACGACCGTGAAGATGGAGGAAAGCGTCTGCGGAATGCTTTGGGAAATCATCTGGCGCAGGGTGTCCGTATCGTTTGTGTAGAAGCTCATGATGTCGCCGTGGGTGTGCGTATCAAAGAACTTGATGGGCAGCGTCTGCATGTGCTCGAACATCTCGTCACGAATTTTCTTTAACGTGCCCTGTGAAACAACTGCCATGGTGCGGTTGTAGAACAGCGTAGAGAACGCGCCGATGACGTAAATGACTGCCATTTGGAGCAGCGCATACAGAAGGCCGCTGAAGTTCGGATTGGATTCGAGCAGGAGTGGGGAGATGTAATCATCAATGAGGGATTTTAAAAACAGGGAGGACATGACGCTTGCGAAAGCGCTCACCGCAATGCAGATGAACACGAACACAAGGTGCAGCCTGTACGGTTTCATATAGGAAAGCAGGCGGAATAAGGTCTTCTTATCGAGCTGCTTCATGCTTTCTTTCATGGAGAGTCTGGGACCATTAGGACGCGGTGGCATTGTCAGGATCTCCTTTCGTCTGGGATTCATAAACTTCGCGGTAGATCGGGCTTGTTTGCATGAGCTCGTCATGCGTGCCGCAGCTGACGATCTTGCCGTCATCTAAGACAAGGATCATATCGGCTCCCTGTACGGAGGCGATGCGCTGGGCGATGATGATTTTTGTCGTGTTCGGGATCTCCTTTGCGAACGCGCCGCGGATAAGCGCATCCGTGCGGGTATCGACCGCGCTGGTGGAGTCGTCCAGAATGAGAATCTTTGGTTTTTTTAGCAGCGCACGCGCGATGCAGAGGCGCTGCTTCTGACCGCCGGAGACATTCGTGCCGCCCTGCTCAATGTAGGTATCGTAGCCTTTAGGGAAGGTTTGAATGAAGTCATCGGCCTGTGCGAGCTGACAGGCATGGTGGATCTCCTCGTCGGTGGCATTTTCATCGCCCCAGCGCAGGTTGTCTTTGATGGTGCCGGAGAACAGGACGTTCTTTTGCAGCACCATGGCGACATCGCCGCGGAGGGTATCCAGGTCGTATTTGCGGACGTCGATGCCGCCGACCTTGACCGCGCCGAGATCAACATCGTACAGGCGCGAGATGAGCTGTACGAAGCTCGATTTGGAGGAGCCGGTGCCGCCGATGACGCCGACTGTGGCGCCTGCCGGAATGTGCAGGTTAATATCGGAAAGTACGGGCTTGCCCTCTGTGCCGTGACGATAGCTGAACTGGACATGCTCGAAATCGATGCTGCCGTCCGGAACGCTCTTTACGGCATTTTCGGGGGTGGTGATGTCCGGGGTCTCGTTGAGCAGCTCAACGACACGCTCGCCGGAGGTACGGGACATGGTGAGCATGACGAAGATCATAGAGAGGCCCATGAGGCTCATGAGAATCTGCGTGGCGTAAGACAGCAGGCTCAGAAGCTCGCCGGTGGAAAGACCGGTCGCTGCGTCACCGCCGCAAGCAACAATGGTGCGTGCGCCGAACCAGGAGAGCAGGAGCACCGCCGCGTACATGCAAAGCTGCATCAGTGGAGCGTTCCATGCGAGCTGCTGCTCGGCTTTTTTGAAGTCCTTATAGATATTTTCGGAAATGGCGGTGAACTTCTTATTTTCGTGATCTTCACGGACAAAGGACTTTACCACGCGGATGCCGTGCAGATTCTCCTGCACAACGCTGTTCAGTTTATCATAAGTTCTGAACACGCGCTCGAAGATCGGGTGCGTTCTCGTCATGATGAAGTACAGGCCGAGAACGAGCACCGGGATGATGGCAAGGAAGATAAGCGAGAGCTTGGCGTCGATGCCGAATGCCGCGACAAGCGAGAAAATCGCCATAAGCGGGCTGCGTACCGCCATGCGGATGATCATTTGGTAAGTGTTTTGCAGATTCGTGACGTCTGTTGTCAGACGCGTGACGATACTTGCGGTGGAAAACTTATCGATGTTTGAGAATGAATAATTCTGCACCTTGTAGAACATGTCGTGGCGCAGGTTGCGGGCAAAGCCACTGGAGGCAATGGCTGCGAATTTACCGGAAATGGCACCGCAGAAAAGCTGACCCAGTGCGGAGAGCAACAGGACAATGCCCATTTTGACAATGTACCCCATATCGCCCATGTCAATGCCGTAATCGATGAGATTCGCCATTAAAAGCGGGATGATGACCTCGAAGGCGACCTCACCGCTGATGGTGACCATGGCCAATATGGAATTCTTTTTCTGTTCGCGGATGCTTTCCATCAGTTTTTTAACCATCTGCACCGCTCCTTTCTTTCTTTTGCTGCTTTTCGGCAAAGGCAGCATCTACATTTATTTTTGCGCGCCGTAAATAAGTGAGCATGGTTTCTTTTTCATTTTGCGTGAAGCCTTTCGTTAAAACGGCTTCCATTGCTTCGTGGTCGGCGCGGATATCGGCCAAAAGGTTTTCTGACTTTTCCGTCAGGGTCAGACGACGCAGGCGGGCGTCCGTTTCGCCGGTGTGGCGCTCCACAAAACCGTTTCGCACAAGCATATCCACCACTTTGGAGGCGGTGGAACGCGTAATGCCGAAGCGGCGCTCAATATCGCGCAAATACACGGGCCCGTCTTTGTGATCGGCGATGAACTGGATGACCCATGTGTTTGTGCCGGTGAGGTTTTCGTGTTCCTTTTTATGGGAATACGTATCAATATACCGGCGCATGGTGGTATCCAGCACATGCAATGCATGGCCGATGGGCTCTTTTTCGTGATCGTGCATTGTTACCATCCTTTCATCTGTTTTCGCGGGGAGAAGGCCCCGCCGTACAGCAGAATCGAATCTGCTCCTATGTAAACAATCATGCGCTTAATTGTTTGATCTGGCATATATTATAATCACTTGAAAGTTTGTTGTCAACAGGAAATTAAAAATCTTTTTTGCGGGGTGTTTTCATCTTAGGCGGAATGTGCTAAAATAAAACACAGTGAACCGATGTGCCGCAAATTCGGACGGCGAATGAATCGATGAAAGGAAAGCCCCGAGGGTGTGGGCGGTGTATGATATATGAATAAGAAAGTGAAATTGGCGTTTGTTTTGGCAGGAATCAGCATCTTTGCGGCGGCTGCGCTGCGCTGCGTGCAGATGCTCTGCTTTTTTGATTATGACACGGGCTTTGTGACGGACAGCGGACTGTTGACGTATATTTACTGCGGTGCGGCGATCGGCGTATCGCTTCTCTGCATGCTTTTGTGCCGTGTGGACAAAAAGCTTTGCGCGCGCATAGAGACGAAAAGAAATGTGGCGGCGGGTGCTTCTGCGCTTCTGATGTGTGTATTTTTGTTTTTGTGTGCGGCAGCGCTTCTGCGGGACTTTTACTTATACCGCAACAATCAGCCGACCTACTTTGTGCAGGCTTCGCATGTGACGACGCATTTGCCGTTTGCGGTCTTAACGTTGCTTTTCGCGATCGTTTCTCTCATTTTTGCCATTATATGGCTGACGGGCGAGGGCTTCCCGAGCGGCACGGGCGGGCTTTGGGCCATCGGTTTGGTTTGGGGCATTTCGTATATGATCGTGACGTTCATGACGTATTCCGCAGTGGCGACGACGGAGGAGAATATCTTTACCGTGGGTGGCGGTGCGATGATGCTGCTGTTCCTGCTTTCCGAAGGCAAGCTGCTCTCCGGCGCGGGCGGCAAAAAGGCGCTGCGCAGCACGTATGTGTTCGGCCTGCCGGCGGCGGTGCTTTGGATGACGTATGTGATCTCGAACACGGTGCTCATCATTGCGGGGCGCGGGTATGCGACGGAGATGCCGTATGTGATCCAGCTTGCGATGCTGTGCCTTTCTGTTCACAGCCTTTGCCTGCTGTTTACGGTGAGCGGGCAGCGCGCTTCTGCGAAAGCGGAGAGCAATTTAGAAGAAAATGCTTTAAAAGACACGGAAAACGCGTGAATTTTCTGAAAATTACGGAAAAAGTTCGCATTTTTAGCAGTTAGCCCTTGTAAAATCCTGCGAAATGCTATAAAATAGAATTGCAAATTATGCATCCACAATTATCAGGAGGTATACAATCATGGCAGTTAAAGTTGCAATCAATGGTTTCGGCCGTATCGGCCGTCTGGCGTTCAGACAGATGTTCGGCGCTGAGGGTTATGAGGTCGTTGCGATCAACGATCTGACGAAGCCCTCCATGCTGGCTCACCTGCTCAAGTATGACACCGCACAGGGCGGTTACTGCGGCAAGATCGGCGAAGGTCTCCACACGGTTTCCGCTGACGACGAGGCTAACACCATCACAGTTGACGGCAAGACCCTGAAGATCTACGCTGAGAAGGACGCTAAGGACCTTCCGTGGGGCGAGATCGGTGTTGACGTTGTTCTCGAGTGCACCGGCTTCTACACCTCTAAGGCTAAGAGCCAGGCTCACATCGACGCAGGCGCAAAGAAGGTCGTTATTTCCGCTCCGGCAGGCAACGATCTCCCGACGATCGTTTACAGCGTAAACGAGAAGACCCTGACGGCTGATGACACCATCATCTCCGCTGCTTCCTGCACCACGAACTGCCTCGCTCCGATGGCGAAGGCACTGAACGATTATGCTCCGATCCAGAGCGGCATCATGAGCACGATCCACGCTTACACCGGCGACCAGATGATCCTCGACGGCCCGCACAGAAAGGGTGACCTCCGCCGTGCACGTGCCGGCGCTGCTAACATCGTTCCGAACTCCACGGGCGCTGCAAAGGCTATCGGCCTTGTTATCCCGGAGCTGAACGGTAAGCTCATCGGTTCCGCACAGCGTGTTCCGGTTCCGACCGGTTCCACCACCATCCTCACCGCTGTTGTTAAGGGCGCTGACGTAACCGTCGACGGCATCAACGCAGCTATGAAGGCAGCTTCCTCTGAGAGCTTCGGCTACAACTGCGATCCGATCGTTTCTTCCGATGTTATCGGCATGAGATTCGGTTCCCTGTTCGATGCTACCCAGACGATGGTCTCCAAGATTGCTGACGACCTCTATGAGGTTCAGGTTGTTTCTTGGTACGACAACGAGAACTCCTACACCAGCCAGATGGTTCGTACCATTAAGTACTTCGCTGAGCTGTAATAGAGATCTTCCCAACAAAATAGCGTGAAATTAGCAGTTGGCAAAATGTTACTGCGTGCGCCGGGTTCCGGCGGGCAGCAGGCAACCCCTGTTGAGCAATAACAACTGTCAACGATTGCCGTGGGTACCCTGCGGCAGACTGAATACACGATAGAAAAGCCCCTTCCGGCTGTGAATGCAGCGGGAAGGGGCTTTTTGTATGAGAAATTTCAAATCAGTACTTCAAACAGACCGATCATCAGCGGCATGGTGAAGATTGACAAAAGCGTGCTGAGAACATACAGTGCGCTTGAATGTGCCGCATCACGATTGTACAGCTGAGCCATGGAAGTGACAGTTGCACAGGAGGGTGTGATGGCAGAGAGATAAACTG
>OGQD01002374.1_pt1 | contig 10393 bp, 6 predicted proteins | sample 1553091 | NCBI WGS metagenome assembly OGQD01 (sample SAMEA2580290, study PRJEB22360) | human gut metagenome | biome: human gut; feature: human-associated habitat; material: faeces | place: Denmark | collected 2008/2010 | reverse complement strand
GCTGAACAAACTCTAATTTTTCATGAAGAATTTTTAAAGTAAAATCATCTATAAAAGTAGGTTCGCCGCAAATTTTAGAATAAAGTTCATCAAAAGAATTGGCACTTTTTCCTAATCTTTCCGCATAACGGCTGAATCCAAAATCAGGATCAATATTTTCAACAATATAATCCGAAAGATCTTCTAAATATAAAGTAGCCAAATGTTTGGCTTTATCCTGAAGTCCCATATTTCCGAAAGCAAATTCCATGTCATCAAGCTGATTGAATCGGGAGGCTTCCGGAAGAAAGTTCATCGAACAGATTTGTCTTGCCAACGTTGGGGTTTTACCCTGCAGAAAAGCAATAACCTGATCGATCGTTTTGATATATTCTTCTTTTAAAACGTAAATTCTTTGAGCATTTTCTGAAATGGTATGAAGATCAATTTCCTGATTAAAAATCTTCTGAAGTCCGTCTTTCGAAAATAATTTCAAAATGACCTCAATTCCCAAATCTGTCTGAAAGCTGGAAATATTTTTGGTATTCAGAAAACCTTTAATATAAGCTGTTGCAGGATAAGGCGTGTTGAGCTGTGTGAAAGGCGGAGTAATGAGAAGTAGATCTTTCAAGAGAAAATTTTTGCAAAGTTATTTTAAATATTGAGATTTTGAAAATTTATGACAGGTTTTAAAACAAAAACCACTGATCGAATGTCAGTGGTTCTTAAATTTATTTTATATTCAGATTAAATTTCTTTGAAACTTAAACCTTGTTCTGCCAACAGTTTTTGTTCCTGCTCTTTGTAATAACCACTTACCAGTTTATCGTGAATGGCTTCAAACGCAGCAAGAGTTTCATTAATTTCAGCATCGGTGTGAGAAGCTGTAGGAATTAATCTTAATAAAATCATTCCTTTCGGAATTACAGGATATACTACTACCGAAGTAAAGATCCCGTAGATTTCTCTCAAATCTTTTACCAAAAGGGTTGCTTCCACCGGAGTTCCCTGCATCATCACCGGAGTTACACAAGTATTTGTATCACCAATGTTGAAGCCTCTTTCTTTAAGACCATTCTGTAATTTATGCGTATTTTCCCAAAGTTTTGCTTTGATTTCCGGTCTTGTTCTCAACAGTTCCAGTCTTTTTAAACCTCCGATTACCATTGGCATCGTTAAAGATTTAGCAAAAATCTGAGATCTTAAATTGAATTTCAGATATCTGATAATTTCTTTGTCACCCGCGATGAATGCTCCAAAACCTGCCATTGATTTGGCAAAAGTAGAGAAGTAAACATCAATCTGATCCTGACAACCCTGTTCTTCACCGGCTCCAGCTCCTGTTTTTCCAAGAGTTCCGAATCCGTGCGCATCATCAACTAAAAGTCTGAATTTATATTTTGATTTTAATTCACAGATTTCTTTTAATTTACCTTGCTGTCCTCTCATTCCGAAAACACCTTCGGTAATCACTAAAATTCCTCCTCCGGTTTCTTCTGCTACTTTGGTTGCTCTTTCAAGGTTTTTTTCAAGACTTGCAATATCGTTGTGTCTGTACGTAAATCTTTTTCCTGCGTGAAGTCTTACACCGTCTACGATACAAGCGTGAGAATCAACATCATAAACAATTACATCATTTCTTCCTACCAAAGCATCAATGGTAGAAACCATTCCCTGATAACCGAAATTTAATAAATATGCAGATTCTTTCTGAACAAAATCAGCCAATTCTCTTTCTAACTGCAAATGCTGCTCAGTTTCTCCCGACATTGCTCTTGCACCCATCGGATAAAACATTCCGAATTCTGCAGCTGCTTTTGCATCAGCCTCCAGAACTTCAGGATGATTACACATTCCTAAATAATCATTAGCACTCCAGAAAATAACTTCTCTTCCCTGAAACTGCATTCTCGGTCCGATAGGCCCTTCTAATCTGGGGAAAATGAAATACCCTTCACCATAATCTGCAAATTGTCCAAGAGGTCCTGGATTTTCTTTTATTCTGTCAAAAATATCCAACATTTTATTAATATTTTAAGTAAAAAAGCCTTTTGTAATCACAAAAAGGCTTGATTTGTATAAATTTTTCGTCCTTATTTAATGAATTCAGTTTTAAAAACTTCATCGTAGTTGTGCACACAGTTGTTTACAAACCCCTGTTCAGCCATCCATTTATCACTGTATACTTTAGTAATATATCTTGAACCGTGATCAGGATAAATCAACACAATCAGGTCATTTTCAGAAAATTCATGAGATTGCGCATATTGCATTAAAGCCTGTGTAACAGCTCCTGTAGTATATCCTCCCATAATTGCCTCTTTTAAAGCGATTTCACGGGTTCTGTAAGCAGACATTTCGTCATTTACTCTTACAAATTCATCTACTTTGTCGAAAAGAAGGGCAGAAGGAATTAAATTTTTTCCCATTCCTTCAATCTGATAAGGATGAACATCTTCTTTGTGTATTTCTCCGGTTTCGTGGTAGCTTTTCAGGATAGATCCGTCTGCATCCACACCAATGATTTTAATATCCGGATTTTTCTCTTTTAAAAATTTTGCTGAACCTGACAGAGTTCCTCCGGTTCCTGTACACGCAAACAGGTGAGTTACTTTTCCCTGAGTCTGTTCCCAGATTTCAGGACCTGTGGTCTGATAATGCGCATCAATATTCAACTCGTTGAAATATTGGTTGATATAAACGGAATTTGGAGTTTCTGAAGCAATTCTTTTGGCTACTTCATAATAAGATCTCGGATCATCTGCGGGAACATTCGCGGGACAGATATAAACAGTAGCTCCTAAAGCCTTTAAGTAGGCTATTTTTTCAGGCTTGGTCTTGTCACTTACCGCAAGAATACATTTATATCCCTTGATGATACAAACCATGGCAATAGAGAATCCTGTATTTCCTGAAGTAGTTTCTACCACTACGGAATCTTCTTTTAATAAACCTTTTTTCTCAGCGTTTTCTATAATATGAAGTGCGATTCTATCTTTTGTGGAATGTCCAGGATTATATGATTCTAACTTGGCATAAACGGTTGCAGGAATATCTTTCGTCACAGTGTTAAGCTTCACCATAGGAGTATTTCCTATTAGGCCAAGTATATTATCGTAAACATTACTCATTATTTGTTATTTTTCAATAAAAATCTGACGGCAAAAATACAAAAAAATAAATTTATTTCTAAACTTTTGTTTGATTTCTAACCTCTAAAATAGATAAAAAATTGTTTTCTGTTACTATCTAAAGATGAAACTTTTCAAAAAGCGAGCCAAAATCTTTAAATTTTGTTAAAAACCGTCTAAAATCATATAAAAGCCTTATTTTCGCGTAATTGATTTAATACTATGAAAAATTGGACTTTTAAGCAATGGAACACCGTTCTCGGATGGGTTGTTTTCGTCATTGCATTTTTCACGTACTTGTCCACCATAGAACCGAATTTCAGTTTTTGGGATTGTGGCGAGTATATTTCCTCGGCGGTAAAACTTGAAGTAACGCACGCTCCGGGAGCGGCTTTATTCCAGATTGTGGGTGCTGTGGCAGCCATTTTTGCTTTAGGGAAGGGCGAAAATTATTCTATCGTGATCAACGCGATGTCTGCATTGTTTAGTGCGTTTACGATCTTGTTTTTGTTCTGGACAATTACCCATTTCGTAAGAAGACTTTTAAACAAAGATTTTGATGACATTACAAAACATCAGGAAATTTCTATTCTTTTTGCAGGAGTTGTAGGAGCGTTATGCTTCACCTTTTCAGATACCTTCTGGTTCTCTGCGGTAGAAGGGGAAGTTTACTCGATGGCATCTATGTTTATCGCACTTTTGGTCTGGTTAATTACCAAATGGGAGAATGAATATCAGGCGAAGGACAGCGAGAGATGGATTATTTTAATTTTCTTCATTTTAGGGCTTTCAGTAGGGGTTCACATGATGTGTATGTTGGCAATTCCTGCGATCTGTCTTGTGTACTACGCGAGAAACTACACTTTTACCTGGAAGAATTTTCTTTGGGCAAATGTGATTACGCTGGTAATTTTAGCAATCGTTTTTAAAGGGATTTTCCCATTAATCATGACGATGTTCGGGAAACTTGAGATTTTCTTCGTGAACGGTTTAGGTCTTCCTTTCCATTCCGGAACTATTGCTGCTTTTGTTTTAATGGTTGTCATCTGTTATTTCCTGATCTCTTACGCTGGAAAGATGAAGAAAAATGTTTATCAGACAATTGCATTATCCATTGTTTTCATGATGATCGGTTTTTCATGCTGGATGGTAATTCCTATCAGAGCAAACGCAAATCCTCCAATGAACCTTAATGATCCGGACAACGCCATCGGAATGCTGGATTATTATAACAGAGAACAATACGGAGACTGGCCTACAGTTTATGGTCAGAATTATACCGCTTTCTTAGATGCAAACGGAATTGAGAAAAAAGAAGACGGAAGTTTTAATACTACGAAAACGGGAGAAATCTACGAAAAAGACGAGAAAACAGGAACGTACAGAAAAACAGGAGACCGATTCAATTATGTTTTCAATAAAGCACACGTAGGCTTTATGCCTAGAATGTTCAATGAAGACAAAGATGTAATGGCTAACTACATTTCAATGTACGGTGCGCCGGATTTCACCTTTAATTACAGTAATGAAGATGTTGCAGACAGCCCTGAAGCAAAGCAGATTTTCGACGAATTAAGAAAGAAATATGAAGACGGATCTATTACCGCTGCAGATTATTTAAAAGTAAAACCTTATAACTTAATCAATGTTCAGAAGCCTTCTCTGGCTCAGAATATGGATTATTTCATCACGTTCCAGAACGGATATTATTTTGTAAGATATCTGATGTGGAATTACGTAGGTCGCCAGAATGATCTTGAAGGTAACATGGAAAGCACAAGAGGAAACTGGATATCAGGAATTTCTTTCATTGATGATGCTTTATGGGGAAATCAGGAAAAAATGCCTGCAAAATTCAAAAACGAAAGTACCGTAAAATTCTTCTTTTTACCTTTAATTTTAGGATTAATCGGATTCTTTTTCCAGCTTAACAGAGATTTCGGAAGATTCTATGCAATGCTTTCAATCTTTGTATTGATGAGTGTGGGAATCGTTTTCTATACCGGAGTAAAACCTTTCGAACCGAGAGAAAGAGATTATGCAATGGTAGGTTCGTTCTACGTTTTTGCCATCTGGATCGGATTAGGAGCCGGAGCAATTCTTTGGTTCTTACAGTCTAAAATAAAATCGAATGCAGCAAACATTGTTGCAGGAGTGGTTCTTCTTGGAGTTCCTTTCATGATGGGCTTCCAGAACTATAATGTACACAACAGACACGACAGATATACTTCTTATGATTACGGATATTCTGTATTGAAATCATTGCCTAAAAACGACATTGTTTTCGTTTACGGAGATAACGATACGTATCCGGTTTGGGCAATTCAGGAGACTGAAAACTTCAGAGACGATGTAAAAGTAGTCAACTTTACACTGGCTTCCACACCTTGGAATATCGATCAGATTAAAAGAAGAACATACAACGCAGCTCCTGTTCCGGGAGTTTTAACGCATGACGATTACAGAGATGGTGTAAACGACCAGATCTACATGATGAAGAAAGATGACTGGGAAGGACTTTTCTCTATGCTAAAACAGCAGGGAGCACCTCCAACGGAATTTGCGGAATTCAGAAAATATCTTACTCAGGATTCCATGACGATGAAAGAGGCGATCAGCTTCCTGAAATATACTTCTCCCGCGAAAAACGAACTTCTTAAAATGTATTTCGGGGAAGAGAAATTCGAAAAATACAATATCTTACCTGTAAATAAATTCATTTTACCTGTAAATAAAGAAAATGCGGTAAAAGCAGGAATCATTAAAGCAGCAGATCTTCCGGATACAGTCAATCAGATCATGATTACTTACAAAGGAAATACGCTGTATAAAAACAATTTGATCTTACTTGATGTTTTAGCGAATTTCGACTGGAAAAGACCAATTAACTTCTCTTCAGGAGGAATCTACGACAGCGAAAATATTTTCTATCTGGATGAATATCTTCAGTTTGATGGCTTCAGCTACAGGCTGATTCCTATTCATACGCCGCAAACGCCGGATGGAGAAATGGGAAGAGTAGATGCCAATTCTCTTTATAATGTGGTTAAAAATTTCAGATGGGGTAATTTCAAGAATTTAAACACACACTTTGACGAAACAGCCACTTCCAACATCATGAGCTACAGAGCTTCTGCAAGTAGAGCTGCTGCAGCTTTGGCAACGATGGGGCAAAAAGGAAAAGCACTGGAATTATTAGATTTAGCTTCCAAAGAAATTCCTGCGGAAAAATACAACGATCCTCGTTCTTTAAGTTCAATGGTTTACGGATATATCGTTGCAGGACAGGAGAAAAAAGGACTGCAGCTTGCTGAAGTTCTGAAAAAAGGAATTTTTGAAGAATATGATTATTATATGAGTCTGAGCAAATCTGATCAGAGTTATCTGAAAAGACAGATCAGAACAAAACCAATGGAGTACTCTTTAGTTATTTCTGCTGTTACGGATGCTTACTCAACAATTGGAAAGAAAGATAAAGCGTATGATTATCTGATAAAATCCATCGAGCCGATTGATAAGAAATTCAACACTTTTGTGGAAAATCTTAAAGAAATGGGCAAAGAGAAAGCGATGAAGGAATCTGAGCAGGTACAGAAGATCACTCCTTTCTACCAGTATCTTTTCGATGTAATGGAACCTTTTGATTCCACTTACTCCAAAGAAAAAGAGGCGCAGATCACCAATTCAATTATTAAAGCAACGCAATAATAACAAAACTTAAAACGGAACTTCGGTTCCGTTTTTTTTATATATTGGGATTCAGAAATTTTAAGATTATATTTGCGATATCAAAGAAGCACAATGGTAGAGACGAGAAATAACAAAATCCCGGTGTATGCTGTAATTTTTACAGTCGTTTTTAAACTTTTATTTTTACTTACAAATTATATTCAGGAAGACGCTTTCATTACGTGGAGAGTTGCACAGAATCTTCTGGATTACGGAGTGATCGGCTTCAACGGCGATACGAAGATATCTGCTTCTACAACGCATCTTTATGTTTTTGTTTCGTATCTGTTTAATTTAATTTTCGGAAAAGAAAATTTTATAGAACCGCTTCTTGTTTTTAACTCAATCCTTTTTACCATCGGAAGTTTACTGCTTTCGCATCTGGTTTTAAAAAATGTATGGCATAAAGCGATTTTTATCTTTTTGATCGGAATTTTACCTCCGGCAATCAAAATTTCCATCCTCGGAATGGAGTACGGAATTCTTTTCTTACTGGAAATGGCATTGCTGTATTATGGCTTTCATAAAGGTAAAAAATGGGCTTTCATTGTTTTGCCGATCCTTATTTTATTCACAAGAATTGATACAATTATATTTTTGGGAATTGTATTTTTAATCGATCTTTTGTGGAATAAAAAAATAAGATGGAGCTATATTTTAGGTGGTATTTTAGGAATTTCAGTGGTCTTGGCTTTCAACTGGTTTTACTTTGGAGAGTTGGTTAACAATACCATTATTGCTAAAAAATTGGCATATGATAAAAACTTTACATTCCAACAGAATGCAGAATATTTCTGGCTGAACTTCGGAAACTTCTGGGGAATGCTGAAACTTCCCGGAGACTTCAATCCGCTGACTGTTTTACTGCTGATTTTCGAATTGCTATGCTTCATTTATTTGGTAAGACAAAGAGACAGAAGAAATGTATTTTTGTGGATGATCTTTATTTTCGGATGGGTGAAACAGCTTATTTTTCTTTCCCAAAAAAGTCTTTTCGACTGGTATTACTGGGTTCCGCAGATTTTACTTTTCGTTCCGGTTGTAATTTTTATTTTGGAGCAAAAAGTAAAAAGACATCTTTGGCTGTCCTTATTAATCGTCATTTATATCATTCCGATGCTGGCTTTTCAGACGGTACATTCAATTGCTACAGGAAACGGAGAATGGAATTACAGAAGAACGATCGGAACATTTTTAAACCAATATGAAAAAGACAAAAACCAATGGATTTTCCTTGAACCTGCCGGTTATGTTCCTTATTTTTCAGGATTAAAGGCGATTGATGAAGTTGGATTGGTGGATAAAAAAGTACAGGAAGAAATTAAAAAAGACAAGCCGAATTTCTGGATCAATACCGTGAAAAACAGAAAGCCCAAATATCTTCTTTCCTACGATGACCTGTTTAAATCTAAAAATGCAGACTATCTGAAAGTTCATTATAAACTGATTAAAGAATTCCGTGTAAAAGACCATCTGAAAAGCGACAATAAAATTTTAGAGAAAATCTATATTTTGAAACCTTCCGGAACGGATTATAATTTATACGAAAAAATTGATTAATTTGGCTGGAAATGCTGGAAGCTGAAAGTTATCAGGAATTTTTTAAAGACTGTATCCATGAAAAATATTTGCAAGCTAATTTTAGTATTTATTTTACCAATTTTATTTGGATGTAAAGAAGAATTACAAAGAAAAGAATTTCTAAAAACTGCAAAAATTTATCTTAGCGAAGAGTTAAAAAATAATGCAGATTATAAATCCTTAGACTCTTTGAGAATATTAAAAATTGACACATTGTCTGATAAAGATGAATTATATCTATATATATGTCAATTATATAGATATAAACACCATTTATTATCACAATCAAAATCGCCGAAAGATTTGTACGAATTAAAATATGGAACTGATGATTTTGATTCGCAAATGTATGAAGACTACGTTAAGTTAGAATATAAGTCTGTAAAAGAAAAAGAAGCAAAATTTAATGTTCTGAGGGATTCTATAGACTTTATTAAAAAACAAATAAAACATTATGAACAAATATTAGTCAAAAAAGATAGTTTAAATTTATGTATGTATGAAGTTGAATATAGTTATCAAATAACAAATAAAAATATGATTACTGAAAAAGGTGAGACATATTTATTATTTACAAAGGATATGAAAATGATTGAAGATAAAAATCTGGAAATAAAAAATCTTCACAAATTTCCATTTATTAAATAGAAAAACTGCAGATAACATCGTATTGCCAAAATGCGGGGTTTTAGTGTTAATTGAACTACTTTACTTTTATTTCCGCTAATATTTTCCAATTCCACATTTTGATTAACTTAGTTTCATTGAAAAAACATTGGCTACGATTGGTCTGAACTTGAAATTTTGTTCAAATTAAGTCCGCACTTCACCAATACTTTTTCCGTTTAATACATAACCACTAAAACACAATAACCCTAAAACTCTCAAAATCAAATGAAATACTGTGCATTTCTGCGTGGCGTCAACGTAAAAGGAACCAATATGAAAATGGCGGAAGTCTGTCAGGTTTTCAATAATGCAGGAATGAATGACGTTATTTCAATTTTAGCATCAGGAAATATTGTTTTTTCCTCCGATAAAAAAGCCGACGAATTAAAGAAAATCCTTGAGAAAGCAATGTCAGAACATTTCTCTTACGAAGCTTATCTGTTCATCAAATCTCAGGAGGAAACAGAACAGTTTTGGAATGGAAATCCTTTTGAAAAAAATGATGATCTCCATATCTATGCTTTCGTAACGAATGATGGTGTCGAAAATAGTTTAATCAAGGAATTCGAAAACGCTTCAAAAACAGAAAATGAAGCCGCAGAAATCGTCAATAACATCTTTTATTGGCAGGTTCCGAAAGGAAATACTTTAGATTCTGCTTTCGGGAGAATTTTAGGTAAAAAAAGCATGAAAGACCAGTTTACAAGCAGAAATATCAATACTTTTGAGAAGATAATCAAAAAAATGCAACAATGAAAAATTTATTTTTAACAATTCTTTTGGCTGGTGGAACTTCGCTGTTTTCTCAGACAGTTGAAGATTTAAAATTTGTTACCAACGTTCCGGAAGCAGAAAATCATTGGGTTGTTCTTCAGAAAAATCCAAAGAACAGTTTTTATAATGTGGGATTTATTTACTTTGACGAACAGGCAGGCTATTCTTTAAAAAGCGCCGGAACGCTTGACGAAGAACAGGGCAAACTTAAATACAAAGAAGATCCCAATTCTAAAACAGCAATGTTTACAACAAGAATTGGTAATTTAGAATATAAATCTGCCATCATATCTCCGGAATTATTAAAAAGTTTTAATCTTCCGCAACAGCCAGAATGGTTAAAATTTTATAACACATCAGCTTCTGAAAATGATAAAATATTAAACAGAGCGAGTGTGATGAACGGAGCAGGAGCTGTGAAATGGGCATTACCAAAACTGGAGAAACTTTATCAAAATAACTTTAAGACGGGGAAGCTTTATTTTGAACTCGCTTTTGCTTACAATGCATTAGGTGATTTCCCCAATGCT
>OGQD01002373.1_pt1 | contig 10398 bp, 7 predicted proteins | sample 1553091 | NCBI WGS metagenome assembly OGQD01 (sample SAMEA2580290, study PRJEB22360) | human gut metagenome | biome: human gut; feature: human-associated habitat; material: faeces | place: Denmark | collected 2008/2010 | reverse complement strand
GGCGGCCTGCAAGACGGCCTTCAATCTCGAACGCGACGTGCCCACCTGCACCACGGTGCGCGATGGCAGTTGCCTGACCGCGGACCAGAAAACCGGCATCGGAAAGCTGTTCTCGGGCGCGACCACGCCGGCGGGGCAGAAGATCTACGCGAGCTGGCCGTATGACAACGGTATTCAGACCGGGGGCTGGTCGTTCTGGAAATACACGGTGCCGGCAATCCTCGATTCGGTGGCCGTGGGGCAGATCTGGATGTCGCCACCGATGGATGCCGCCAGCTTCAATGCCCCGGTGTTCGCCGCCACGGGCAATGTCGCCGACATGCTCGGCCGCGTTCAGGCCACCAGCGGCGGCTATGCCGAGTCCGCCATGTCCTTCATGACGCCGCCCGATGCGACGAATCTGGCAACGCTCAAGGGTCGGGGCGCCAAGATGATGGTCTATCACGGCACGGCTGATCCGATTTTTTCGAGCGACGACACAACCCGCTGGTATGAGGGGCTGATGCAGGCCAACGGCGGCGACGCAGGCAACTTCGCGCGTTTCTATCCGATCGCCGGCATGAACCATTGCTCCGGTGGTCCGGCCACGGATCAGTTCGACATGCTCACGCCCCTGGTCGATTGGGTGGAGAAGGGGCAAAAGCCCGGCCCCGTGATCGCATCGGCGCGCGGCGCGGGCAATGCGGCGGGCGTCAATGCCGATGTGCCGGCCAACTGGGCGGCCAACCGTAGCCGGCCCCTGTGCGCCTATCCTCAGGTTGCGAAATACAAGGGCAGCGGTAGCGTGGAGGAGGCAGGCAATTTCAGCTGCCAGTAGCGTCGCTTCAAGCTTGCTGGAGCAAAGCGCAAGGCCGGGCCGTTTCCCGGTTTTCGTGAGCCTCTAAAAGTGCATGGCTGGCTCCAAAAGACAGCCCCTGTTATCGGCGGATGGCGATGGCAGGGGCTTTTTGCTGGATGGCCTTGCTATACGGCTTAGTCCGTGGCTAATAAAAATGTGATATTGATTATCATATTGAATAAATAACAAAATATTTCTGAAAATTTCAATTGCCAAGCAAGACTGTTTTATTCGTTAATATTTCATTTGATTTAAAACCAATGAAATACATTGTTCATGTATATTACAAATAGAAAATAAAACTGGGTTGATAGAATGCGCCGGTCTTGTGATTGGCTCATTGCACGCTTTGCCTTGGTATCGGGCGGCTTGGGCTTTTGTTATGGAATCTGCCCAGCCTCCAGGTACGTTATCTACCCCCCGCAATTTCCTAGCCGTTACGCTGGCCGTCTGGAACGCCTTGTTCCTGCGCGAGTCCGTGGCTCGTTTAAGCTCCACACGTGGCGCCTGGGTACTTATCGTGCTGGAGCCTGTATTACACGCGGCCTTTCTTCTGTTGATTTACACCGCGCTCCGTACCCGCACCGTTGCGGGCGCGGATGTGCTTGTCTGGCTGGTTCTGGGACTCAGCTCCTATTTCACGGTACAGAACATATTCCAGCGGGCCATGGGTGCCATCGATGCAAACAAGGCATTGTTCGCCTACCGTCAGGTCCGGCCTATTGATACGGTCATTGTGCGGGCTGGCCTGGAGGCTTTCCTGGGATTGATTGTCCTGGTTACATTTTTGGTGATTCTGTCCTTTTTTGGGCATTCTGTTGTTCCCGATGAGCCTCTGGAAACCGTTGCGGCTTTTACCGGATTGATTCTGTGCGCGTTGGGAATCGGTTTACTGCTCTCCGTCGTGGGCAATGTGGCACCCGAAGGCGGAAGCCTGGCTTCTTTTGTATTTCGGCCCTTGTATTTTCTATCGGGCGTGATATTTCCGCTTTCCTCTATTCCTGTCAAATACAGGGAATGGTTTTTCTTTAACCCGATAGCTCACGGCCTGGAGCTGCTGAGAGCCAGCTTTTTCCCCGTATACCATGCGGCGCCCGAAGCCAGTTTTCATTATCTATATGGGTTTGCGCTTGCATCCATTTTTCTTGGAATGGCTTTGCAGGTACGCATGGCCAGGAAGCTGAGGGCTCAATGATTATCGTGGATGATGTGCACAAGCGTTACCGGACTCCGCATGGCGTGAGCCGCTGGATTCTCGAAGGCGTAAGCTTTACCATCCCCGCAAATCTCAATGTGGGCCTGGTGGGGCGTAACGGCGCTGGCAAGTCCACGCTGCTCAACCTGATCGGAGGTGTGGATACGCCAACTCGCGGCTTGGTCGAGAGGCGCTGCCGCGTCTCCTGGCCCATGGGCTATGGCGGTGGTCTGCAGGGATCGCTGACAGGGCGCCAGAATGCCAAGTTCGTCTGCCGGCTGCATGGCTTCGGCATGCCTGCAGCCATGGCGGAGAAAATCGAACATATCGCGGAATTTGCCGAGTTGGGCACGTCGTTTGACGAACCCGTCCGCACCTATTCATCAGGCATGAAATCTCGTCTGCAGTTCGGACTTTCCCTGGCTTTCGATTTTGATGTCTATATATCGGATGAAGCCACTTCAGCCGGCGATGCGGCATTCAGGAAGAAAGCCTCTGAGGCATTCCGGAAAATCGCGGATCGCTCCGGCTTGATCATGGTTTCCCATAACGATGGCACCTTGCGCGAGTTCTGCCAAGCAGGTATCTGGCTGCATGCCGGCCAAGCCTATTGGTTCGACAGCATTGAGGATGCCTTGAAAAACTACAAGGACAGTATTTCCGCATGACCGAGATTTTGATCAAGAAACGCATTGAGAGCCTGGGCCAAGCCCTGTGGCGCAGAAAGATCCTGGCCGTTGCGTTGTGCGCTTCGCTGCTGGCTGCCCTGTATTGGAGCCTGATTGCCTCGGACCGCTACGTTTCCGAGGCGCACGTGCTGATTCAGCGCACGGATATGGCGGCTTCCCAGGCCGTGGATGTCACCTCCCTGCTCAGTGGCGGGGATGGCATATCGCGTGCGGATCAGATGCTTTTGCGCGACCGCCTGCTTTCAGTGGACATGCTGCTCAAACTGGATCAGGAATTAAATTTGCGCGAGCATTACGGCAGCCACAAGCACGATTTTCTTTCGCGCATGTTCTTCAAGAGTGCGTCGCTGGAATTTTTCCATCGTCATTTCCTCTCGCGTGTGAGCGTGGATTATGACGAATATGCCGGCGTACTGGTCGTGCAGGCTCAGGCCTACGACCCAGCCATGGCCCAGAAAATCACGCAAGCCCTGGTGGGCGAAGGTGAGCGCTATATGAATAGTCTGGGACATCAATTGGCTCAGGAGCAGGTTGATTTCCTGGAAAAGCAGGTCAAGCAGCGCGAAACGCTTGCACTGGGCGCACGCCAGCGGTTGCTGGCTTTCCAGAATGCCAAGGGGCTGATTTCGCCACAGGCTGCCGCCGAGAATTTGACGGGAGTCGTCAACAAGCTGGAAGAGCAACTGAGCGAACTGAGCGCACGCAAAACCGCCTTGCTGGGATATCTGGCGCCGGCGGCTCCAGCGGTTGTGGAAGTCGATCTGCAGATCAAGGCGGTCGAAAAGCAGATCAAGACCGAAAAGGCGCGTTTGACCGGCAGCAAGGACCAGTCCTTGAACAAGACCGTGGAGGAGTACCAGCGCCTGCAATTGGAGGCCGACTTCATGCAGGAAGCCTACAAGAGCGCGCTCATCGGGCTGGAGAAAGGGCGCGTCGAGGCGACCCGGATCCTGAAGAAGGTGCTGGTCCTGCAAAGCGCCACCTTGCCGGAGTATCCGCTGCGGCCGAGACGGCTCTACAACATCGCCACCTTCCTCATCGGTGCGCTGTTGCTGGCCGGGCTGATCCATCTGCTGGTGGCGATCGTGCGCGACCACCGCGACTGACCTCCTGTTCTCCAATTTCCGGATATTCACCATGCATCGTTTGATTGTCAGTTGCTGTTTCAGTTCGGTGGCCTTGCTCGGCGCCGCCGTGCCACTTCATGCCCAGACCAACTCGAACCCCTTTCAACTGGGACAGGCATTGGGGCGCAGCGCCACCGACGAAGGCTCCAGAAGCCAGCAACAAGACGGCTCTGCGTCTGGGGCACGCAATGCGCAAGAGGTAGCTGCGGCCATGCAGGTTCCCGCTCTGCCGCAGGCGCCTCAAAGCGCAGACTCCCCCGCCAATCTCAACAGTGACGTGTTTGGCGCCAACCTGTTCACTGGTAACTTTGCCCGTGCGGGTGCCACCCAGTTCAATCCCGATTACCTGGTGGCCGTGGGGGACCGCATCCACATTCGTCTCTGGGGCGGCTTCACGTTTGACGAGGTGGCGACAGTGGATCCGAAGGGCAATATCTTTTTGCCTCATGTGGGGCCCGTCAAGGTGGCGGGCATTGCCAACAAGAAACTCCAGCAGCAGGTGGACACAGCCGCGCGCCGCGTGTTTCGTGCGAATGTCTACAGCTACGCCAGCCTGGCCACGGCGCAGCCCGTGCGTATCTTCGTCGGTGGCAATGTCATGCGCCCGGGGCTCTACAACGGCACCAGCATGGACAGTCTGCTTAATTACCTGGACCAGGCGGGCGGTATCGATCCCGAGCGCGGCAGCTTCCTGGCCGTTCAGGTCAAGCGCGGCGCTAGCGTGCGCGCCACGTTCAATCTCTATGATTTTCTGCTGAAGGGGCAATTGCCGTTGCTGCAGCTCAATGACGGCGATGTGATCTTCGTGCCCCCCGCCCGCAACAGGGTCAGCGTTGCGGGCCTGGTGAACAATGCCAAGCGCTTCGAGTTTGTCGAGGGAGCGGAAACCGTGGCCCAGCTCATGCGGCTGGCCAAGCCCAAGGCCCAGGCCACCCATGTGCGCATCACGCGCAATACCGGCACGGTGAAGAATACTGAGTACTACCCGCTGCAGGAAGCCAATACGCTGGTGCTGCAAAACGGCGACGAGCTGGAGTTCACTGCGGACAAGAAGCCCGGCACCATCACCGTGCGCGTGGAGGGCGAGCACCAGAATCCCCAGGAGTATGTGGTTCCCTACGGCACGCGCCTGGGGGCTCTGATGCAGTCGATCCAGACACTGCCCGATGCGGAGCCCGAGAGCATCCAGCTCTTCCGCCAGAGCGTCAAGGAACGCCAGACGGAAATGCTGGCCACCAGCCTGCGCAGCCTGGAGAGTGCTCTGCTGACCGCGCGCAGCGGCAGCGAGGGCGAAGCGCGCTTGCGCAAGGAAGAGGCGGACCTGACGCTGCAGTGGGTAGAGCGCGCGAAAAAGGTCGAGCCCACGGGGCAGGTGCAGATTGCCCAGGCCAGCCAGCGCGACGACATGCTGCTGGAGAACGGCGACGTGATCCGCATTCCGCGCAAGGATGGCCTGGTGCTGGTGAGCGGCGAAGTGCTGTTCCCGAACGCAGTGGCATACGAGGGGTCGCTCAGTCTCAAGGACTACATAGACCGTGCCGGTGGATTTACCCAGGTGGCGGATAACGCGCGCGTGGTGGTGGCACATCGCGATGGCGCATTCGAGCAGGTTGATATGGGCAAGATTTTCGCCAACGCAAGTATCAAGGCGGGAGATCAGATTCTGATACTGCCCAAGGTTGATCAGAAGAAGCGCCAATTCTGGAAGGATATGACGCAAATCCTGTTCCAGGCCGCCGTCAGCGCCAAAGTTGTTTTGGGACTGTAAGCGATGCGCAAAGCGATATTGACCATTTCCGCGATGATCCTGTTTTTGGGTGAAGTCCAGGCAGCTCCGGAAAATATCTCCATCATGAAGGATGAAGAAAATGTGTGCTGGAATAATAGTGTTGAGGTGCAAGGCAAGGTTTCAATGGCCAAGGCATGCACTGCCCATGGAACGGTTTTCATCAAGAAATCAAATACCAGTCTTGACTGTAATGGTGCAGCCATCGATCTTCAGGGTAAATTTGACAATGGAGTTGTAATTGATTCCGAAGGCAAGAAAATAGAGAACATCACCATTCAGAATTGCGTTTTCAAGAACTCGAAATTCAAGACTGTATACATAGGGTGGGATTTCCCTGACAGAGAAAAAGAGGATGAAAAATCCAGAGCTGAAATATATGAATCGACTCCAAAAAAAATAAAACTACTGGATCTTTCGATAGAAAATCCCGGTAGCTCAGGAATATACGTGGATGATTACGTTCAGGATGTTCTCATTGACCGGGTGAAGATAGAAAATTCCCCCGCCATGGCTATTTATTTTGAGCACAGTTCAAAAAACAACATTCTACGCAGATCTGAAATAATCAATTCTGGCTGGAAAGCAAAGCGTGAAGCTGTCTCGATAGATTCTTCCAGCAATAATTTGCTTGATTCAAATATATTCTTGAATAATAAATATGGAGCCATATTCCTTTACAGGAACTGTGGTGAGAATCTTCTTCAGGACAAGAATCAGGTCATGAGATGGATGCCAAGTGCGGGGAACATCATCCGCTCTAATCAAATCACTGGCAGCCGGGTGGGGGTTTGGATTGCTTCTCGACAAAGTACTGATCAACATAGGATTGGCTGCGGTACTGGTTACTATGGCGATGAAAAATATGCCCTGGATGATGCCAAGAACAATATGGTAGAGAACAACAGGTTTGACTCCTCGGAAATTGGGGTGATAGTCGAGGATGACAATAACAAGGTCATTGGAAACCAGTTCAAGAATATTTCAAAAATCGCCATTCGTGTTGGCACACCAATGAGGGAGAAATATCTGGGTAAGCCGGTGATTGGTACCGTGATTGAGCAGAACATGAATTCTTCCAATGTGCCTGCAGTCAGGTATATGTGGGGTAGTCAAGAAAATCGATAATTTATTAAGCATGCCGTGCTAAGCGTGGCTGATGTGCAAGATATTAAAGGATGCAATTATGAAAGTTGACTTCACACAGAATCATTCGCCCAGGAAGTTGGAAATAATTATTCCATTTCGATGGACTGACAAGAGGATGGATCTGTACGAGAGGATCAAGTTTTCTTTCATGGATTCTCTTTTCCCAGAAGAGGTTGGCGTGACTGTTTCCGACGATGGTTCTCCATTGGAGGTAAGGAAAAAAATGGAGGGGATATGCAAGGAAAATGGGGTAAATTATGTTTATACCTATTCCGAATATTCTCCAGTTTGCATGAGCAGGGCAAGAAATAACGCGGTTACTCATGTAGAGTCGGATTTTATCCTTTTCCAGGATGCCGACCTTATGCCTTATAAGGGGTTTTATAGGGATGTCTTGATTGAAATCGAGGCTCAGAAGATCAGGCAGGACAGTGCCAACTTCCTGATGTTCGGCGTGGTCTACCTGACCAAGGAGGCATCTCAGGCGTTCCTGGAGACTCCGGAAGATTACAGGAAGAATGTCTACTTCAATTATTTTCTGGAAGATGATTCGAGCGTGGTCGAGAAATTCTCTACAGGCACTTCGGTTACGCTTTTCCATCGTCACTATTATCTGAGCCGTGGAGGCTATGATGAGGATTTCGTCGAATGGGGCTATGAGGACCTTGAGTTCAATTTGAGATGTATTCGTGCACTAAAGAAATTTCCATTGCCAGAGAATTTCATGAAGGATATTGGAACTTTCAGAAATATCGATCGCTATGAGGGGTGGAAGAGTATCTATCGACTGTTTGGGGATCTGACTTTCAATAAGGGGATGGTGATGTTTCATGCGTGGCATGAAATTGACAATGATTCCTCTTACATGAAGAAGAAGGCTGTCAATGGGGAGATGTTTGTCAAGAAGATAAAGAATTTCTTGAGCCATGGGGCCGAACCCTTGCCATTGGCGATGATGGAGAGGGGGAGAACGCTTTGTTTTTCAGCTACCAATCCCTTCATCTTCAATCGAAAGACTGCTCCGTTCTTTGGAGAGGTACTGGTAGCAAATGAACTGGAGTTTGATGCATCCTCGATCAAGAATTATGTAAAAGAAAATAATGTAAGCCGTATTCTCTTCCATAATCCGTATGCAAATGACCATAGATTGAAGATATTCAAGGCTGTGAAGAGGCTCAGAATTCCTTTCTTCATAGCCGAGAGGGGAGCCTTGAGGGATTCGGTATTTTATGATGATACGGGATTTAATGCGGATAGTACCCGGTATGATTATAAATACTGGTCTGGTGACCTGAGCGATGAACAATATGCTCATGTGAAGAGTTATATCCTTCATGAAAAAAGTATCGATGCTTCTTTAGAAGACCAGCCTGTGCGTATCGGGGTGGATGCTCTGCGTCGCAAACTTGGAATCCAAAGATCGAAAAAAGTGGTTTTTGTGCCTTTGCAGAGGCCTAGCGATACCGTGATTAAATTCTTCACCGAGCAGATCGGTGGGTATGATAATTTTCTTCGTGTGGTGTGCGAGGCTGCAGAAAAACTCAAGAATGATTATGTATTTGTTCTGAAGCGCCATCCACTGGAGCTGGAGACTCCCAAGGTCAGCGGTGTGATTTATGCTGACGACATCAATGTCAAGGACCTGCTGGAGCTTGCGTCTGCTGTATACCTCTTGAATTCCGGAGTGGGTGTGCTGGCCTTGATGTATGGCAAGCAGGTGATTACCGGTGGCGAAGCATTTTATGGATCGGAAAAACTAGTTTCCAAAGCCTGCACGAGCGATGACCTGGTTGATTATCTTAGAAGAGGGGATGCTGCCTCCGAGGATGACAAGATAAAATTCATCCACTATTTGATTTCCCAGTTTTATTCATTTGGCCATTTCGAGACCAGAAAGATCCCGTGGGAAGGTGGTGGCAATATGACCATCACCTCAAAGATTGACTTCTATCAGATAAGAATTCCTTCTCTTGCCGAAATAAATTATCTTCGGTCACGCGATCTTTTCAAGCGATCCTCTGTGATTTTTGATAGGTATCGCTCCGCAGCGCCTGGTGCGAAGCATGCTTCCTCTGCCCCTGCTCCGGCAGAAAAAGCAAGCAAGCCTGCTTCAGCGCCAGAGAGCGCGGGGCGTTCCCTGGTTGTGGTTACTGAGGAGCCAGAGGAAAAGGATGAAGAGCGCAGGGTGGTGAAGAAGAAGCTGAAGAAATTCAAAGATAATCCTAGAAGATTTTTCCAGGATTCCAATAATTTCGTGGTCAGGAAAATAGGAAATCTGATGGGATACAAGAATGAATGAGTCCATTCACGGAATCGATCTTGGCCGATCGTCAGGTGAAGTTGCCATAGATCATTTGGAGTCAAGGTTCAGCAATGTACAAATCATATCCGCTGAATCACATCTACGGAATACCATTGATTTTGGTTACAGAAGCATATTCAATAATCTGATCGTGCATTTCAAAGGGTCTGGGAACCGGTTGGTTGTTGGCAGGCATTGCCGCCTTGCCGGCAGGTTTGTTTTTGATGGTGATGATCAGGAAATAATTATTGAATCGAATACCAGTTTTGAAGGCGTGCATCTGCTGGCGTCCGAAGGTGCCAATATGAAAATTGGTGCAGACTGTATGTTTTCCTATGGAATAGAGATTAGAAATTCCGATTCCCACGGAATTTATGATATGAAGACGAGGAGAAGGATAAATTTCTCCGAGAATATAGAAATAGGCAATCATGTCTGGCTTGGAATGGGTGTCTCGGTACTTCCTGGAGTGACGATCGCGGATGGATGCATCGTGGGCATGAAATCGGTTGTCACCAAGCCACTTCGCCAGAGAAATTCGGTTTATGCAGGCATTCCTGCCAAGAAAATACGTGAAAACGTAGTCTGGTCTCGTTACAAAGGCGAGGATTTTCCCCAGGACATCGTTGATCGATTGGAGTCTTATGAAAATTGATAATTCAAATGCATTCTGCCTTTTGGGTGGCGTGAACGTGATGGAAGACCTTGACTTCGTGCTCAAGTGCGCGGAGCACTTTGTCAAGATTACTTCCAAGCTGGGGATTCCCTATGTCTTCAAGGCCAGCTTTGACAAGGCCAACCGCTCCTCCATTCATTCCTTCCGAGGGCCGGGGCTGGAAGAGGGGCTGCGTATTTTCGAGTCGGTGAAGAAGGAGTTTGGCATTCCGTTGCTGACGGATGTCCATGAACCCTGGCAGGCCGCGCCCGTGGCCGAGGTCGTGGATATGCTGCAACTACCGGCTTTTCTCGCGCGCCAGACCGATCTGGTGGTTGCCATGGCCAAGACCGGCAAGCCGGTCAACATCAAGAAGCCGCAGTTCCTGAGTCCGTCGCAGATGCTCAATATCGTGGACAAGTTCAAGGAGGCGGGAAATCACCAACTGATGCTGTGCGATCGCGGGACCTGCTTCGGTTACGACAATCTGGTAGTGGACATGCTGGGCTTTGGTGTGATGAAGAAGGTGACCGGTAATTTGCCCATCATTTTCGATGTGACGCACGCCTTGCAGCAGCGCGATGCGGTGCGCGGCGCGCTCCAGGCGCTTGTCGGTGCGCACGATGCCCACGTAGTCCCACATGAAGCGGCGCAGCT
>OGQD01002371.1_pt1 | contig 10405 bp, 8 predicted proteins | sample 1553091 | NCBI WGS metagenome assembly OGQD01 (sample SAMEA2580290, study PRJEB22360) | human gut metagenome | biome: human gut; feature: human-associated habitat; material: faeces | place: Denmark | collected 2008/2010 | reverse complement strand
TTTACCATTGATACAACCACCGATGAGGCTGAGCGTATCGCTCGGGCACTCGAAAATGTTCCAGAAACCATGTCAATCGAGAAAGACGAGCAAGGTTATCCGGTTGAGCATGAGGATGGATCTGAAGAGGGTGTATCCGAGGAGGGAGGCGAGGCTCGTTGAAACCATGCGAGCCCATGCCTGCAGAGGTATTTGAAGCGCAGATCGCAGCGTTTGACGAACTTGCTCATGAGATTGAGCAAGCAACAACAATTGCGCTCTGCGCTCATACAAACCCTGATGGTGATGCACTTGGATCGGTGCTTGGTTTAGCTCGTATCATTCAGCATCGTTGGCCAGGCAAACGAGTTGCATGCCTTTTGGCTGACCCTGATCCAGTGCCACGTCTCTATCGCTTTTTGCCAGGGGCCGATACTTTTATACATGTTGACGAGTATGTCGAAGATCCTGATTTATTTATCATGGTCGACTTACCGCATCCATCTCGTCTTAATGAAGCTCGTAGTCTTGCTGAACAGGCACATCATCTTGCTGTAATCGACCATCATCCTCAGGTTGATAAGGTGGCAGAAGTTTCTGTCATTCGTCCAGAGGCTGCTGCTACCGGTGTTATCGTTGCCGAATTTGCACTTCATCTTGGGCTTGAGCTTGATGAAGATCTTTCTCAGTGTTTGATGTGCGCTATTGTTACCGATACCGGTCGTTTCCAATATCAAAATGCCGATGCAGAAGCATTTGAGATTGCAAGTGTGTTGGTAGATGCTGGGGCTGATCCGAGTGAAATATCTCTGCATGTATATCAGAGTTTCCGCTTGGAATACCTTCATCTTCAGTCGATAGTAATGGGCAGGATCATCACGTTTGATGAAGGGCGCGTTGCCTATAGCTATGCTACACACGCCGATCTTGAGCGTACTGGAGCCCATCCTGATGAATGCGATGGTCTTATCGATATAGTTCGTTCTGTTGAGGGCTCTGAGGTTGCTCTCTTTCTCAAAGAAGCGGGGGATGGCACGGTTCGTGGCAATCTCCGTTCAAAGGCGGACTGGGATGTTTCCCGAGTGGCTCGAGCGCTCGGCGGGGGAGGTCATAAGGCTGCTGCTGGTTTTACTGCGCGGGGAAGCATTGATGAGGTTCTTGCTACCGCTTTACCATTGCTGCGCAGTTTGCTCGATGGGAGTTTGTCGTGAGGCGTGGTCCTTCTCCGATCAATGCACTCTTTGCTCTTGATAAACCTACAGGTATGACAAGTCACGATGTAGTGTCGCGTGTGAGGCGCGTGTTGGGCACCTCTCGAGTTGGCCATGCTGGAACTTTGGATCCTGCTGCTTCAGGTGTACTTGTCATTGGTGTTGGACAGGCGACCAAACTTTTGGGTCTGCTGACGCTTGATCGCAAACAGTATAGAGCTACGTTTTCTCTTGGCGTGCAAACAACGACCGATGACGCTGAGGGAGATAGCATACAAACCGCTCCAGTTTCACCTGAACTACTTTCATACCCTAAAGCTTCAGAAGAGGTGAAGGGTCTGATTGGAGAACAAGATCAGGTTCCACCGGCGTATTCAGCTGTTTCGGTTGGTGGGAAACGCGCATATGCTGTGGCGCGGGCGGGACAACAGATAGAACTTCCTTCTCGTCATATTCAGATTTTTGATGCCAAGCTTGTAGATATCGATCCAGAACAAGCTACATGGACACTCGATTTGGATGTTTCCAAGGGAACTTACATTCGAAGCATTGCACGTGATTTAGGTCAAAAGCTTGGTTGCTTTGCTCATGTGACTAACTTGCGTAGGTTGACCTCGGGTTCTATCAGTCTGAAAGATTGCCTCACACTCGCAGAACTTGAGGCCGATGGCCTTGCAGCTATTCGTACTCATTTACTTGATCCAGTGGAAGCACTTGAGCTTTTCTCGTATGAGCTTGCTGATAATGAGTGCAAACCCGTTATGCATGGGCGTCCATTTGTGCCGCAGTTTAAGCAAGGTTATTCAAATAACACCAAGATTGCCCTAACGTATAAGGGCGGACTAGCTGGCATTTGGCGTTATGACGGCACATATGTGCGCTGCGATGTAAACTTTCCTCAGGCAATTGAAGGAGTGTGCGTTTGACCACCTTTCTAGAATGTAGCCTTTTACAAATGAGTCCCGAAGCGCCACTTAAACCCGCACAAACTATTTCGCTTCTGAGCGACGCACTTCAGGGGAGAGATTCTTCTCACAACCACGTGCTTGATGTGAATCTTGACGGCTTTTCTGCAAAAGCTTTCATACCTCATGGAAAAAAGATGCCAACTGCAGCAGCACCTATTGCCTGTGCAATTGGAGCTTTTGATGGCGTACACAGGGGTCATCAAGCACTTATCGATCGTTTACTGACAAGAGCACAAGAGCTCAAAGCAGCCCCTCTTATCGTGACCTTTTCTCCTGATCCAGCTGAAGTTCTGTCTTCTGTAACAGATGGCATCGAGTTACTTTCTGTATCTGAGCGCATTCAGTTCCTGAGTACTTGCGCTTCAGTGCCAATTATTGCCCTTCATTTCACTCCTGAACTCGCGCAGGTTTCCTACGATGTTTTTGTACGTGATGTTTTGCAGAAGTTAGGAACGCTGCGCCTGCTAGTTGTAGGAGAGAATTTCCAAATGGGAGCGAAAGGAGCCGGAACAGTTTCCGCTCTCTCTGAACTGGGAGCTCAAGATGGATTTGAAGTTATCGGTCTCCATCTTGTTGATGATAATGGCTCCGCCGTAAGTGCAACGCGTATCCGCAATCTCATCCATGTCGGGCGTGTTGAACAGGCAGCAGGTATGCTTGGCCGTTGCTACCGCGTAGAAGGAAAAATAATTCATGGGAGGGGAGAGGGAAAAACCTTTGGATTTCCTACTGCTAATGTTTCTCTGTCCGCTCGTTCATGTTTGCCAAAGCAGGGTGTTTTTGCTGGATTTGTTGTTTGCGGAAGCCACGCATGGCCTGCTGCACTCAACGTAGGTTTGCCACCTACTTTTACTGATACGCCAGCTACATCCCAAGCTTTTCTTGAAGCGAATCTTCTGGGTTTTTCCGGAGATCTTTATAATCGAGCTGTAACGGTTGTTTTTGTTCGATGGCTTCGGGATTCTCGTCCTTTTTCTTCAGTAGAAGAGCTAAAAAAAGTGGTTCTCTCAAATATTGACTGGGTACGAATGACCTTAGGTGAACACGAAGTTAATCTAGGGGGCACCAATGATCTCTGATGAAGACAAGGAGCGTGTACGCAAAGAAACAGACTTTGTTGCACTTGTGTCAGAGACCGTGCCGCTCAAGCAGCGTGGTGGTGAGTTTTGGGGATGCTGTCCTTTCCACCATGAGAAAAGCCCGTCATTCAAGATCAATCCCTCAACAGGCTTATGGCATTGTTTTGGCTGCGGTAAAGGCGGAGACGTTTTTGATTATATTTGCGAACGAGAAAATCTTTCCTTTCCCGACGCCATTCGTTATTTAGCCGATCGAGCTGGTATAGAACTTACCGAGGAGCATGGCTCTACGCACCATGGTCCAAAGCGCAATCGCCTTATCGATTGCTTAACAGAGGCGCAGGCGTTTTATGCTTTATTGCTTCTGCGTGGAAAAGGCAAAGATTGCGCTGCGGGTCGCTCGTATTTGGCGGGTCGTGGATTTGGCTCTTCGGTGTGTCGCCGATGGGGGCTGGGATTTGCTCCAGGCCATGCGCAGCTCGTTTCCCACCTCTCTCAAAAGGGCTTTTCTGCTGCCGAGATGATTGCGGCAGATCTGGCTGTAGAGAGAAATAACCATCTTCAGGATAGATTCTACGATCGGGTAATGTTCCCAATTCGTGATGAAGGTGGTCGTGTTATCGCATTTGGTGGGCGTGTTCTTACCGACGCGAAACCCAAATACCTCAATACTAAAGAGACAGCTGTCTTTCACAAATCAAAGCATATGTTTGCCTTTGATCGCGCAAAAGAGACAATTACTGCGCAAAGAACCGCAATAGTTTCCGAGGGATATACCGATGTTATTGCCATGCATGAGGCTGGTTTTACCAATGCGGTAGCCGCTTTGGGAACATCGTTTTCACTCGATCATGTTCGCACCTTATCTCGGTTTGCGCATACCATTATTTGCCTGTTTGATGGTGATGCAGCGGGACAGCGAGCTGCAGAGCGTGCAGTTCGCTACGTTACCCAGACCGATGCTGATCTGCGCTGTGTAGTCTTACCTAACAATTTAGATCCAGCAGAGTTTCTTGATACCTATGGTCCTGATGCGCTTCGTGAGGAATTGGGAAAATCTCGACCACTTATCGACTTCGTTTTTGAACACCGTCTTGCAGGCTATGACTTAACTGTTCCGGGACAGCGAGTGAAAGCGCTGCATGAATTGGCGTCTATCTTGGCGCCACTTAAAAATTCAGTTTTGTTGGATGGTTATGCGACGCGTTTAGCAGATGCGCTAGGCACAAATGTTGCAGAGACGCGCCGTGCAATTCAGCAAGCAAAACCTGCTGAGTTTGAGACTGAAATAGCCTCTCATGATCAACAGGTTCATGTACAACAACCGTCTTCTAGGATGCGTACTTTTTCTCTGGATGAGCGTCGGCAAATTTTAGTTGAACGTGAGCTGTTAGCTTCTATGGCAGAAAACCTCGATGCATTTAGAAAATATGCCGATCGACTGGGGTCTTTTTCTTGGACAGATCCTGTTCATGAGACGATTGCATGGGCGATGTTGGCGACCCCCGCAGGAACTACGCCGCGCGAAATTATTACAACCGTTGAAGCTGTTGTGCCCAAAGCTCGGCAAATCTTGGCGGAAAGCCAGTTCCCGGCTTCTTCTGATGATGTGAAAAAGCGTGCAGCATTTCTCGTTGATCAAGTAGATCTATTCTCTACCAAACGACGTATTCGTGGGATAAAAGCGCGTTTGCAGACCTCCGATCAGTCTCAGGATGCAGAAAAACTCTTTCGAGAGGCAACTCAGTTGCAGCGATATGTCAATGAATTAAGTGAAAGGCTCTCTGAGGGTTATGAATAGGCCGGAATAGGGTAGAATTTAGCGGCTATGTCGAAAGGAGCCACGTGGCCAAGAAGAAGAACGATATCAAGCTCCCTAAAGAGCTGAGCATTGTCGTAGACAACATCGTAAAAAGTTCAGATGGAAAAAGCGTCACTGAAGATGATATCCAGATCGCGCTGCGTGAGGTGGATATCAATGATGAGGAGCTTTCCGATATTTACGATGCCTTAAGAGCAAAAGGTGTCGATATCGAAGCTGATGGTGATGGGACGCTTTCACCGGATCTTTTAGCCACAATGGGTGGCGTCGCTGATGATGACGATGATGATCCTTTTGGCGATGATGTCGACGATGACCGCAAGGCAGCTCTCGAGGAAACAAAAGTTGCCGATGAGGAGCTTCGTGCTGCAGCAAAAGTTCGTCAACCTCAACGCCGCTCGGCGCGCAGCAAAGCACGTCGCCGTGTTGATTCAAGTACGGTTATGCTCACGGGCGATCCGGTACGCATGTACTTAAAAGAAATTGGTAAGGTTGACCTTCTTACTGCCGCTGAAGAAGTTAATCTCGCCATGAAGATTGAGGCTGGCACCGATGCTGCTCAGCATCTTGAAGCTGCCGACATGGGAGAAGAGGAACTCACACGTGCGGAGCGTCGTCGTCTTACACGTGTTGAACAGGTGGGTCTTGAGGCAAAGCAGGCGCTTATTTCTGCAAACTTGCGTCTCGTTGTCTCTATCGCTAAACGCTATGTGGGACGCGGTATGCTCTTCCTGGATCTTATCCAGGAAGGTAATTTGGGTCTCATTCGCGCAGTTGAGAAGTTCGACTATACCAAAGGCTTCAAATTCTCGACGTATGCTACCTGGTGGATTCGCCAGGCAATTACGCGTGCTATTGCCGATCAGGCTCGTACTATTCGTATCCCAGTGCACATGGTAGAGACCATTAACAAACTCGTACGTGTGCAGCGCCAGCTCCTTCAGGATTTAGGTCGTGACCCAACTCCCGAAGAGATTGGCGAGGAGATGGGTATGAGTGCCGATCGCGTGCGCGAGATTCAGAAGATCAGTCAGGAGCCCGTGTCCCTTGAGACGCCTATTGGCGAAGAAGAGGATTCACAACTGGGCGACTTCATTGAGGATTCTCAGGCAGTGGCTCCTCCAGATGCCGCAACGGATTCAATGCTTCATGAGCAACTCGATCAAGTGCTTGATGGCCTTGCCGATCGTGAGCGCAAAGTAATTAAGCTTCGCTTTGGATTGGAAGATGGTCACCCCAGAACGCTTGAAGAGGTTGGTCGCGAGTTTGGTGTTACGCGCGAGCGTATTCGTCAGATCGAGAGCAAGACGCTTGCAAAACTGCGTCATCCCAGTCGCTCTGGCCGTCTGAAAGACTATATGCAGGAGTAAGGAAATTCTCTTCGCTTGAATTATTGGATTTAAGTGCCGGCTTTGTGCCGGCACTTTTGTTTTATCCGCTTTTGCAATTAGTGGTTCAGTATAAAATCTGAGAAATCATAATAAAAAAGCCCTCTGAAAAGAGGGCTTGAAAATTCTGGCTCCCCGGGTAGGGTTCGAACCTACGACACACTGATTAACAGTCAGTTGCGCTACCGCTGCGCCACCGGGGAATATGTCGTGCGCTTTGCACAAGAAGTAAGTATACCGAATACTATTTTAGGTGCAACCATTTTTTTCAAATTCTTATGCGTTTGAGCTTCCATAATTTGGCAAGCTACTTAATAAAGGCACTTTACCTGGCGAAATAGCAATCATTGAGATCTTTGACCAGAATAATTGATGCCAGCTATTTCATTTGCAAGCACGCTTCCACCATGGATAAACGCCTCTGCAAGCTTTTCCCAATCTGCGAGCGCTTCTTTTAGACGATCATTAAAAGAGTCATTCGATTGTTGGCCCGTAAATGGATTTGTCCAAAGGAAATGCTCAATATTTGCTGCAGCGTCTGCAGAAAGATCTTGTGTTGGGTGAGCAAGCGACGAAAGCATTGAATGCCTTCTGAATAAGCGTTCGAGTTTTCCAATTTTTTGATTACGATTCGAGCCAGCTGGTTCAATGAGTTGGTACACCTGCCTCATATTGTTAACTGCATGCGGGTACTCATCGACATCAAGGTCAATCCCGAATGTTGTGAGAGCAACATGACTCATGAGTGCTCCTGCAACGCGACCGATTCTCTCTGTACAAATGAGAATCTCGGCAGGCGGATATTCCTGAACCGTTACTTTTCTTGTTTGCCAAAGAAGCCAACAATCCAGATCGCTTTCGATAATGGCATGTACTTCATTTTCTGCGTCATTTAAATCTACATTCGCGGAAATAAGATCATTTTGCTGAGCATAGACATACGGATGAACTGTTCGATCTAAGGCGTAATGAGAGAGCATGCCCAATGCGAATGCGCGTCCAATACGACTATCAGCAACCGGAAGTCTTTCTACACCCGTGTGCATAGCTTGGAAAGCTTCATAGATATGTTCATTGTGCATACGATGGGCAAGCTCATGTGATGCATGCAGTTTTCTCGGTATTCCTGAGAAGCGGAAGAAGAACGGATCAGGACCTTGGTTTCCCAAAAGAAAAGCTAAGAGTTGTTCCTCACCGTCAATAAGGCCTTCCGGTAATTCTTTCTGAGCTCTCTCACCAAATAGACGGTGTGTAATAATCGCGGGCATTTTGCCTCCCATCGCATAGGTTATGTCTATTCGTACCCCTTAAAGCTGTTATCAATAGCTCAGATTGTGGCTGAAAAGCGAGAATGTTTTACGTCTGGCTTACCTATTTGTGTCATAGACGGAATTAGCATGCATTAAGCAGCGTATGATCTTTTTAATCGATGTAGAACAAAGCTGCGCTCAGAGGAAGGACGTAGCAACCATGAAATTTACGAAGTTAGAGCGAAACTGGGTGCTCTACGATGTGGGTAATTCTGCGCTTGTCTTATTTAATACGTCTGTTGTTCCTATCTATTTTAATGCAATAAACCAGGGGGCTTCGGCAGCAGAGCTTGTTACTGCTTGGGCTAATGCTCAGACGGTTGCTTCGCTTGTTGTGGCGCTTCTCATGCCGATTTTGGGTTCTTTGGCTGATTTCGCCGGCAACAAAATTAAATTCTTTTTAGGTGCCTTTCTTACAGGGTTTGTTTTGTGTCTTGCACAGGCAATCCCTATGAGTGCGTTGCCATTTCTCGTGGTCTATGTGCTTTGTACTATCGGGCTTAACTCGTCGATGACATTCTACGATGCCATGCTCACCGATGTAACAACCGACGATCGTATGGATAGTGTGAGCTCATCGGGTTATGCATGGGGCTACATAGGTTCTTGCATTCCATTTATCGTCTGCATTGGACTCATCTTGGGTGGACCAGCCGTTTTGGGCTTGGATATGCTCTGGTGTGTACGTGTCTCATTTATCATTATTGCTTTATGGTGGCTTGTTTTTACGTTGCCGCTTGTGCGTACGTATCGACAGCGTTTTGGCAAAACACTTGGTGAAGGAGCCACGCTGGGCACCGAGATTGCAAAAACGTTTAAGGGTTTAGGAACAACATTAAAAAGTATTGCAAAAGACCGCCAGCTCTTTATCTACATGATCGCGTTCTTCTTCTACATCGATGGTGTTCATACTGTTATTTCGATGGCAACTACATACGGATCATCACTGGACATTGATTCCACACAGCTCATTTTGGCGTTGCTTGTGACTCAATTCGTTGCATTTCCTTCTGCGATTGCTTATGGGCGCATGGCAGGGAAGTATGGCACCTTGCGCATGATATTGATTGCTGTATTTGCGTACGTGTGTATCGTGCTGTTTGCAGCGTTTTTCCTTCAGAGTGCTTTTGAGTTCTGGATCTTGGCTATTGCAGTCGGGATGTTCCAAGGCGGCATACAAGCTCTTTCAAGAAGCTACTTTGGAAAGCTTGTTCCGAAAGAACGTGCCAACGAGTATTACGGTTTCTTCGATATTTTTGGACGCTATGCAAGTGTGATGGGTACGTTTTTAGTAGCCACAGTGACATCCCTTACAGGATCAGCAAATTATGGAGTGCTCTCGATCGGGGTTCTTCTCATCATCGGATTTGTATTGCTTCTCAAGCTTCCAGATGCTCGGCATGAGATATCAAAATAAGGGTCAGACAAAATTTTTGGAAAAATAGTTTCAAAAGGTCTTGGTCATATGGTGAGAAATACCGTTGACCGAGACCTTTTGACCATCTGCAAGGATTTAAGGGCAAAAGAGCAGATAAATGAGGGATTATGACACCTACCGAACGCGAGAATCACTATCCCAATTATGTAGGAAATGTGTAGACAAGCGCTAAATCCTCGATCTCACTTGCAGCCGAGGCTTGGCGTGCGTATAGTCATTTCTCGCGCCGCGGGGCAAGCCCGACGGCCGCGAACCTTGAGAACCGGATACTGCAACTGAGAAGTTGTTAAAGACAGCTAAGAGTTCAAGCAGATAAGAAGGGTTTTACCCTGTCTTATTTCTTTTGAATCCGAAGAATCGACAGCGTATAAGCTGGAGCCTGACGATTAACTTATTTTAAAACGTTTTTATTCCGTTCTTGTAAGAACGGTATTTTGAACGGAGAGTTCGATCCTGGCTCAGGATGAACGCTGGCGGCGCGCCTAACACATGCAAGTCGAACGGCACCTGCCTTCGGGCAGAAGCGAGTGGCGAACGGCTGAGTAACACGTGGAGAACCTGCCCCCTCCCCCGGGATAGCCGCCCGAAAGGACGGGTAATACCGGATACCCCGGGGTGCCGCATGGCACCCCGGCTAAAGCCCCGACGGGAGGGGATGGCTCCGCGGCCCATCAGGTAGACGGCGGGGTGACGGCCCACCGTGCCGACAACGGGTAGCCGGGTTGAGAGACCGACCGGCCAGATTGGGACTGAGACACGGCCCAGACTCCTACGGGAGGCAGCAGTGGGGAATCTTGCGCAATGGGGGGAACCCTGACGCAGCGACGCCGCGTGCGGGACGGAGGCCTTCGGGTCGTAAACCGCTTTCAGCAGGGAAGAGTCAAGACTGTACCTGCAGAAGAAGCCCCGGCTAACTACGTGCCAGCAGCCGCGGTAATACGTAGGGGGCGAGCGTTATCCGGATTCATTGGGCGTAAAGCGCGCGTAGGCGGCCCGGCAGGCCGGGGGTCGAAGCGGGGGGCTCAACCCCCCGAAGCCCCCGGAACCTCCGCGGCTTGGGTCCGGTAGGGGAGGGTGGAACACCCGGTGTAGCGGTGGAATGCGCAGATATCGGGTGGAACACCGGTGGCGAAGGCGGCCCTCTGGGCCGAGACCGACGCTGAGGCGCGAAAGCTGGGGGAGCGAACAGGATTAGATACCCTGGTAGTCC
>OGQD01002370.1_pt1 | contig 10411 bp, 8 predicted proteins | sample 1553091 | NCBI WGS metagenome assembly OGQD01 (sample SAMEA2580290, study PRJEB22360) | human gut metagenome | biome: human gut; feature: human-associated habitat; material: faeces | place: Denmark | collected 2008/2010 | reverse complement strand
CCAGCACCTCGTCGTCGCCGGACTCGCAGCCGACGTAGGCCATCCCCAGGCCGGCGTCGGCCAGTTCGCGAAGCTCCTCCACCGACTTCTTGCGCAGGTTGCGCGGCAGGCAGTAGCTGGAGACGCGCCGCACGTCGGGCATGTGCTCGCGGATGGCGACGAGGATGTTCAGCAGGCGCCGCGTCGGCAGCACCAGGGCATCGCCGTCGGCGAGGAACACGCGCTGGACGATCAGTCGCTCGCCGGCGCGGCGGATCTCGTCGAGCACCTGATCCTCGTCCCGGGCGCGGAATTTCTTCTGCGGCGCCGTGTACATCTCGCAGAAGGTGCAGTGGTTCCAGGAGCAGCCGTTGGTCACCGGCAGGATCAGGGAATGGGCTTCGCTCGGTGGTCGGAACACCGGCTCGATGTAGGAGATAGGGAATTCGGCAGTCATGGGATTTCTTATGGGAACCGGGCGACGAATCAGCCGCCGATGATCTTCATCACGGTGACACCACCGGCGAAGGCGATGTCCTGTTTGTCAGCGAGAGCCCGCACCAGCAGGCGCTGCAGCGCAGGCAGCGCCTGGTGGCGGGGTTTGTCGAGCAGGTCGCCGACGTAGTGGCGGTTGCTCGACGACAGGCAGCCGTGCAGCCAGCCCGTGGAGGACAGGCGCAGACGCGAGCAGGTTCGGCAGAACGGCACGCTCTCGTTGGCGATCACGCCGAAGAAGCCGTGGCCGGGAATCTCGTAGCGCAGCGCCGTGGCGTCCAGAGGCGCCGGTGCCTGGACGAAGGCATGGCGGCCGGCGACCGTCTCCAGCAGCTCGGCCATGCCGTAGAACTGCTGCTGGAAGCTGGCGCCTTCGCGGGCCAGGTGGCCCATGCGCATCAGCTCGATGAAGCGCAGCTCGAAGCCCCGCTCCAGGCAGTAGTCGAGCATCGGCAGCACCTGGTCGTGGTTCTGCCCGCGCAGCGGCACCATGTTGACCTTGACCTTGAGCCCCGCCGCCCGCGCCTGGTCCAGGCCCTGCAGCACGGTCAGCAGGTCGCCGCCGCGGGCGATGCGCCTGAAGGCGACCGGGTCGAGGGTATCCAGGGAGACGTTGATGCGCTTGAGCCCGCACTCCACCAGCAGCGGCAGCTTGCGTGTGAGCAGCTGGCCGTTGGTGGTCAGGCCGATGTCCTGCAGGCCCAGCCGGCTGGTCTCGTGCAGGAAGTGATCGAGCTTGGGGCTGACCAGCGGCTCGCCGCCGGTGATACGGATGCGCTTCACACCCAGGCCGATGAAGGCGTCGGCGACGGCTTCGAGCTCCTCCAGGCTCAATACCTGATCGCGCGGCAGGAACTGCATGTCTTCGCTCATGCAGTAGGTGCAGCGGAAGTCGCAGCGGTCGGTGACCGACAGGCGCAGGTAGGTGATGCGTCGACCGAAGGGGTCGACCAACTGGGAATCGGGCATTGGGGTTCCGGATGGCAGGTGCCGAACGAAAGTGCGCTAGAAATACCGCAGAACCTTGCCGCTGTACACAAAAAACCGACCCATGAGTCAGGAAAATGCGTACAAGCGCCTGAGTTGAGGGCTTCCGGAGCCCGGTGCTACCATGCCCGGCTTATATTTGGTGACCACGCAATACAAGAAAGAAGACCAGCCAATGACCAGCATTCGCGAGCGTAACCGGCGCCTGATCCTGCGCGCAGCCAGCGAGGAGTTCGCCGAGAAGGGGTTCGCGGCGACCAAGACCAGCGACATCGCCGCTCGCGCCGGGCTGCCCAAGCCCAACGTCTACTACTACTTCCAGTCCAAGGAAAACCTCTACCGCAGCGTGCTGGAAAGCGTGGTGGAACCCTTGCTGCAGGCGTCCGCGCCGTTCCGCGAGGACGACGAGCCGAGCGAAGCACTGCGCGCCTACATCCGTTCCAAGGTGAAGATTTCCCAGGAGTTGCCGCACGCCTCGAAGGTATTCGCCAGCGAGCTGATGCACGGAGCACCGCACCTGCCCAAGGAATACCTGGATGAACTGAACGCCCAGGCCCAGCGCAACATCGCCTGCCTGCAGAGCTGGATCGACCGCGGCCTGCTGGCACCGGTGGACCCGCACCACCTGCTGTTCACCATCTGGGCGGCAACGCAGACCTATGCCGATTTCGACTGGCAGATCTCCATGGTCACCGGCAAGACCAGCCTGAGCGATGCGGATTTCGAGGCGGCCACCGAGACCATCACTCGCCTGGTGCTGCGCGGCACCGCGCCGGACAACGCCAGCGAGCCGAAGGCGCAGGGGCGTTTGCGGCCGCTCTCGATCTAAGCGTTTTCAACCGTTGCAGCATGGGTATCGCTTCGCTCCACCCATCCTACTGGCACCCCGGAAACGCGTAGGAGCGAGCTTGCTCGCGATCCCGCTTCACACCTGAAACGACCGGTGTTAATGGAGGTTCGCGAGCAAGCTCGCTCCTACAAGTTCGCCCAGGCGCACGACGAACGCGCGCCCTTCCCGTCTTCGATCAGCCCGCGTCCGCGACCAGGCCCAGCGCCTGAACGCCGCGGATAGCGCACTGCTCATCGATATCCGACACATCGCCGCTGATGCCGATGGCGCCGATCACTTCATTGGCCGAATTGCGGATCAGCACGCCCCCCGGCGCCGGCACCACGTTGCCCTGCGCCAGCGTATTCACTGCCGCAATGAACGAGGGGCGCTGCTGAGCGTCCGCCGCCAGCACGCGCGACGACTTGCCCAGCGCCACCGCGCCCCACGCCTTGCCGATGGCGATCTGCGGGCGAAGCATGCTCGCGCCATCCTCGCGCTGCAGGCTCAACAGATGCCCGCCAGCGTCCAGCACAGCGATGGTCAGCGGCGCAGTGGACAGCTCGCGGCTGGCGACCAGGGCGTGACGGGTGATGTCCAGTGCGGTTTCCAAGCTCAGGGTGGTCATGAGGTTTTCCTCTTCAAGGGTGATAAGCCGGATCACGCTGTGCGCACCGATGAATGCTGCACACACGCGTATCAGAAATCTGTACGCAATCTAGTAGCCGAAGGCCTCACCCAAAGCAACTGAAAAGGACAATCTGCGTCTATTTTTGTATACATTTTTTCAAACGATAGTTTGACCCTGCGTTCAGGTTTTCTCCGAAACCAGCGCAGTAGAAGGCTTTCATCGAAAAATGACCGCTCAGTCCCTCGTATACAACCCGTCTTGACCTTCGTCGAATTGCCTGCCTAGAATCGCCTCAACTTTTGTACACAATCAGTATAAGAACCGAGGAACAAAATATGGCCAGAATGAGAGCAATCGAGGCTGCCGTACTCGTCATGCGTCGCGAAGGTGTCGATACCGCCTTCGGCGTACCGGGCGCCGCCATCAACCCCATGTACGCGGCCATGAAGAAACTCGGTGGCATCGATCACGTCCTGGCCCGCCACGTGGAAGGCGCCTCGCACATGGCCGAGGGCTACACCCGCACCAACGCCGGCAACATCGGCGTGTGCATCGGCACCTCCGGCCCGGCCGGCACCGACATGGTCACCGGCCTGTACTCGGCTTCCGCCGACTCCATCCCGATTCTCTGCATCACCGGCCAGGCTCCCCGTGCGCGCATGCACAAGGAAGACTTCCAGGCCGTGGACATCACCAGCATCGTCAAGCCGGTCACCAAGTGGGCGACCACCGTGCTGGAGCCGGGCCAGGTGCCCTACGCCTTCCAGAAGGCCTTCTTCGAAATGCGTAGCGGCCGTCCCGGCCCAGTGCTGATCGACCTGCCGTTCGACGTGCAGATGGCCGAGATCGAGTTCGACATCGACGCCTACGAGCCGCTGGCGGTCAACAAGCCCAAGGCCACCCGCGCCCAGGCCGAAAAAGCCCTGGCCCTGCTCAATGATGCCGAGCGTCCGCTGATTTGCGCCGGCGGCGGCATCATCAACGCCGACGCATCCGACAAGCTGGTGGAATTCGCCGAGCTGACCGGCGTGCCGGTAGTCCCGACCCTGATGGGCTGGGGCACCATCCCCGACGATCACCCGCTGATGGCCGGCATGTGCGGTCTGCAGACCTCGCACCGCTACGGCAACGCCACCGTCCTGGAGTCGGACATGGTGTTCGGCATCGGCAACCGCTGGGCCAACCGTCACACCGGTTCGGTCGACGTCTACACCGCTGGCCGCAAGTTCGTCCACGTGGACATCGAACCGACCCAGATCGGCCGCGTATTCACCCCGGACCTGGGCATCGTCTCCGACGCCGGCTCCGCCCTGGACGTGTTCCTGGAAGTGGCCCGCGAATGGAAAGCCGCCGGCAAGCTCAAGGACCGCAGTGCCTGGGTCGAATCCTGCCGCGAGCGCAAGCGCACCATGCAGCGCAAGACCCACTTCGACAACGTGCCGGTCAAGCCGCAGCGCGTCTACGAAGAGATGAACGAGTTCTTCGGCAAGGACACCTGCTACGTCAGCACCATCGGTCTGTCACAGATCGCCGGCGCGCAGTTCCTGCACGTGTACAAGCCGCGCCACTGGATCAACTGCGGCCAGGCCGGCCCGCTGGGCTGGACCATTCCGGCAGCGCTGGGCGTGGTCAAGGCCGACCCGAGCCGCCAGGTCGTCGCACTGTCGGGCGACTATGACTTCCAGTTCATGATCGAAGAGCTGGCCGCCGGCGCGCAGTTCAACCTGCCGTACATCCACGTGCTGGTGAACAACTCCTACCTGGGCCTGATCCGCCAGGCGCAGCGCGGTTTCGAGATCGACTACTGCGTGCAGCTGGCGTTCGAGAACGTCAACGCGCCGGAGCTCAACGGTTATGGCGTCGACCACGTCGCCGTGGTGGAAGGTCTGGGTTGCAAGGCGATCCGCGTATCCGACCCGAACCAGATCGGCGCGGCCTTCGCCCAGGCCCGCGAGCTAATGCAGCAGCACCGTGTACCGGTGGTGGTCGAGGTCATCCTGGAGCGTGTCACCAACATCTCCATGGGCACCGAGATCAACGCGGTCAACGAGTTCGAAGAGCTGGCCCTGAAAGGCGTCGACGCGCCGACGGCCATCTCGCTGCTCGACTGATTAGTCGGAGCGAACGACTCCTCCCTGCGGGGAGGAGCTGGGGGTGGACATTTCCTGGCGGGGAGTCCCCCACCCCCAGCTCTCTCTAAAGAAGAAGCCGAGCACCACGCACCACCCGTTCAACAGGAGTGACCCCATGCCCCGTTTCTGCGCCAACCTGTCCATGCTGTTCACCGAGGTGAACTTCCTCGACCGCTTCGACGCCGCCGCACGCGCCGGTTTCAGCGGTGTCGAGTACCTCTTCCCGTATGACGTCGAGGCCGAGGTGATCAAGGCCCGCCTGGACGCCAACCAGCTCGAGCAAGTGCTGTTCAACCTGCCCGCCGGCGACTGGGCCAAGGGCGAACGCGGCATCGCCTGCCACCCGGACCGCGTCGAGGAATTCCGCGCCGGCGTCGACAAGGCCATCGCCTACGCCAAGGTCCTGGGCAACACCCAGGTCAACTGCCTGGCCGGCATCCGTCCGCAGGGTCATGACTGCGCGACCATTGAAAACACCTTCCTGAACAACCTGGAGTACGCGGCGGGCAAGCTCGAAGCCGCGGGCATCAAGCTGGTCATGGAAATGATCAACACGATCGACATTCCCGGCTTCTACCTGCAGACCACCCAGCAGGCCCAGGACATCCGCGAGAAGGTCGGCAGCGCCAACCTGTTCCTGCAGTACGACATCTACCACATGCAGATCATGGAAGGTGACCTGGCGCGGACGCTGGAGAAGAACCTCGCCTCGATCAACCACGTGCAGCTGGCCGACAACCCCGGCCGCCACGAGCCGGGCACCGGCGAGATCAACTACCGCTTCCTGTTCGACCACCTGGACCGCATCGGCTACCGCGGCTGGGTCGGCTGCGAATACAAGCCCAAGACCACCACCGAAGCCGGCCTTGGCTGGCTGAAGAGCCACAACGTCATCTGATTCGCCGGCTGGCGCGGTGGGTACGCACCGCGCCAGCCAGCCCAACAAGAACAACCAGGAGAATTCCTCATGGCCAAAATCGGATTCATCGGCACCGGCATCATGGGCCTGCCCATGGCGCAGAACCTGCAGAAAGCCGGTCACCAGATCTTCGTTTCCACCCACCACGATGCAGCGCCTGCCGCCCTGGTCGAAGCCGGCGCCATCGGCCTGGCCAACCCCAAGGAAGTCGCCCAGGAAGCCGAGTTCATCATCGTGATGGTCCCGGACACCCCGCAGGTCGAAGACGTGCTGTTCCGCAAGGACGGCATCGCCGAGGGCGTGGGCCCGAACAAGGTGGTGATCGACATGAGCTCGATCTCCCCCACCGCCACCAAGACCTTCGCCGAGAAGATCAAGGCCACCGGCGCGCAGTACCTGGACGCCCCGGTTTCCGGCGGTGAAGTCGGCGCCAAGGCCGCGTCCCTGAGCATCATGGTCGGCGGCTGCCCGAATACCTTCGAACGCGCCCTGCCGCTGTTCCAGGCCATGGGCAAGAACATCACCCGCGTCGGCGGCAATGGCGATGGCCAGACCGCCAAGGTGGCCAACCAGATCATCGTCGCCCTGAACATCCAGGCCGTTGCCGAAGCCCTGCTGTTCGCCGCCAAGAATGGCGCGGACCCGGCCAAGGTGCGTGAAGCGCTGATGGGCGGCTTCGCCTCCTCGCGCATCCTCGAAGTGCACGGCGACCGCATGGTCAAGGGCACCTTCGATCCGGGCTTCCGCATCAGCCTGCACCAGAAGGACCTCAACCTGGCCCTGGCCGGCGCGCGCGAACTGGGCCTGAACCTGCCCAACACCGCCAACGCCCAGCAAGTGTTCAGCACCTGCGCGGCCATCGGCGGCAGCAACTGGGACCACTCCGGCCTGATCAAGGGCCTGGAGCACATGGCCAACTTCTCCATCCGCAAGGATTGAGAGGCGGCGGATAACGCCACGGCGTTATCCGCCAGCAAGAGCAAGGTGACGGGCGAGGTTATGGGAGTGGCGTCGCCCGCCATGCTGCAAAGCGACTCGAACACCCGGCCGTTGGGAATCACGGCCTTGCCGGCCGGGGCGTTCGAATCCATCGCTGAGTCTCCTTTGCCAAGGAGATTGAGCCATGGATACACCACAACAAGAATCACGGGAGTCTGTCATGAGCCTGGACCCACGCGCCTTCCTGCGCGAGCTGTTCGACACCGCCATTGCCGCTGCGCATCCGGCCCAGGTACTGGCGCAGCACCTGCCCACCGATAAAGGTGGCCGCACCATCGTCATCGGCGCCGGCAAGGCCGCCGGGGCCATGGCCGAAGTCGCCGAGAAGCACTGGAACGGCCAGGTCGAAGGCCTGGTCGTCGCGCCCTACGGCTACGGCGCGCAGTGCCGCAGCATCGAAGTGGTGGAGGCCTCGCACCCGGTACCGGACGACGCCGGCGAGCGCGTTGCGCGTCGAGTGCTGGAGCTGATCAGCGGCCTGACCGAAAGCGACCGGGTGATCTTCCTGCTCTCCGGCGGCGGCTCTGCCCTGCTCGCCCTGCCGGCCGAAGGCATCAGCCTCGACGACAAGCGCAGCGTGAACAAGGCACTGCTGAAATCCGGCGCGGCCATCAGCGAAATGAACTGCGTGCGCAAGCACCTCTCGGCCATCAAGGGCGGCCGTCTGGCCCGCGCCTGCTGGCCGGCCAGCGTGTACACCTACGCGATTTCCGACGTGCCCGGCGACGATGCCACGGTGATCGCCTCCGGCCCCACCGTAGGCGACCCGACCACCTCCGCCGACGCCCTGGCGATCCTCAAGCGCTATGCCATCGACATCCCGGCGAACGTGCGCGCGTGGCTGGAAGACCCGCGTTCGGAAACGGTAAAGCCCGGTGACGAATGCCTGTCGCGCAGCCACTTCAAGCTGATCGCCACACCCCAGCATGCCATCGACGCCGTGGCCGCCAAGGCCGAAGCCGCTGGCATCCCCACGCTGATCCTGGGCGACCTGGAAGGCGAGTCCCGCGAAGTGGCCAAGGTCCACGCCGGCATCGCCCGGCAGGTTCGCAAGTACGGCCAGCCGCTGAAGGCGCCGTGCCTGATCCTCTCCGGTGGCGAGACCACCGTGACCGTGCGCGGCAATGGCCGCGGCGGACGCAACGCCGAATTTCTCCTCAGCCTCACCGCCGATCTCAAGGGTGAACCGAACATCTGGGCCCTGGCGGGGGACACCGACGGCATCGACGGCATGGAAAGCAACGCCGGTGCCCTGATGAGCCCGTGCAGCTACAGCCGCGCCCTCAAGGCCGGCCTGAACCCGCTGCACGAGCTCGACAACAACAACGGCTACGGCTTCTTCGCCGAACTGGGCGACCTGGTGATCACCAGACCGACCCGCACCAACGTCAACGACTTCCGCGCCATCCTGGTACTCGAAAAATGACTCCTGACAAGAAGGTAAAAATCCTCGCGACCCTGGGCCCGGCGATCAAAAGCCGCGACGACATCCGCGCATTGGTGGAAGCCGGCGCCAACCTGTTCCGCCTGAACTTCAGCCACGGCGAGTACAGCGACCACGCCCAGCGTTTCGCCTGGGTTCGTGAAGTGGAAAGTGAGCTGAACTACCCCATCGGCATCCTCATGGACCTGCAAGGGCCGAAGCTGCGCGTGGGCCGTTTCGCCGAGGGCGCGGTGCAGTTGGAGAAGGGCCAGACCTTCACCCTCGACCTCAACGACGCACCGGGCGATGCCCAGCGCGTCATGCTGCCCCACCCGGAAATCATCCAGGCGCTGGAACCGGGCATGAGCCTGCTGCTGGACGATGGCAAGATTCGCCTGCAGGTGCTCAACGCCCACAGCGATGCCATCGAGACGCGCGTGATGAACAGCGGCGAGCTGTCCGACCGCAAGGGCGTCAACGTCCCCGAGGCTGTGCTCAAGCTCAGCCCGCTGACCGCCAAGGACCGCCGAGATCTTACGTTCGGCCTGGAGCTGGGCGTGGACTGGGTGGCGCTGTCCTTTGTGCAACGCCCCGAAGACATCGAGGAAGCCCGCGCGCTGATCGGCGACAAGGCGTTCCTCATGGCCAAGATCGAGAAGCCTTCGGCGGTGCAGTCCATCGAAGCCATCGCCCGCCTGTCCGACGCGATCATGGTCGCCCGTGGCGACCTCGGCGTGGAGATGCCGGCCGAGAGCGTGCCGGGCATCCAGAAGCGCATCATCCAGGTCTGCCGCCAGCTCGGCCGCCCTGTAGTGGTGGCGACGCAGATGCTCGAATCCATGCGCTTCTCCCCGGCGCCGACCCGCGCCGAGGTGACCGACGTCGCCAATGCCGTCAGCGAAGGTGCCGACTGCGTGATGCTCAGCGCCGAAAGCGCCTCGGGCCAGTACCCGCGCGAGGCCGTGGAGATGATGGCGAAGATCATCCGCCAGGTCGAAGCCGAGCCGGACTATCAAGCGACGCTGGAGATCAACCGCCCGGAACCGGACGCCACCGTCTCCGACGCCATCAGCTGCGCGATCCGCCGGATCAGCCGCATCCTGCCGGTGGCGGTGCTGGTGAACTACACCGAGTCCGGCGCCTCGACCCTGCGCGCCTCCCGCGAGCGGCCCAAGGCACCGATTCTCAGCCTCACCCCGCAACTGAAATCCGCCCGCCGCCTGACCGTGGCCTGGGGTGTCCATTCGGTGGTCAACGCGCAGCTCGCCCATGTCGACGAGATCTGCTCCACCGCCCTGGACATCGCCCTGGCCCAGCGCATGGCACGCCGTGGCGACACCGTGGTGATCACCGCCGGCGTGCCCTTCGGCCAGCCGGGCAGCACCAATATGCTGCGGATCGAAACGGTCGCCCCGGCACTGCCGGCCTGAGCGTGAAAGCCCCTCTCCCCTTGGCGGGAGAGGACAACCTAGTTCAGGAGCCACGCCAAACAGCGTGCCTCCGCACCGAGTCACTCCCGGACGGACGGGGCCGGGAATACGGGGCCGCGTCCCCGTCCGTCCGGGTTTGACCTTAATGAGCACGAATGCTTGTCGGTCCATGGCCCCCACGCAGCAACTCCCAATGCTGGCCATGGAACTTTGAGGCTGTTGGCGGCGATCCCGCCGGCAGCCTCTTTTCTTTTTCCAACCCCGTGGCGCGGCCCCGTATGGCGGCGTCACAGAATGCTCACGCACTGCTCGTCGATGGGGCCTCGATGCTCCACACCTAGCGAAGCGCTGCGGAGCCTCATTTAACCTGCCCTGTACCCACATGCACCTGAATCCTCTCTCCAGGAAACATCCGCTCCGCACCCGGCTGATCGGCTTCGGCCAGATCTACCTGCAGGCTGACGCACGCTTCGGCCTGATCCTGCTGCTGACCATCGCCTGGTCCGCACCGCAGCTGCTGCCCGGCGCCTTGCTGGGCACCCTGCTCGGCCCGCTCACCGCGCGCTTCGTGCGCGAGCCGCAGGAGG
>OGQD01002369.1_pt1 | contig 10412 bp, 6 predicted proteins | sample 1553091 | NCBI WGS metagenome assembly OGQD01 (sample SAMEA2580290, study PRJEB22360) | human gut metagenome | biome: human gut; feature: human-associated habitat; material: faeces | place: Denmark | collected 2008/2010 | reverse complement strand
GCCGTCACTGACAGCGAACGTCATGCCCCACTCTTTTTTACAGATTTCCGAAACGTCCGGGTTGTTGACGCCCTCTACGCCGTTGATGCAGTTGTACGCCGTCATAAGGCCCGGCGCGCGGCCTTCGCGCACGGCGGGCTCAAACGCTTTTAAGTAATACTCGTGCTTTAAGCGCGGGGTGATGTTCGCGTTCGTCGTCTGGCGCTCGTTTTCGTAGTTGTTGGCGTAGAAATGCTTGAGCAAAGGCGCGGTCTTCAAATATTTCTCGTCCTTGCCCGTAAGGCCGCGGCAGTAGGCGGCGCTCATTTTACCCGTAAGGCACGGGTCTTCGCCATAGGCTTCTTCGTTTCTGCCCCAGCGCGGGTCGCGCTCCATATCGATGGTGGGTCCGAAAAGCTCCAGAGAGGACGGCCTTTCTTCCATATCGTGCGTGATGCGCGTTTCGTCGCCTGCCATGTCGCCAAGCTGCTCCATGAGGGCATCGTCGAACATGGCCGCCATGCGCCACGGCTGCGGCAGAATGGTGGTCTCGCGCTTTTGGTCGCGGTTTACAACGCCGCGCGCGATCTCGGTGCCGATATGCGTCTTTTGAATGCCGAGGCGCGGAATAGCATCGAGCTGCGACGTGATCATGCCGACCTTTTCTTCGCGCGTTAAGCGGGAGAGCAGGTCTTTTGCGCGCTCTTCAAACGGCAGGGTGTTATCTTGAAAACGGTATTTCATGCGAAACTCCTTTCAAAACTCATTATTTTATAGAAAGCATGCCGCACAAAGCGGGGCTCTATGCGGCAGCATTTCAGTACGTATCAGAACCAGGAATCCGTATAGCTGGCTTTTTTCGTTTCTTCGCTCGGGGCGGGTGCGGCAACGTGCAGCACAGGCGTTTCCGTGCAGTTTTCCACACGGAGCGTCTTCGGCTCATTCGGGTAGAGCGTAACGTAGTTATCATCGTAATGCACACGGTCATCGCTCGTCATGAGGTACGCAAACGGCGTGTACACGCTCGCGCGGATCGTCACGAGCAGATCGTTGCCGTCCTGCTCCACCTTTTCCATCTTCGCGTCACTTTCCGGGAAGACGTAATCGCGGTAATACGCACGCAGGCTGTCGGCGGTGTCGAAGCCCTCGGCGCTTGCAAAGAAGAAGCCGTGCTTCAAATCATTGCAGACGGAAATGTGGAACTGCTGCATGGCGTGCGGAGCGACCTTGAGCGTCTTTGTGCAGAGGCTGTCCGTCTCGCCGGTGAAGGTCATATAGCCGCAGTGAATATCCGCCGTGAACGCTTCGGGCGTTTCGTTGATGACGGTCACTTCTGCGCCGCCCTCACACGCGCGGATGATGAGCTTTTTCGTTGCAAACGCGCGCTTTAAGAAATAGAACGAGATCTTTCTCGTCAGGTAATAATCGATGATCGTCCAACCTGTCTCCGGCCAACAATCGTTGTACATCCAGATGAGGTCGCCTGCGCCGTACGGCTTGCGGCGCATGGCTTCGGCAAGCTCGGCGTACAGAAGGCCCTGCATGATGCCGCTGTACAGCAGATAGCCGTGTTCATCGAGGGTTTTGAACTCCGTCAAATGGCGGTCAATCGCGCCGTCGATGTTGCTGCGCTTGCGGTCAAACTCGCCGTGGTGCTTCCAGATGGGGTTATCAAAGCGCATTTCGGTGCCGTCGAGGTAACGGCGAACGGTGCTTTCCATCTGTGCGCCGAAGAAGCCGTATTCACTGGAGAAGCGCGCCGGGATGCGGTCGAATGCCTCAAGCTCATAGACGAACTTGAACTTCGTTTTCGGGTGACGGCCGAAGAACGACCATGCGTGTACGTCGCCCTGTTCGCTCTCGTTGGCGCGGTCGCCGAAGTACGGCGAGGACGGCATATACGGAACGAGCGGGCTGTTGCGGTGCACGGCACGCGGCTGAATATAGTTGAATATTTTCTCGCCGTAGAAGCGCTCCGGCTTGATGGGCGCCGGGAACCAATCGGTGTAGGATTCCGCAATCTCGTTGTTGCCCGTCCAGATGGCCATGCAGGGATAATGTGCAAGGCGCTTTGTCTGGTACTCGGCTTCGCGCTCCGCCTCAAAGAGGAAATCGTTTTTGTGGTCGGGGTAGAACGCGCAGGCGTACATGAAGTCATGCATCAGCAAAATGCCGTACTCCGAGCAATATTCATAGAAGCAATCCGGCTCATACGTGCCGCCGCCCCACATGCGGAACATGGTGAAGTGCGCCGCCGCGCCCTCGCGCACGAGGGTCTCGTAGCTTTCCTTCGGGGTGCGCAGATAAAGGGAATCCGTCGGCACCCAGTTGCCGCCCTTGCAGAAGATGCGCACGCCGTTCACCTTAAAGAAGAAGTTGCGGCTGCCGTCTTCGAGCTTAGAGGTATCGAGCTCCAAGGTGCGAATGCCGATCTTCTTCGGCTGCATCTCGTGCAGGATGCCCTTTGTGACGCAGCAGGCTTTAAAGGTATAGAGGTTCTGCGCACCGTAGCCGTTCGGCCACCAGAGCTTCGCGTTTTTGATTGTGACGCGTTCCTCGGCGAAGTTCACGCCGCCGCCGAGCACGAGCGTTTTTTTGCCGGTGTAAACGGTTTTACCCTCAAATTCGAGCGTATAGGTAAGCTCGCACTCGGCGCTTGAGACCATGTCGGATTTTTCGATTTCGAAGTGGAACTCCACTTCGGCGTCATCGCCGTCGAGCTTTAACGTATCGACGCGGGACGCGATGACCTGCGCACCGCTGAACGCTTCAATCTCGATGGAGCGGCCGATGCCGCAGGTGGGCACGGGCTGGCACCAGTCCCAGCCGTAGGTAAACTGCGGCTTTCGGGTGTAGACACGCTGGTCACAGATGGCGTTTTCACTTGCGCAGTAGAACGAAACGGCGTCGCGCGGATAGTGCAGCTCCATGCCGGAAGTGAGGCGAATGACGAGCTGGTTTTTGCCGACGTGCAAAAAGCGCTTAATGTCTTCGCTGAACGCACAGAACGCGTTTTCGTGGTGCGCGGCAGGCATGCCGTTTACGATGATATCCGCGTTGAAGTCGAGCATTTCGATGTTGAGGCGCACGATGTCTTCGTTCAGCATCTCCTCTGTGACGTCAAAATCGCGGACGAGCCACCAGGAAAGATCCTTGATCCACTGGTTTTTCTTTGTGTTTTCCTTCAAAAAAGGTTCTTCTACGATGCCGTTTTCGATGAGGGCGGTGGTGACGTCGCCCGGCACGGTCATGGGGATAAAGCCGTATTTAGACGGGAACGCGTGATTCGATTTATCCGTCATCACGTGGAAATGCGGATTCGGCTCTTTAAAGAACTCTGCCCGTTCTTCTTCGGAAAGGTCTTCAAGCTTTAAGAACGCCGGCAGCGTTGCGCGCACGGGGGCTGCGTCCATTTTACGCAGCACTTCGTTGTAGCGCTCTGCCGTAACGTCCATAAATTCGCCGCGCAGCTTCCACGCGCCGGCAAGAGACAGTTTGCTCATTTTTTTACAACTCCTTCGGGGGATTTTCATAGGCGTATATTTGCCTTTCTTTGCATTGTAGCCGATGCAAAGCGAGAATTCAATAGCTTTTTGCAAATTTCATACAGAGAAAAAAACACACATTTTCTTGCAAACATGCACAGTTTTTTCGCGGCCTATTTTTGCATAAGAAACAAAATGGGAGAAGCCCGAAAGCTTCCCCCATCTGTATACATTTTAATCGAGATCAGATCAATCGATTACGCTTCGCCGTGAGCAGCGAGGTACTCTTCCATCTGAGCGCTGAGCGTTGCATAGTCCTCGTTTGCTTCAGCAAGAACGTCCTCGAGGCCGAGGCTGTTCAGCGTTGCAACATAGTTGTCCCAATCGTCGATGGATTCCTGACCGGCGATGACACCCCAGAGGTACTGATCCTTCTCAGCCTCGATGTCAGCGCTGCACTCCGTCCAGGACTCGAAGGAAGCCGGATCCTTCCACTCAACGAGGTGAGCAGCAGCATAGCGGCTGTTTTCGCCGGACTTTTTGAACAGAGCGGTCGTCTCCGGAGTATTGGAGATGTTGCACTCGTCCTTACGGTTCATGAGGTTATCGAACAGCTTGAGGCCGATATTCTTAGAGGTGTTTTCCTCGGAGTCCGGGCCAACGATAGCGACATACTGGCCGTTCTCGTCGTACTTGTAATCGGTGCCTTCGATACCAAAGCGGCGTGCGATGTAGTTATCGGAATCGCACATGTCGTCCCAAGTTGCATACAGTCTTTCCGGATCGGAAGCTGTGTTGGTGATTGCGAAATATGCCCAAGCAGCGCTTGTAGCCGGGTCTTCCTGCGGGTTGCCGTTGGAACCCTTGACCATGTCGATCGGTACCCACTTAGCATCCGGGTTGGAAGCATAGAAGGACATCATCGGAGCAGAGTCCGGGTTGTTCCATGCGCACCAGCTGTACGTTACGCCAAAGCCGCCGTTTGCCATCTGCTCGTCACGGTCGGTATCCTGCGTGATATTCGGGGTGATGTAGCCCTTTGCATACAGATCAGCAACGTCGCTAACCCAGTTCTTGGTGCCCTCGTTAGCCGGGCCGTAGGTGACAACGCCGTCGTCATCTACGCAGAAACGGCTGTAATGGGTCTGGTCATAGGACTGGATCCACGGCCAGAAGGAACGGAAGTCGTAACCGTCGCCGCCGAGGCCGTAGGTGTCGTTCTGACCGTTGCCGTCCGGATCGTCCTCCGTGAAAGCGCGGAGCACTTCGTTGAGCTCTTCGATCGTGGTCGGAGCCTTAAGATTCAGGTTATCGAGCCAATCCTGGCGGATCCAGAGGTTCTCGCAGGACGGTTCAGCAACGTCGCCCGGGATTCTGTAAATGGAGCCGTCGGCCTCAGATGCATAGAAGAGGGTCTTCGGGTCCATCTTGTTGTAGTAGTCGCGGATAACGGTGTACTTATCCATGTAAGCGGAGACATCGTCCAACAGACCTGCCTTCACCCACTTGTTGTACTCGGTATCCATGGTCCACCACCACATGATGTTCGGCATGTCGTTAGATGCCATCAGCAGGGAGATCTGGGACTGGCCGTCAGCCCAACCCGGGAGAACAACGAGATTGAACTTAACGTTGTACTTTTCCTCAAGTTCCTTCTGAACGCGGCTGTCAGCTGCGGTGAAGCCGGTCATAACTGCAACGGAAACGTCCATCGTTTCGCTCTGGTTCAGAACGTCGATCTTATCGCCGGTCGCAGCTGCGCTGCTGTCAGTAGAAGCAGTGCTGCTGTCGGTAGAAGCAGTGCTGCTCTCGGTGGAAGCCGTAGAGCTTGCGGAAGAATTGCCGTTGCTGCCGCACGCTGCAAATACGCTTACGCTCAGTGCAAGTGCCAGAACAACGGATGCGATTTTCTTCATGTTCATGACTAAAATCCTTTCTTTGGAAATATGATAATATAGTTTTCCGAAGCCATGCTTCGGGACAACCCAAAAGAGTGCGGGCTTAGCCCTTAACGCCGCCGATCATAACGCCCTTAACGAAGTACTTCTGCACGAACGGGTACACGATGAGGATCGGCACCGTAGAAACCACGATGGTACCGGCCTTGATTGTCTGTGCGTTGGTATTCGTCTGCGCCATAACGTTGACGCCTGCCTGCTGCATTGCCTGCTGTGTATTCGTCAGCATGTTGCGCAGAACCGCCTGCAGAGCCCACTTATCAACGGAGCGGATATAAAGGACCGTGGAGAAGTAGTCGTTCCAGTAGCCAACCGCCGTGAACAGCGCGATGGTGGCGATGGTCGCCTTGGAAAGCGGCAGGATGATGGAGAAGAAGATGCGCAGGTCGGTTGCACCGTCGATGCGGGCAGATTCTTCAAGGCTTTCCGGAATGGAAAGGAAGAAGCTCTTCATGATGATGCAGTTGTATGCGCTTACGAGACCCGGCAGGATCAGCGCGAGGATATTATCCATAAGGCCGATATTCTGGATGAGCAGGAAGCTCGGAATCATACCGGCGGAGAAAATCATGGTGAAGAGGACAAGCGTCATCAACACTTTGCCGCCGCGCAGTCTGGACTTAGAAAGCGGATAAGCGGTCATAGCGGTGAGCAGCGTGCCCAGTGCCGTACCGGCAATCGTGACGATGATCGTGGTACGGAAGCCCGTGTAGATGTTCGGGTTTTTAAATACGGATTTATAAGTATCCAGATTAAAGCCCTTCGGCCAGAGGAAGATGCCGCCCTTCATGGATGCTTCAAGGGAGCTGAAGGAAAGCATGATCTCATGCCAGAACGGATACAGCATGACGAGGCAGAGCAGCGTAAAGAACGCGTAGTTGAATACGGTAAAGATCTTTTCGCCTGTGGAGGTTTTGATTTTGTTCTTTTCCATGTTCATAACCTCCTTACCAAATACCCTCGTTGCCGGTCTTCTTGGCAACAAAGTTGACGATGAGGATCATGACGAGAGCGATGACGGATTTGAACATGCCCGCTGCGGTAGAGAAGGAGTAGTCTGCCTTCTGGATACCGATACGGTACACATACGTATCGATGATATCGGCTACGTCATAAACCAGTGCGGAATACAGCATAAAGATCTGGTCGAAGCCTGCGTTTACGATGTTGTTGCAGTTGAGGATCAGCATGATAACAATCGTCGGGGTAATCGCCGGCAGCGTGATGTTGATCATCTGCTTCCACTTGCGTGCACCGTCAATCTCGGCTGCTTCGTAAAGCTGCGGGTCAACACCGGACAGCGCCGCGAAGTAAATAATCGTGCCCCAGCCCATCGTCTTATAGATGTCGGTGATAATCAGCATCGGGACGAAGAGCGCCTTGTCGGTAAGCACCTGCAGGTCCTTGCCCGTGATGCTCTTGAGGAGCGCGGTGATGAGGCCCGTGGACGGATCGAGGAAATTCATGATGAGACCGGCCATAACAACCCAAGAAATGAAGTGCGGCAGATAAAGGAGTGTCTGCGCCACTTTCTTAAACTGCATGTTGCGCATCTCGTTCATCATCAAAGCGAGGATGATCGGAATCGGGAAACCACATACCATCTTCAAAATGGAGATGTAGAGGGTGTTGTAGAAAGTCTGCATGAACGCCGGCTTATTGAAAAGCTTGATGAACTGGTCAAAGCCTACCCATGTGCTGTTCCACATGTTGTAGGGGTTGAAGTCCATAAAAGCAATCACATTGCCGAAGATCGGGATATAGCGGAAGATGAGCATGAAAAGCATGCCGGGAAGAATCAGAAGATACAGCCACTTGTCGCGGACAACATCTTTTTTAAAGCGCTCCCAGCCGCTCAGCTCATACGCCGGCTTTGCCGGTTTAGCTGCTGCTGCCATACGGTATAACCTCCTAAAAATATTGTGATGACCGCGCTTTCAATAAGAAAACACAAGGCTGTTTTTGCCCGAGGCAACACCCGAATAACAGGTTTCCCCCGTGTCGCTGAAACATACCGAAACTTGTCCCCTTTTCTGTGGAACCGCTGCCATAGAAAAAGAGACACGAACAAAACAAGTTAAATGATTTGCTTTGTATTTGGTGCATCTTACAAAAACGCGGTATATCATTTTGTTTGCATTTGTGATTTTATCACCCTCTTTTGTGAATGTCAACAACAAAAATAGCCTATACTCGGTTTTTTACCCAAATTTGTCATTGGTTTTCGGTTTGTACATCTTGCCTAATTTTTTTTGATCTCGATTTCCACTCCATACAAGTTTGTGTAAGCGGTTCCATATTTTTCATGCGTTTTCAAAAAACAACAAATTACTAAATTCGCAGAATTCATGAAACCGCTTTCACAACTCTTGCAGTTATTCAACTGTATTTCACTGGTTTTTTCAAAAATTTCGGAAATTTTGCAGGAATATTTTTTGTTCAGTCATTTCGATAGATTTAGGGCAATTTCATTTTCCTGTGCAAGTTGAAATAACATAAACATACTTTTATCTTTATTGTTAAATCATGTTTATCTTTTAATCAAATAATTTTCGAGTTGTACACCGTAACGGCGTACCAAATTACAATTTTGTAATTTTTTAAAATTGTCTTCAAAAAGGCGAAAAACTTCATTCACATTTGCTTCTTCCCCCTCTGACCCGAAAATACGCAGGATACCGTCTTGTAACTTTCCTAATTCACATTTTGCACGCACATCTCCCGTTTCGGGCGCTTGACGGCAGAGTAAAAACGCAGTACAATTATAGTGAAATGACCTGCACAGCAGGCAAACGGACAAGAAAGGATTGAACCTATTATGGCACTTAAAGTCGGCATTCAGCTTTACTCCGTGCGCGACGAAATGAAAAAAGACCCGATCAACGCGATCCGCCAGGTCGCAGAGATTGGTTATAAGAACCTTGAGTTTGCAAGCTCCAACGCAGATACAGACCCGGGCGTAGGCTTCGGCGTCAGCGTTGAGGACATGCAGAAGCTTTTAAAAGAAACCGGCGCAAACCTCATCAGCGGCCACATCCGCCCCATCAATGAGGAGACCATCGACCCGATGATCACGTATCACACGCAGGGACGAGCTGAAGGGCGACCAGGTGGGCCCCAAAATGCCCGTGTGGCCCGAGGAGTACCTGGACTACGACCAGCTGATGGAGCGCTGCGAATATTACAACTGGGCGGGCAAAAAGCTCTCCGAGCACGGCATCAAGTTCCTCATCCACAACCACTACCACGAGTTCCAGAAGCTGAACGGCAAGGAAATTCTGTTCCACATCATGGACAATACCGACCCGAACTACGTCAGCTTTGAGCTTGATACGTTCTGGGCAATGCGCGGCGGCATGGATCCGCTCGCTGTTATGGACCGCCTCGGCGACCGCCTGAAGCTCATTCACCAGAAGGATTTCTCCAAGACCTCCGATTCCCCGATCAACCTGTGGACAATCAACGACCCGAACGTGCTCGTCACGTGGGACAGCTTCGGCAAGGGTTCCGACCACAAGGATTTCTGCGAAATCGGCACCGGCATCATGGACATCCAGTCCATCATCAACAAGGGCAACGAGCTTGGCGCAGAGTACATTGTGCTTGAGCAGGATCATACCCAGCTGACCCAGATGGAAAGCGTCCGCATCAGCATGGACAGCTTCCACAAGTTCTCCGGTCTGGATTGGTAAACCTTTTCTGAACTTAAAAGGGTATCTCGGCGAAAACCGAGATACCCTTTTTTATTTGCCTGTACCGTACATTTCGTCCATTTCATTTTCCTTTGCAATGCGCAGCAGGCGGTTGTATTTTGCGGTGCGGTCGCTGCGGCACGGCGCGCCGGATTTGATGAACCCTGCGTTTACGGCAACGGCGATATCCGAGATGCTTGTGTCCTCCGTTTCGCCCGAGCGGTGCGACATGACGATCTTCATGCCGTTCTCCTTTGCAAGCTCCACGGCGGCGAGCGTTTCCGTCAGTGTACCGATCTGGTTCGGCTTTACAAGCAGTGCGTTTGCGGCCTTGCGCCCGATGCCCTCGCGAATTCGTGTCGAATTCGTAACGAACAGGTCATCGCCGACAAGCATGATTTTTTTGCCGAGTTTTTCGGTAACGGTTGTCCACGCGGGCCAATCCTCTTCGCCGAGCGGGTCTTCAATAGAGCAGACGGGGTACTTTTCGCACAGCTTTTCCCAATACGCGATGAGCTGCGCGGAGGTGTATTTTGTGCCGCGCTTCGGTAAAAGATAGCCGTCGTTCGCCGTCCATTCGCTCGCAGCCGCGTCAAGCGCAATCTTCACCTCGTCCGTCGTGTAGCCCGCGCTCGAAACGGCCTCCAAAATGACCTCTATCGCTTCTTCGTCGCTTGCGAGGTTCGGCGCGAAGCCGCCCTCATCGCCCACGGAGACCGCAAGACCGCGCTGCTTCAAAATGCCGCCGAGCGTGTGGTAGATCTCGCTGCCCATGCGCACGGCCTCCGAAAACGATTTTGCGCCCACGGGCACAATCATGAACTCCTGAATATCCACGTTATTCGCCGCATGCGCGCCGCCATTTAAAATGTTCATCATCGGCACGGGAAGCTTCTGTGCGTTCGTACCGCCGAGGTAGCGGAAAAACGGTTGTTTATAGTGCGCGGCAAGCGCCTTTGCAGCGACGAGGCCGCGCAGGAGGACGCCGCCGTGCGCAAAAAAATCGCGGCCTCTGCCGCGGCGCTGCGCGAGCTTTACGACAGCATCGCCCGTCCGCGCACGCTGACGGAGGAAAATCCTGCCGCCATCTTCGACCGCGCGGCGGAAAAGGTCTGCCGCGGCTGTGCGCTGTGTGATTACTGCTGGGAAAAGGAGTATCAGCGCACCTATACCGCGCTCAACGACGCGACGGCGGCGCTGCTGCGCCGCGGGCAGGGCAGAGGCGAGGACTTCCCCTCGTACTTTTCCGAGCGGTGCATTCATTTTTCGTCGTTTTTGTCGGCCGTGAACGGCGAGCT
>OGQD01002367.1_pt1 | contig 10419 bp, 7 predicted proteins | sample 1553091 | NCBI WGS metagenome assembly OGQD01 (sample SAMEA2580290, study PRJEB22360) | human gut metagenome | biome: human gut; feature: human-associated habitat; material: faeces | place: Denmark | collected 2008/2010 | reverse complement strand
ACGCAGGGCCCAACGCCGCGGATTTGAGAACTGAAAAAGCCGCTATCTTCCCTTCAAAAGGTGAGATGCGTAAATTGGTACAAAGTGGTGGCGTAAGTTTTAACAAAGAGAAATTAGCGGAGGTTGATACTGTAATCGACTGTTCCTCACTGCTTGACGATAAGTATTTATTGGTTCAAAGAGGTAAGAAAAATTATTATTTGTTGATCGCAAAGTAAAAAAATAATCAAAAAAAATTTGCAAGGTAAGATTTTATTCTTACCTTTGCATCGCTTTAGTAAAGCAATCGGATTGTCTCATGGTGTAATGGTAGCACTACAGTTTTTGGTTCTGTCTGTCGAGGTTCGAATCCTCGTGAGACAACTCACAGAGCAAAAGGGTCGGAATGAAAGTTTCGGCCCTTTTTGTTTTTGTGGCGGGAAATCTTTCTTCTTGTATCATTTCTGCATGATTAATTCTCAAATTTGTAAGTGGCGGACGACGGTATATCCATATATTTGTGCATTGGATATCATGGAAATTCAGTTGATCTTAATGTTATGAAGTATTATTGTCTGTTACTCTCTTTCCTTTGGGGATTTGTGTTTTTTGTTTCGGGACAGGAAAGAATATCTGTCTGCAATCTTCGGTGTGAATATCTGGAAGATCCGGTTGCAGTGGAGAATGAAAAGCCCTTGTTGAGTTGGCAGTTGCAATCCTCCGGGCAAGCGAAAAGTCAGACAGCCTACCGTATCCTCGTGGCAAGCTCTCCTTCTTTGCTAGCTGAAGGAAAAGCGGATTTTTGGGATTCCGGGAAAATAACATCTTCCCGTTCCAGCCAGGTAGGATATGAAGGGAAACCGCTTGATTCCAGGCAAACGCTTTACTGGAAAGCGATGGTTTGGGATGAAGCGGGAGAGGCTTCGCCTTGGAGTGAAACAGGGAGATGGACGATGGGATTGTTGGAACCGTCTGATTGGACAGCCCGGTGGATCGGCAACCGGGAAGACGCTTATCCCGACTCGACGTTGACTACTCCGGCTCCTTATTTCCGTAAAACATTCCGGATAAACAAGCCGGTCAAACAGGCGAAAGCCTATATATGCGGACTGGGCTTTTATGAAATGTACCTGAATGGCGAAAGGGTAGGCGACCAGGTATTGGCTCCCGCCGTTACCAATTTCGATCGTCGTCCGCTCAAAAAGATGTTGTATTTCTTTGATGATCAATCTAACCAAAGGGTTCTCTATAATACGTTCGATGTCACGTCTTTGGTGCAGAAAGCGGAGAATACGGTTGGAGTCCTGTTGGGAAACGGCTGGTATAACCAGCGTGACCGGACGGTGGAAGGTTGTATGTGGTACGATACGCCCCGGCTGTTATGCCAGTTGGAGATAGAATACACTGATGGATCGACGGAACTGGTTGTTACGGATGATAGCTGGAAAACAACGACCGGCCCTTTACTGCATGACGCCATATTCACAGGTGAAGAATATGATGCCCGGCTAGAGCTGGACGGCTGGAACCGGAACGGGTACAAGGATTCTTCCTGGAAGAAAGCCCTTTTGGTAAGGGCGCCGAAGGGTAGTCTGCATGCTCAACTTGCCCCTCATGAGAAAATTATCCGGATATTGCAGCCGGTAAGCTGCGAACAAAAGGACGATTCTACTTATTGGTATGCATTTCCGGAGATGATTTCCGGCTGGGCGCATATAAAAGTGCAAGGCAATGCCGGTGACCGGATCAAGCTTCGTTTTGTCGGAGAGGAAAAAAATGATTTCGGACAAGTGGACCTCTATACGTTGCGGGGCGGTGGAGTGGAACAATGGGAACCGCGTTTTACCTGGCACACGTTCCGCTATATCGAAGTCATATCCCGACAGGTCAGGATGAACAAGGAAAGTCTGGTTGCAAAAGTCGTGCATACCGATCCGCAGCCTACCGGAAGTTTCAGTTGTTCGAACGAATTGTTTAATAAGATCAACGAAGTCTACTTGCGGACGCAGAAGAATAACTTTCACGGCAGTATCAGCAGTGATTGCCCGCACCGGGAACGGTTGGCTTATACTGGAGACGCGCAGGTGGTCGTGGAAAGTTCTATCTTATCTTTCGATATGACGCAGTTTTACCGGAAATGGTTTGACGATATGGGGGATGCCCGGAATCGGAAGAGCGGTTATGTTCCGCATACCGCACCTTTCGGTGGTGGAGGAGGCGGTCCGGCATGGGGATCGGCTTATGTGATCATGCCCTGGGCCTATTATTGTTATTATGGCGATACGGTTTTGTTGAACCGTCATTATGAAGGTATGAAACAATGGGTTGCCTATCTGGGAACAAGGACCGACGCCCGTGGAATCATCGTCCGGGAAGAGCCGGATGGCTGGTGCCTGGGGGATTGGTGTGCACCGGGGAAGAAGATGGAACTGCCCGAACCGTTGGTCAATACGGCTTATTACTATCATTCGGCAGACTTGATGTCTAAGGTTGCGGCTGTCTTAGGGAAAGAGGAAGACAGACTGCACTTTGACCGGCTGTGCACACGGATCAGGCAGGATTTCAATACTGTCTTTTTCAACCCGTCGACCCATCATTATTGGGAAGGGCGACAAGGTGCGGATGTATTCCCGCTGGCTTTCGGAATGGTGCCGGAAGGTGAAAAGGAAGCCGTGTTCAACGCTTTGCTCGCTCATCTGGACAGTATAGGAAATCATTTTGACACAGGTATCATGGCAACGCCTTTGCTCTTGAAAGTATTGAGTGATAACGGACGTGCCGATATTGCTTTCCGGTTGATGAACCAGCGCGAGATACCGGGGTTCGGGTATGTGATGGATGACCGTTATTCTTGTTTATGGGAGCGATGGGAAGGAAAGGCATCCCGTTGCCATCCGATGTTCGGCAGTGTGGTGGCTTGGTTTTACTGGACACTTGCCGGAATCCGTTATGATGAAGCGGAGCCGGGTATGAAGCACATTGTCATTGCTCCTCAACCGGTGGGCGGCCTCATTTATTGCAGCGGATCGTATCAATCCCTGTACGGTCCCGTTCGCTCGGACTGGCGGATAGAAGCGGATTCGTTTGAGTTGACAGTCGAGGTACCCGTCAATACGACTGCCACGGTTATCTTGCCGGACGGCAAGATATACAGAAATGTCGGATCGGGCATCCATCGGTTCGCGTCGCCCCTTATGTCGGATCGTTGAACCAGATAGAAGGGAAAATTCCTCATCCGGCAGTGCTTATCGAGGTCAGTTTCTTTTATTTGTTGGGTGTTGGTTGTGAAGTGCAGTCTTTAAACTGACAAAGAACCTTTGCTATGATATTATGACATGCCGATAGGAAAATGAGAATGACCTTTCTGTTTTTGTAGGAGGATGCGACAAATATATCCTGCGAGAGCATCTTGAAAAAGATAAAAAACTTGTATGTTTGTAGGGATAAAAACAGAAATGCGAAATGAAGACATTAGTACATACCGACAAAGAACTGATTGAAGCGACCATTAAGAAGTGTGATATCTGTTATGTGGGACTGGCCGATACGGATGGGACTCCCTATGTATTGCCGATGAACTTTGGCTATCGTGATGGTGTTATATACCTGCATTCGGCACAGGAAGGACGGAGTATTTCCATTTTGGAACGGAATCCGCGTGTCTGCATTACATTTAGCACGGACCATGATCTCGTTTTCCAGCATCCGGAGGTCGCTTGTAGTTACCGGATGCGCTCCAAGAGCGTGATTTGCTGGGGTGAAGTCCACTTTGAAGAAGATTTCGATAAAAAAACGGAAGCTCTGGATATCATTATGAAACAGTATTCGGATAAGGAATTCCGCTATTCCGATCCGGCTGTGAAGAATGTCAAAATATGGATTGTGGAAATGGACGAAGTGACCTGCAAGGAATTCGGGGCACCGCATAATAAGCTGAAAATTGGAAGTTAAAAATTGAAAATTGACGTTGCCGGGTGGTTTGTCTTTTTGGATAAAGCGTTGTATGATGGGCAAATAATTGTCAATTGTCAATTGTTAATTGTCAATTTCTTCTTACTTTTGTTGCCAAATATGATATTGCTGAATAATGGGATTGCAAAAGCATAGCAAGGTCTTGAATGATACAGTTGAGATGCTCTCGGACGAGGGGTCTTACCATCAACTGTTTCATGCTTACCGCGATGAAGAGGCGCTTCCTTCGGGTGAGGTGCTGAAAGAGATCGTAGATTTATGCCGGGCAATCCTTTTCCCCGGTTATTACGGGAATGCACGGATCAGCAAGCAGACCATCCGTTTTCATACCGGCGTGAACGTCGGAACGTTGCATACGCTGCTTTCCAAGCAGATTTATGCAGGGCTTTGTTTTGCTGATACTGCCTGTGTTTCTTGTCCCGAAGAAAAGATCCTTACCGAGGCGGAAAAACTGTCGGAAGCCTTTATCCGTACGCTTCCCGAAATGCGCGCCTTGTTGGCGACGGATGCCGAGGCTGCTTTCAACGGTGATCCTGCTGCTCAGAACATCAACGAAGTTATGCTATCCCGGTTTCCGGGCTGTCTGCAACTATCGCATTGCGCACCAGCTATACCGGTTGGGTGTTCCCTTTATTCCCCGCATGATTACTGAAATGGCCCATTCGGAGACAGGTATCGATATCCATCCGGGGGCGGAGATCGGACACTATTTCTCGATTGACCACGGGACGGGAACCGTTATCGGTGAGACCAGTGTTATCGGGAACCACGTCCGTATCTTCCAAGGAGTCAGTCTGGCAGGAGAGAAACTGCCGCCTGACGAAAACGGGAATGCGATACGCGGTGTGCCGCGTCATCCGGTGTTGGGCGATCATGTGACTGTCTATTCCAATGCCACATTGTTAGGGCGTATTCGTATTGGCGAAGGAGCTACGATCTGTGGCAACGTCTGGATCACGGAAGATGTTCCGGCGGGAGCAACCGTGAGCCAGCAGACAATTAATAAAGTCAGTTGACTGCCAGTGAAGTCATAGAACAAAGAATAATTAATAATTAAAATAGAATTACTAATAAACGATGAGGAATCATTGTTAACTTTCAACTTAAAATGAGCGAAACATTTGAAATGGTGGCTAAGACCCTTTACGGGTTGGAAGAAATCCTGGCCGGCGAGTTATTATCTTTAGGTGCCAACGATATACAGATTGGCCGCCGGATGGTTTCCTTTACCGGGGATAAGGAAGTGCTTTACAAAGCCAACTTCTATTGCCGTACGGCATTGCGTATCTTGAAGCCTATCTATCACTTTAAAGCTAAAGACGCCGATACTGTCTACAAAGAGGTTAAGAAGGTGAAATGGGAAAACTACATGTCTTTGGACAAGACGTTTGCCATCGACTCTGTAATCTACTCTGAAGATTTCAATCACTCCAAGTTTGTTGCTTATCGTACGAAGGATGCGATCGTGGATTATTTCATGGAGAAGGATCAGAAGCGCCCCTCTGTCCGTGTAAACAATCCGGATCTGTATATCAATATTCATATTTCACATAACGACTGTACGCTCTCTATCGACAGTTCGGGCGAGAGCTTGCATAAACGTGGTTACCGCGTGGACCAGACGGAAGCTCCGTTGAATGAGGTGTTGGCTGCCGGTATGATCTTGAAAACAGGCTGGAAAGGCGAGTCGAATTTCGTCGATCCGATGTGCGGCTCCGGTACGTTGCTGATCGAAGCGGCGATGATCGCCTTGAATATTGCGCCGGGCGTGCATCGTAAGGAGTTTGCTTTCGAGAAATGGATCGACTTTGACCAGGAATTGTTCGACCGTATCTATAACGACGAGAGTCAGGAACGTGAGTTTAATTTCAAATGTTATGGTGCCGATATCAATCCGGCGGCGATCGAGATTGCCGAGAAGAATATCCGTAGTGCCGGCCTGATGAAATATATCGAACTAAGGACCCAGCCGTTCCAGCAATGCACGGAGGCTCCCCAGCCGGGCATCATGGTGACCAATCCCCCTTATGGAGAACGTATTTCCAGTCGTGATTTGTTGGGGTTGTACAATATGATCGGTGAACGTGTCAAACATGTGTTTACTGGCTATAAAGTATGGATTCTGAGTTATAAGGATGAATGCTTCGACAAGATCGGCTTGAAACCGAGTGAAAAGATGAAGCTTATGAACGGATCGTTAGAATGCGAATACCGTTGTTACGATATATTCGAAGGAAAAATCAAAGACTATAAGAAAGCACTGAACGAAGAAGGTGAAGCACGTCCTTCCCGCCCGGAAAGACCTTCTTTCGAACGTAAGCCGGACCGCTCGTCACGTCCGAATTTCCGTACCGACCGCATGGATCGTCCCGCCCGCCGTTTTGCTGCCGCGCATGCTGAGGACGACAACGAACGGACACCTTTTATTCCCGGCAAACGCTATTTTGGCGATGACCGTGCAGATGGCCGTCCGGCTCGTAGGGATTTTGTCGGCAAACGTCCTGTCAAGAGACATTTTAAGGATGACGAGGAGTTTGGCGGTAAGAAAAAGTTCGGTGACCGTTCGTTTAAGAAACCATTCAAAAGAAGAGGAAAGGATGATTTTGAGGATTAATATTTTAGGTGTATTATGTGCTTTGGTACTTATAAATCCGTTGTCGATGATGGGACAAGACAAACAGTTTACTTTGCATGACTTGATTCCCGGTGGAAAGACGCAAAGTCGTTTTGTGCCTCGCAACTTGAAACAGTTGCAGTGGTGTGAAGACACATATCTGTATGTCAAGGGTGACAGCATGATGAGTGGAGAATCGACAAAGGCGGTGAAAGTTGCCTTTACTCGCCAGCAGTTGAACGAAGCGCTTGCGGTGGCCGGTGCGCAGTCGGTTGGCGGTATGCCCTTCTTCTCGGTTCCTTACAAAGATCAGCCGGTGCTTGCTTTTAATGCCAAGCACCATCGTTTCCATTACGATTTTGTGGAAAACAGGATTGTAAGCATGTATGATCTGAATGGTTCCTGGGAGAATTTAGACTTTTGTCCGGCCAACGGTTATTTGGCTTTTACGGAGGAGGACAACCTGAAAATCCTTTCGCCGGATAACGCTGTCAGTATCGTGACGGACGAAACGGCTGAAGGTGTTGTTTGCGGGAAGTCCGTTCATCAGAACGAGTTCGGTATCCATAAAGGGACTTTCTGGTCTCCGAATGGTTCGGCGCTGGCTTTCTACCGGATGGATGAAAGCATGGTGACGGATTATCCGTTTGTCGACATTACTGCCCGTTGCGCGAAAGCCGAACCGCACAAATATCCGATGGCTGGGATGAAAAGCCATGAGGTGACAGTCGGTGTCTACAACCTGGCGACCGGAAAAACCGTCTGGTTGAAAACCGGATTACCGAAGGAAAAGTATCTGACGAATATTACCTGGAGCCCGGATGAAAAGAGCATTTATATTGCCGAACTGAACCGGGATCAAAACGAGATGCACCTGGTACGCTATTCTGCCTTGACAGGTGATAAAGAGGCGGATTTGTTTACCGAAAAGAACGAACATTATGTAGAGCCGCAACATCCGGTGCTTTTCCTGCCGAACAATCCGGATCAGTTTATCTGGCAGAGCCGGCGTGATGGTTATAATCATTTGTATCTGTATAATACGAAGGGAGAACTGTTGAAGCAGTTGACGGAAGGCGAGTGGGAAGTCCTGGACATCCTCGGTTTCGATGTTAAGGGAAAGGCATTGTTTTTCTCTTCCACAAGGCCGTCAATGCTGAGCTCGTTCAGTTATGGTGATGCTCTGTATGTCGGAACGTCACGCCTGGATCTGAAAAAGGGAACTTCTTACGAATTGACTTCGGGAGGTTTGCAAGGAGTTCATGCTACGCAACTGAGTGCTTCCGGTAAATATTTGATCGACAGTTATTCAGCTCCCGATGTTCCACGTGAAATTTCGATTATCGACGGACAGAAACGTGAAACTTTACGGACGTTGCTGACGGCGAAAGATCCGTATGAAGGATATGCGATGCCGGAAATCGTTACCGGAAAGATCAAGGCAGCGGATGGTGTCACTAATTTGAATTTCCGTCTGGTAAAACCTGTCGGTCTGGATGAGACGAAGAAATATCCGACGATCGTTTATGTGTACGGTGGTCCGCACGCCCAGTTGGTAACAGGCGGATGGAAGAACGGTGTAGGCGGTTGGGATATCTATATGGCTCAACGCGGATATGTGGTTTTTACGCTCGATAGTCGGGGATCGGCAAACCGGGGACAGGCTTTCGAAAATGTCATACATCGTAATTTGGGTGTGAACGAGATGGCAGACCAGGTAAAAGGCGTTGAGTTTCTGAAATCACTTCCGTATGTCGATGCCGACCGTATCGGTGTGCATGGATGGAGCTACGGCGGCTTTATGACGACGAACCTGATGTGTTCGTATCCGGAACTGTTCAAAGTGGGGGTTGCCGGTGGTCCGGTGATCGACTGGAGCAACTACGAGATTATGTATGGCGAGCGCTATATGGACCGTCCGCAGGACAATCCGGAAGGTTATAGGAATGCCAACCTGAAATTGAAAGCAGGTAATCTGAAGGGACATCTGCTGTTGATCCACGGAGATATCGATCCGGTTGTTGTTTGGCAGCACAGCCTGGGATTCCTGAAAGCCTGTGTGGATGCGGATACATATCCCGATTATTTCGTTTATCCCCGCCATCTGCATAATGTGATTGGTAAAGACCGTCCGCATCTGTATGAGAAGATAACGCGCTACTTTGACGACTACCTTAAGGATTGACAATTGAGAGAAAGAACAAAGATGAAATAACAAAAAAACAATAACCATTAAAAAAAGATGATTGGGAAAGGATAATGACAAGTAATTGTCAATTGTCAATTGTCAATTGTCAATTATAAAAAAATGAATATTCTTTTATTAGGCTCAGGCGGCCGCGAACATGCAATAGCCTGGAAGATTGCTCAAAGTCCGAAAGTGGATCAGTTATTTATCGCTCCCGGTAATGCAGGTACTGCATTGGTAGGGACGAATGTAAATATCAAGGCTGACGATTTCTCTGCTATCAAGGAATTTGCCTTGGCAAATCATATCGGTATGGTGGTGGTAGGTCCGGAAGATCCGCTGGTGAAAGGGGTGTATGATTATTTCAAGAACGATGTCGCCCTGGCAGGTATTCCCGTGATAGGCCCTTCGAAAGAGGGAGCGCAACTGGAAGGCAGCAAGGACTTTGCGAAGGCCTTCATGAGGCGCCACAACATTCCAACAGCCCGTTATAAGAGTATTTCTGCCGGAAATTTAGAAGAAGGATACGCTTTTCTGGAAGAATTGCAGGCTCCCTACGTATTGAAGGCCGACGGTCTGGCTGCCGGTAAAGGTGTGCTGATTCTCGACACGCTCGAAGAAGCAAAGAAGGAGCTGGGCGATATGCTGGGGGGTATGTTCGGCGATGCCAGCAAGACGGTCGTGATCGAAGAGTTCCTGGACGGTATCGAATGTTCCGTGTTTGTGATGACGGATGGCGAGAGCTACAAGGTGCTTCCGGTGGCAAAAGACTATAAGCGTATCGGCGAAGGCAATACAGGTTTGAATACAGGCGGAATGGGAGCCGTTTCTCCAGTTCCTTTTGCCGATGAGCCGTTTATGCAGAAGGTGGACGAGCGTATTATCCGTCCGACGATCGAAGGGCTGAAAGCGGAAAATATCGACTATAAGGGTTTCATCTTCCTTGGTCTGATCAATGTGAAGGGCGAACCTATGGTGATCGAATATAATTGCCGCATGGGTGATCCGGAAACGGAAGTTGTCATGTTACGTATCCAAAGCGACTTGGTTGAACTGTTGGAAGGTGTGGCCGAAGGTAATTTGGGCAGTCGTACATTGGTTCACGATCCGCGTGCGGCCGTAACAGTCATGCTGGTAAGCGGCGGTTATCCTGAAGCGTATGAAAAAGGAAAGGTTATCAGTGGCCTGGATAAGGTTCCCGCCGAAAACATCATTTTCCACGCAGGGACAAAAGCTGCCGATGGGCAGATCCTGACCAGTGGCGGTCGTGTCATCGCTGTCAGCTCTTACGGAGCCGACAAGGAAGAAGCCCTTGTCCGATCTTTCGCCGGTGCCAAGCTCATTGATTTCGAAAAGAAATATTTCCGTAATGATATCGGATTCGATTTATAAATTGTTGTCATAAATGCTGATTTATGGGGTGAGCTAACAGACGATTCAAGCCTTGTGTGTTGCAGGCTCTCTTTTGCCTCATCTGTTGGCTCGCATGTAAATCAGCATTTATCTATTCCTGATCAGAAATGCGAGTAGCTTATAACAAATATTCCCGTCGATTCGACTTCTCCGCGCCACCGACATTCGTGCCGGTCTTATTGGCATGTATTGCCTGTTGGGTGGTCAGTTATTTGTACTCCGTGGGCTATCCTGTCTATGGCGAGGTCTCGGC
>OGQD01002363.1_pt1 | contig 10433 bp, 7 predicted proteins | sample 1553091 | NCBI WGS metagenome assembly OGQD01 (sample SAMEA2580290, study PRJEB22360) | human gut metagenome | biome: human gut; feature: human-associated habitat; material: faeces | place: Denmark | collected 2008/2010 | reverse complement strand
AGGCGGTGGCCGGGGCGGCTGCTGCCCCCCCAGCCGTCCAGGCCGTCGGCCACCGAGTCGGTGGCGGCGGACAGGTCGGTGCTGGGGAACACCCGCGCCAGTTCGGCGGCGGTCACCCCCGAGCCGGACAGCTCGTCGCCCTGGTCGACCACGTAGGGATAGGGGATGTTCTGCTGGCTGAGGCCGACCTCGACGGTGACCGAGAAGTCCTCCATCAGCGGCCGCAGCTGGTCCAGCAGGTAGCCGCGGAAGGCCTCCGGCTGGGTCACGGTGCCGCGGTAGGTGCCCGGCACCTGGACCTTGGCGTAGGCGCGCACGGTGCTCGGCACCTCGCCCTGCCAGTGGTAGGTCAGGCGCAGCTCCGGATAGCGGAACAGGGCACGCTCGGCCTCGCCGGGCAGCACGCGCTCCTTGAGGTATTGCCTGAGCGCCAGGCTCAGTGCGCCGGTGGCCTGGCGGTGCAGGTCGGCGAGACGGTCGACAGCCTCTTCGGCGGTGCTGGCGACGACGAAATCGGAATGAGACATGGCAGTCACGAAACGGCTTCCTGGCGAATGACGCGCTCTATCTTGCGCCGATCCCCCCGCGCCTGCCAGCCGAAGGCGCAAGCGCAGCGGCCGATCTAGGCTTAGCTCACACCCCCGCCGAGGAAACCGCCATGCGCCATGCCCTGCCGCTCCTGCTGGCGCTGCTCGCCGGCGACGCCCTGGCCGGCGAACTCGACGGCCACTACCGGGCCACCCTCGACGGCCAGCCGGCCGAGCTGATCCTGCGCAGCCAGGGCGAGCGGGTCGAGGGCGAGTACATCGAGAACGGAAGTCTCGGGTTCAGGCTCACCGGCCGCGTCGACGGCCAGGCCCTGCAGGCGCAGATCAGCGACCCGGCCTCCGGCCAGCCCCTGGCCAACATGAACGCCAACTACGCCGACGGCATGCTCGCCGCCAGCCTGGCCGCGCGCGATCCGCAGAGCGGCGCAACCCTGGTGCGCGAAGCCCTGTTCCAGCGCGACGGGCCGCCTCCCCCACCGGCCGCTCCCGGCCAGGACCCGGCCCTGGTGGGCACCTGGGTCTACGAGCAGATGATCAACAGCCAGGGCCTCGAATTCGCCTCGATGACCACGGTCACCACCCTGCGTATCCGCGCCGACGGCAGCATCGAACAATGGCGCCGCGCCGTGGCCGGCGGCAGCGAATGGAGCTACGACCGCCCCGGCGAATTGCAGTACAGCGGCCGCTGGCGCAGCGACGGCGGCCTGCTGCTGGTGCAGCTGAACGGTGCGGACGACTACCAACCCGCGGCCCGCTACCACTTCAGCGCGCCCTACCTGGTCACCGAGAGCAATACGGGGCGGATGATCTGGCAGCGGCGGTGACTCGCACCGCCTCAGGCCGCCGCTTCCTCGCGCTCCGCCAGGCGATAGCCCTCGCTGCCGACATAACGTTGCGTCCGTTCGTCCCACAGGCGCAGGCGCGTGCTCGCCAGGCCCCGCCAGAACAATGGCACCACCGTGGCTTCGGCGAACAGCGGACTCTCCTTCCAGCAGGCTTCCAGGTTGTAGTTGGGTATCCGCGGCACCAGATGGTGCATGCAGTGCAGGCCGATGCCGCAGGCGAACCAGCTCATGCCGGGCGGGTAGATCAGCACCGAGGTGCCCTTCAGCGCCGCCTCGACGAAGTCCCACTGCTCCGGCGGAGACCAGTGCGCCTCCTCGAAGTGGTGGTTGATGTAGAACAGCAGCACCGTGGTCGGCGTGCTGATGGCGTAGCTCAGCAGCTGGATCCAGATCAGCCGCTCCAGTCCGAGCGCCCAGAGCGCCAGGCCGATCGCCAGCAGCGCCAGGTTGGTCAGGCGGACCGAGCGCTTGACCCGCTGCGGCCAGGCTGGATTGGCGACCCTGCGCGGGAAGATCATCAGCTTGTACAGCGCATGGGGGCCGAACAGGAACAGCGGGTGGCGCAGCACCCGGTAGCGCAACCGGGCCCAGGGCCCGAGCGCCCGGTATTCGCGCACGGTGAGCAGCGGCATGTCGCCGTAGCCACGGCGACTGAGGTCGTTGGCGCTGGCGTGGTGGAAGTTGTGCTCGTACTGCCAGTGCGCCGCGGGCATGAAGATCAGCGGGCTGATCAGCCGGCCGAGCAGGTTGCCGAGGCGGCGCGAGCGGTAGAGCGAGCCGTGCAGCAGGTCGTGGAACACCACCACCAGGCGGTTGAGGAACAGGCTGTTGAGCACCAGCAGCGCCAGGGTGATCCACAGCGGCCCTTCCCAGTTCAGGTAGATCAGCCAGTTCAGGCCGAAGTGAGGCAGCAGGGTGGCCACCAGCTGCCAGGTGGAGCGCCAGGGGCGGGGTTGCGCGTACTTCTCACGCAGGGCGAGCAGCTGCCCGCGTAGCTCGGGATGCTGGGTGGATATCGCCATGGGCTGTCCTCCGCGTCTGTCGTGAATTGGCTGGGTCAGAACACCTGCAGCGCCTTGAACACGCCCAGGACGCGATACAGGCTGAGGCCGGGGATGGACGCGAGATAGACTTTGAAATGCCGGCCGCGATACTTGTCCTTGTGAAAGAAGTTGCCCTCGAACGGGTAGATGAACGGGCAATGGCGGAACATGAAGCGGAACATCCGGCTCAGGTACGGCTTGTGCGGATAGCGACCGTCGTCCAGCAGGGCGAAGGGCGACAGGCCCAGGGACAGCAGCTCGCGCCCCTCGGCCTGGAAGCGTCCGAGCGCCTCCAGCACGATCAGGTCGTTGGTGCCATGGGGGGCGTCGCCGACGATCCGCGACAGGTTGTGCAGATAGCCGATGACCTCGCCGTCGCGGTACATCGGGTCGAAGATCGCCAGGCTCAGCAGGCGGCCCTCGCGGGTGGCCCAGAAGTAGCGCACGTCATCCTCGTCCTGTAGCGTCAGCGGCCGGTTCAGGCCGATGAACTCGTGCCCGCCCTTGCGCCCCAGCCACTCCCGGTTCAGCGCCATCAGCTCGTCGCGATCGAGCTGCGAGATGCGCCCCTCGACCACCTCCACGCCCTCCTTGCGCGCCTTGTTGCGCCAGCGGCGCAGGTGGCTGTAGGCCGGGCCGCGCAGCTCGCTGTCGAAGCCGGCCAGGTCGATCTCCCATTCCACGCCCATCTCGTTCACCGGGAAGCCACGGCGGCTGAGGATGGCGGCGAAGGCCTCGCCGATCTCCAGGAACACCGTGGCCGCCGCGCCGGGGCTCTGCAGGTAGGCGTCGAGCAGGGCCTCGTAGTCGGCGACCGCGGCGATGGGATCGCCCAGGACCACATGCAGCCCCCGGGGCGCGAACAGCGGGTGGCGCAGCCGCAGGTAGGCCAGGTAGCCGAGCCGCTCGTGGATGAAGTACTGCAGCCCCGGCTGCAGGGTGGAGTAGGCCATGCAGCCGCGCCCGTGCTGGCGCAGATAGGGCACCAGCAGCGCCTCGCGGCTGTCGGCGGCGGCCTGCAGGCCCTGCAGCACGCTCATGGCTGGCCCACCTGGGCGTCGATCACCCGCCGGCGCAGCACGTGTTCGGCCAGCTGCCGGTTGTCGCTGTGCGAGGGATGGAAGCCACGCCTGATCGCCTGGAAGCAGCCGCGCGTCATGCGCGGCAGGAACTTCTCCTCGACGAAGAAATAGCGGAATGCCGCCTTCCAGGTGCGCCACTTGAACAGCTGGCGATCCTGGCGCAGGAAAGTGGCACAGCCGAGGAACAGGTACGCCATGTTCACCAGGTAGCAGAAGATCACCCCGTAGCCGAGCCAGAAGCGGTTGCCGGACACCGCCTGGTAGACGTCGAAGGCCACCGACTTGTGCTCGATCTCCTCGGCGAAATGCCACTCGTAGAGCGCCCGCACGGGCGGCTCCACGGCGGCCAGCTTGCCGCTGGACAGAGTGATTTCGGCGAACAGCTCGTTGACCCGCTCGATCCCCACGACGAACGCCAGCTGCTGCAGGGGCGTGGAGGTGGGCTGGAGGATCTTGAACGAGATGAAGCGGGTGAAGCCCAGGTAGGTGTCGAGTCTGAAACCCTGGGCGCGCAGGGCCTCCAGGAACTGGTTGTGGCCGCGGGCGTGGGAGATTTCCTGGCCGATCAGCCCCAGGGCGTCGCGGCTGACTTGCGGGCTCTGCAGCTGGTCGATGAACTTGCGGATGGTCTGCACGATGAAGTTCTCGCCATCCGGAATGGTGATGGTGTAGGCGTTCAGCCAGTGGGTCAGGAACGGCTCGCCCGCCCGGTGCCGCGACGGCGGGCGGGCGCCGTAGTCCACCTCGAAACGCCGGGCGCGGATACGCGCGGGGCTGTCGTTGGTTTCGCTGGTCATGAGATTCCCCCGGGACGTTTCAGTGGTTGAACAGGTTGCTCAGGTGGGTGCCGCGGACGACCCGGCGCTGACTTTCCGGCAGCATTTCCTGGCGCAGGCGCGGCACCAGCCGCCAGTGCACGAAGGGACGGTAGTGGTGCTCCTGATGGAAGCCGTTGTTGAACCACAGCAGGTTGTAGAGGCGGCCGTAGCAGCTCACCGAGTCGGTCTTGCGGTCGCCGGGCGTGGCGCCGTGGTGTTCCAGGTAGTTTTCCGCCAGGGCCACGACCTGGCCGAGGTAGGACACCGGCACGAAGTAGAGCAGGAAGAAGCGCCAGTCCAGCCACGCCAGGCCGGCGTAGAAGGCCAGCAATGCGGCGGCCTCGCACCAGACCAGCCCGGCCAGCTTCTTCTGCCGGGCCATGGCGTAGAGCCGGCCGAAGTCGGTGCGCAGCGGGCCGAGCAGGGAGTAGCGCCAGAGGCTTTCCGCCTCCCGGGGCTCGCTCGAATAGCGGTACAGCGAGGAGAAATCGCCGGTCTCGCCATCTTCCCCGCGGTAGTCGTTGTTGAACTGGTGATGGTTGAGGTGGTGGGCGCGGTAGAGCGTCTGCGGCATGCCCAGGGCCAGCGAGTTGAGCACCGAGAACAGCCGGTTCAGCGGTTCGGCGCGGAAGAACGGGTTATGGATGAAATTGTGGGCGATGCACTGGTAGTTGGTGCAGATCATCAGCACGAAGAACAACCCCAGGCCGGCCAGCGCCCAGGGGCCCAGTACGGTGAAGTAGAGGGCGGTGGCGACGATCGCCGTGCAGTTGAGCAGGGTCAGCAGTACCAGCACCCCGTCCATCGCCGAGTGGCGGAACAGCCAGCCGCCCTCCAGGCGCAGCCGGCTCGCGGCGCCCGAACGCGCGCTCGCCGTGGGGTCGTCCTGGCGTGTGCGCTGTCGCGGGCCGCTCAGCGGGTCCGTCGTCGTCATCTCAGACCTCCTCATCCGGTTGTCGGGCGGCGCGCGGAACGTGCCGCCCCCTGCCGCTAGTAGCTGCGGCTCATCTTCAGGTCGCCCAGCTCGAAGCCGTGCAGCCTGGCCAGTTCCAGCATCTCGACCACCCGTTCCTTGCGCACGTCGCCCTTGCTGTAGTCGCTGGTCATGCCGGTAAGGCCCATCAGGATGGTCTCGGCCATGCAGGCGAACACGTGGTCCGGCGGCAGCGGCAGGCCCTCCAGCAGGAAGTCGCGCGCCCCGGTATGGACATTGCCCCGCGCCACCTGTGCGGGAACCGGCGGCACGCGGACCAGCCCGCCCTTGATCACGGTCACGTCGGGGCGCCGCTCGCGCACCGACGGGTCGGTGTCGGCGGGCAGGGCCACGTCGCAGATGATCACCGGGCCGTCGCTCAGGTGCTCGGGAAAGATCAGCGTGCCGGCCTGGCTGCTGGCGCCGAGGATCAGGTTGGCCTGGCGCATGTCGGCCGGGTCGGTGGAAATGCGGATGGGGCTGTGCTCGCCGCACTCCTGCTGCAGGCCGAGGTGCAGGTCGCGGCCCAGCTGTTCGTCGTACGCGGGCGCCGCTTCGAGCAGCTGGCGCGCGGTGCGGGTGCCGGCGATACGCGCGGCCAGGGCATGCGTCTGCGCCAGGCCGTCCATGCAGTCGTCGTGGCCGGCCAGGTGGTCGCGCAGGGCCTGGAAGGCGCCGGCGTAGATCTTCGCCGCCAGCGCCTCCAGCGCGCGCTCGCGCCCCGGACGGCCGATCAGGATCAGGCGCGGAACCTTCTCCGCCATCAGTTCGCTGTACACCGCGCCGATATTGCCGTTGGCACCGACGGCGGCGAAGCAGGCCGACTGCAGGTCGATGCCGGTCTCGGCGGCGGTCTTCAGCAGCGCCTCGTAGCCCATGCCGATGGTCAGCGAGTTGCCGGTGGTGACGGCCAGGCCGTCGTGCCGCACCGCCTTGCAGTTCTGCATGATGATCGAGGTGAAGCCGCCGAAGCCGACGATCTCGCAGCCCTCCTCGACGGCCTTGTCGATGGCTGCCTCGGTCAGCTCCACCAGGGTCTGCAGGTCGCGTTCCTGCATGTGCTTCTGGATCAGCGCCGAGGTGATGGGCACGCCGATGGACTGCAGGCGGACCTTCTTGCCGGTCTTCGAGTAGAGCGTGTGGGCGCGCATGTAGAACGGCTTGAGGTACGGGTAGCAACGCTCCAGCAGCGCCTCGACCTGGGCCAGGCTGAAGCGTTCGCAGCTGTGGTCGAACAGGTGCATGTTGCCGGCATCGACGAAGTGCATGAGGAAGCCGATGCGGCGCTCCACGCCATCTTCCGGGGTGGTGAAGTAGCGGCCGCGGTAGTCCCGTACCTCGCCGTGGGCCTGCGGCGTGGCGAGGCCGGCGATGTACTTCACCAGCTCGTAGAAGTTACCGTGGCGCAGGATCAGGCACAGCCGTTCGAGGGCGGTGTACAGCCGTTGCCGGGCTTCGGCACTGACGCAAGCAGCCGGCTCGAAGCGCAGCACGTTGTTGTTCGACAGCAGCGGCGCCACGCGGATGCGGTGCTCGTGCAGCAGGTAGCCGGCGTAGACGAAGCCGATGATGTCGCTGCCGGCCAGGGTGCGCAGGCCCGGCGACTCGGCCTGGCGCTGGTCGGCGAATTCGAGCGCCAGCATCAGGCCCTCGCCGCGCACGTCCCGCACCACCTCGGGAAAGCGCTGCTTGAGTGCGAGCAGCGCGGCCTTGATCTCGCCGCCGACCTCAGCGCAGGCGCGCATGATGCCCGGGTCCTCGTCCAGCAGCCGCAGGCAGCGCAGGGCGATGGCCGAGCTGAAGTCGTCCTCGGCGAAGGTCGAGGTGTGGATCAGGCTGAATTCTTCCTCAAAGCAGTCGCGGGCGATGCTGACGCTGGCGATCTTCGCCAGGCCGCCACCGAGGCTCTTCGACAGCAGGTAGTAGTCGGCGCCCACGGCGCTGGCCTCGGAGGCGAGGAAGCGGCCGGTGCGGCCCATGCCGCTCTGGATTTCGTCGAAGACCAGGTGGATGCCCTGCTCGTCGCAGGTTCGCCGCAGCTGGCGCAGGTAATCGGCGCCGAGCACGTGGATGCCGCCCTCGCCCTGGATGGGCTCGACGAACAGCGCGGCGACGTTGCACACCTCGTGGCTCTCGACCACCGCGCGCTGCTGCGCGTCGAGCCCGACGCTGTAGTAGCGCAGGGTGCGCGCCAGGGCCTGCTGCTGGAAATCCGCGGGGTCGTCGCGGTCGACGAAGATCACCTGCGGACCGAGGGAGACGAAGGCCGAGCGGTACATCTCGTTCTCGGTCAGGTTCACCGCGCCGGCGGTCTTGCCGTGGTAGGACTTGTGCAGGCAGCAGTAATAGGCGCGGGCCTCGAGGAAGCGCTCGCGGTTGAGCCGGCGCACGGCGGCCACCGCCTCGGCGAAGGTCTCGACCCGTTCCCCCAGCAGTTCCCTCAGCAGGCGCGCCGACTCGCTGGCCAGCGGCAGGCGATCCGGCGCGCGGTGATTGCGCAGCTTCAGCAGGCGCGCTTCGCCGGCGTCGAGCAGCCGCTGCTTGCGGTTGCGATGGGCCAGCTGGGCATGCTTGAGCGCGGCCTCCACCGCCTCGGTGCCGCTGTTGGCCAGGGTACTGACGAACTCGCGGCCCAGGCGCGCGGACAGCATGTCGTTGAGCTTGCGCCCCAGCTGCGCGGTATGCCCGCGCAGGCTGGCCTGGACGGCGAACGGCCGGCCGGCGCGCAACAGGTCGATGGCGGTCTCCACCAGTTGCGGGTGGTTGTGGCCGAACATCAGCGCGCCATAGCCACCGAGGAAGTCGTAGACGCGTACCCGCTCGCCGTGGTCGTCGCAGTATTCGAGGGTATCGCCCTCGCCGAAGACGTACTCCACGTCCAGGCGCAGGCAGCCGAGCAGGCGTCCGGTGAGCGGCCTGACGAAGCGTTGGTAGTGCTCGCGGTTGTCGAGCACGGGAAACGACGGCACCTGGATCATAGACATGGACTCTCCCTCCCTGCATGGCGCCATGGCCATGTTCCAGGGCTACGACTGGCCACGCTGGGCGATGGCCGCTACGGACGGGGCTCGCGCAAACGCCTGCTCCGGCGGGAGGCATGGGCATTCAAACAAGCGCCTGACTGGTACGCCCTATACTGAAGGTCATGTCTGGGAGAAGGTTCGACGCTTTATTCCACGATTGCGGCCGGCGTCACAAAGGGCCGGGAGAGTAGGGCTCGAAGCGATAAACGGTCCGCGATCGGGAGGGTGATCGGGTTGCCGGGGCGTTTCCCGGGGAGAGCGGCAGCGCCAGGAAGGCTGGCGCCGCCGTCAGGAGATTCGAATCAGGCGGGCATCGCCACCACCGCCATGGTCACGGAAGCCTTGCTGTAGAGCCGACGCTCGCCGTTCTCGTAGCCGAACACCTCGGCCTCGACCACGGTGGCCTGGCGGCCGGCCTTGAGCACTTCGGCGCGGCACAGCAGGCGTTCGCTGCGCGCCGGGCGCAGCAGGTTGACCTTGAATTCCAGGGTCAGCACCGTCTGGCCGTCGGCCACCAAAGTGGCAGGCGCAGCACCGGCGGCGTGGTCGGCCAGGGTGGTCTGCACGCCGGCGTGGATAAAGCCGTTCTGCTGCAGGTGGCGGGACAGGATGTCCAGTTCCGCCTCGACCCAGCCGGGGCCGCAGTCGGCCAGGCGGATGCCCAGGTCCTGGATGAAGTTGGCGGCGGCGAAGCCGTGTTCGACCAGCTCGCGGTAGCGTGGATGGGCCTGCATGGCGGTGTCCTTTTCTTGCTCTAGTAACGGGCGGTTAGAGCCCGCTTACGATCTTGCGAGCTAGAGGAAAACAAGGCGAAAGTGGCTAAGGAAGCGGAGGGTCAATGAGCATTCCGCAGCCACTTTCAACGCAGTTTTCCGACGCGCAGCAATCGCAAGCAGGTTCTCAGGCCAGGTGCGGGGTGCTGCGGGCCACCAGCGCCTCGACGTCCGCGCCGCGCGGCAGGGTGCCGTAGACCCGGCCGCGCCCGGCCAGGCGGCTGGCGATGAACGCATCGCTCACCACGCTGTTGCCGGCCTCCAGCAGCAGCTTGGCCTGCAGGGCCACGGCCACGTCCTCGGTGAGCTGGCGGGCGCGGAACTGGATGTCGGCGGTGTCGGCGAAGTCGTTCTTGAGCTGCTGGATGTGCGCCTTCAGGCGCGCGTCGCCGTGGCCATCGCCCAGCTCGACGAACAGCGCGTCGAGCACGCCCGGCTCCTTGGACAGGGCGCGCAGCACGTCCAGGCACTGCACGTTACCCGAGCCTTCCCAGATCGAGTTGACCGGCGCCTCGCGGTACAGCCGCGGCATGATGGTCTCCTCGACGTAGCCGGCGCCGCCCATGCATTCGCTGGCCTCGTAGACCATCTCCGGCGCGCGCTTGCAGATCCAGTACTTGCCGATGGCGGTGACCAGGCGGGCGAACTTGTCCTCCTGCTCGTCGTGCTGGTGGTCGAGGGCGCGGCCCATGCGCATGCACAGGGCCAGCGCGGCCTCGCTCTCCAGGGCCAGGTCGGCCAGCACGTTCTGCATCAGCGGCTGGTCGGCCAGCAGCTTGCCGCCGACCTTGCGGTGGGCGCAGTGGTGCGCGGCCTGGGTCAGCGCCTGGCGCATCAGGCTGCTGGAGCCGACCATGCAGTCGAAGCGGGTCATGGACACCATCTCGATGATGGTCGGCACGCCCCTGCCCTCCTCGCCGAGCATCCAGGCGAAGGCGCCGCGGTATTCCACCTCGCTGGAGGCGTTGGCCCAGTTGCCCAGCTTGTTCTTCAGGCGCTGCACGTAGAACTGGTTGCGCGTGCCATCCGGGCGGTGGCGCGGCAGCAGGAAGCAGGACAGGCCCTTGTCGGTGTAGGCCAGGGTCAGGAAGGCATCGCACATCGGCGCCGAGCAGAACCACTTGTGGCCGACCAGCTCGTAGGCCTCGCCCGGGCCGCCGACGCCCACGGGGTAGGCGCGGGTGGTGTTGGCGCGCACGTCGGTACCGCCCTGCTTCTCGGTCATCGCCATGCCGATGGTGACGCCGGCCTTCTGCTCCATCGGCACGTTGCGCGGGTCGTACTGGGTGGCGAAGAGCGCGAGTAGCCACCCCGCGCCAGCACAAGCC
>OGQD01002359.1_pt1 | contig 10470 bp, 9 predicted proteins | sample 1553091 | NCBI WGS metagenome assembly OGQD01 (sample SAMEA2580290, study PRJEB22360) | human gut metagenome | biome: human gut; feature: human-associated habitat; material: faeces | place: Denmark | collected 2008/2010 | reverse complement strand
TGCACGGTCATTGGCCCCCGGTTGTCCTTCCCGCGGCCCCGCCGTTCTGGCTGACCGCCGCCAGGCGTGCCGCTTTTTCCACCTTGTTGCGTGCCAGACGGTTTTTGCGCGCCTGGTAGCGGTGCAGGTAATGTGTCGCCTGTGCCGGGCTGTACTGCGCCGAAGTCGGCCCGCCCTGGGCGTGCAGGTCGATGCATGCGACCGGGCAAGGCGGCAGGCACAGGGCGCAGCCGTTGCATTCGGCGGCGATGATGGTGTGCATCTGCTTGGCCGCGCCGACGATGGCATCCACCGGACAGGCCTGAATGCACAGCGTGCAGCCGATGCAGCGCGCTTCGTCGATGACGGCGCGCCGGGCCGGCGGTTCTTCACCGGCGAGCGGCAACAAGGGCCGCGCCAGCAGTCCGGCCAGACGCGCGATGCCGGGCAGACCGCCGGGCAGGCAGCGATTGTGCGCGGCGCCGTCGGCCACGGCTTCGGCATAGGGGCGGCAGCCGGGATGGCCGCACAAACCGCACTGGGTTTGCGGCAGCAGGGCGTCGATGGCGTCAACCAGCGCGGACGACATACGGCAGGGCGGATTCAGCGGGCAGCGCGGGCGCGCAGGGCGGTCGCGGCGGCGGTGCCCATTTCGCCGATGAGTTCCGGGCCGCGATAGATGAAGCCGCTATAGACCTGCACCAGACTGGCACCGGCTGCGATCTTGGCGGCGGCGTCGCTGCCTTTCAGAATGCCGCCGACGCCGATGAGCGGGATTTCGCCCGCCAGCGCCTGCGACAGCTTGCCCAGTACGGCAGTCGATTTGGCAAACACCGGCGCGCCGGAGAGGCCGCCCGTTTCCTGGCCATTGGGCAGATGCTCGACGCCGTCGCGGGCGAGCGTGGTGTTGGTGGCGATGACGCCGTCGAAACGGTGGCGGCGCAGCGCATCGGCAATGGCGGCGATCTGGAGGTCGTCGAGGTCGGGCGCGATCTTCAGCGCCAGCGGCACGTATCTGCCGTGCTGGTCGGCGAGTTCGGCCTGCCGGGCTTTCAGGCGCGAGAGGAGTTCGTCGAGCGCCTCGTCCTTTTGCAGTTCGCGCAGGTTCTTGGTGTTGGGCGAGGAAATATTGACCGCCACGTAGCTGGCGTGCGGGTAGACCTTGTCCAGACAGATCAGGTAGTCCTCTGTGGCCTGTTCCATCGGCGTCGTCGCATTCTTGCCGATGTTGATGCCGAGGATGCCGCCTGCCTTGGGGAATTTTGCGGCCTTGACGTTGGCGATCAGTGCATCGACGCCCGCGTTGTTGAAGCCCATGCGGTTGATGATGGCTTGCGCCTGCGGGATGCGGAAGAGGCGCGGTTTCGGGTTGCCTTCCTGCGGACGCGGGGTGACGGTGCCGATTTCGAGAAAGCCGAAACCCAGTCCGGCCAGGGCGTCGATGTGTTCGCCGTTCTTGTCCAGGCCGGCGGCCAGCCCGACCGGGTTGGGGAAGCGGATGCCCATGACCTCGACCGGGCAGGCCGGCGCGGGTTTGGCGAGCACGCCGAGCAGCCCCGCCGATTTCATGAAGGACATGCCGCATAAACCGATGCCGTGGGCGCGCTCGGCATCCTGGGCGAAGAAGAATTGGCGGATCAGGGGATAGAGCATGGTCGTTCCGGGGAGAATCAGCGGTGGGAGAGGTGGGCGAGGCGTTCGGGACGGTCGGTGAACAGCGCGCTGACGCCGCGTTGCAGGAGGTCTTCGGCTTGCGCCGGATCATTGACCGTATAGCAAAGCACGGGCACGGCATGGGCACGGGCGGCTGCGAGCAGGCTGTCGCTCACGGCTGCGGCAGCGCAGTGCAGGCTGCCAGCCTCCAGCGCGCGCAGCCGTTGCGGCCAGTCGGGCGGCACGGATTCGCAGAGCAGGCCGCGCGGGTAGTGCGGCAGCGTCTTCTGCAGCACGGCGAGCGCCGGCTGGGAGAAGGAGGAAAGCAGGATGTTCTCGGGCTGCGGCCACAATCCGGGCAAGCACGCGGCGATGGCTTCGGCGGTGCGCACCTCCTGCCCGCTGGCCGGTTTGACTTCCAGATTGACCCACAGGCCGTGCCCGGCGCACAAGGCAAGCGCTGCATCCAGGCGGGGAATGCTTTCGCCGTTGCCGGCATCCAGGGAAAAGAGCCGGGGGTCGGGCGTTTCCGCCACCTTGCCGTGGCCGTTGGTGGTGCGCTCTAGGGTTTCGTCGTGGATCAGGCAGGGCGTGCCGTCGCCGGAGAGCATCACGTCGAATTCGACGCCCGCGCAGCCCAGGGCGATGCTGGCGCGCAGCCCGGCCAGCGTGTTTTCCGGGGCCAGACTGCCGCCGCAGCGGTGTGCGATGATGCGGGGCAGCCGTGGCAGATGCGGCATCAGAAGGGTTGGCTCTTTTTCAGGAGCGGATGCGCCGTCAGTACCGCGTTACCGCGCGATACGGCGGTGTCCAGCGCGGCTTTGGCCGGCTTTTTGTCGGTCCATACGGCATCCAGTTCTTCATCGGCGATCAGGCGGGCGCGGTCAATGTTGACCAGGCGTATGCCACTGTCGTCGGCCTTGCCTTGCAGGGAAACGTAGGCGGCTTCCAGCATTTGCCGGCCGTCCTGCAGCAATTCGCTGGCGGCGGCTTTGCGGGCAGCCTCGGTGAGCGGCAGGCCACCGTAATGGCGTACCAGTTCGACCTGTATCTTGGGCGAGAGCAGGAAAGAGACGAATTGTGCGGCGACCTTGTATTCGGCGGCGGATTTGCCGGCCCCGACCCATAGCGAAGGGCCATTGGCCAGGCTGGGGCGGCGGCCGCCGAAGACGTCGTCGTGGTAAGGCATGGGTGCTACGCCCAGTTCGACGCCGCGCGCGTCCTGGAAACTCGCGTATTCGCGCGAATCGGTGGTGAGCATGGCGCACTGGCCGTCGCGGAATTTCTGGCTGGCTTCGTCGGTATGGCCGAACAGGCGGAAATAGTGCGCCTTGGTCCAGGTGGCCATCATCGCCACGTGCTTGACTTGTGGCAAGGCATTGAATTTGAGGTTGCCCTTGTTGTCGATGGCCGGCGTGCCGGAAACCGCGCTGACGTTGTCCAGGTGCACCCAGGACGGCCAGGAAGAGGAATAGGGACAGTCGTAACCGGCGGCCTGCAGTTTGTCGAGGACGCCCTGCATTTCGAACCAGGTCTTCGGCGGTGCTTCCGGGTCCAGGCCGGCCTTGCGCATGGCGTTCTTGTTGTAGAAGAGCACTGGCGTCGAATAGATGATGGGCAGCGCTACCAGCTTGCCGCGTGCGTCGGTGACGCCGGGGCGCAGGACTTCGGGCAGCGTCAGGGAGAATTTTTCACCGGCCTTTTGCATCATGCTGTGCAGGGGAACGAAATTCCTGGGCTGGCTCAGGGTGTCGCTCATCTGATAGCGGTTGATGAGGTTGAGGGTGGCGGGTTTGTCGTCTTTCTCCAGGCGCACCAGTTTGATGTTCTGGCCGGTGGCGGCGTGAAAGCGTTCGATCAGCTCGGCCAGGCGGGCAGCGTTGTCTTCGCTCAGATTGTGCGCGAGTGTCGGTTCGCTCGGTGCGGCCTTGCTCGCTGTTTTTCCGGCGGATTTGGCCGGTGCCTTGGCGGCCTGGGCCGGCCAGGCGAAGGCCAGGGAAAGCGAGAGGGAAATCGCGAGAAAGGCGGGGCGCAGTTGCATGGGGGCTACCTGACGGCAAAAAAGAGGCGTGATTATACCGCGCCCGGTTTTGCCTTTCGCGCTAACTCAGCCCGTTGGCCACCGCCCATACGGCGGCTTCGACGCGCGAGCGGAATTTCAGTTTTTTCAACAGGTTGCGGATGTGCACCTTGACCGTGCCTTCCATGATGTCGAGTTCGCGGGCGATCAGCTTGTTCGACATGCCCGCCGCCAGATATTTGAGAATGGTGGCTTCGCGCTCGGTCAGGGCGACCTGGCTGCGCTGCTCGACGATGCGCTCCTCGCGCAGCGCCGTGGCGAGCAGGCTGGTCAGTTCCGGGCTGATGGCGGTGCGCCCGTGCATGGCGGCGTCGATCAGGGCGAGCATTTCATCCGGTTCGTTGTCCTTCAGGATGTAGCCGTCGGCCCCGGCGCGGATGGCGGCGACCAGATCTTCCGGCGCATTGGAGACGGTGACCAGGATGATGCGCGAATCGATGCCCAGGTCGCGCAGCGTGCTCAGGGTTTCCACGCCGCTCATGCCCGTCATGTTGAGGTCGAGCAGGATCAGGTCGGGGTCGAGCCGGCGGGCCAGTTCGATGCCTTCCTGGCCGCTGGCGGCTTCGCCGACCAAGGCGAAGCTGCGCGCCAGTTCGAGCAACTGGCTCAGGCCGCGGCGGAAAAGCGGGTGGTCGTCGATGATGAGGACGCGGGTCGGATCGGTCATGTCGGGTGCTCCGGTTCGCTCTGGCGGTAGTGTTGCGGGGTGAATTGGAGTTGGATGCGGCAGCCCTGGCCGGGCAGCGAATCCACTTCCAGGATGCCGCCCAGGATGTGCGCCCGGTCGCGCATGATGGCGGTGCCGAAATGGTTGCTCGGCACGGCGCCGGGATCGAAGCCGCGCCCGTCGTCAAAGATGCGGATTGTAACGCGCCGGGTCTCGTCGACCCGGATGTCCACTCCGGCCCGCTCTGCCCTGGCGTGGCGCTCGATGTTGGAGAGCGCCTCGCGGATGATGCGGATGATGTGCATCTCCTCGTTGGCGGAAAACACCAGTCCCGGCATGGTGTTGCTGACTTCCAGCGGCGTACCGATCTTTTTCGAGAATTCGGCGATGGTGCTTTCCAGCGCCGCCTGGAAGCCGCCTTCGTCGATGCGCAGGCGGAAGGTGGTGATGAGTTCGCGCAGCTCGCGGTAGGCGCTGCTCAGGCCGGTTTTCAGTTCGCTCAGGATGTCTTGCGGGTTGCAGTCCTCGGCGATGCATTTTTCCAGGCGGGTGACCTGGATTTTCAGGTAGCTCAGCGACTGGGCGATGGAGTCGTGCAGTTCGCGGGCGATCACGTTGCGCTCCTCGAGCACCGCCAGCCGGTGTTTTTCCTCGGTGCGGCGCATGTTGAGCAGGGCGTTGGAAACGTGATGGCCGACGGTTTCGACGATGCGCGCCTTTTCCGGCGGCAGTTCGGTACCGGGCGGCAGCAGGATGGGCAGCGCGCCAAGCTGGCCGCTGCTGTCGCCGATCGGCAGCACCACCAGCGAATGCCGCGCCGCCTGTTCGCTCAGGGGCTGGCGCGAGCGCACGAAGCAGTTGCGGCAATCCATCCGCTGACAACTGTGATCGGCGTCGTCCTCGCTGAAATCGCCGACCACGGTGCGCGCCGGAAAGTGGCCGTGTTCGCTGATGCAGATCATGGCGCTGCCGATGGCGAGCGCCTCGCCCACTTCGGCGAGGATGGATTCGATCTGGTCGAGCGTGAGGTCGCTGGCCGAAAGCTGCTGGCTGACGCGGTAGAGGAGTTCCAGCGATTGCTTGCTCTGCGTCAGGGCCTGCGTCTTTTCCGTCACCTTTTCTTCCAGATGGGCGTACATGCCGGCGATTTCGCCGATCATCGCGTTGAAGGCGCGCCCGAGCTGCCCGAGTTCGTCGGCCGAAACGTGCTGCACGCGGGCGCTGAAGGAGCCGCGCGACACCGTCTTGGCGGCTTGCAGAAGCTGTGCCAGCGGCTGCACCAGATGGTGATGCAACAGCCAGATGGTGATGCTGCTGATGAGCACGATCACCGCCAGCAGCCCGAGCTGGATGGCGCGCAGGAGCTTGGCGCGGCTTTCCAGTTCGTCCTCGATCAGGCGCACGATTTCGTCGATGTCATCGACGAAATCGGGAATTTCCCGGGTCGCGCTGAACAGCGATGCGGCGTGGCCGTTGGCGATCGCCATTTCCAGTGGCCGGATCTGGTTTTCCCAGCGTTGCAGCAGGTTTTGCAGGGCGCGCGCGGAAAGGGCGTCGGGCGCCGATTTGTTGGCGGCGAAGCGTTCCAGCCAGTGCAGGCGGCGTTCCACCTTGAGGATGGTTTCCAGCGCCTGAGGGCGCTTTTCCGGCTGCTGCAATTCGCTCAGGGTGCGAAAGCTCAACATGCGCAGCGAACCGGAAACGTTGACCGCGCTCGCCCGGCCGCTGATGTCCTCGGCAATCATGGTCGAAATCAGGATGGAGACGATGGAGAGCAGCGCGAGAAAGCCCATCAGCGCGCCGATGCGCAGCAGCACCGAATGGCGCAGCGCCGGGAAGAAACGCAGGGAGGGCGCGGAGCGCGGGCGGGACATGGCGGAAATTACGGTGTAGTCGCGATCTAAATGGGTGTAGCGCCGGAAGCGGGCGCGCAAGGGGGAGGATTGTGCATGAGTTTGATTTTATTGAGAAAGGAAAAATCCCCCGGAAAGGCGATCTACCCCTTAAGGGGTAGTTATGTAGTTTACCCATGTGCGCTCCGGGGGTATGCAGGGTGGTGCGCGCTGACTAGGATGCCCGTTATCCGCTAACCGTGGTCTTTTCCGGCTTTGCCGGGGAAGCCTTGCCGAGGTGATTCATGAACCTGTCCAGCGTTGTCGTCATTCCGCATCCCGAGCGTGTGCAGCCGGTGTGCGAAGCCCTTGAACAATTGCCCGGCGTCGAAGTGGCGCTGGTGTCGCCGGAGGGGAAGATCATCATCACCATCGAAACGCAGACCGACGCCGAAACCGTGCGCTGCTACGAAATCGTCAGCCAGCTCGACGACGTGATGTCGGCGGCGATGGTGTACCACCAGCAGGAAGATGAACCGGAAACCGAAATTACCGTGACGGCCTGACCGTTGCGCCAAAACTGAAAATTTCAGAATCAGGAGAGAAAAAATGGAAGTCAAACTGACGCGGCGTGATTTCATCAAGAGCAATGCGGTGGCGGCGGCTGCGGTAAGCGCCGGTGTGGCGGCTCCCGGTACCCTGCTGGCGCAGGAGCGCGGCGGCGACGGCATCCGCTGGGACAAGGGCGCGTGCCGCTACTGCGGCACCGGCTGCGGCGTGCTGGTCGGCACCCGCGACGGGCGCATCGTCGCCACCCAGGGCGACCCGGACGCGCCGGTGAACAAGGGGCTGAACTGCGTCAAGGGCTACTTCCTCGCCAAAGTCCAGTACGGCAAGGATCGCCTCACTCAGCCCATGCTGCGCATGAAGGACGGCAAGTTCGACAAGAACGGCGAATTCACGCCGATTTCCTGGGAAAAGGCTTTCGACATCATGGCCGAAAAGGTCAAGGCCACGCTGAAAGACCCCAATCAGGGGCCGCGCGGCGTCTGCATGTTCGGCTCCGGCCAGTGGACGGTGTGGGAAGGCTACGCCGCCGCCAAGCTGTGGAAGGCCGGGCTGCGCACCAACAGCATCGACCCCAACGCCCGTCACTGCATGGCCTCGGCCGTGACCGGCTTCATGCGCACCTTCGGCATCGACGAGCCGATGGGCTGCTACGACGACATCGAGAACGCCGACGTGTTCGCGCTGTGGGGATCGAACATGGCGGAAATGCACCCCATCCTCTGGTCGCGTATCACCAACCGCCGCCTGACCGCCAAGCACGTCAAGATTCACGTGCTGTCCACCTTCAGCCACCGTTCCTGCGAACTGGCGGATAACGAGCTGATCTTCAAGCCGCAGTCCGATCTGGCCATCCTCAACTACATCTGCAACTACATCATCCAGAACAAGGCGGTGAATGAAGCCTTCGTCAAGAAGAACGTCGGCTTCTTCAAGGGTGTCACCGACATCGGCTACGGCCTGCGCCCCAATCACCCGCTGGAGCAGGCCGCCGGCAACAACGGCTATCCCGGCCCGGACGGCAAGCCCAAGGGCGACCCGAACAAGCACACGCCGATCACCTTCGAGGAATTCGCCAGGTTCGTCTCCGAATACACCCTCGACAAGGCGCACGAGATTTCCGGCGTGCCGAAGGATCGCCTGGAGTCGCTGGCCAAGGCCTACGCCGATCCCAAGGTCAAGGTCACGTCCTTCTGGACGATGGGCTTCAACCAGCACACGCGCGGCACCTGGGTCAATAACATGATCTACAACGTGCATCTTCTGGTGGGCAAGATTTCCGAACCGGGCAACAGCCCCTTCTCGCTGACCGGCCAACCCTCGGCTTGTGGCACGGCGCGTGAAGTCGGAACCTTTGCCCACCGCCTGCCCGCCGACATGGTGGTGGCCAATCCCAAGCACCGCGAGATTTCCGAAGGCATCTGGAAGCTGCCGGCCGGCACCATTCCGGACTGGGTGGGCTACCACGCCGTGCTGCAATCGCGCATGGCGAAGGACGGCAAGGTCGGCTTCCTGTGGACCTCGACCACCAACAACATGCAGGCCGGCCCCAACATCAACGGCGAAATCTACCCCGGCTGGCGCAACCCGAAATGCTTCACCGTGGTGTCCGACGTGTATCCGACGGTGTCGGCGATGTCGGCCGATCTCATCCTGCCCTGCGCCATGTGGATGGAGAAGGAAGGCATGTTCGGCAACGCCGAGCGCCGCGGCCAGATGTGGCGCCAGCAGGTGAAAGCGCCGGGGCAGGCGCGCTCCGATCTGTGGCAGTACATGGAATTTTCCAAGCGCTTCAAGGTGGAAGAAGTGTGGCCGGCGGAACTCATCGCCAAAAAGCCTGAATTTGCCGGCAAGACGCTCTATGACGTGCTCTACGCCAACGGCCAGGTGAACAAGTTCCCGCAGGCCGAAACCGCCACGGTCAACGCCCACGCCTGGCCGGGTTACACCAACGACGAGTCGGAACATTTCGGTTTCTACGTGCAGAAGGGGCTGTTCGAGGAATACGCCACCTTCGGGCGCGGCCACGCGCACGATCTGGCGCCGTTCGAGACCTACCACAAGGTGCGCGGCATGCGCTGGCCGGTGGTCAATGGCAAGGAAACCCTGTGGCGCTTCCGCGAAGGTTACGACCCCTACGTCAAGGCGGGCGAAGGCTTGCGCTTCTACGGCTACCCGGACGGCAAGGCGAAGATTTTCGCGCTGCCCTACCAGCCGGCGGCGGAAATGCCGGATCAGGAATACGACCTGTGGCTGTGCACCGGCCGCATCCTCGAGCACTGGCACACCGGCTCGATGACCCGGCGCGTGCCGGAGCTGTACAAATCCTTCCCCGACGCCGTGGTGTGGATGCACCCGAAGGATGCCGAGAAACGCGGCCTGAAGCGCGGCGACGTGGTCAAGGTGGCGAGCCGGCGCGGCGAGATCGAGCTGCGCCTCGATACCAAGGGCCGCAACAAGGTGCCGGAAGGCCTGATCTTCGTGCCGTTCTTCGACGAGCACCGTCTGGTCAACAAGCTGACGCTGGATGCGACCTGCCCGATCTCCAAGGAAACGGACTTCAAGAAGTGCGCGGCCAAGGTGACCAAGGCGTGATGCCGGCTGGCCAGGCGCTGACAAAGGCTTGGCGCTGACTTTTCAACCATCGTTCAACTCAGGGGAATGCAACCGGGCAGTCGGGGAAAACTGCCCGGGGGAGTCTTGTCATGAGTGACAAAGCACAAACGACAACCGTAGCGAGCGGCAAGCGCCGCCAGTTCCTGGTCGATTCGGCCCGGCTGGCGTGCGGCGTCGGCCTGTTGGGCGTCGGCATGGGGTTCTATGCCGAGCACGCCAAGGCCCTGCCGCCGGCGGCCCTGCGCCCCCCCGGCGCGCTGCCGGAAGGCGAGCTTGCCGCGGCCTGCATCCGCTGCGGCCTGTGCGTGCGCGATTGCCCCTTCGACATCCTGCATCTCGCCAGACCGGAAGAGCCGATGGCGACCGGCACCCCGTATTTCGTGGCCCGCCAGCGCCCGTGCGAGATGTGCGAGGACATTCCCTGCGTCGTGGCCTGCCCCACCGGAGCGCTCGACCACGGTCTGACCGACATCAACAAGGCGCAGATGGGGCTGGCGGTGCTGGTCGATCAGGAAACCTGCCTCAACTATCTGGGGATGCGCTGCGACATCTGCTACCGCGTCTGCCCGGTGCTGGACAAGGCGATCACCCTCGACCCGCAGACCAACCGGCGCACCGGCCATCACACCCTGTTCATCCCGGTCGTGCATTCCGATCACTGCACCGGCTGCGGCAAGTGCGAAAAGGCCTGCCCGACGGAAGTGGCCTCGATCAAGGTATTCCCGCGCTACATGGCGAAAGGCCAGTTGTCCGAGCATTACCGCCTGGGCTGGGTGGAGAAGGAAAAGGCGGGCCACAGTCTGGTCGCGCCGGACATCGAGCACCAGTTCAACATGCCGGAAGGCATGCACTACGAACTGGGCAAGGGCTTGCAGCAGGTGCCGCCGGCGGGCGGCGAGGCCGCAGCCGGGGCGGCGGGCGCCGCTGGCGGCGAAGCCGGCAACGCCGCGCCGCGCGCTTTCCAGGGGGATCAGCTATGAGCCGCTCATCGCTGCGTCCCGGCGCCGAAGCCGTGCAGGAAAAAGGCTGGCTGGTCGCCCACAAGTGGCTGGTGCTCGGCCCCTCCGGCGGCATCA
>OGQD01002354.1_pt1 | contig 10497 bp, 7 predicted proteins | sample 1553091 | NCBI WGS metagenome assembly OGQD01 (sample SAMEA2580290, study PRJEB22360) | human gut metagenome | biome: human gut; feature: human-associated habitat; material: faeces | place: Denmark | collected 2008/2010 | reverse complement strand
AAGAAGGTGGCGTTGACGGCATTATTGTGTCAAACGAGTTCAGCCTGCCCTATCAGCGTCATATGAGCTATGTCACACCTGCAACAATGGCTTATGTTGTCGGTCAGCTCAAGAGTGAGCTTTCTGTTCCGTATGGCGTCGATGCTATTTCCGACGGTCTTGCTTGTATTGAACTTGCTGCTGCCTGCGAGGCTAAGTTTGTGCGCGGCACCTTCTCAGGCGTGTATGTAGGCGATGGTGGCCTGTACAACAATGACTTCTCGATGCTTATGCGCCGTAAGGCAGAGCTCCATTTGGATGATCTGCGGATGCTTTACTTCATCAATCCGGAATCAGATCGCAATCTTGATACGCGTGACCTGGCAGACATTGCTGCTTCAACTATTTTCAAGGTACATCCTGATGGTCTGTGCGTTTCTGCAACAGCTGCTGGTGCCGATGTAGATACCGGCCTTATCGCTTCAGTAAAGAAGAAGAATCCTGAGGTTGCTGTTCTTGTTAATACCGGCTGCCGTCCCGACACCATTGAGAGCAAGCTTGCTGTTTGCGATGCTGCTGTAGTGGGCACCTACTTCAAAGAGGGCGGTCGTCTGGAGGACGAGAACCTGCATAACGTACGTGTAGACGTTAACCGTGTGAAGGAATTTATGGACGTTGTTTATGAGGTTCGTAAGAGCTTGTAAACACGAAACATAACAACTGAAGATTAAGGAGCGAGCATGGCGGACCGGGTTCTTATCGGTATTGATAATGGCGGTTCGGAAACAAAGTGCGCGGTCTTCTCATTAGATGGTCGTGAGCTTGCTGTTGCGAGTCGTCGTTTACCTATTGAGGTTCCACATCCAGGCTGGTCAGAGCGGGATGCAAAGCGCGTGTGGGAGATGAATGTCGAAGCGATTCGCGAGGCATTGTCTTCTGCAAAAGTAACGGTTGAGCAGGTGGCTGGTGTTGGTTTAACTGGCTACGGTAATGGTGTTTGCCTTGTTGATGAGAACGGAGAGCCAACGTATAAAGCAGTTGTCTCTACTGATGAGCGCGCTGATGATATTTGCTCAGAGTTTGCCGAGACGGGGGTAGAGCGTGCAATTTATCCCATGACATGTCAGTCAACGTGGGCAGCTCAGCCGGCCGCTATGCTCGTGTGGTTTAAGCGCAATATGCCTGAGGTGCTTGAGCGTACGCGGTGGTGTTTAGGCATAAAGGACTATGTGCGCTTTCGTTTGACGGGTGCTTTTACCACAGAAATGACGGAAGCATCCTCTACATGCTTGCTAAACTTGCATACCCGCGAGTTTGATCCGGCAATTTTTGAGGCTCTTGGTATTCCGGAACTTATTCGTCTTATGCCGCCTGTCTGTGAGAGCTGTAGTGTTGCAGGTACAATAAGCGCTCAAGGTGCTAAAGAAACCGGTCTTGTGGAGGGCACGCCTGTTGCCGCTGGGTACTTTGATATCGATGCGGCTGAATTTGCCAGTGGCGTGGCCGATACGGAAACGCTCTGCCTCATTGCAGGAACCTGGTCTATCAATGAGCGGTTGGCTCGGGAAGCAAATACCGACTACGATAAAAATAAGAACACCGTGACATTGGGGTATCGCCCAGGATTTTTCAATATTGAGGAATCGTGGCCAACCAGCGCTTCAAATTTTGACTGGTTTGTTTCGAACTTACTGTCTTCTGACGATAAAGACACTGCTCGCTCCGAGATATATGCAAAGTGCAATGCTGCGGTGGCAGAGCTTGATCCCAATGAATCAGATGTTGTCTTTGTTCCATATTTGTATGGAGCGTCTTATCCATCGGGTGCTGATGCTTGCTTTATGGGGCTAACAAGCTATACCACACGTGAGCATATGCTTCTTGCAGTATATGAAGGCGTCTGCTTCTCAACCCTTTGGAATGTACATCAACTTGTTGGAAGAGATCTTACGGGAAGACAAGTCCGACTGTCTGGCGGTGTTGCAAAGAGTCACGAATGGACACAGATCATGGCAGATGTCCTGGGCGTTCCTGTTGAGACACTTGCTAATACAGAGCTTTCTGCTCAGGGTGCGGCAATGTCGGCTGGCGTTGCTGCCGGTATATATAGTGACTTTGATGATGCAATTGCTCAGTCAGTGCGTTTGGGAGAAACAGTATATCCCCGTCCAGAGCGTGTAGAGATATACCGGCGTAAGTTTGAGCGATATGAACGTGCGCTTGAAGCACTGGCTGTTTTTGGAAAGGAGTAGGGCGTGTTTCAGCTAAGTCCGTCATTGTCAGCAGGATCCGATCTCAATCTTGCCGAAACACTTGCTGCAACACGAGCGCTTAAACATATTCATTTGGACATTGATGACGGTAATTTTGTCCATGAAATCACTTTTGGCGCTGATACTGCCCGCACTGTCTGCACGTCTACCAATGTTCCGGTAGACGTGCACCTCGAGGTCCTTAATCCACTCGATTATGTTGAGCCTCTGGCACGTGCTGGTGTAGCTGCCGTTTGTGCGCACGTTGAGGCGTTGGCATTTCCGAGTGAATTTCTTAGTGCTGCACGAAAGGCAGGTATCCCAAAGGTTGGCCTAGCATGCAATCTCAAGACTCCTATAGATGAACTGCTTTCATATGCCAATCAAGTTGACTATTTTCTCTTTGTAAGTGTGGAAGCCGACTCTGATGGCTTGCCTTTTAGGCCTATGACACTTTGGAAAGTTCGTCGCGTATATGAAGCGTTGCGATCAGAAGAACTTCAAAAGTACGCGGGTGCCTGTGAGAATATCGAGCTCTGGGTTGATGGCGGAGTTAATGAGCAGAACTTACCCGATGTGGTAGCAGCAGGTGCCGATGGGGTTGTTGTGGGCAGAGCAGTTTTTGGAGCAGAAGATCCAATCGCTGCAGCAGAGCGCATTTGTGCCTTAGGTGAATCATGTCGTATTGCAAATACCAAGGAGGCTTAAAGCGTGTATGAAGCTGAAAAGCAATCTCTCATTGATTGCGCACTTCAAATGAAGGCCGAACAGCTCATTAAGGGCAGTGGCGGCAATGTGAGTCTTCGCGTTGATCAGAATCGTTTTCTCGTTACCCCTTCAGCTATGGCATATGAAACCATGGCGCCTGAGGACATATGCGTGGTTGATAGCAAAGGTGCTGTTGTAGAAGGTAAACGTCGTCCTACTTCAGATATTACGGCGATCCTTTACATCTTTAATCACCGCCCAGATATTGGCGCTATTATCCACACACATCAACCGTATGCAACGGCACTTTCGCTTGTCTGTGATGAGCTTCCAGCGGACTTCGTTACCGTTATTGATGAGCTTAATGCCGCAGTAAAGGTAGCTCCATTTACACGCAGCTCAGATGAAGGAATGGGTGTTCAGACAGTTACCTATGCTGGAGATGCACTTGCAGTTATCCTGAAGCATCATGGCGTCATTGCATTTGGGCGTGATGTTGATGAGGCTCTCTCTTCTGCGGTGAATTTGGAGGAAGGGTGTCGCTGCTATCTTGCTGCTCTTGCTACAGGGCTTCCCATGGCGCATCTCACTCCAGAGCAAATTGCAGACGAGGCTGAAGAGCGAGGATATTACGGTCAGCCAAAAGAGTCATAAGCTTTACTGTCTTAGTTGTCGCGGGCGTTTTAGGATATGCTTGCAAGGCTGTTCAGTATTTTTTAAAAACAGCTGGATGCAGGTGAGAGGAACGTAGGATTATGGCAAACGCCCGCGAGAATGCTCAGAATCTAGATGCAAATATTCAGCAAACATCACTTTTTGATGCACAAGCCGTACCAGATGACAAACCGTCAAATCCGGCGGAGCGTGCACAATGGCTAAATCGTCGTCTTGAGCATGCAGCTTGGCGCTATTACGCTCTCGATGATCCAGAGATGACAGATGCCGAATTCGATCGCTTGCTTGTAGAACTTCAGGATCTTGAAGCCCTCCACCCTGAACTGGTTACTCCAGATTCTTATACACAGCGAATCGGCGGATATGTCTCTGAGCAGTTTGCGCCGGTAACTCATGCAAGTCGTATGTACTCTATGGATGACGCCATGGATCTTGGCGAGCTTGATGCATGGCTTAAACGTACGGAAGAGACGCTCGCGCAACTTGCTGCTTCTGGTGATAGTCGAGCCGAGGGTAAGCCTACCTATACCTGTGAGCTTAAAATTGATGGTTTGGGTGTAGCACTTACCTATCGAGATGGTCGATTTGTACGAGCTGCAACGCGTGGTGATGGTGCTACTGGCGAAGACGTAACTGCCAATGTATTAACCATCTCGGATGTTCCTAGAACGCTTGCACGTGCAGGACTTGAGCGTGTGGCCAATCTTGGTCTTCATCAAAGCATTGAAGTCCGCGGTGAGGTTTACATGCCTAAAAGCAGCTTTGTTCGCCTTAACGAGCAGAATGATGAGGCGGGTAGGCAGCCGTTTGCCAACCCTCGCAACGCTGCTGCGGGTTCACTCCGTCAGAAGGATTCCGCGGTAACAGCATCCCGCGATCTTGAAACATTCCTCTATGCAGTTGCAGATGAAACACCAATAGATGTTTCGAGCCAGCACGAGTTCCTCTCGTGGTTGGCTGATTGCGGCTTTTCAGTAAATCCACATGCTCGTTGTTGTGATTCTGCCTCTGAGGTGCATGCATTTTGCGAAGAGGCGCTCGCCGGTAGAGACGAGCTGGGCTATGACATTGATGGCGTAGTTGTAAAAGTTGATTCATTTGCCCAGCAAGCGGCGCTTGGTTTTACGGCTCGCGCACCACGATGGGCAATCGCTTTTAAATTCCCTCCTGAGGAAAAACGTACTGTTCTGCGAGAAATTCGCATTCAAGTTGGGCGTACGGGCGTGCTAACTCCCGTGGCTGAATTTGACCCGGTTCGTGTTGCGGGCTCTACTATCGCCCGTGCAACCCTCCATAATCTTGATGAGGTGCGTCGTAAAAATGTTCGTGTGGGCGATACCATTGTGGTGCATAAAGCCGGAGATGTTATTCCGGAGGTAGTAGGTCCTGTTTTGGAACTTCGTCCAGATAACGCACCTGAATTCCATATGCCCAAGACATGTCCCAGCTGCGGTGGTCCAGTTGTGCATGAAGAAGGGGAAGTTGCCTACCGTTGCGTTTCTCTTGATTGTCCTGCTCAGGCACAGGAACGTCTGGCGCACTGGGTAAGTCGCAAAGCGATGGATATCGACGGTGTTGGAGATGAACTAATTGGAAGATTGGTATCTTCTGGCTTAGTCTCCGATGTGGCTGATTTCTACACCAAGCTCAATGAAAAATCTCTCGCCTCCCTTGATACGGGAAGAGTGTATGAGACAACAACGCGTGACCATGCTGCAGGGGATGCTATTACTGTTGGTCCAACCATCGCCGCCAAGGTAATGGCTCAAATTGAAGAATCCAAAAGCCGTGGGTTAGCGCGTGTTTTGTTTGGCCTGGGTATTCGTTATGTGGGCGAGTCGGTGGCTCGTACGCTTGCTGAATCATTTGGCAACATCACTGACCTCATGCTTGCTGATGAAGAGCGAATAGCTGCAGTTGAGGGTGTAGGACCAAAAATTGCGCAAAATGTACGAGCATTCCTCAAGGTCGATGAGAATCGCGTTGTTATAGAACGTCTTCGCAGTGCTGGAGTAGTGCTGGAAGAGGAGCAATCTACATCAGAGCAGTCGCATGCACTCGAGGGCTTTACCTTTGTTCTTACTGGTTCGCTTGAACATTGGACGCGTGACGAAGCAAAAGCAGCGCTTGTCGCCCTCGGAGCAAAAGTAACAGGTTCTGTTTCACGGCGTACGAGTTTTGTGGTTGCTGGTGAAGCTGCTGGTTCAAAATTAGAAAAAGCGCGGAGCCTTGGTGTATCTGTTATTGATGAGGCAACACTGGAACAGATACTTTCTACGGGCAAATTACCTGAGAATATAACAAAGGCATAGACAGTATATGGGGGCGTTGCTAAAGAAGAGCAACGCCCCATTCTTATCGTTGTACCGACGCTTTTTTACGCTACACTCAGTTCGTTTTGAGAGAAGAGAGGAGCGGGTTTTGGGGGAGAGCCTCACTACATTTCGTCGATATGTATGCGTCTTTTTGCTGGTAATCCTGGGTCTTTCATTAGGAGTTTCCGAATTTGTTGTTATCGGGATAGAGCCGGAACTCGCTGCTTCTTTTGATGTGCCTCTTTCCCGCGTCGGAGAGCTTATTAGTGTCTACTCAGCTACCTATGCGGTTCTCACGCCGATCTTGGCACTTACAACGGGTCGCTTGCGCAGATTTCAGCTGCTTGTTGCTTACTCTGTATTCTTTTGTATTGGCAACATGGCTGCAGTGATTGCCGTTAATTTCACATCGCTTCTGCTGGCACGTGCCTTGCTTGGATCGGTTTCGGGTGCTTTGCTAGCTGTCGGTGTTACCTACATTCCAGAATTGGTGAGCAAGCAGCGCGTTTCTCAAACAATAGCCATTGTGTATGCAGCGTTTTCGGTTGCTATGGTGCTTGCAACATCGCTTGGTCGTCTCATTGCCGACCGTCTTAACTGGGAACTTGCGCTTATAGGCGCTTTGATGTTGGCGCTTGTTACCTGCATAGCGCTCATTGCCTTCCTGCCACGTCATGGAGCTACCGATGAGCCTGCAACTTTTCATGAGCAGGCAGGATTGCTCAAAGAGCCTTGTGTGCTTGGCGGTGTGAGCATCTTTGTCTTTGGTGTGGGATCGGTATATGTTTTTTACGGCTATGTCACACCTTATCTTGAGCAGATTTTGGGAGTAAGTCCCACCGTTTCTAGTGCGGTTCTCATGGGTTATGGACTTGCGTGCTTAATCTCAAATCTTGCCTCAGGATGGGTTGCCTCTCGTTTTGGGCTTAGAGCTCTCATCATTACGTTTCCGGTACAAGCACTTCTCCTCTTCGTACTTTGGCTCTTGGGGAGCTCGACTTTGCCCGCACTTGTTACCGTGCTGCTTATAGGGCTGAGCATGTATCTTGTTTCAGTTCCTTGCGTAACGATGTTCATGGGAGCGGCAGCGCAACGTCATCCCAAAGCACTTACCTTGGCGAGCTCGCTTGAACCAATGGCATTTAATATTGGTATTGCATTCGGAACAGCGATGGGCGGCATGGTGGTAGCAGGTCCCGGCCTCGCAAATGTCGGGTTTATAGGAGCGGTCTTTTCACTTGTGGCCTGTGTCTTAGCCACTTTCACTACGTTTCTGGAAAAACGTTCGCGTATGCTTTTGGAACAAGATGCATTGTGAGTATATGTGTTGGGTACATTCAAGGATGCAATGAGCACTCAAAGAGGTGCTCCTAAGAAAGGGGAGAGGTATGGCACAGGTCTTTAACAGTCCTTCTAAGTATGTACAGGGTCCCAATGCTCTTTCTGAGCTTGGCGAGTATGTTGCTACCCTTGGGTCAAAGGCACTTGTCATTATTACTGCCTCTGGCATTCGCCGCGTGGGCGATAAAATCCAGTCGGGTTTTGCTGCGGTAGATGCAACCGCAGATTTTGAGGAATTTGGTGGTGAATGCTGCCAGACCGAGATTAATCGTCTGTGCGATATCGTTGAGAACGGCGGTTATGACGTTGTAATTGGTGTCGGTGGCGGTAAGGCTCTCGATACCGCTAAGGCAGTCGCCTATTACCGTCAGCTACCTGTGGTTATTTGTCCTACCATTGCAAGCTCCGATGCTCCATGCTCAGCTCTTTCAGTTATTTATACCGATGATCATGCATTTGAGAGTTATCTGTTCCTGCGCCAGAACCCCAATCTGGTACTCATGGATACTACGGTCATCGCTGCTTCGCCTGTGCGTTTGACGGTCTCTGGTGTGGGCGGCGCATTGGCTACCTGGTTTGAGGCGAAGGCAACTGTGGACGCCGACGGATCCACCTGCGCTGGTGGCCATGCTACACAGGCTGGTCTTGCTATGGCAAAGCTCTGCTACGAAACGCTTATTGAAGACGGTTTTAAAGCAAAGACTGCTCTTGATCATGGTGCTTGCACAAAGGCTGTCGAGAAGATCATTGAGGCCAACACACTGCTTTCAGGCATTGGCTTTGAGAGCTCTGGTTTAGCAGCCGCGCACGCCATCCACAATGGTTTGACACAGCTTCCTGAGACTCACGAGTACTACCACGGTGAGAAGGTTGCGTTTGGTACCTTGGTGCAACTTGTTCTCGCTGACGCAAGCCGCGATGAGCTTGAAGAAGTGCTTGCATTCGCACTCGAAATCGGACTTCCTGTTTGCCTTGAGGATATTGGTGTGACCGAGGTAACACGAGAGAAGGTTATGAAGGTCGCCGAGGCTGCATGTGATCCATCCGATACGATGGGTAATATGCCCTTTGATGTAACACCTGAGATGGTCTGTGAGGCTATTCTTGGTGCCGACGCTCTTGGCCGTACCTATGCGGGGTATGACGACTAAACCTTTTCATACATAAAAGTTTGGGCACGCGTAGCAGAGATGTTATGCGTGTCCTTTTGTCTTTATCCTCGTTGTAGTGAAGCCACAGCTTTGCGAGAGGTACGTATAAAAATAAGATGACCAGCGCCACAGCAAAGTATTGCAATAGTAAATAGGTATATATGATTTGCGAGAGATCCTACAAATACTGATAGTGCTATTGTTCCAGCAATTCCTGCAAATATGAGAAACAAACCGCTCAGTATGCATACCGTAATGGGGAGTCCACGTTTTACCACTTCATTGGGCGATGACCAAGACAAATTAGGCCGCGCTACATCAAGGGCTAAACCAACGTTTATCACCAGATAAAACATCCCAAATCCCAGCAAGGGTATCTCAAAGGCTATAAGTGGAGTGAGTGCTCCAGTAATGCAGCACATAAGCCCACAGAAAATGAGTAGCAGGGCCTGCGGTATTGCGTTGGAAGCAAGTTTAGCTCCCAATATTGTTTGTGTAGAGAGTGGCGCTGTTTGCATAATCCATACTGCATGGCCTTCAAGTGATACCGAGCATGCTGCTGTGGGACTCATAAGGGCGCAGAATGCAAAGACCCAAGGAATGAGCGACATAACAAGAGAAAGAGCTTGTTGATATTCTGCAGCAGTAAGTTCTGCTTCCTGCGATGCAGCTGCACTAAGCAATGGATCTAACCCAAAAATTGCAAGTGCGCCGGCTATGAGCATCATGAAGAGATAGCCAAATAAGCAGTTAATGGCATACGTAGGAATACCCACAATTGTGTGGAATTCCTTTTTGATAAGCGCAAAAAACGGTTTTGACGAGGCAGGAATGGAAAGCGCTTGATTCATCTGATCTTGTGAATCCTGTCTTATCCGTTTATGTGCAGAGGAACGGCTGGCAAGTATGCCGGTGAGCGTAAGGTAGTTACGCTGAATAATCTCAAGCGTCAGTGCTGGCACGGCAATGGAGACACCTCCAAAGAGGGCAAGCGAAAGCGCTGATCCGTCTGTGATAGCATAAGCAGCCCATGCAGCGGGTGGCCACATTGTGCGAACCTGTGTATCAACAGCCGTAGCAAGGTCTCCCATTGTGGCGAGTATCGCGGCATCGCTCATGGTATTCATACTGAATGAAAGTCCATAGACACCAACAATGACTGCAAGAATAAGAGCGAGTGCGAACAGAATGAATACCGCGTTAGCATGACGAAAATGAGCTGCTATTGCCGTAATGATAAATGCGAGAAAAATAGCAATGCTCACAGGGACAAGAGGAGCGAACAACACCGAAAGCATGGCACAGCCTACACTCCAAAACGTGGGAGTAACGACAAGAAAATATGCTGCAAAAAGCGGTGTCATTACCACGAGAGCAAGTAGTATTGCAGAGCCATAGAGAGTAGCGAGCCGTGTTGCGACTATCGTGCGCCTTGCGATAGGAAGCGACATTACATGGTCGAAGTCGCGCAAATCAAACAATATGCCACGTGTTTTAGTGAAGGCAAACACAACACCCACAATGGAACCCATAAGTGTGGCAAGAGCTGGGATAACATTTGCTAGCCCCATTGCAGTAAGACCAGCACCAGAAAGAAACAGGTATGTTGCACAGAGTGCTACAAGCAATATGAACCCTATTGCAGTGAACACAAGACGGCGCACCCGCTTTGCTTGATTTGTTTGCCGTTGCATTCCTGGTGCAAGTGAATTGATAAGACTTAATGCTTGTACACGCAGAAGTATGAAAGCGTTTTTCACGGATCACACCTCCCTTTCGTCACCGTCTACCAAATCGAGAAAGACTTCCTCAAGGGATTCGTCTCCGCGTACTTGTTCGGTTATTCCAGCGGCTAAGAGCTTACCCGCACGGATAATGGCAACTTTGTTGCAGAGTTTCTCAACGACCTCAAGTACGTGTGACGAGAAGAACACGGCCGATCCACGGTCTGCTAGTTCACATAAGATGCGTTTGAGTTCATGGGTTGCTACTGGATCCAGTCCCACAAACGGCTCATCGAGTACGAGCAGACGCGGCTCCCGGGGAAAAGCCCCCATGAGAACAAATGACGCAGGC
>OGQD01002353.1_pt1 | contig 10502 bp, 10 predicted proteins | sample 1553091 | NCBI WGS metagenome assembly OGQD01 (sample SAMEA2580290, study PRJEB22360) | human gut metagenome | biome: human gut; feature: human-associated habitat; material: faeces | place: Denmark | collected 2008/2010 | reverse complement strand
GCGGGGCGGACGTTCGCCGAGCTGTGGGGCGAGCTGTCCTCGCCGCGCGGCAGCGAGGCGCTGGCCGACGCCATGGAGCGGCGCCGCCACCTGCTGCGCGGCACCCTGTGCGGCGCGCTGCTGGTTCTGGCGGGCTTCGCCGGCCTGCACCTGTATCGCCAGGGGCCGCAGGACCTGGCCCTGCAGACCGGCATCGCCGAACAGCGCCAGGAGCGCCTGCGCGACGGCAGCGCCGTGAGCCTCAACGCCGACACCCGGCTGCACGTGAAATACGACGAGCACCAACGGCACGTGGCCCTGCAGCGCGGCGAGGCGGTGTTCGAGGTCAAGCGCAATCCCGACCGGCCCTTCGTCGTCGATGGCGGGGTGGCGCGGGTCACCGTGCTCGGCACCCGCTTCGCCGTCGACCGCTTGCACGACCGCCTGCGCGTCAGCGTGGACCACGGCCTGGTCCGGGTCGACAGCCTGACCGCACCCGGCCAGAGCCTGCAGCTGCGCGCCGGCGAGGTGGTGGAAGTGGACGCGGAGGGCGAGCTGCGCCGCCTGCCCTTGCCGGCGGGCAATGCCTTCGCCTTCCAGGCGGGACGGCTGGTGTTCGAGCAGGCCGACCTCACCGAGATCGCCGCCAGCCTGTCGCGCTACCGCCAGAAGCCGGTGCGGGTGGTCGGCGGCGGCGGTCCGCGCATCGACGCGGTGGTTCAGTTGGGCGAGGTGGAGGACTTCCTCGACGCCCTGCCGGCGATCGCGCCGGTTCGCCTGGAACACCAGGCCAGGGCCACCCTGCTGCACCCGCGCTGACCCGCTGCCATTTTCGGCAGCGGAAGACCGTTCGTCGGCGGCGCGAACGATTCGCGACAGCGACATCAGGGATTTCCCGACCCTGCGCGTCAGGGGTGCATCTGCCAAACCTCACAGAAGGGAAGTCCATGCCCACTGCATACCCCATGCGCCACCTGGTCGCCGCCATGGCGCTGTCCATCGCCGCCCAGGTCCACGCCGCGCCGGTCGATCTCGATCTGCCGGCCCAGCCGCTGGCCCTGTCCCTGCGCCAGCTCGGCGAGGCCGCCGGCCTGACCATCGCGGTCGACAGCAGCCTGACCAGCGGCCGGACCGCCCCGGCGCTGCGCGGCCAGCTCGAACCGCTCGCGGCGCTGGGCCACCTGCTCGCCGGCAGCGGGCTGCGCTACCAGCAGAGCGGCAACACCCTGGTGATCAGCCAGCCGTCGGACGCGGTCGAACTGGGCGCCACCAACATCAGCGGCCGCGCCCTCGGCACCAGCACCGAGGGCACCGGCTCCTACACCACCGGCCGCCTCACCCTGGGCAAGGGCGAACAGTCGCTGCGCGAAACGCCGCAGTCGGTCAGCGTGGTCACCCGCCAGCGCATGGACGACCAGAACCTGACCACGCTCGGCGAGGCGATGCGCTACACCACCGGCATGAAGACCACCAGCTACGGCACCGGCACCGACAACATCGAGGCCCGTGGCTACGACCTCGACAGCTACCAGCTCGACGGCGTGCCGGTGCGCGCCGGCCAGGGCTCCTGGAGCAGCGGCTTCCTCGACCTGGCGATCTTCGACCGCATCGAGGTCTGGCGCGGCCCGGCCGGCCTGCTGCAGGGCGCCGGCGAGCCCGGCGGCACGGTCAACCTGGCGCGCAAGCGCGCCCTCGGCGAATTCGCCCTGGGCGGCAGCCTCTCCGCTGGCTCCTGGGACCGCTACCGTGGCGAGGTCGACGTCACCGGCCCGCTCAGCGAGGACGGCCGCCTGCGCGGGCGCTTCGTCAACGCCTACGAGGACAGCCAGGCGTTCACCGACTACGTGTGGTGGCGCAAGAACGTCAGCTACGGCACGCTGGAGTTCGACCTGGACGACAGCACCACCCTGTCCGCCATGCTGGTCCGCCAGGACGGCAAGTCCAACCCCTTCTACGGCCTGTCCAGCTACGTGGACGGCACCCTGGCGCGCCTGGATCGCGACACCTTCATCGGCGCGGACTGGAACAACAAGACCGAGCACCTGACCTTCTACCTCACCGAGCTGGACCACCGCCTGGCCAACGGCGGCCAGGCCAAGCTGACGGTCAGCCTGCTGGACCGCGAGAGCGACGGCGAGAACAACGGCTGGAGCAGCTCCTTCATCGACCCCGCCAGCGGCGAGGTGCGCATGGTGCCCATCGCCATCCGCAGCGACGAGCGCGACATCAACCTGGATGGCTTCGTCTCCACGCCCTTCGAGGCGCTGGGCCGCGAACACAACCTGCTGCTCGGCGCCAGCTGGCAGCGCTACAGCGGCGGCTCCGCCTACAACCGCTCGACCTACGGCATGTTCGCCACCAACCAGAACATCTTCGATCCCGACGTGCACATCCCCAAGCCGGACCTGCCGCTGGGCGAGGTGCCCGACGTGGAGCAGAGCCAGGCGTCGGTCTACGGCCAGCTGCGCTACCGCCTGCTCGACCCGCTGACCCTGGTGCTGGGCGCGCGGGTCAGCGACTGGCGCACCGAGGACCACGACGCGCACAGCGAGCAGACCGAGAGCGGCCAGGTGGTGCCCTACGGCGGCCTGATCTACGACCTCGACGAACACCTGTCGCTCTACGCCAGCTACAGCACCATCTACCTGCCGCAGACCGCCCGCGACCACGACGACCGCTTCCTCGAACCGAGGGAGGGCCAGCAGTACGAGATCGGCATCAAGGGCGAGTACTTCGACGGCCGCCTGAACAGCCACTTCGCGCTGTTCCGCATCCGCGACAAGAACCAGGCCATGCAGGACCCGGACGACCCGTTCGCCTCCATCGCCGCCGGCGAGGTGGAGAGCGAGGGCCTGGAGGCCGAGATCAGCGGCAGCCTGACCGAGCGCTGGGAGCTGACCACCGGCTATGCCTACACCCGCACCGAGTACATCGAGGCAGACGACGCCCTCAAGGGCCAGCCGTATTCCACCGGCTTCCCCCGGCACAACTTCAACCTCTGGACCAAGTACCGCTTCGGCGACGGCTGGCTGGACGGCGCCAGCCTCGGCGGCGGCCTCAAGCGGGTCAGCGAGAGCTCCTACGAAGTGGGCAGCCTGCGCTGGAAGCAGCCCGGCTACACCCTCGCCAGCCTGCAGCTCGGCTACCGCCTGAACCGCCACCTGGACGGCACCCTGACGGTCAACAACCTGTTCGACAAGTACTACTACGACCGCATCGGCCCGACCCGCCAGACCTACCTCGGCGAACCGCGCAGCACCACGCTAACCCTGCGCTGGAAGCTCTGAGCACCTGGCAGCGGTAGGCGCGAGCCCTGCTCGCGAATAACTCCTGACAGGAGCTTCGCGAGCAAAGCTCGCTCTACGGGGAGGGCGCCATGGAAAAGGCTATGTACCCGTTACGGGTTGGCGGCGCAATTCTGCTCTTATGGGAGCGGCTGGGCGGCATTCCGATTAGCCGCGAAATTCGCGGATAAATCTGCTCCCACAAGGCGTGCAACAACTAACGGGACATAGCCATGAAATATGTACCCGTTGGATGCTGTAGTGCCCTGAACCCTTCTGGATCCCCGCCTGCGCGGGGATGACGAGGTAAGGGTGGAGTTTCTTTCGAAACCGTCATTCCCGCGCAGGCGGGAATCCAGGGGCAGGCAGCTGTAGCGTACGGGGACACAGCCATGAAAAAGGGAGCCGCCAGGGCTCCCTCACAGGGTGCGCCATGCGCACCCTCGGACCGACGCTCTCAGCACTGCGATTGCAGGTAGTTCTGCAGGCCGACGCGGTCGATCAGGCCGAGCTGCTGCTCCAGCCAGTAGGCGTGGTCTTCCTCGGTGTCGTTGAGCTGCAGCACCAGGATGTCGCGGCTCATGAAGTCGCCATGCTGCTCGCACAGCTCGATGCCCTTGGCCAGCGCGGCGCGGACTTCGTATTCCAGCTTGAGGTCCGAGCGCAGCATCTCCGGCACGGTGGCGCCGGGGTGGATGGCCTTGGGCGTCATGTCGGGGGTGGCTTCGAGGAACAGGATGCGCTGCAGCAATGCGTCGGCGTGCTGGGTCTCCTCCTCCATCTCGTGGTTGATCCGTTCGTAGAGCTTGGTGAAGCCCCAGTCCTGGTACATCCGCGAATGGAGGAAATACTGATCGCGCGCGGCCAGCTCGCCCCGCAGCAGATCCCTCAGATAATCGACGACTTCGGTCGCGCCCTTCATGACTCGGCTCCCACAAAAAAGATCACTCAAGGGCGGCAGCTTCGGCTCTTGAACGGCAATGGTCAAGCAGCAAAATGCCGCGCCCTCCGGAGCGATTCGCATTAGCGCAAAGCCGCATGGTTGCTGGGCCGCAGGGAATTCTAGCAATAACGAAAATCACTGCGCCCGCGGGCTTTTCTCAAGCGAAAACCACATGCAAAAAGCCACTCGCAAGAGCGGCTCGACAGCCTCCCCCAGAGCCGGGAATCGGTGCCTCACTGCCTCAGCCGGTAGCCGGTCTTGAAGATCCAGCTCACCACCAGCACGCAGGCCAGCAGGAAGCCGAGGATCATCCCGACGCTCAGACCGAGGTTGACGTCGGCCACACCGAAGAACGCCCAGCGGAACGCGCTGATCAGGTACACCACCGGGTTGAACAGGGTCAGCTTCTGCCACAGCTCCGGCAGCATGCTGATCGAGTAGAAGCTACCGCCGAGGAAGGCCAGCGGCGTGACGATCAGCGCCGGCACGATCTGCAGCTTCTCCCAGCCGTCGGCCCACACGCCGATGATGAAGCCGAACAGGCAGAAGGTGATCGCCGTCAGCACCAGGAACGCCAGCGCCCAGAACGGGTGGGCCAGTTCGAAATCGACGAACAGCCGCGAGGTGGCGAAGATGATCAGGCCGAGCACCACCGACTTGGTGGCCGCCGCGCCGACGTAGCCGACCAGGATCTCGAAGAACGACACCGGCGCCGACAGCAGCTCATAGATGGTGCCCGAGTATTTCGGCATGTAGATGCCGAACGAGGCGTTGCCGATGCTCTCGGTGAGCAGCGCCAGCATGATCAGGCCGGGCACGATGAAGGCGCCGTAGCTCACGCCGTGCACCTCGGTCATGCTCGAACCGATGGCCGAGCCGAACACCACGAAGTACAGCGAGGTGCTGATCACCGGGGTGGCGATGCTCTGCAGCAGGGTGCGCCAGGTGCGGTGCAGCTCGAACAGGTAGATGGATTTGATGGCTTGCAGGTTCATGCGCGTTCCTTTTCGTGGACCAGGCTGACGAAGATGTCTTCCAGCGAGCTTTCGCTGGACTGCAGGTCCTTGAAGTCGAGGCCGTGCTGGGCCATGTCCTTGAGCAGCTCGGCGATGCCGGTGTGCTCGCGCTGGGCGTCGAAGGTGAACACCAGCGCGTGGCCCTCGTCGGCCAGCTCCAGGCCGTAGTGCGCCAGCTCGACCGGCACGTCGGCCAGCGGGTGCTTGAGCTGCACGGTGAGCTGCTTCTTGCCGAGCTTGTGCATCAGCGCGTCCTTGTCTTCCACCAGGATGATCTCGCCCTTGCGGATCACCCCGATGCGGTCGGCCATCTCCTCGGCCTCCTCGATGTAGTGGGTGGTAAGGATGATGGTCACGCCGCGCTCGCGCAGGCGCCTCACCATGTTCCACATGTCGCGGCGCAGCTCCACGTCGACCCCGGCGGTGGGCTCGTCGAGGAACAGGATCGACGGCTCGTGGGAGAGCGCCTTGGCGATCATCACCCGCCGCTTCATGCCGCCGGACAGTTCGAAGATCTTGGCTTCGCGCTTGTCCCACAGCGACAGGTCCTTGAGCAGCCGCTCCAGGTACTCCGGGTCCGGCTTCTTGCCGAACAGGCCGCGGCTGAACTTGACCGTCGCCCAGACCGTCTCGAACACGTCGTTGACCAGCTCCTGGGGCACCAGGCCGATGGCCGAGCGCGCCGCGCGGTACTCGGCCTTGATGTCGTGGCCGGCGACGAGCACCTTGCCCTCGCCCGGGTTGACGATGCCGCAGATGATGCTGATCAGGGTGGTCTTGCCGGCCCCGTTGGGGCCGAGCAGGGCGAAGATCTCGCCCTTGCGGATGTCCAGGTTGATGTTGTTCAGCGCCGGATGGCCGGACTTGTAGGTCTTGCTCAGGTTCTCGACGGAAATCACCGATTCCACGGTTACTCCTTAGCCAGGCGGTATAAAGCAAAGGCGCGATTGTACGCCGATCAGCTCTCCTCCACCCGCATGCGTAGCTGTTGCAGACCCTGCTCGAAGTCGCCGCCGACCCGCCCATCCACATCGCACACCAGCGAGATGGCCTTGCCGATGAAGCCGTTGTTCCCGGTCATGCTCCAGTTCACCCGGGTGCCGGCGCCCTCCGGGGTGAAGCGGAACTCGGCCAGGCTGGTAGCGCGAAACGGCTCGATGAACTCCAGCAGCACCTGCACCCGCTCGCCCGGCACGCTGTCGACGATGGTCGCGCTGCCGACACCCACGTCCTTGTTACCCATCCAGCGCTGGATGGCGCCGACGCCCCGCTCCGGGCCCTCGTAGTCCACCTTCATCGCCGGGTCACGCCTGGCCCAGGGCGACCAGTGCGGCCACTGATGAAAATCCTCGATCTGCGCCTGCAGCGCAGCGGGCGGCGCCTGGATCAGCGCCGAGCGCTCGACGCGGAACTGAGCCGGGCGCGTGGCGATAAACACGACCAGCCCGGCGACCAGCAGGACAACGACGATCAGAATGCTCATTACTTGCTTTCCTTGCGATATGGGCGGAAGGGCCATCCACGGACGGCTCTTGTCGGACTCAGGGCTGCAGTTCGAACAACGCCTGGCCGCTCTCCGGATCGAAGGGTGCGGAGAAGTGGTCATGCACGATGCGCCACTGGCCGCCGATCCGCCGGTAGCCCTGGGTCACGCGCATCCAGCAGTTGTGCGTATTGCCCTCGTTGTCGGTGCCGCCGCAGTGGCAGAGGAAATGGCCGAAGCCGACATCGCCCTCGCCCCACTGCTGCAGTTGGTGTACCTCGAAGGTCATCGGTCCCTGGCACATCTCCAGGCAGTTTTTCCAGTGCGCCTTGTAGACCTCGCGGCCCTTGAACTGCAGTTGCAGGATGGCATCGAAGGCGACCAGGTCATCGGCGTAGTGGCCGAGAATGGCGTCGACGTCGCGGGCCTGGTTGGCCGCTTCCCAGCTGTCGGTCAGGGCTTTCAGTTCGCTGTTTGCAGTGCTCATGAATTCTCTCCTCGTTTAGAAGCTGTTTGCGATCTTTTGAGCTGGAACCAGGCAAGGCGAAATTGGACGAGGGCGCGGAGTTTACAAACAGTAAATGAGCAGCCCGAGAAGCCGCGTCCCGGTCCGATTTCACCGCAGCATGGCCGACGATCAAGAGATCGCTCTCAGGCGCAGCAGTCGTGCTTGGCAGCAGTCGCGCCGTCGTATTGGTCGTGCAGACGGGTCCAGTTCAGCCCCTTGCCGTCCACATCGGCCATGCCGCCCCAGCCCTCGCCACGGCCGAACGGCGTGAGGTCGAGGTAGTGGTAGGCGTTCATCAGCATGTCCAGGCCACGGGCATAGGTGGAATAGGTGTGGAACACCTGGGCGCCGTCGCGCAGGAACACGCTGGCGCCGGGCAACTCACCCTTGATCATGTCCAGCTGCCCCATGCGCTTTAGCTCGGCCTCATCCTGATAGTTGTATTCGACCGGCGCCTGGCTGGCGTCGATGGTGACGTGGAAGTCGTAGTTGAAACGGCTGCCGAACGACGAATACCAGGGCAGGTTCCAGCCCATGCGTTTCCTGAAGGCTTCCAGCTCGGCCAGCGGCGCGTTGGAGACCAGCACCAGACTGGTGTCGCGGGCATGCAGGTGGGCCAGGTGACCGATGTTGTCGGCCAGGAAGGAGCAGCCCGGGCAGCCCTCGCCTTTGTCGCGATGGAACATGAAGTGGTAGACGATCAGTTGGCTGCGCCCGGCGAATAGATCGACCAGGCCGACCTCGCCTTCCGGCCCGGTGAAGCGGTAGTCGGCGTCGATCGCCACCATCGGCAAGGCGCGGCGCTGGGCGTTGAGCGCGTCGCGCTGGTGGGTCAGGGCCTTCTCCTGCTCCAGCAGCTGCAGGCGGGCGGCCAGCCATTCTTCGCGGCTGGCGACTTTCGGGTAATCAGGATTCATCTCGATGCCTCTCGGTTCAAACCATGGATGAATGCTTGGCGAGACAGCAGGCCAAACCATGGCCTCAGGCGTGCACGAATAGCCCCCTCTCCCCCTGGGAGAGGGGAAAAAACCTCAGACCTGCAACTCGCGCACCGGCCGCACCTCGACGCTGCCGACCCGCGCGGCGGGGATGCCGCCAGCGATCTGCAGCGCCTCGTTGAGGTCGCGCGCTTCGATCAGGTAGAAGCCGGCGAGCTGCTCCTTGGTCTCGGCGAAGGGACCGTCGGTGATGCTCAGCTTGCCGCCGCGCACGCGCACGGTGGTGGCGGTGGCGACCGGCTCCAGCGGTTCGGCAGCAAGCATGCGGCCGCTCTGCTGCACGGTCTGCGCGTAGTCCAGGCACTCCGCATCGCGCGGACTGTCCGGCGAGTCGTGCAGGACTTTCTCGTCGCTGTAGATCAGGCACAGGTATTTCATCGCGTTCCTCCCTGGCAGCGGTTTTCGCTGCTGTCACCTACTGGTCGAGCGGCGCCATGGAAATTCGACAGGGCCGCGCAAAAAATTTCAGGCGCCCGGCAGCTCGGCCAGGCGGCGTTCCAGGAACTGCCGATCGGCGCCCTGCTGGCTCAGCTGCAGGGCGCGCCGGTAAGCGTCGCGGGCTGCGCCCCAGCGCCCCAGCCGGCGGTTGAGATCGGCGCGGGCGGCGTGGGCCAGGTGGTAGTCGCCCAGCTCGCCGCGTTCGAGAATCGCCTCCACCTGGCGCAGGCCCGCCTCGGCGCCGTCACGCATGGCCAGGGCCACGGCGCGGTTGAGTTCGATCACCGGCGAGGGCGAGGCGCCTAGCAGCACGTCGTAGAGGCCGACGATCTGCACCCAGTCGGTGGCCTCGACGCTCAGCGCCTCGGCATGCACCGCGGCGATGGCGGCCTGCAGGCAGTAGGGGCCGATCTCGCCGGAGGCGAAGGCGGCCTGGACCTGCGCCTCGCCCTCGGCAATCAGCTGGCGGTCCCACAGGCCGCGATCCTGTTCCTCCAGCAGCACCGGCCGGCCCTCGGCGTCGCTGCGCGCGGCGCGGCGCGACTCCTGCAGCAGCATCAGCGCCAGCAGGCCGCGCACCTCCGCCTCGGGCAGCAGTTCGAGCAGCAGGCGGCCGAGGCGGATGGCCTCGGCGCACAGGTCCCGGCGGGTCAGGCTCTCGCCGCTGCTGGCGAAGTAGCCCTCGTTGAACACCAGGTAGACCACCCGCAGCACCGCCTCCAGGCGCTCGGGCAGCTCGCGCCGGCCCGGCACCTCGTAGGGGATGCGCGCGTCGCGGATCTTGTGCTTGGCGCGCACGATGCGCTGGGCGATGGTCGGCGGCGTGGCCAGGAAGGCGCTGGCGATCTCCTCGGTGGTCAGGTCGCAGACCTCGCGCAGGGTCAGCGCCACCTGGGCGTCCGCCGCCAGGGCCGGGTGGCAGCAGGTGAAGACCAGGCGCAGGCGGTCGTCCTGCAGATGCTCGCCATCCCAGGCCTCGCCGCCGGCCGGCTCGTCCACCTCGTCCAGGGCCTGGAAGCGCGCCTGGCGGCGCAACTGGTCGATGGCCTTGAAGCGCCCGGTGGACACCAGCCAGGCGCGCGGACTCTCCGGCACGCCCTGTTCGGGCCACTGCTCCAGGGCGGCACGGAAAGCCTCGTGCAGGGCCTCCTCGGCCAGGTCGAAATCGCCCAGCAGGCGGATCAGGGTCGCCAGCACCCGGCGGGATTCCTCGCGGTACAGGCGGGCCAGCAGCCCCTCGATGTCGTCGTTCATGGCGTACTCGTGCGGCCCTCCGGGGCGAGCAGGAAAGGTAGGCCCATCGGGGTCGATGCTCCAGCAGGATCGCAGCTGATCGCGGCCTGCGACACGAAATCGACGGGCGGCGGGACGCCCCGAGACAGAGTGATAGACAACATCGATCAGACCATCGGCAAGGGCGATTAGACGCCCGCCGTGCAAGGGCCTAGGCTGGGCCCATTCCCTCATGAGAAGGGTTGCATCATGCCTGCCGTGTCTCCCCCGCCATGCGCCCCGCATGGCTACGCCTATGCCGAAATGGGGCCCGCCTCCCGCCTCGCCGAGACCCGGCTGGCCGAGGAATGCGCCCTGGCCATCGACTACAACGGCCTGAACCACGCCGTGATGATGGTCTCGCCCACCGATCTGGAAGATTTCATCCTCGGCTTCAGCCTGAGCAATGGCCTGGTGGAGTCCATCGAAGAAATCTATGACATCGCCCTCGACGGCGCCGGCGACGCGCGCCGGGCCGAGGTGCAGGTCAGCGCCCGCGCGTTCTGGGCGCTCAAGCGCCAGCGCCGCCAGCTGGCCGGCCCCAGCGGCTGCGGCCTGTGCGGGGTCGATGCGCTGGAGCA
>OGQD01002347.1_pt1 | contig 10516 bp, 8 predicted proteins | sample 1553091 | NCBI WGS metagenome assembly OGQD01 (sample SAMEA2580290, study PRJEB22360) | human gut metagenome | biome: human gut; feature: human-associated habitat; material: faeces | place: Denmark | collected 2008/2010 | reverse complement strand
GGTGCGCCGGCGCAGCCCCCACGATCGGTACTGGTCGTTTCTTTTGGGGCTGCCCACGGGGCGGCCCCGATGGCCGCCGCGCCGTCTTTACGAAGTGCCGTCTTTTGGATATGGAGAGAGCAATGAGCGAAAACGCACCGCTGGTGATCATCGGCACCGGCCTGGCCGGTTACAACCTGGCTCGCGAGTGGCGCAAGCTGGACAGCGAGACGCCGCTGCTGCTGATCACTGCCGATGACGGCCGCTCCTACTCCAAGCCGATGCTCTCCACCGGCTTCTCCAAGGACAAGGACGCTGACGGTCTGGCGATGGCCGGGGCCGGCGCCATGGCCGACCAGCTCAAGGCGCGCATCCTCACCCACACCCGTGTCACCGGCATCGATCCGGGCCATCGGCGCATCTGGATCGGCGAAGAGGAGGTCCAGTACCGCGACCTGGTGCTGGCCTGGGGCGCCGAAACCATCCGCGTGCCGGTCGAGGGCGATGCCCAGGAGCTGATTTTCCCGATCAACGATCTCGAGGACTACGCGCGCTTCCGCGTTGCCGCCGCCGGCAAGCGCCGCGTGTTGCTGCTGGGCGCCGGCCTGATCGGCTGCGAATTCGCCAACGACCTGTCCAGCGGCGGCTACCAGCTCGACGTGGTGGCGCCGTGCGAGCAGGTCATGCCCGGCCTGCTCCACCCGGCTGCCGCACAGGCAGTGCAGCAGGGGCTGGAAGGCCTCGGCGTGCGTTTCCACCTCGGCCCGGTGCTGAGCAGCCTGGTGCGCGCGGGAGATGGCCTGGAGGCTCATCTTTCCGATGGTCAGGTGATCCCCTGCGACCTGGTGGTTTCTGCCGTGGGCCTGCGCCCGCGCATCGATCTGGCCGCCGCCGCCGGCCTGGATATCAACCGTGGCGTGATGGTCAATCGCGAGCTGCGCACCTCCCACGCCAATATCTACGCCCTGGGCGACTGCGCCGAGGTCGATGGCCTCAACCTGCTGTACGTGATGCCGCTGATGTCCTGCGCCCGCGCGCTGGCCCAGACCCTGGCCGGCAAGCCGACGCCGGTGACCTACGGTGCCATGCCCGTGACGGTGAAGACGCCGGTGTGCCCGCTGGTGGTGTCGCCGCCTCCGCGCGGAAGCGAGGGCGAATGGCAGGTGGAAGGCTCTGGCCCGGACCTCAAGGTCCTGTGCCGGGATACCGCCGGTCGATTGCTCGGTTACGCCCTTACCGGCGCCGCCGTGAGTGAAAAACTCTCTTTGAACAAGGAGTTGCCGGCCCTGTTGGCGTGACAGGCGCCGTCTATGGCGTTTTTGCCTTGGGAAACTGCTCGCAAATTGTCAGACGATACTGGCGTACCAGCTTTCGGCGTGCCATTCTCCCCCCGTCTGCCGCAGCCTAGAGCCTGTACGGCAAGGCTGCGGTGCCTTGGGCGCTGTTGGGAAGACAGCACGGACACAACAACAACAAACCGTCAAAGAGGCATTTATGCGTAAACCAGAACTCGCCGCCGCGATCGCCGAGAAGGCCGACCTCACCAAAGAACAAGCCAACAAGGTGCTGAACGCGCTGCTGGATGAAATCACTGGCGCGCTCAACCGCAAGGACAGCGTTACCCTTGTCGGTTTCGGTACCTTCGTTCAGCGCCACCGTGGCGCCCGTACCGGCAAGAACCCGCAGACCGGCCAACCGGTCAAGATCAAAGCCAGCAATACCGTTGCCTTCAAACCGGGCAAGGCGCTCAAAGACGCAGTCAACTGATCGTCTCAAGCCCGGAGCCAGAGCGGCTCCGGGTTGCTTCCTGCGGTTACATAATCCCTCCAAAAGACCGGATGTAGTCCGTTTTGAAACTGGCTACAATGCGCAGACTTTTGTCTCGAACGTCGAGGTTTGTGCATGAAATTCCGTCTTCTCCTGTGGATGCTCGGTCGCCTGATGGCCAAGGCCAGCCGCGAAAACCCGGCATTCCAGAAGCAGCTCGAAGGCAAGGACCTGGTGTTCCAGCTCCACACCCTCGACGGCAAGGTCGCCCGCCACTACATCGTCAAGGACCTCAAGGTCAGTGCCCGCCGCGGCACGCACCCCAGCCCTGCCTTCGCGCTCGGTTTCAAGGACGGCGCCTACGGCTTCGCCACCATGACCTCGAAGAACCCGCAGTTGGCGTTCATGCAGGGCATCCAGAACAAGGACATCCAGATCCAGGGCAACCCCGGCCTGGTGATCTGGTTCCAGGGCCTGGTGAAGGACCTGAAACCGAAGAAGAAGGCCGCACCGGCGAGCGACAAGAAAGCCGCCTGAGGCGCTTTCTTGCGGACAGAAAAAAGGCCCCGGATGGGGCCTTTTGCATTGGCGCCGGTTTTCAGTGCCCCGGGTTGAACTGGTTGGCCAGCTCGCGCAGCACGGCTTCGGCATCCAGTACCTTGCGCACGGCGTCCTCGGCCTTTTCACGCGGGATGTCCAGGCGATCGAGCAGGTCCTGCGGGATATCGCTCTCCGGGCCGCTGCCGATGCCGTGGTTGCGCAGCAGGCGGGTCGCCAGGCACACCAGGTTGGCGTAGGCCGAGCAGTCGCCGGCATAGGACGGATCGTGCTGGAAGCGCAGCGCGGTGTAGATCTCTTCCGGCATGTCCCAGGTGCGCATCAGCCAGGCGCCGATCTGCTCGCGGGTGATGCCCAGCAGGTGCTGCTCGACGAGGTTGTGCTCGACGTGCGGGTTCACTTCCTGGTGCCGGCAGATCAGCGAGAAATGCGGTGGGAAGATGTGCGCCAGGACCAGGTAGCCGATGCTGTGCAGCAGGCCGCCGAGGTAGGTCAGGCCTGCTTCCGGGCGTTCTGCGCGGGGCACGGCGCGGGTCAGGCCCTCGATCACCGCGGCGGTGTAGATCGCCTGGTGCCAGTAGGGCGTGGCGTGCTGCGGCTGGTCCTTGGGCAGGCTCAGGGTCTTGCCCAGGGCCAGGCCCAGGGCGAGGTTGATCACCAGGTCGAAGCCCAGCACGCGGACGATGGCGTCTTCCACCGAGCGGATCTTGCCGGGCGCGGCGTAGTAGGGCGAGGCCGCCCAACTGACCACCTGCGCGGCGAGTGCCGGGTCGGTTTCCACCACGCCGGTGATGTCGTCCACCGTGGCGTTGGGATCGACGCGCAGCTTGATGATCTTCTGCGCGGTTTCCGGCAGCGGCGGAATCTCGATGGTTTCCTCGAGGCGCTGCTGGATGCGGCGGGCGGTGAAGGCCTGCACGGCCTGGGTGATCTCGGCGCGGTCGTCGTCCGGCCGGTCCAGGTTCGGCCGGATGCTGGTCAGCGGCTGGCCGAAGCGGGCGGCGCTGGCCTTGGCCAGGGTGTCGGCGCGGTTGAGCTGGTAGAAGGCGTCGAGGATCGGGTTCTCGGTCTCTAGGAAGGCCCACCACATGGCGATCGGCGTCTTGCCCGGCGTGGCGCCGAGCGCGTCGTTGACGATGGGGCCGTGGGGCGAGCGGCGCAGGGTGATGGTCACGTCTTCGCCGCCCTTGACCCTGATGGTTTCCTCGCGGCTCTCCAGCCTGACCCAGCGGCCGTCGATCCAGACCTGCCCGGAATCGTTCGGGTTGACCTTCTCGGCGATCAGGTCGAGGTCGTCGTTCTGGAACATGGTCAGGCTCCAGGCGAACTGCCGGTTGTGACCGAGCGAGGCGTAGGGGTTGAGCGCCTGGTGGTGGCCGTACAGCTCGAAGCCGGGGTAGCTCAGCTGCGCCTCGTACCACACCGCCGGCACGGCGAAGCGGATGTGTGGGTCGCCGGCCAGCAACGGCTTGCCGCTGGCGGTGCGGCTGCCGGCGACGGCCCAGGCGTTGCTGCCCTCGAACTGGGGCAGGCCGGCTTCCACCAGCGCCTGCTGGCTGAGCCGCGCCAGGTCGTTGAGCGCCTGCCAGTCCTCGCCGCCCAGGCGCTGCGCCAGGGCGCCGCCGGGGTGCCAGTCGAGGTCGAACACGCGCAGGTAGTCGCCGCCCAGGTTGTCGCGCACGTGGGTCAGCACCGGCTCGGTGCGGAAGGCGGCGGCGAAGCTGTAGGCCATGTAGCCGGCCACGGCCACGGTGTCTTCGAGGGTGAAGGGGCGCTTGTCGATGCCCAGCAGGTCGAACTCCACTGGCGCCGGGCGGCTGTCCTGGTAGCGGTTGATGCCGTCCAGATAGGCCAGCAGGGCCTTCACCGACGGGCTCTCGCGGTCCAGGCCCTGGGCGTAGCGATCGGCGTGCTGGCGGATGCCGAGGGTGCGGAACAGGCGGTCGGTGTCGACCAGCTTGGCGCCCAGCACCTCGGCCAGCTCGCCGCGCGCCAGGCGGCGCAGCATCTCCATCTGGAACAGGCGGTCCTGGGCGTGCACGAAGCCCAGGGCGCGGTACAGGTCGAGTTCGTTCTGCGCGCGGATGTGCGGCACGCCGCGCTCGTCGTAGCGTACCTCGACCGGTGCCTGCAGGCCGGCCAGCGGCAGGTTGCCGTCGCGTACGGGAAGTTTGCCGTGGACGTACCAGGCGCCGCCGGCGGCCGCCGCGGCGACGGCCACGGCGAGGAAGGTCAGACTGCGTTTCATGACGCGCTCCTTGTTGTAGTGCGGCCATTCTGCGCAGCGCTTCGGCCAGCGGCATTGACCGGGGATGCGCCTGCTGGAATTCTCCGGTCAAACAAGGAGCGTCCATGAACCCGCACCTCGGCACCACGCCGCTGACCCATTCCGCGACCCTGCGCCGCCTGCTCTACGAGGCCCTGACCGAACTGGGCCACGACCCCGTGACCATCTACCGGCGCACCAACCAGAACCGCCGTCTGGTGCCGCCGCCGACCGAGGGGCGCCTCAGCCACGACGAAGCGCCGCTGTTCTGGCTGGCCGCCGACGCGCTGACCGGCGACCCGGACATCGGCCTGCACCTGGGCGAGGTGATGAAGCCGCGCCTGCTCGACGTGGTCGGCTACCTGCTGCTGTCCGGCCGCGACCTGCAGCAGGCGGTGGACAGCTTCCTGCGCTTCCAGCACATCCTCGCCGGCGGCTTCGTCGCCCAGCTGCGCGTCGAGGACGAGCGCGCCTGCCTGGTGCTGGACCTCAACTACCGAGGCTTCGGCCCGCTGCGCCAGCAGATGGAATGCCTGGTGCTGCTGTTCATCAAGCTGCTGCGGCTGATCACCGACGACGAGTTCCATATCGACGGTCTCGACTTCCGCCACCCGCGGCCGGCCCGGGTGAGCGAGCATCGCCGGCTGTTGGGCCTGCTGCCCCGCTTCGCCGCCGAACACGACGCCCTGTGGTTCCCCGCCGCGCTGCTCAGACGGCCGTCGCGCAACGCCAATCCCGGCCTGCACCGCCTGCTCTGGCAGCACGCGGAGACCCAGCTGGCCGAGCTGGTGGAGAATGATCTGCTCAACCGCCTGAGCTACCTGATCGGCGTGCGCCTGGGCCGCGCCGACTGCTCCCTGCGCGCCTGCGCCACCGAGCTGGGCATGCCCCCCGGCGCCCTGCAGCGCGGCCTGGCCGCCCAGGGCAGCCACCTGCGCCAGGTGCGCGAGGCGATCCAGCAGTCCCGCGCCCACGAACTGCTGCGCACGGGCCTGGCGATCCGCGACGTGGCGCGGGCCTGCGGCTTCGCCGAGCTGTCGCCCTTCTACCGGGCGTTCCGCCGCTGGTACGGCATCGCGCCGGACGCCTATCGGGCCAAGCTGATGCTGGAGGAGGGGGAGTAGTAAGCGTCCCACAGCCGGTTGCGGAACTTGTAGCCGGGGTCGAGTCGCTGCTTGAGGGCGAAGAACTCGGGGGCGCGTGGGTAGGCGGCGAGGAATTGTTCGCGACTGGCGTGGATCTGGTAGGGCAGGTAGTAGCGCCCGCCGCAGGCCAGCGCGGCGTCGATCAGTTCGCGGGTCCAGGCGGCGGCACGTTCGCGCTCCTTCGCGGAGCTGCCCTGGCGGTAGTAGAGCACCAGGGCGAATACCTCTTCCGGTGCCCAGGCCAGCAGTGTGTCGGGGTCGGCCTTGGCGTGGCGGATGGATACGTTGATCAGGCTGGCCCCGTGCTTTTCGCTCAGCCGCGCCAGTTCGCCGACGAAGCGCTCCAGCTGCGTCGGCGGCACGAAGTACTCCTGCAGCACGAAGCTGAAGTCCGGCCCCGAGATGGGCTCCAGCTCGCGTACGTCGAGGCTGGCCTCGTGGTTGCGCCATTGCACCTTGGCGCCGCGGAACAGCAGCGGGTCCAGTGCCGCCTCGCGCAGCATGCGGCCGGTGCGCGAGGCGCTGGTCAGGCGAATGCCGGCCTGCTGCAGGTGGTAGCTGCGGCCGGCGGGCGTGAGCCTGGCCGTCTCGGTCAGTTCGGCGCTGGTACGGCGATAGGACACGGCGCGCACGGTATCGAAGCTGCCCGGGTAGAGGATGCCGTTGTGCAGCACCAGGTTGCTCTGCCCGCGGACCTCGCGGTCGAACCAGGCGCGGTATTGGCTCAGCGGCATGACCGTCGACTCGCGGGCGATACGGCTGTTGTCCACCAGGCCCAGCGTGGCCTCGACTATCACCCCGAGCCCGCCGTAGCCGCCGATGGCGCCGTGGAACAGCTCGGCGTTCTGCTGCGGGCTGGCGTCCACCAGGCTGCCATCCGCCAGTACCAGGCGGATGTTGCGCACCGAACCGATCAGCGGGCCTTCGCCGACGTAGCGGCCATGCACGTTGACCGACAGGGAGCCGCCGACCGTGAAGTTGGCGTAGGACTGCATGATCTGCGGCGACAGGTCGTATGGATCGACGTACTCGAGAATCTCGCGCCAGGTGATGCCGGCCTGCACGCGGATCTCGCGGCGCTCGGCGGAGAACTCGAGGATCTGGTCGAAGTCGCGCATGTCGAGCTGCAGGGCGCCATCCGTGGCGGTCTGGCCGCCCATGCTGAAGCGCCCGCCACCGATGCTGATCGGGCCGGAATGGTGCTTCACCGCGGCGACTATCTGCTCGATATCGGTGGGAGCGAGGACGCGCTCGACCCTGATCGGGTTGAGCCCGGTGACGTCGTTGACCGTCTCGTCGGCCAGCGCTGGCAGGCCCAGGAGAATCAGGAAAACAAGCAGAAGGCGCATGAACATTCCTTGTTCGCGGCCCGGCGGATCAGCTCTGGATGGTCGCCGCCGGGTTGATCACGCGGCCCAGGCCGAGGTTGCGCAGGGCCAGGTGCAGGCTGCTGTGGATCACCTGCGGGTTGTCGATGGCCATCAGGTGGCTGAGCAGTTCGCGGGCGCGGGTGGAGCTGATCTGGCGCAGCAGCCACTTCACCTTGGGCAGGTTGGTGGCGTTCATCGACAGGCTGTCGAAGCCCATTGCCAGCAGCAATACGGCGGCCGCCGGGTCGCCGGCCATCTCGCCGCAGATGCTCACCGGCTTGCCTTCGGCGTGGGCGCCGTCGACCACCAGCTTGAGCGCGTGCAGCACGGCCGGGTGGAGGAAGTCGTAGAGGTCGGCGACCCGCGGGTTGTTGCGGTCCACCGCCAGCAGGTACTGGGTCAGGTCGTTGGAGCCGACCGAGATGAAGTCGACCTGGCGCGCCAGTTCGCGCACCTGGTAGACGGCGGCGGGAATCTCGATCATCACCCCCACCGGCGGCATGGGGATGTCCACGCCCTCGTCGCGCACCTCGCCCCAGGCACGGTGGATCAGGTGCAGCGCCTCTTCCATCTCCTGGATGCCGGAGATCATCGGCAGCAGGATGCGCAGGTTGTTCAGGCCCTCGCTGGCCTTGAGCATGGCGCGGACCTGGACCAGGAAGATCTCCGGGTGGTCGAGGGTGATGCGGATGCCGCGCCAGCCGAGGAAGGGGTTCTCTTCCTTGATCGGGAAGTAGGACAGGGCCTTGTCGCCGCCGATGTCGAGGGTGCGCATGGTCACTGGCAGCGGATGGAAGGCGGCCAGCTGCTCGCGGTAGGTGGCCAGCTGTTCCTTCTCGCTGGGGAAGCGCTCACCGTTCATGAACGGCACTTCGGTGCGGTACAGGCCGACGCCTTCGGCGCCGCGCTCCTGGGCACGCTTCACGTCGGCCAGCAGGCCGGTGTTGACCCACAGCGGCATGCGCTGGCCGTCCAGGGTCTCGCAGGGCAGCTCGCGCAGGGCGTTGAGGCCCTGGGCCAGCTGGCGCTCTTCCTCGACCACCTCGGCGTACTGTTTGCGCAGCAGCTCGCTGGGGTTGGTGAAGACCTCGCCGTGGTAGCCGTCGACGATCAGCTGAATGCCGTCGACCTTGGAGTAGGGCAGGTCGACCACGCCCATCACCGTGGGAATGCCCATGGCGCGGGCCAGGATGGCCACGTGGGAGTTGCCCGAACCCTGCACCGAGATCAGGCCGACCAGCTTGCCTTCCGGCACCTGGCCGAGCATGGCCGGCGACAGTTCCTCGCTGACCAGGATGGTGTTGTCGGGGTAGACCAGGCTCTGCTTGCGTTCTTCCTGCAGGTAGGCGAGCAGGCGGCGGCCGAGGTCGCGCACGTCGCTGGCGCGTTCGCGCAGGTAGGCGTCGTCCATCAGCTCGAAACGGGAAACGTGCTCGGTGACCACCTGGCGCAGGGCGCCCTGGGCCCACTGGCCGGTCTTGATGACCTTGCGCACCTCGTTGCCGAGGGCATTGTCGTCGAGCATCATCAGGTACACGTCGAACAGCGCCAGCTCTTCCTTGCGCAGTTGGCTGGCGAGCTTCGCGGACAGCTCCTGCATGTCCTCGCGGACCCATTCCAGGGCCTTGCCGAACAGTGCCAGCTCGGCCTCGATGTCGTCGACCGACTTGTCCGGCACCACGTTGAGGTCGGCCGGCGGCAGCACTACCACGGCGCTGCCGACGGCCGCACCCGGGGAGCCGGGAACGCCGACGAAGCGCGCCTCCTGTATGCCCTTGCCCTGCTTGCCGAGGCCGCGGATCGAACCGGTGGCCTCGGCGTGGGCGATGACCCCGGCGAGCTGGGCGCTCATGGTGACCAGGAAGGCTTCCTCGCCCTCGTCGAACTGGCGGCGCTCCTTCTGCTGCACCACCAGCACGCCCATCACCCGGCGGTGGTGGATGATCGGCGCGCCGAGGAAGGAGGCGTAGCGCTCCTCGCCGGTCTCGGGGAAATACATGTAGCGGGGGTGCTCGGAGGCGAACTCGAGGTTCAGCGGCTCCTCGCGGGTGCCCACCAGGCCGACCAGGCCCTCGTTCGGGGCCATGCTGACCTTGCCGATGGCGCGCTTGTTGAGGCCGTCGGTGGCCATCAGGACGAAGCGCTTGGTATCGGCGTCGAGCAGATAGACGGAGCACACCTGGCTGCCCATGGCCTCCTTCACCCGTTGCACGATGATCGTCAGCGCCGCCTTGAGATCCTTGGCGGCGTTCACTTCCTGGACGATCTTGCGCAGGGTGTTGAGCATGGCTCGCTATCGAACTCCTTCGTCAGTCGCGCGTCAGCAGGCGCGGGGCTAATTCCTTCAGGGCGCGGCGGTAGACCTCGCGCTTGAACGTCACCACCTGGTTCAGCGGGTACCAGTAACTGACCCAGCGCCAGCCGTCGAATTCAGGCTTGCCGGTCAGGTCCATGCGCACCCGGCTCTCGTCGCCGACCAGGCGCAGGAGGAACCACTTCTGTTTCTGCCCGATGCACAGCGGCTGGCTGTGGGTGCGCACCAGGCGCTGGGGCAGACGATAACGCAACCAGCCCCGGGTGCAGGCGAGAATCTTCACGTCCTGCTGTTCCAGGCCCACTTCCTCGTTCAGTTCGCGGTACAGCGCCTGCTCGGCGGACTCGTGGGGATTGATGCCGCCCTGGGGAAACTGCCAGGCATCCTGATTGATCCGCCGCGCCCACATGACCTGGCCGACATCATTGGTCAGGATGATGCCGACATTGGGGCGGAAACCATCGGAATCGATCACGGCACAACACCTCGAAAACGCATGTTTCGGCATTGTTCCACAAAGCCCGCGGGCGCAGCAAACGCGCGGTTCCAGCAATGGGCAGCGGCGCTGAAAGCGGCTATTCTGGCGCCCCTTCCGGCCATTGCGAACCAGGTATCACGACGTGCGCCTCGCCCTTTTCGACCTCGACAACACCCTGCTCGCCGGCGACAGCGACCACAGCTGGGGCGAATTCCTCTGCGAGACCGGCCGGGTCGACGCCGCCGAGTACCGCGCGCGCAACGATGCCTTCTATGCCGACTACTGCGCCGGCCAGCTGGACGTGGTGGCCTACCAGAGCTTCACCCAGGCCATTCTCAGCCGCACCCCGGCCGCCGAACTGGCGCGCTGGCAGGCGGAGTTCATGACGGAAGGGGGAGGGGGGAGTTCAGGAGGGGGGTGTGCGAGCCGATCATCCTGGCCAAGGGCGAGGCCCTGCTGGGCGAACACCGCGAGGCCGGCGACCGGCTGGTGATCATCACCGCCACCAACCGCTTCATCACCGCGCCGATCGCCGCCCGCTTGGGGGTGGAGACGCTGATCGCCACTGAATGCGGCATGGAGAACGGCCTCTACACCGGCCGGGTCGCCGGCGTGCCTTGCTACCAGGACGGCAAGGTG
>OGQD01002343.1_pt1 | contig 10535 bp, 8 predicted proteins | sample 1553091 | NCBI WGS metagenome assembly OGQD01 (sample SAMEA2580290, study PRJEB22360) | human gut metagenome | biome: human gut; feature: human-associated habitat; material: faeces | place: Denmark | collected 2008/2010 | reverse complement strand
CATCGACCAGCGGGGCCGTGGGGGGGGAGGGGGCCCCCGCCGTAGGCGCCCACCAGGCCATAGCCGGAGCCGCCCAGCTCGGCCTTCTGCGCGTTGATGGCGGTGTTGCGGTAGATGTCTTCCGGCGCGGCGAAGCTGCGATGGCTGGTGTAGACCGGCAGCTTGAAGGTCTGCGGGTAGGCCTTGAGCAGCGCCTTGACGCCGTCGCTGAGGTTGGCCGCGTCGGCGTCCATATTGCCGGCGTCGATCACCCGCAGCGGCTTCTCGTCGGCATAGGGGTCGACGTGGAAGCTGCCCGGGCCGCCGTATCCGGCCGGGGCCTGGGTCATGCCGCCGGTCCACTCCGGGATGCCCTTGGCCGCGTCGCCCTGGCGCTCGGCGCCGAAGGGGGTCAGCGCGCCCTCGAGTTGTGCCGCCTGCTCGGCGCTCACCTTGGCCTGGGCCGCCAGGGGCAGCAGCAGGCCGAGGGAGAGCAGGACGGAGGTGAATGCGGTTCTGGTCATGTGGTTTCCACCGTCAGAAGGAGTAGGAGACGTTGAGGGCGACGTGGTCGCGGTCGATCAGCGCGTTGTCCTTGCGTGCGCCCCAGAACGAGGTGTAGGCCAGCTTGCCGGCCAGCTTCTGGCCGTACTTGGCGCCCAGCTCGACGGTGGCGGACTTGCGCCCCTGGATGAAGTTCTCGTTGAGCGCGGGCGAGGTGCCGGACACGTCCTGGCGGAAGGTGATCCCCGGCATCAGGTCGAAGTTCGGCGTCACGTCCTGGACCAGGCCGGAGAGGTTCACCGTGTAGCCCCAGGCGAAGGAGTCCAGGTACTCGTAGTTGACCGTGTCGAGCAGGCTGCCCGGCACATAGTTGAAGGCCACCTCGGCCAGCACCATCAGGTCGTCCAGGCCGGCGGTGGGACCGAAGGCATGGATGGCCGAGACCGAGCCGGTGTACAGCTCGTGGCGCTTGTACAGGTCGATGCCGCGGCGCGGGTCGTTGGCCGAGCCGTCGCCGAACTCGCCCAGGTCGATGCTGCCGCCACTGGCGCCGCCAGCACCCAGGGCGCCCTCGGCCATCTGCTCCAGCTCGTAGGTCATCGAGGGCTCCAGCGGCGCATTGGGCCGGTAGGTCAGCTCGCCGGCCAGGCTGGTATCGCCGAGGGTGCCGGACACGCTGAGGCCGAACAGGCGGATGTCCTCGGGGTAGATGAAGTCGTAGTAGCTGCTGTCGAGCAGGGCCAGGCCGTCCACCAGCGGCACCGAGGCCGGGTCGAGCAACTGGGCCAGGCCGCACAGGTCGGCGAAGCGCCCGCCACTGCCGGCGCTGCAGGCCATGGACTGGCCCTTCTGCATGCGCAGGAACGGCACCTTGCTGTGGTAGTTGAGGTAGTAGAGGCTGAACTCGGTGTTGTTCCACTGCTCCACCAGGTAGCGCAGGGCGAAGCCGTACTGGCCGTCGTCGCGAGCGTCGTGCTCGCGGCCGTAGCGGGCGCCGGCGACGATGCCGTTCTCGCCGTTGAGCCCCGGCACCAGCTCGGCCAGCGGGCCCAGCTCGTTGCGCAGGTCGACCAGCACGCCGTTGCTGCCCTTGCCGAAGTAGTCCTGGTTGTTGAGGAAGGCGCCGGTGGGGATCAGCTCGTGGCCCTTCCACTCCAGCCCGTAGAAGGTCTCGAAGTTGAGCGAGTCGGTCAGGCCGAGCTGGGCGGAGACCATGTTGGTCGGCAGCAGGGCGTCCTTGAAGCTGGCGTTGGGCAGCACCACCCGGCCGATGTCCACCGGGTTGATCACGTTGAGGCCGTCGGCATAGAAGATGCCCTCGCCCCAGTTGATCACCTGGCGGCCGAACCGCACGCTGACCGGCATCTCGCCGATGTAGCGGTTGGTGTAGAGGTAGGCGTCGAGCAGGCGCGCGCGATGCCCGGCGCGGTTCTTCAGGTCCGAGGGGTAGCGCTCGTCACTGTCGGTGTTGTGGGTGTCGAAGCCGTCGCCGCTGGGGTCGTGGTCCATGATCTGGGTGTCGTACCAGGCGGTGCCGCGGACGAACAGGCCGTCCTGCTCCGTACGCACGTGCAGCTCGGACGTCAGCTTGAATTCGTTGGAGACGAACCCGGTGTCGTAGTACTCGCTGCCGTCGTTGTTGTTGGCGAAGACGTTCTGCCCGCCGCGCTCGATGCGCTCGGGCGAACTGGTGCGGTACACCGACGTGAATTCGACGACGCTCTCGAGAGAGGTCGTCAGATCGGGACCGGTCTCGATCTCGAAAGCCTGCAGCTGCGTCCCCCACAGCCCAAGCCCAATCGCCAATGCCACCTTGTTTTTGTTGTATGACATATGCACCTCCTGAGTCCCGATGAAATTAACGGCAACAAAAAAGCCGGCATGGGGCCAAAACGGACAAAAAGGAGGGCTCAAGAGGCCTGTCACATTTTCAAACACTTTCATCGCGCGGTATTTGCGGCACACTGCCGGGCAGCCATCTTCGGGCAGTGAGGGATGCACAGGCATGAAACCCATCGTCGATCCGCGCTATTCGGAAGCCTCGGCGCCGCCGCAGATTTCCCGCTTCCTGCTGCAGCACGCGGTCGCCTGCGGCCATGACCCGGCGCTGCTGTGCCGCGGCCTGGGCTTCGCCCCGGAGGATCTGAAACGGCCGGACTACCGCCTGTCCTTCCGCCAGAGCTACCAGCTGGTGCGGCGCGCCCGCCAGGTACTGGGCGACAGCGGCCTGGGGCTGACGGTCGGCAGCCGACAGACGCCGGTGTCCTGGGGGCTGGTCGGCCTGGCCATGCTGGCCAGCCCGGACCTGGGCACGGCGCTGGACCTGGGGCTGCGCTACCAGTGGCACATCGGCAGCCTGCTCGACTACCGCATGGAGATCGTCGGCGGCCAGGTGATGTTCTACGCCACGCCGCGCTTCTTCGACCCGGACGTGGCGGTGTTCTACCTGGAGGAGGCGTTCTCCAGCAGCCTGGCCATCGTCCGCTTCCTGGCCGGCGCGGATCTGGTCGCCAGCCGCATCGAGGTGCAGTACCCCGCCCCGCCGCACGCGCAGCGCTACGATGAACTGTTCCGCTGCCCGCTGCGCTTCGCCAGCGAGCACAACCTGATGCAGTTCCCGGCCGCCTGGCTGGAACTGCCGCTGCCGACCCGCGACGACTACGTGGTGGCCGAGGCCTGCATGCTGCTGGACGGGGCGAGCCGGCACGAACAGGGGCTGAGCGACCTGATCGAGACCATCGAGCGCGAGGTGCGTAAGAACCTAGAGGCGCCGCCGTCCCTGAGCCAGCTGGCCAGCCAGCTGAACCTGAGCGAGCGCACCCTGCGCCGGCGCATCGGCGACGCGGGCCTGAGCTATCACGGGATCGTCGACGAACTGCGCCGGGCGCGGGCGCTGCAGCTGCTCGGCCAGCGCGACAACCGGCTGATCGACGTGGCCTGCGCCACCGGCTTCAGCGACGTGCGCAACTTCCGCCGCGCCTTCAAGCGCTGGACCGGCGTGACCCCGCGCACGGCGAAGCAGCGTATCGTGCAGGAAAGCTGAGAGCGGGCCTCGGGATCGGGACTCCCTCTCCCCTTGGGAGAGGGTGCCACAGGCAACACGGAGCAGCCGGCGGGGCCCTCACCCCCGGCCCCTCTCCCGGAGGGAGAGGGGAGATCTATTCCTGATACACCGGCCAGCGCTCGACGATGCGGCCGCCGCGCACCGCCAGCAGGTCGCCGAACTGCAATAGCACCGACTCGCTCTGGGTCGGCCGCAGGAACACCTGGTCATCCACCCCCAGCCCCACCGCCGGCGAGCCGTTGACCAGCTCCTGGTTCGAACTGCGCCCGTACACGCCGCTCAGCTGCAGCCCGGCGGGCGAGGCGAAGTCGGCCTGCCAGTTGCCGCCATAGATGAAGAACGTCTCGCGCTGATTGACGTCCCACCAGGAGAACAGCCGCGACTTCTCGTCCAGCGCGGGGATGCGCAGCGACCCGGTGCGCTTGAGCACCGGCGTGGCGATGTACACCGCCGGCACGTGCTCGGCCAGCGAAGGCAGGTCGTAGTGGCTGGGCTTGAGCAGGCCGGTGCCGATGGCCACCTCGGTGCTCAGCGACTCGCCCTCGTGGGCGCGGTAGCTGGGGCTGCCGGCGGTGTTCAGGGTCAGGCCCTCGCGCCACAGGGCGGGGAAGCGCTGGCGGGTGAAATCCACATGACCCTGGTACAGCGCCATCACCTTGGCCAGCAGCTCGTCCTGGGTGCCGAGCAGGTCCGGCAGGTTCATGCCGACGAACGGGTCGTAGCCCATGAAGCCGGCGAATTCCAGGTGCTGCGGATTGTCCGCGATCAGCTGCAGCAGTTGCCCCAGCGCCTGGGTGTCGTGCACGCCGCCGCGGTGCAGGCCGACGTCCAGTTCGATGTTGATGCGCAGCCGCGTGCCCAAGCCTTGAGCCAGCGCCAGGTACTGCCCCAGGCGCTCGGGGGTGTCGATCAGCCACTGCAACTGGCGGGCCGGGTCGAACGGGCCGCGGTGGCGCTCGTAGAACAGCTGCGCCGAGCGCACCGGCAGCGGCTTGCCGAGCAGGATGTCGGCCTCGGGGAACAGCCGCGCGTCGTGATTGAGGAACGGCTGGTGGAAGGACATCAACCGCCGGGTGCCGATGCGCTCGCCGATGTAGCGCAGCAGATCGGGAGCCGGCAGGGACTTCTCCACCAGGCGCAGGTGCTTGCCGCTGCGCGCGAGGAACTGGCGTATCACCTCGATGTTGTGGTCGAGCCGGTCGAGGTCGATCACCAGCGCCGGGCGCATCGGTCCGTTGGCCTTCAGTTCCTGGTTCAGCGCCTGGAAGTAGGCGTCGTGCGGCTGGCCGTGATCGCGCGGACGCAGCCACGCCGCGGCCAGCAGCCCGCCGGCGCCCAGGCCGGCCAGTACGAAAGAACGTCGCTTCATCGCCACTCCTCAAGCAAGGCCGAAGATGCCGGCCAGGTGCGCGTTGACGAAGCGGCCGCGCGGGTCCAGCGCCTGGCGCACCTCGGTGAACTCCTTCCAGCGCGGGTACAGCGCCTCCAGCTGGCGCGCGCCCAGGCTGTGCAGCTTGCCCCAGTGCGGCCGCCCCTGGTACTTCCAGAAGATCGGCTCGATCGCGGCGAAGAAGTTGTGATGGTCCATCGCATAGTGCTGGTGTACCGAGATCGCGCAGCTGTCGCGCCCCTCGAACATGCTCAGGGGAATGTCGTCGGCCTTGACGTAGCGGTACTCGATGGGGAACCAGGTGCGCAGGTTGCCGTCGTCGATGCGCTTGAGGATCTCGCGCAGGCAGGCCGGGCCCTGCTCGGCCGGCACTGAGTACTCCATCTCGTTGAAGCGCACGTTGCGCACGTTGGCGAAGACTTCGTAGGAGTCGTCCACCCGGTCGTCGAAGCTGGCCAGGTGGCGCATGTTGTTCAGCAGGCTGCGGCGCAGGTCGGGGAAGTCGCTCAGGTACTTGTCCAGCCCCTCGATCAGCCCGACGAAGCCGTTGCCGCCCTCCTCGTCCGGCGGCAGCGGCGGCGTCTCCGGGTCCTCGGTCTCGTTCAGCGCCACCGACAGCGCGTAGTCGGAGTGGGTGACCACCAGCATCTCCCAGTGCTGGTTGTCGCGCGTGAGGTTGTCGATGTCCTCCAGCAGCTCCTCAGTCCTGGCGATCCACTGGCGCTCACGCAGCCGGTAGGCGCGGCGGTTCTGCAGGCGCACGCGGGTGACCACGCCCAGCGCGCCGAGCGACACCCGCGCGGCATCGAACAGCGCGGGATTGTTCTCGCGGCTGCAGTCGAGCACGTCGCCGGCGGCGCTGACCAGCTGCAGACCGCAGACCTGGGCGGAATAGGAGCCGAAGTCGACGCCGGTGCCGTGGGTCGAAGTGGCGATCGCACCGGCCAGGGTCTGGTAGTCGATGTCGGCCATGTTGATCAGCGCCTGGCCGACCTCCTTGAGCGGTGCGCCCATCTGCGACATCGGCGTGCCGCCGGCGAACTCGGCCTGCAGGGTCTGCGCGTCATGCTCCAGCAGCCCGGAGAAGTGGCTGAGCGACAGCAGGGTGCCGTCGGTGGGCACCAGCGCGCTGAAGGAATGCCCCGAGCCGACCGGGCGGATCTTGCCCGGCGCCTGGCGGATGGCCTGGATCAGTTCGTCCAGGTTCTTCGGCGCCAGTCGCTCCAGCGGCAGGCAGCTCTGCGCGCCGGACCAGTTGCGCCAGGGAATCGGCCGAGAGGCGAGCGCCGGCTCGGCCCACAGCGAGCGGCCCGGCAGCGCCAGCACGGCGCCCAGCAGGCTGGCGCGTTGCAACAGTTGGCGGCGGGAGAACGGCTGGCCCATGTCAGCGGCCCTCCGTCGGCGTGGCCGACATGAACTCGATCAGCGCCTGGAACTCCTCCGCCGAGCACTGCATGCACAGCCCCATCGGCGGCATGCCCTGGAAGCCGTTGATGCTGTGCTCCAGCAGGGTGTCCATGCCCTTGGCCAGGCGCGGCGCCCAGGCCGCGGCGTCGCCGGTCAGCGGTGCGCCGGCAGACGGGTTGGCATGGCACTGCCGGCAGCTGGCGGCATACAACTGGGCCAGCGCGGCATCCGTCGGCATGGCCTGCGGATCGCCCGCCCGCGCCTGCCCCCCGCCCTCGTCGCCACAGCCCGCCAGCAACGCGCACAGCCCCAGCCCCAAGGCCCGGTTGCGCCAGCCACTGGCAGCCCTCCGGCTCAAGCCCCGCCCTGCCTGCATAGTCCCCTCCGAACGCCGGTTCATCACGATGCCGCTCACACTAGAGCAGCACCGTCCGGCGCATGAGGTCCCAAACGGCCAGCGAAGAACCTGAAAACGGTCAAGGCAATCGGCGGGATTTCGGCAGGAGGGCCGGCAATGAATAGGGAGGTCGGGGGCGGCCCGAGCCGCCTCCCCCATGCGCGCGTCAGCGCTGGTTGAAGCTCTGGATCAGGTTGGCGTAGGCCGGCAGGTGGCCACCGAGGATGCCGCCGAAGCCCTCGATGTCGTTGCGCCAGTCGCGGTGCAGTTCGCCGCCCACGCTGAACCAGTTGACCAGCTGCGCGCCGGCGTGGGCCATGCGGGTGAGTGCTGCGTCGCGCACGCTGGTGTTGAAGGTACCGGACGCGTCGGTCACCACGAACACGTCGTAGCCGGCCTCCAGCGCCGACAGGGTCGGGAAGGCGACGCAGACGTCGGTGACCACCCCGGCGATGATCAGCTGGCGGCGGCCGGTGGCCTTGACGGCGGCGACGAAGTCTTCGTTGTCCCAGGCGTTGATCTGCCCGGGACGGGCGATGTAGGGCGCGTCCGGGAACATCGCCTTCAGCTCGGGCACCAGCGGGCCGTTGGGGCCGGTCTCGAAGCTGGTGGTAAGGATGGTCGGCAGCTTGAAGAACCTGGCGATGTCGGCCAGGGCCAGCACGTTGTTCTTGAATTCGTCGGGGCTGTAGTCGCGCACCAGCGACAGCAGGCCGGCCTGGTGGTCGATCAGCAGCAGGACGGCGTCGTCCTTGTCCAGGCGCTTGTAGGTGAAGGGCATGGCGGTATCTCCGAAGGCTGGGTGGAAGGAATTCCAGGCTAGACCAGCGGCCCGCCGGCCACAGCCCGCCCATCGGCGAAATGGCTTTTCGCCCGGCGCGAACAATCGGCACGCGCGCGGAGGCTATGCTGCGCCGATCAACTGCCAGGAGGCCGCATGAAACTGGACCTGCAGGAAATCGAAACCTTCCTCCGCGTCGTCGAGCTGGGCAGCGTCAGCCAGGCCGCCCAGCGCATGGGGCTGTCCAAGTCGGTGGTCAGCAAGCGCCTGAGCGACCTGGAGAAGCACCTCGCCACCCGCCTGCTGCACCGCTCCACCCGCCGGGTGACGCCCAGCGACACCGGCCTGCAGTTCTACGAGCAGGCGCGCCAGGCCCTGGCGCAGCTGACCGAGGCCGCCGAGACGGCCGCCAGCAGCGAGAGCGGCCTGCGCGGCCCCCTGCGCCTGCAGGCGCCGATGAGCTTCGGCACCCTGTGGCTGGCACCGCTGCTCGCCGAGTTCATGGCCGAGCAGCCGGAGCTGCGGGTCGACCTGCAGCTGGACGACCGCATCCTCGACTTCGAGCGGGAAGGCTACGACCTGTGCATCCGCATCTCGCGCCTGGGCGACAGCGCGCTGATCGCCCGCAGGCTGGCCGCCAGCCCACGGGTGCTCTGCTGCAGCCCGGACTACGCCGCGCGCCACGGTGTGCCCGCCAGCGCGGCGGAAATCGCCCGTCACCCGGGCATCGGCTACAGCAACGTCAGCACCGGCCAGGTCTGGACCTTCAGGTCGCCGGAAGGTAATGGCGAGCCCTTCAGCCTGGCGCCCCAGGGGCGCTTCACCAGCAACAACGGCGAGATCATGTGCGAGATGGCGGTACGCGGCCTGGGGCTGGCGGTGCTGCCGCGCTTCATCGTCCAGCGCGCGCTGGACAGCGGCGCCCTGCGGGAGATCGACATCGGCGCCACGCCGGTGGATGACGACATCTACGCCCTCTATCCGCGCGCCGGGCGCGGCTCGCGCAAGGTGGCGGCGCTGTGCGACTTCCTCCAGGCCCGCCTGGCGAGCGCGCCCTGGCTGAGAGACGCCACGTAGGGTGTGCCGCGCGCACCGATTGCACCGGGCGGCCGGTGCGCGCGGCGCACCCTACGAGGGCTGGGATCAGGTGCGGAACACGCCCAGCCCGCCCTTCAGCGCGCGGGCGGTATCGCCCAGCTCGGCGGCGGAGCGGTTGATCGCGTCGACGTCCTGGCGGGTGTGCTCGAAGGCGTCGCGCATGCCACCGAGGCGGCCGGACATGTCGGCCACGGCGTGCTGGATTTCCTCGCTGCTGGCCAGGGCCTGGTCCACCGTGGTGCTGACCTGGCCCATCTGCCGCACCAGCGCGTCGAGCGCCTCCAGGGCCTCGTCGGCGTCGCCGGCCAGGGCCCGCGAGCGCTCGGCGGTGCTGCCCATGCGCTGGGCGATCTGGCGGATGGAGCCGGTGACCTTGTCGATCACCTGATGAGCGTCGCCCAGCACCGTCTGGGTCTGCCCGGCCAGCTTGCGCACCTCGTCGGCGACCACGGCAAAGCCGCGCCCCGCCTCGCCAGCGCGGGCCGCCTCGATGGCCGCGTTGAGAGCCAGCAGGTTGGTCTGTTCGGAGATGCCGGCGATCATCTGCAGCACCTGGCCGATTTGCTCGGCCTCGCGGCTGAGGCCGTCGAGGTCGGAGGCCAGTTCGACGTTGGCCGAGGTGCTGCCGTGCACGTCGCCGATCAGCCGCTGCAGTTCCTGGTGGGCGCGGCTGAGTTCGCCGCTGGCGCGTTCCAGGTTGGCGCGCACCGCGCCGGACAAGCTGGAGGAATGCCCGGCCGCGTGCTGGATCGACTGGCCGTGCTGGTCGACGTCGGCCAGTTGCCCCGCGGCCTGCTGGATCTGCCGGGTGATGTCGTCGGCGCGCAGCAGGAAGGTGTCGGCCAGCTGCTGGTTGCTGTCGGCCATGCCGGAGGCGCCGGCCAGGGTCTGGCGCAGGTCCTGCAGCAGGCCGGACAGACGCTCGCCCATCTGCCCCAGCTCGTCGCCGCTGACCAGGGCGATGGGCCGCGACAGGTCGCGGTTGTCGGCGATGCGGTTGAGCTGCCCGGTGAGCTGGCGGATGCCGCGCACCAGCATGCGCGCCGCCAGCCAGGACAGCAGCAGGCCGACGCCGAGGGTGGCGTTGGCGCGCCAATCATCGTTCATCCACACCACGGCGGCGAAAGCCGTGCTGGCCATGGTGACCGCGACCACCAGGTAGCGGTTGCCATAGCGCAGGCCGTTGCCCACGGTGATCCACATCAGCACCACGTAGGCCCACGACAGCGGCTCATCCAGCAATAACACCCCCCAGAACACCCCGAACGGCGGAATCAGAAAGGGCACGGCCATGGGTGCCGGCTTCATCGCGGCGGCCAGCAGGCCATAGTCGGCGATCATGCCCAGCCCGCGGCGCACGTGCGACTTGCCAGGCTGCACCAGCAGCCAGGCAATGATGCCCAGCCCGTTGACCAGGCCCGAGACGATGATGGTCAGGACGATGGAATACTCGTCGGTAGGCAGCGCCGCGCGCGACGAGGGCAGCAGCGCGTAGACCAGGATGATGGAAATCAGCGCGACACGGATCAGCGCCTGGCCGTGCTCGCTGTCGCCGCGATGCTCAAGGCGGGATTTGACCCAGGTAAGGACGTTGGACATGGCTCACTCCATCCCTGGACGGCTCTGCACCGTCGAGTAGCGTTCGCAGATGTCGCCCAGCCGCGCCCGCCCACGGATCAGCGCGTCGACACATGCGGGATCGAACAGGCGACCGCGCTGGGCATACAGATAGGCCAGCGCCGCGTCCTTGTCCCACGCCTTCTTGTAGGGGCGCGGCGAGATGAGGGCGTCGAATACGTCCGCCACCGCCACGATCCTGGCTTCCAACGGGATTTCCTCGCCCACGAGGCCATCGGGATAACCGCTGCCGTCGTAGCGCTCATGGTGCCGCAGCGCGATCACGGCGCCCGCCTGG
>OGQD01002341.1_pt1 | contig 10539 bp, 12 predicted proteins | sample 1553091 | NCBI WGS metagenome assembly OGQD01 (sample SAMEA2580290, study PRJEB22360) | human gut metagenome | biome: human gut; feature: human-associated habitat; material: faeces | place: Denmark | collected 2008/2010 | reverse complement strand
ACTCGCTTTAACCGACCTATCAAATCTTGGACAAAGCCCTTGGATGTCATGACATCAATCGCTTCTCCCTCAGGAGACACGAATGATTTGACGTATCCAAAGGCATTTTGCATTGTTGCCTTTTTCTTTTCCATACAACTCCTCCTAAAACTACAATTATTCTTTATGAGGTAAAGTAAAAGCTGACTTTGTGTCATCAATCATACTTTGAATCGTAGTTGGCAATTCTTTAAATTCCTCTACCTTCTCTGCAATAGTGTTGACATTGTCTGACACACTTTCACAAAGCACCTTCGCAGCCAGTACTTTCTCCTCCACTAGAACCTGTAATTCTTCACGATTTGTTGCATAGTACGTGACAGCTTCTTTCATTTTTTTAGTTGTGTCGATTGTTTTTTCGCGAGTACTGCGATCGAGCATACTTAATGCTGCACCAATTGCTGCTCCTGCTACGATTGATACTAATAATTTACTTTGACCCATATTAAAACCCCCTGCTTGTGTAATTGCATATTCCCTAATATTTCATAAATAAACTAGTGTACTGCCCTTATTCTACCCAATAACAGTCTATTTTTAAAGCAATGCTCAAATACGGAGTTGACATTTTTTTTATTCAATGAAATGATTATTGCGAAGAGTACGAAAGGTAGGGTAAAAAATGGATTTATCAGTCCCGTCAAAGGAAAACGTTATTTATATGATTGATCAAATGAAGGATAAGCTTCGTATGGTAAATGTCGATGCAATGAAATCGGAACATTTCAATGAAGCAAACTATGAAGACTTAACGTATTTATATGAAATGGTTATGAAAAGAGATTCCTTTAGCCCAAGCAAAATGCAAGCGATTGTGGCTGAATTGGGTTCTTTACGTAAATAAGCAAACAAAAAAGCTATGAGCATGAGACAAACAGTCCGTGCTAATAGCTTTTTAATTTATTGTGTATTCTTCGCTTCCGAGCCATCCTCAGTCACTAGCGGCTGAATAAGTACTTCGACACGGCGGTTCTTCGCACGGCCTTCTGCTGTATCATTAGGTGCAATCGCTCGGTTTTCACCGTAGCCTTTTGCACTAAAGTTCTCAGATTTTAATTGAGAATTACTGTCTAATAAAACCATATAAAAATTAGAGGCACGCATTAATGATAGCTCTAAATTTGAAGAGAAGTTAGGGCCCGCTGGAACATTATCCGTATGACCAGTAATAACAATATTACGTGGAGGATTGGATACTAATACACCCGCAAGCTCCTTCGCAATAGGAATATACTCTGGTTTAATCGTTGCTTGACCAGGATCAAATAAAATACTATCACGAATTGTCACAAGTAAGCCTTCATCTGTCATTTCTGTAGCGAATTGACCTTCCATTTCATTGACAGCGATAAAATTATCGACACTATCTTTAATTTCAGCCAACTCCTGTTGATCCTTTAAGTAGGCTGAATTTTGTTGTGGTGTTTGATCGCTATCCGCATTTGGACTAGGCACTGGTGAAGGCTGCTCTAAAAAGCTTGTTCCGCCATCAAAAACCTGACTAAAAACGGCTGACATTCTTTCTAGCTTTTCTTGGTCTACTGAACTTGAAGCAAATAGTATAATAAACACAGCTAAGAGCAATGTTAAGATATCGGCATATGGTACTAGCCAAGACTCATCTATATGCTCATCATGCTTTTTTTTCTTAGCTTTCTTTGCCAAGGCCACCCGCCCCGCTTTCAACAGAAATTTGACGACGTTCTTCCATCGTTAAGTATGATGATAGTTTTTGTTCAATTACACGTGGAGCCTCCCCTTCTAATACTGAAAGGATACCCTCAATCATCATTCTCTTTTGTTTCACTTCTAAAGTTTTCTTTTCGAATATTTTTCACGATTGAATCAATAAGATTAAAACCTTCAATTGTCAAATCTCTACTTTTGCTAAAAAATTTTTGTTTAATTGCTTTCTTATATATTTCCTCAAGCTCTTGTGAAGTTAATCCTAACAGTTGACATATTAAAATATCTTCCATTTTATGATTCTTACGAAGAAATAATAATGCAATTAAGGAATGATGTTCCTTGTTACTATATTTAAAGTTTTGTGATTTACTATTTCTTGTTTTATATGTATAATCAGTACCATCATTTTCTAAAATATTTAGTCCTAACTTTTTGTATATTCCAATGAAAAAGGCAAATTCTTTCTTTATTTCGCGAGCTTCACTTATTTTTGATTCTTCAAACCTAGGAAATAAAGATTTCCAATTATCATTATCTACCCATATAATAGGGAGAGTGTTATTTGGACTGCCATAAGAAAAACTTACGAAAGACTCTGAATTTGAGTAACCATGAGGTAGATATCTAAATGACTTCTCATACTTTAGAATAATATCTTTAATCTGCTGGATATTGCCTAATAATTTTAATGGAGAATCATTTTCACATAATATTTTAGATCTAAATTCAGACTTTATCGTTAATTTTGGAAATCTTGATTCTAAATACTTTTTTGCCTCAAACATTGTAATTGGTGCAAGCAGTGTTATTGATTTAAAGTTATTGTTATATATCCATTTCTTCGTATCATCTTTAGAAAACTCCTTACAAAATGATTGTCCAGAACCAACAAAATCATCAATAAAAACTACATGTTTATACTTTCCAACTTTTATTTTTTCATAATCGAATTCAACTATAGCATTTTTCCTACGTTTAAATTTCAAATTATGAGTTAATGGATATGTTATTAAAGTAGAACTTTTTCCTATTTTACCATATGGTATAAAAATTATTCCTTCATTTGTTGGTATATTTTTCATTAAACTGCCAAGCAAATCATCAAATCTCATTAATAATTCATTATACGTAATGAATTCAAATGTCAGCATTAATGTTAGAATATGATCAATTTCATTATATTCAAAATTCTTTAACCATTTAATAATTTTAGAAGGAAAAATTGAATATTTTAATCGTGGAAGCAAATGCTCTATTTTACTAAAATATTTTTTATCATATTCAAAGGTGTAACTCATACAATAAATTAAATACTAAATTTACAAATAAAATTAATTAATAAATATATTTCAATGCTTAAAACAATCAAATTAATATTCTTTTTTTTCTCTGCATTTATATACTCTCAGCAAGCTGTTTTAGATCAAAAAATAAGTTCTATTATTAAAGACAAAAAAGCAACGGTCGGAATTTCTGTTCTGGGGTTCGAAGACAGTTTTACATACAATAAAAATGCTGACAAAAAGCTTCCGATGCAGAGCGTGTTCAAATTTCACATTGCCATTGCGGTTTTAGATTATGTAGAGAAAGGAAAACTTTCTTTAGATCAAAAAGTTACCCTTAACCAATCGAATTTACATGAAAATACATGGTCGCCTCTTCGCGAAAAATATCCAAATGGCGGTATTGTTCCTCTAAGTGAAGTTATTGAATACACTGTTGCTAAAAGTGACAATAACGGCTGCGATATTCTTTTAAAATTATTGGGCGGAACGCAGGTTGTTCAGAAATTTATGAATGCGAAAGGGGTGAAAAACTTTCAGATCAAATACAATGAAGAAGCAATGCATAAAGACTGGAATGCGCAGTATGAAAATTACACCACCATGAATTCCGCAGTTGATGTGCTGAAAAAGTTTTATGACGGAAAATTATTATCAAAAAAGTCGACAGATTATCTGATGAAAGTAATGCTTTCTACTTCTACAGGAATAAATAAATTAATTGAACAGCTTCCGAAAGATACGCCTATCGCAAGAAAAACGGGATCTTCCGGCAAGAATAATGCAGGTTTAACGGGTGCTGAAAATGAAATTGCGATCATCACTTTACCGAATGGCAAGCATTATGCAATAGCTGTATTTGTCAGTAACTCAACGGAAACAGCCGAAGTGAACTGCAGAATGATTTCAGACATTTCAAAAACAGTCTGGGATTATTTTAATAAGTAAAAATTTAAGCTTAATTTTAAAACCAATAAAAATGAAAAAAATAGTATTAATAATCGGGTTATTCACTTCCGCAGTATTTTTTGCACAGAAGAGCGAAAATTATCTGCAGGTAGGATATCACAGCATTTGCTGCGGTACCCCTTCGTCTAAACCTGTGATGGATTTTATTAATCAGTTTCAGAAAAAAAACAAAATAAAAAATTTCGAAGTGTACAAACAAAGCGGTTTGGGAAGAGAAGGTGAATTTAACATTTATATCGGAACAGATACATTCTCCAGAACCCAGAAAACCAAATTTGTAGAAGGACTGAAAGCTGCTATCAATATTCAGAATCAGATGAAAAAACCGAACAGAGACGGGAATGTGAGTTTTGATGAAACAACGACGGTAAAAAAAGCAGATCTTTCCAATGCACGAAATTTAACTTTAATCAACAGCAAATAATTAAAACTTAAATAAGGAAAAATGATCAAAAACATTGTAGTTATCGGAGCTGGAACCATGGGAAATGGTATTGCGCACACATTTGCACAAAGCGGTTTTAAAGTAAATCTTGTAGATGTTTCTCAGGAAGCTTTAGACAGAGGTCTTAAAACCATTACCACCAATCTCGACAGAATAATTGCAAAGGGAAACCTTACCGAAGAACAAAAAGCAGAAACTTTAGGAAACATCACCACATTTACAGCACTTCAGGATGCGGTAGGTTCTGCCGATCTTATTGTGGAAGCGGCTACTGAAAATCAGGAATTAAAGCTGAAAATTTTCGGACAGATGGATGAATTTGCTCCTGAAAACTGCATTTTGGCAACCAATACTTCGTCTATTTCGATCACTAAAATCGCTGCGGCTACAAAAAGAGCAGATAAAGTAATCGGAATGCACTTTATGAATCCGGTTCCGATCATGAAACTGGTTGAAATCATCAAAGGCTACTCCACTTCCAAAGAAACGTTCGACGCGATCTATGAAATGAGCAAAACGTTAGGAAAAGTTCCTGTAGAAGTAAATGATTATCCGGGATTTGTTGCCAACAGAATTTTAATGCCGATGATTAACGAATCTATCGAGACATTGTACAACGGCGTTGCAGGTGTTGAGGAAATCGATACAGTAATGAAACTGGGAATGGCGCATCCGATGGGGCCGCTTCAGCTTGCCGATTTTATTGGTCTTGATGTTTGTTTAGCGATCTTAAACGTAATGTATGACGGCTTCAAAAATCCTAAATATGCTCCGAATCCGTTATTGGTAAACATGGTAATGGCAGGGAAATTAGGCGTAAAATCAGGCGAAGGTTTCTATGATTACTCCGAAAGCAAAAAAGCGGAAAAAGTAGCGAAAATGTTTTCTAAATAATTTTTAAGTTGTGACTTATAAGTTATAAATTTAGACTCTAAATCTGCAATCTATAACCTAATAACTGCAACCTTGATAAAATTTAAAGAAAAAAATATTCAGATATCAATGGTCATCATTACTTTAGTGATGACCATTTTGCGTTTTCTGCTTAATGAAAAAGGGCGTGTAAATCCGGATTCGATCCGTTATATGAGATTTGCGCACGTTTTCCCGACCATCGATAATACCACGACGCCTTTAGGATATCCTTTAGCAATAAAATTTTTTACATTTTTCGGGTTTGATGAGTTCTGGGGAAGTAAAATTGTAGGAATTTCCGCATTTTTCTTCATTCTTTTTTTCACCTGGAAAAAGAAATTTTTCTTTAGAGAATCCGTTGTTTTATGTGCTTTATTCAGCTTCCTCTCCATTTTCTCCTATACTATGAGCGAACCGCTGATTTTGCCTTTTGTTATGGTATTTTTATATGTTTCCACATTAATCATTGAAGGAAAACTAGAAAAAGGAAAAGCCATTTTTTATCTTTCACTAAGCCTGATTGCTTTGTACAATATACGATACAGTTCACTTTTCATCATAGGCGGAACCGGACTTTTCGGATTGATTTTCTGGAAAAGAAAATATTCGGGAATATTTATCCTTTCTGGAATCATCGGAGGAATTTTTGTGGTTTTGTACAAATTTCTTTTCATTGATTACTTTAACGAAAACTATGTCAGTCAATTTCTGGAAATCGGTCTGCATCCTACTTCTAAACTTCTTGTTGAATTGTTTCAGGGATTGTGTACCACTTTCAACCCATTCATTCATATTGCAGATCCGGGAGGCGGAATGATCAATTATGTGATCTACGGAATCGGCTTTTTAAATATTCTTCTGATTGTATTTTTGTTTATTAAATGTAAACTTTCAGAAACCGAGGCGTTTTATATTTTTGTGAGTGTTTTCGGGATGATCTGCTCGTATTTTATTCAGTATTTTTATTCTGTGAATGCGATTGATTACAGATTAATGGCTCCTTTCAGTCTTCCTGTCTGGCTGGTTTATTTCAGGAAATTATTCATGGTTTTTGAGGTTAAAACGTACGCTTTAGGCTTTTTAAGTCTGCTTTCCGGAATGTTATTTACATGGCTTTCCAAAGGCAATTATCTTGAAAACAGAAAGGAAATGAGACAGTTTCTGCAATCTGAAAAAATGGAGAAGATTCCGCTGAAGTTTTATCTTGAAACAGCAGAAGATCTTGACAAAATACAGGTTGCCGAACTGATGAGTACCATCAACCCGAATGTTACGTTAACTTTCAAACCGAAAGATACGCTTCAGAAAACAACGTTAACAAGGTATAAAGTTTTACAAAAAATAAAGATTGACAAGAACAAATACCAATAATTTTATTATCTTTGATTTAAAGTTAAAACATTAAAAAAATGAAATTACCAAAGTTTTTATTAGCAGATAATTCGGAATTTCCAGAAGATTTATTCGTGGTTCATACAGAATATCCAAGATTTATCTTAAACGTTGAGGAAGAAGAAGTTGAGTGGCTGGATGATTTGGAAGGTGACGACGAAGAAACAATGGCAGACGAGGCTACAAAAGTAGTAGAAGCTGCGTTTAAATGGTGTGATGAAGAGTTGGCTAAGTACGACGAAGAAGAGGAAGATTAATAACAATTTAAACATAAAAAAGGAACTCGATTGAGTTCCTTTTTATTTTATTCAGCTTTATTGAATTTCAAAAGTAAAAGATTGTCCTGATACAATTCCAGAACATTTCCGGTTACTACATATTTATTGGCTTTTCCTACCATATCCATAAAGTTTTTTTCTACGCTCATGTTATCGCACGCCATTCTTGTAGAACCTAAAGCTCCCGCAGAAAAATTTCCCATAGAAGGATCTACTTTTGCCGTTCCGAAGTAATTGTTGCATCCCGCATTACCGCTGATTTTTTCTCCTTCAATATTCAGGGTAGGAATTTTCCCTTTCACATTATCAGCCAAAGCCCATTTTGTACCCGCAAGAGAAGGCTGTGCTTTTCCTACTTTGGAAGCAGAAGAGCTCGACATTGTTCCACATGAAACCAAAACTGCGGCAGTACATATACTTAAAAAAAGATTCTTCATTGTTTACTTTTTGATTTAAACCAAATTTACGGAATTATTATTATTTAAACGGGTTTCGGAAGATTTTATTATTCTTTAACACTTCAGATAAAATAGTAATTGAATATGATTTATCCGAATTTAATAAAACATTCAATCTTTAAATCGTTGTCAGTTTTAATTTTACCCATAAAAAAAACGGACAAATGTCCGTTTATATTGTATTCGAAAGGTAATTTTTTTAACCTCTTAATTCTGCATTGAATTCTTTCTGGAAAGATTTGATTAATGAATCCATTACCGCAGCAATTTCTTTTTCTTCCAATGTTTTCTCTTCGTTTAAAAGTTCGAAACTCATTGCATAAGATTTCTTGCCTTCCGGAAGATTTTTGCCTTCGTAAACGTCAAACAAATTAATATTTTTCAGGTACGGAGATTTATTTTTCTTTGCAGTCTGATAAAGATCTTCGTAATTCACGTTCTTATCAATCAGTAAAGCAAGGTCTCTTCTGATTTTATTGAATTTAGGAATATCTTTGAATTTCAATTGATTTTCAGAACGTAATTTCTGAGCAAATTCAAGTTCGATTTCAGCGTAGAAACATTCCTGCTCAATATCGAAATCTTTCAGCATCTGAGGAGCCACTTTCCCGATTCTTACCAAAGCTTTTCCGTCCGCTTCATATGCCAAAGCATCAGAAAATCGTTCATCAGACAAAGCTACTTCTTTATAATCAATGGATAGTCTTTCCAGCAAAACTTTTACGTATGCTTTCAGATTATAAAAACTTGTCGCAGATTTCGGCTGCAGCCAGTTTTCTGCAACGTCTCTTCCGGAAACAAGGATAGCCAGTTGCTTTCTCTCCTCATATTTATCTCTTTTATGATAAATTTTCCCGAATTCAAAGAATTTTATATCCTGATTTTTTCTGTTGATATTGTAAATTGCATTCTGCAAAAGCCCTTCCAGTAAAGACTTTCTCATAAATGCCAAATCGTTGCTTAAAGGATTTAATAATTTTACGGCATCCGTTTCATCTTTTAGCGAAGTCAATGAGTTGTTCATTACTTCATTGAAACCTAATCCCTGTAACGTTCTTGCCCAGTTATTTTCAAGCTCATCCTGATCCTGTGCAGCCAGTTTTACCGGCGTAAACGAAATTTTCTGAGGAGCATCGATCTTATTGTATCCGTAGATTCTTAAAATCTCCTCGATAACATCAATTTCTCTTGTAACGTCTGCTCTGTACGCAGGAACAGAAATTTCATAACCGTTCTGAATTTCATTTAAAACCTGAATTTCAAGGGCTTTTAAAATTTCTTTTACTTTTTCTCTGTGAATTTTGGTTCCTAAAATCTGCTCGATTTTTGAAAATCTGATGATGACATACTGATCTTCAATTTTCTTAGGATACTGTTCCAGCAATTCTCCCACCAGTTTTCCTTCAGTAAGTTCCTGAATTAATTTAATAGCGTGCGTAATTGCTGTTCTTGTAATATTAGGATCCACTCCTCTCTCGAATCTGAAAGAAGCATCGGTATTCAATCCGTGGAATTTTGCTCCTTTTCTCACCGCAACCGGATTGAAATAAGCACTTTCCAAAAAGATGGTAGTTGTTTCAGCAGAAACCCCTGAATTGGCACCTCCGAAAACTCCGGCAATGCACATCGGCGTATCTTTTCCGTCTTTGATGATGATTTCAGAACCGTTTAAAGTTCTTTCAACGCCGTCTAAAGTCGTGAATTTTGTTCCTTCTTTTACTGTCCCTACTTTTACTTTTTTATCTGCAATTTTATCTGCATCAAAAGCATGAAGCGGCTGTCCGTAACCGTGAAGGATATAATTGGTAATATCTACAACGTTATTGATGGGGCTTAATCCGATGGCTTTCAGTCTGTCTTTCAGCCAAGCCGGAGAGTCTGCCACTTTTACGTTTTCGATTACCGCTCCAATGTATCTCGGACATAATTCTGCATCTTCCACTTCTAATGTAAAATCGTGAGAACCTTCGTTGTTCAGCACAACAGAAGATACTTTTTCGAACTCAGATTTCTGTTTGTTTGTGGAAAGATAAGCGTGAAGATCTCTTGCAACACCGTAATGAGACATCGCGTCGGTTCTGTTCGGCGTTAAACCGATTTCCAGAACTTCATCGTTTGCTATTTCAAAATAATCTGCGAAATTTTTTCCGACTTCAAACTTTTCTTCATCCAAAACCATAATGGCGCCGTGATCGTCGCTAAGACCCAATTCGTCTTCTGCACAGATCATTCCCTGAGAAACCTCTCCCCGGATTTTGGCTTCTTTGATCTCGAAAAAGTTTCCGGTTTTATCATAGATTTTTGTTCCGACAACTGCAACAGGAACGGTTTGTCCGGCTTCCACATTGGGAGCTCCGCAAACGATGTTTAAAATCTTTCCGTTTCCTACTTCTACGGTTGTCTTTTTTAATTTGTCTGCATTCGGATGTTTCTCGCAGGTTAAAACTTTACCTACAACAATTCCTTCCAGGCTTCCTTTTATGCTTTCAAATTTTTCTATCCCTTCAACTTCAAGTCCTATATCTGTAAGGAACTCACCGATTCTTTCAGTTTTCAGGTCCGTTTTGATATAATCTTTAAGCCAGTTGTTTGATATTTTCATCTGATAATTTATTATTTTTCAAGGTTAAAAGAAACCTTGCTTATTTTGAAAATTTTACTTGAATTTTTCGCGTTACAAATATCGTGTTTTTTTAAGAAACAGAGAAATGTGAGAGAAACTTTAAGAGTTATTTAGCAGCTTTCTTTTTCCTACCGGAGCAGCAAGACATTGTCATTGCGAAGAGCGAAGCGACGCGGCAGTCTAAAAACCTTCTTTTTAACGCTAAAGACTGCTAAGAAAAGAATTGTTAAATTCTGAATATTTTTGTTCGCTAAGGCGTTCTGCTCAGCAAGTAACAGCGGAATTTAAATCTGTCATTACTGTTTCTAAAACTAAGCCTCGATTTCTACTTGTAGATGTATTCCGTAGATTACTTCTTCTCTTTGTTCATTGCAAAACGGCGGACTGCAATTCTAGCCCCGATGTTCTATGTTAATACGCAAATTAATCAGGTTAAAATTTTAAAGTT
>OGQD01002340.1_pt1 | contig 10546 bp, 9 predicted proteins | sample 1553091 | NCBI WGS metagenome assembly OGQD01 (sample SAMEA2580290, study PRJEB22360) | human gut metagenome | biome: human gut; feature: human-associated habitat; material: faeces | place: Denmark | collected 2008/2010 | reverse complement strand
GTGACAAAGTTGATGAAAGTGATTTCTATAATTTGTTAAAATATAGTATTGCGAGCTATAAAAATTTGGAAGGAATACTTATAGGAGATGATGATGCATTAGAATTTTATTTGAAATATAAAGAGGATTTGTTTAAAGATATTCCTGCTTCATTTTTTGGAATATATGATAAAAAAAATATAGAACGAGCTTTAAAATATAAAAATGTAGCAGGGGTAAGAGAGGTAGAATCTTTAGACCAGATAATAGAATTAATACGAAAGCACCATAAAAATGTAGAAAATATTGTTTTTATAGATAATGATAATAGGGTGAAAAATGAATTTGAAGCAAGTGAAGAAAATGCTTTAAAATATAGTAATTTAAATTTTGAGTGGATAATTACTAATGATATTGTATCAGATGAATTTGTACATGAACTTAAAAAAGTAGAAGAAAACTCTGCAATAATAAGTTTATATCCAATACATTTTAAAGATGTAAAATGGCTTGGTTATGATGATATAAATAAAGGAATAAAAAATGCAAAGGGGAAATATATTTATATTTTAAATAATGATACAGAAGTTCAGCAAAATTATCTAAGTTCTTTACTGGAGATTTTTAAAACAAAAAAAAATGTAGGTGCAGTAGGTTCAAAAATGATTTTTGAAAATAATCTTCTGCAGGAAGCAGGCTGCCTAATCTTTAAAGATTGTGAAATTGTAAATTTAGGAAGATTTGATTCTATAGATAATCCTGCATATAATTTCGTGAGAAAAGTAGATTACAGCTCTGGGTGTAGTCTATTATTTAAAAGAAATGATGAGTATGGTAATCTGAATTTGCTGGACGAAGAATTCTTACCGGCCTATTATGAAGAAACAGATTTTTGTCAGCGTCTCAAATACATACAGAATTTAGATATTTATTATCAGCCACAATCTGAAATATTGCATTTTGAGAATATTAGTTATACAGGAAACGATAGTAATAAAGAGAAATTGCTTGAAGCGAATGCTGTAAAATTCAAAAAAAGATGGAATTCAAAGTTTGTTCATGAAAAATTTTTGAATATAAACAATCAGAAGTATCTGAATGTTTATAAAGATTATACCCAACCTACTATTTTATTTTTGGAGGAATCAATGCCAAAGTATGATCAGGATAGTGGCTCACGAAGACTTGATGAACTCTTTAAAATTCTTATTGCAAATGGAAATAAAATTTTACTGGGAGTTCCCGCTTTTAATGAATCAGATCCTAAATATATAAAATATTGTGAATCTTTAGGAATAGAAGTATTTCAGGATTATGTTTCAGCAAAAAATAAAGTTGTAAAAATTAATCAGCAGATAATAAATAAACTGCCTCTTATTGATCTTATCTGGGTATTTAGACCCAATGGTTTCAATCGTTGGTATTCTCTTTTGAAAAAACATATCACACATCAGAAATTCATTTATGATATGGTAGATCTTCATTATCTTCGCGTTGAAAGAGAAAAAGAATATCTTCCCATAACTAAAAAGATGGAGAGGAAAAATATGAAGATGAAAGATTTAGAATATTATGCTATGAAAACGTCTGATGCTGTGGCTGCTATCAGTGACATTGAAAGACAAATTGTATCCAAAAATGGAGTAGATATAAAGAAAGTACATGTTGTAAGTAATTTTCATGATGTTTCTCAAATTAACAATAATAATTTTTCATCAAAAAAGGGACTTTTGTTTATTGGAGGTTTCAGACATCTTCCAAATTTAGATGCTTTGAATTTCTTGTATGAAGAAATAATGCCTTTGGTCTGGAAAAAAGATGATTCTATTTTTGTAAATGTGATAGGTCCGGAATTACCTGCAGAAATAGCAGAAAAATACAATTCAGAAAAATTTAGAATTTTAGGATATCAGGAATCTGTAGATGAATGGTTTAATTCTTCCAGATTATTTGTAGCGCCTTTGAGATATGGTGCTGGTGTAAAAGGAAAAATCGGACAGGCTTTGGAGTTTGAATTACCTATAGTTACAACTCCAATAGGTGTTGAAGGAATGAATTTACAGAATAATGTTCATGCCCTTGTAAGTGATATTAACGATCCTCAGGCTTTTGCGGATAATATTCTGAAGCTTTATTCTGATGAAATTTTATGGAGTAAATTAAGAGATAACTCTAAAAATGCACTGCATCCTTTTTCTAAAGAAGAACAAGGAAAAAGAGTTCTTAATTTGATTGCTGAACTTTATAAGAACGGCTAATAAGTTTTCTTTTGTTTTTTACATCAGTAAGAAAAAGAAATTTTGATCGGATAGGAAACTTTCTTTTCACAAGATCAACTTTTTCTTTATACAGGGTTTCAATCTCATTCATATTTTTTTCTATTAATTGATGATGGTGAGGTTGAAGCTCCAAATACAGATAATTTCTATAATAAATTTCACAGAGTCTTCTGATATACTTTGAAAGCCCCTTAAAATCTTGAATTAATCCAAAGGTGCGTTTTAAAAATAGTATAGACTTTTCATTTTTTTCAAAAAAAACACCTCCAATTTGTTGATGAGAATGAATTCTGTAATAGAAAAGTTTTTCTGGTAAAAATTCAAACTTATCCAATAAAGAAGCTGCAAAAGCTATCCATTCGTCATGATGTAATATTTTATGGTCAGGAAATGGGATAACGTCTTTTAAAAATGATTTTTTTACAGATAAAGATGCTCCAGTTGCAATATTGGTAACTTTTAAAAGAGTTTCTTTTATCTTGTAATTTTCGCGAACTTCCTTAGAAATTTTTGGAATGTCCCAGAAAGAATAGGCATCAATTTTTTTTCCATTTTCATCAATCCCAAAACCATTAGATGCAATAACTTCTGTTTCGGGATGAGTTTCAAAATAGTTGAGGTATTTTTCGACTTTATTTTCCACCCAGATATCGTCCTGATCGCTAAGAAAGATAATTTCGTGGGTACACAACGAAATTGCCTTTTCGAAGTTTTTTACACTTCTTAAATTTTTTTCATTGATGTAAATCTGAAATATTTCAGGATATTTTTCTTTGTATGAATTTAGAATCTTTAGTGTAGCATCAGTCGAGCCGTCATCACATACGATAATTTCATCGATAGGATGAGTCTGATTCAGGATTGAATCAATTTGTTTTTGTAAAAATTTTTCGCCGTTATAAGTGCATACAGCTACAGAAGTTTTCAAATAAATCTTTTTTAATTACTATTCAGAATCTGTTTTATCCAATGGGTAAAAGAATATTTTTCTCTAATTTCTGGTGGAAGTTCCACGAAATCCTGTTTTAAAAAATGTTCTACCTCATGAATATTTTCATTCGTGAATACAAAGATATTATGAGGATTATAAAAATCATAATTTTTCACCAAAGGATTGTTGGTAATCAGTTTTTTCTGATATCCGACCGCTCCAAAAACCCTGAAGGAGACTCCGTTGTGCATTGAATTCTGAAAATCTAATATCACGTTGGATTGTTGCGTATTAAGGATACTGTCTTTAAAATCCATCCCTGATTTTGTGAAATGGACAGGAAAGTCACTATACTTTTTATAATACTTTGATTTGCTGCATATAATATTAATGCTGCTTTTAAGACCAATCTTTTTAAAAATTAAAGATAGCTGCAGTAATTCATTAATACGGTCTTTCATAAAAGTTCCTACAAAAAAGACATCCTGTTTAATTTCTTTTTTCGGATGCAGGTAATCGAAGTAAAAATTATTAATAGGTTGTACATGAGGATACTTTTTTACATCGTTGCTGTCAAAAACAAAAAAACGATTAAAATAAGGAATCATATTTTCAGCCAACGGAAATCGCTTCATTCCATCCCATTGATAACCAACGGTATGTTTGCTTTTTGATTTGATTTTTTGAAGAACCTTTTCACTGAAAAGATCCGGTCTTATCACTAAAGCATAATCTGCGGATTCAATTCCGTTAAGAAAAGTAATTTGTGGACTTTCTTTTTCCAGTGCGGTGATTCTGGCTTTATGAGTTCTATTCTTACTGAACGTTTTTTTATAAAGGTGAATAAGAGAATCTTTGGTTTTAAGTTTGATCTTGGAATTGTCATGCTTCACCAGATAGACTATAAAGCCCAAAAACTCAAGATTTTCTTTAAAAACCTGAGGAAGCCCGAAATGATCCGGAACTGCTAATATGATGCTTTTATCTTTGAAGTTATTCATGTTTTATATAGAATATCCTGCTTTAGAAAAGTAGGGTTTCCAAAATTCTCTCTCTTTATTCCATCTATGGCAGCCAAAAGGAAGCCTGCCATTATTGATCTCCAGTGCTTTCTGCTGTTTGTTTTCAATAGAAAATCCGCATGCTTCTTTATAATCAGGCTTAGAAAATCTAATATCGTTTCTTTCCGGTTCTACACTGAAAAATACATCTTCCGCATAAAATTCACTTATATTTTCTTTCTTCAGATAAATATCTTTAACCTCTGAAAGATTTTTTAATACTTCGATAAATTTTTCGCGCTTTCTTAAAGATAGACCTCCGTTTCCGACTGCATTATACAGTAAAGATTTGTCTTTTTGCCATTTTCCATTGCCTTTAAAGTTGATTATAGCTTTTAATTTTGCCAAACCTCGGTCTGAAATTAGTTTGATCAAAGATATCTTCTCAGAACTTCTGATCCAGGGAGCACCGATATAATCAAAATCTTTCTTGCACCAATCCAGAAGCTCGTCTTTAAACACGAAACAGTCGGTCTGATAAATCAGTAAATATTTTTCCGAAAAGCTGTTGTAGAAATCTACACTCAGCATAAGACGGTTGTAGCCGTGGATATTTTTAAAGTAAACATCATCAAAAGCCAAAAAACTGGATGTGAACTTTTCATAGTTGCTCACATCCAAACTTTCGGGATGAATAAACGTAATTTTGTGATTTTTTAAAACATGGAATGCCTGATTTATCGAAATCAGATCATCTGCATCAGGTGTTTTTTTGTATATCGGAATAATAATTTCTACCAAAACAGGTCTATTCTAAAATAGTTTTCTCAATAATTTTCACGCAATCCAGCAATTGCTCTTCTGTAATCACCAAAGGCGGAGCCAATCGGATGATATTTCCGTGGGTAGGCTTTGCAAGCAGTCCGTTTTCTTTTAACTTCAGACAAAGATTCCATGCGGTGGAACTTTCAGGAGTGTCGTTAATTAGAATAGCATTCAGCAACCCTTTTCCTCTAACCTTTGTGATGAGGTCTGTCTTTTCAATGATTTTTTCAACTTCGGAACGGAATAATTTTCCCAGTTCTTCCGCTCTTTCAGAAAGCTTTTCTTCTTCTACAACATCTAAAGCTGCAACAGCTACTGCACACGCAATCGGATTTCCTCCGAACGTAGAACCATGTTGTCCCGGTTTAATCACATTCATGATCTCATTATCCGCCAAAACTGCTGAAACGGGGTACATTCCGCCGGAAAGAGCCTTTCCTAAAATTAGAATATCAGGCTGTACATCTTCGTGATGACATGCGATTAATTTTCCTGTTCTTGCAATTCCTGTCTGAACTTCATCGGCAATAAAAAGAACATTATGCTTTTTACACAATTCAGAAGCATTTTTTAAAAATCCGTCATTCGGAACATATACTCCGGCTTCACCCTGAATAGGCTCAACCAAAAATGCCGCAATATTTTCTGCTTCTCTATTTAAAACTTCTTCTAAAGCTTCAAGATCGTTGTAAGGAATTTTAATAAATCCGGGCGTAAACGGACCGTAATTCTGGTTCGCATCAGGATCATTGGAGAACGAAACAATTGTTGTGGTTCTTCCGTGGAAATTATTTTCACAAACTACGATTTTTGCAGCATTTTCAGAAATTCCTTTTACTTCGTAGCTCCATTTTCTTGCTAATTTTACCGCTGTTTCTACTGCTTCAGCACCGGAATTCATCGGTAAAACTTTATCAAAACCAAATAGGGTAGTGATCTTTTTTTCGTATTCCCCCAATTTCGAATTGTAAAAAGCTCTTGACGTTAAAGCCAGTTTCTGAGACTGCTCAACTAATGCTCCTACAATTTTCGGATGAGAATGACCTTGGTTCACAGCAGAATAGGCTGAAAGAAAATCGTAGTATTTCTTTCCTTCCACATCCCAGACAAAAACACCTTCTCCTTTATCTAAAACAACCGGAAGAGGGTGGTAGTTGTGGGCTCCGTGTCGGTCTTCAAGATCAATGAAATATTGTGAGTCTTTTACTGTTTCTACTGTTGACATAAATTTAGGTTTTGTACAAATTTAAACATTATAATTGATATGAATAAACAGAAATCTTCTACTGAAAAATTTTGTGGGAAAAGTACAATTTAATGATAGAACAGAATGTTTTAGAAATTATTATTCCAATCACTTATCAATTACAGTTTAAATATCTTTTCGTTTTGATTTTTAATAAAAAACCGCCCCAAAAATGAGGCGGTTCAAATATTTTTAAATAATCAATCTTAGTGATTATCATATTTTCTGTCCATCACAAAATCCTCCATGAATTTTGTAGTATAGTTTCCTGAAAGGTAATCCTCATTATCCATCAGTTGTCTGTGGAAAGGAATTGTTGTTTTTACACCCTCAATATAAAATTCCTCCAGTGCTCTTCTCATTTTTGCAATCGCTTCTTCACGCGTCTGAGCCGTTGTGATTAATTTTGCAATCATAGAATCGTAATTAGAAGGAATTGTATATCCTGAATAAACGTGCGTATCCACTCTTACTCCATGTCCTCCAGGAATATTTAATCCTGTGATTTTCCCCGGAGAAGGTCTGAAATCCATGTAAGGATCTTCCGCATTAATTCTGCACTCAATTGAATGCAATTTCGGATAATAATTGATTCCTGAAATCGGAGTTCCTGCAGCCAGAAGGATCTGCTCTCTGATCAGGTCATAATCAATAACCTGCTCGGTGATAGGATGCTCTACCTGAATTCTTGTATTCATTTCCATGAAATAGAAATTTCTGTGCTTGTCTACAAGGAATTCGATAGTTCCCACCCCTTCATATCCAATAAATTCTGCAGCTTTTACAGCCGCTTCTCCCATTTTTTCACGAAGTTCGTCCGTCATGAAAGGAGAAGGAGTTTCTTCCGTAAGTTTCTGATTTCTTCTCTGAACCGAACAGTCTCTTTCAGAAAGGTGACAAGCTTTACCAAACTGGTCTCCTGCAACCTGAATTTCGATATGTCTTGGCTCTTCGATCAGTTTTTCCATGTACATTCCTCCGTTTCCGAATGCCGCTACAGCTTCCTGAATCGCAGATTCCCAGTGATCTTTAAGGTCTTCTGCTTTCCAAACGGCTCTCATCCCTTTTCCGCCACCACCTGCAGTTGCTTTGATCATCACAGGATAACCAATTTCCTCAGCAGTTGTTGCAGCGATTTCATAAGACTCGATCAAACCGTCTGAACCCGGTACGCAAGGTACACCTGCCGCTTTCATGGTTGCCTTAGCGTTAGCTTTGTCTCCCATTTTTTCAATTTGCTCAGGAGTCGCACCGATGAATTTAATACCGTTCTTCTGGCAGATTCTGGAGAAGTTAGCGTTTTCAGATAAGAAACCGTAACCCGGGTGAATAGCGTCTGCATTGGTAATTTCCGCAGCAGCAATAATATTAGGAATTTTTAGATAGGAATCTTTGCTCATTGCCGGACCGATACAAACAGCTTCATCAGCAAATCTTACGTGAAGACTGTCTTTATCTGCAGTAGAATATACCGCAACGGTCTTAATTCCCATTTCTTTACAAGTACGTAAAATACGCATTGCAATTTCGCCACGATTGGCTATTAATATTTTTTTGAACATCTCTCCGAAATTTTAAATTATAAATTTTGAATTTTAAATTATTTTAAATGAAAAGCTTCATCTAAAATTTATAATCTTTAATCTAAAATTCCTTAAGATGGATCTACTAAGAATAAAGGTTGGTCGTACTCTACAGGTGTTGCATCGTCTACTAAAATTTTAACGATTTTTCCGCTTACCTCAGATTCGATCTGGTTGAATAACTTCATTGCCTCGATAACGCAAACTACTTTTCCGTTAGAAACCTCATCACCAACATTTACGAACACGTCTTTATCCGGAGATGGCTTTCTGTAGAAAGTTCCGATCATTGGAGACTTAATGGTCACGTACTTGCTGTCGTCAGAAGCAGATTCTGTACTTGCAGCAGGTGCAGCAGCCGGAGTTGCAGCCGGAGCAGGAGCAGCAGCTACCTGTTGAGGAGCAGTGTGGTAAACCGCAGGTTGAGCGTAAGCAACTTCACTTCCAGCCAATGGAGTTTTAATAGTGATTTCGAAATCTTTAGTTTTGTACTTTACTTCAGAAACTTCTGCCTTAGATACAAACTTAATAAGATTTTGTATGTCTTTAATGTCCATAAAATTGATATTTGATTTTGTTCCAAAGATACCAAAAAAACATAAAAAACAACAAAAAACCGCCAAATTTTATCAAAATTGGGCGGTTTTTGTATTAAAATGAGTGTTTTTCGAGGAAAAGCGACTCTTAGTTTTCTTCAGTAGATGCTACTTCTTTTTCCAATACTACTTTACCTCTGTAGTAAAGTTTTCCTTCATGCCAGTGAGCTCTGTGGTATAGGTGAAGCTCTCCTGTTGTTGCATCTTTAGCTAATTGAGGAACTACAGCTTTGTAGTGAGTTCTTCTCTTATCTCTTCTTGTAGACGACTGTCTTCTCTTTGGATGTGCCATTTTGTAATAACTTTTTTAATTGATGAGCGATGAGATTCATCATCTCATCATTAAACTATTTAATTTTTATTCTTTAAATTTTTTAGTGCGTCCCATCTCGGGTCGCTTTCATGTTCTTCCTCCTCTTCTTCCTGAATTTCTTTCGGACTGAACTTTTCCAGAATGGCAAGATCATCATCACTTACATTCGGGGAAATCTTTTTCATCGGAATGGAAAGTGCTACGTTTTCGTAAATCAGCTGAGCGATATTAAACGCATGATCTGAAGTCGGGATCGTGATTACATCTTCTTCGCTGTCATCATACTCTTCCCCGAATTTTACCAAAACTTTGATCTGGTTTTCAATAGGATGATCGAAATTTTCATTCGAAATATCACAAACCAGTTCTACTGTTCCGTTTACTTTGATCTCAAATTCTAAAAAGGTAGAATGCTTATCTAGTAAGACATCCACCGCAATTTTAGGATTTGTAAATTCCTGTTCAGTGTCAAATAATTGAAAGAACTCTTTATCTATCTCAAACCTGAACTCGTGCTTGCCGGTTTTTAATCCGGAAAAGCTTACGTCATAGTTTCTTAACTTGTCCATAAAATGAGTGTGCAAAAATATGCAATTTTTTTATAATAACAAATAAAATTTCTAACAAATTAATTTAAAATCTTTATTAAAGATTTATCCTTCAGTTTCATCCGGCAGATCTTCGTCTATTCCGTTGTCTACTGCCATTTTTCTTGGCTGCAGACGATTGCTCATCAGATCGTTGTATTCCGTTCTGTTCCTGAAAATTTTAATAGCGGTGAAAATAGCTTCTGTAAAACTCTGTGGATCGGCAACATTTTTTCCGGCAATATCATAAGCCGTTCCGTGATCCGGAGATGTTCTGATGAATGGAAGTCCTGCCGTATAATTTACGCCTTCTTCATACGCCAGAGTTTTGAACGGAGCCAGTCCCTGATCGTGATACATGGCTAAAACAGCATCGAAGCTCTTGTATTTTCCGGGCTGGAAAAAACTGTCTGCCGGAAAAGGTCCGAAAGCCAGAACTCCATTATCAGAAAGTTCTTTGATTGCCGGAGCAATAACTTCAATTTCTTCTTTTCCGATTACTCCGCCGTCTCCTGCGTGAGGATTTAAGCCCAGAACAGCAATTTTAGGTCGGGTAATATTAAAATCTTCAATCAGCGTCTGGTTTAAAACCCGGATCTGTTTTTTTATCTTTTCCTTGGAAATATTTTCTGCAACCTGTGCAATCGGAATATGATGCGTTGAAACTGCCACCTTCAGATCTTCTGTCACTAAAAACATCAATCCTTTTTTATTGAATTTCTCTTCAAAATATCCTGTGTGGCCAGCGTGTTTAAAGCCCATTTTCACCATTTCATCTTTGTTGATTGGTGCCGTAACCAAAACATCGATTTCCCCTTTCAGTAAAGCTTCGGTAGCTGCTTCCAGAGAATCGATCGCCATTTTGGTGGATTCTTCAGTAGGTGTTCCCAGTTCTACCATCGAATTTTCCTTCACCAGATTTACCATGTTCAGTTTTGCTGCCTGAGCCTGCGAAGCTTCGGTGATGTAGTTAAAATTTAAATTTAACTTAAAAATATTTTTCTGATAGGTAAATAATTTTCCCGAACCAAAAATTACAGGTGTGAAAAAATCCGTAATGGTTTTGTCTGCAAGAGATTTCATGATGATTTCGGGACCGATGCCGTTGAAATCTCCAATTGAAATTCCTACTCGTACTTTATGGTTTTTTGGGCTCATTTTGATTATCTTTGAACATTATAATTTTACAAATTTAGCAAAAAATAA
>OGQD01002339.1_pt1 | contig 10547 bp, 10 predicted proteins | sample 1553091 | NCBI WGS metagenome assembly OGQD01 (sample SAMEA2580290, study PRJEB22360) | human gut metagenome | biome: human gut; feature: human-associated habitat; material: faeces | place: Denmark | collected 2008/2010 | reverse complement strand
GTCGAAGCATAAATATGCAGACAGACAAACTTTTGGAAAAAACAAAACAATCAGACTTCAGACACATCGGCAATAAACTTCTTAACTGGTATAAGACAAATGCCCGCGATTTACCTTTCAGACAGACCAGAGATCCTTATAAAATCTGGATTTGTGAGATCGTTTTTCAGCAGACCAGAATTGCTCAGGGATTAGGACATTATAATAATTTTGTTCAGCGTTTTCCGGATGTGAAAACCCTTGCCGAAGCAGACGAAAACGAAGTTTTACTGTATTGGAAAGGATTAGGCTATTATTCCAGAGCGATAAATGTTCATAAGGCAGCGCAACAGATCATGAACGATTATAATGGCGTTTTTCCTCATGAATACGATGAAATCTTAAAGTTAAAAGGAGTCGGAAAATATACAGCCGCTGCAGTTTCCAGTATTTGTTTTGAGGGTGAAATTCCGGCAGTGGACGGAAACTTTTATCGTGTACTGAGCCGTATTTTTGCAGATGATTTTGATATTTCAAGTTCAAAAGCTTTTAATTATTTTTCTGAACTTGCTCATTTAATCTTACCTGAAAATGTTGGTGATTTCAATCAGGCGATGATGGATTTAGGTTCCGAAATCTGTAAGCCTAAAAATCCTCTTTGCAGCGAATGTCCTTTGAATGAAGACTGTCTGGCTTTTTCCATGAATAAAGTTTCTGAATTTCCGGTAAAAACAAAAAAAGTAAAAGCTGCTGATTTGGAACTGAAATATTATTTTGTTCATCGAAATGGAAAGTTTTTAATTCAACAGAGAAAAGATGATTTCATCTGGAAAAAGTTATTTGAATTTCCGCCTGAAATTTCTGATGATTTAATTCCATTTATCAAAAGTATAAAAAATGTAAGCCATAAACTCACGCACAAAAATTTAAGCATAGAAATTTTTAATGTTGAAGTAGAATCAGAAGAAATATGGCAGAATTTCATCACTCAAAATAATTACATCGTAACCGATGTTGAAGGCTCTCACGAAAAATCCTTCCCAAAACCGTTGGAGAATTATATCCAAAATTATGAAACGGCATACAGAATTTTGTAATGTCATTGTGATGAGCGAAGCGAGCCTGTGCTGAGCGCTTCGAAGTAAAGCAATCTCAAAAAATATAAAATTTTTATGATTAGATGTTTATCATTGGCAGAGTGAAACGCCCTTGCAAACGAAGAATGTTTTCAATAATTTCAAAAAAACTTTGCGCCTATTGCGTTAAAAAAGAAACCATTAAGAACGTTTAAGCAGTTAAGAAAGATTAAGGATTTTCAGGCAAACAGAAGGATAAGTTTAAAAAATAATTAGATGTAATAAAAAATGCTCTGTGTGCTTATTTAAGTGAAACGCCTTAGCGAACTTAAAATATCCATTAAGTTTTAAAAGAAAAATCTTCGCGAAGATTCGCGTTCAAAAGCAAAGTCTCCAAAGCAAAATTTAATCTCAATCTCAAAACCCATTGAAATCCCGAAATTTGTCTTCCGAAATCTGAAATCTAATTTGTACTTTTGCAAAATGTTTAAAAACGCCATTTTTATTTTTGCAGCCTTACTTTTGGTATCTTGCGGAAAAGATCCGGTTCCGAAGCCTTACGGAGAACTTCGACTGGAATATCCCGCACCGAAATATCAGAAATTCGAAAATAACTGTAATTATACATTTGAATATTCAGATTTTGCAAATATTACCGACGCAAAAAAGCCTTGTTGGTACTATCTGAACTATCCGAAAATGAAAGCTAAAGTTTTTGTAACGTATTACCCGATACAGAATGATTTTGCAGCCCATATTCAGGAAGCAGAAAAAATGGTGTATGAACATACAATTAAAGCAAGCGCAATCGACACAAAATCTTTCGAATATCCTGAAAAAAAGGTATACGGAAATTTTTATGAACTCAAAGGTCAGAGCGCTTCCAATCTGCAGTTTTACATTACAGACAGTACAAAACACTTTGTAACTGCCTATTTATACTTTAACACAAGACCGAAACCGGATTCTTTGGCTCCTGCGGTAGATTATATCAAAAAAGATATGAAACACCTGCTGGACACATTTGAATGGAAAAAATAATTTACTTTTAAAATACTTTGAAAAAAATATGAAACTTTTAGTTGTAGGAAGTGTTGCGTTCGACGCAATTGAGACGCCATTTGGAAAAACAGATAAAATTTTAGGAGGTGCAGCCACGTACATCGGGATCACTTCATCTATTTTGGGCGTTAAGTCCGGGATCGTTTCTGTGGTAGGAGGAGATTTTCCGCAGGAGTATCTTGATATGTTCACAAACAGAGAGGTTAATGTAGAGGGAATTGAAATCGTAAAAGAAGGGAAAACATTCTTCTGGGCAGGAAAATACCACAACGACCTGAATACAAGAGATACTCTGGCAACTGAAGTAAACGTTCTTGAAAATTTTGATCCTAAAATTCCGGATTCTATGCAGGATGCAGAGATCTTATTATTAGGAAATCTTCACCCGGGAGTACAACTTTCCGTACTTGAAAAAATGAACAACCGTCCGAAGCTTGTTATTCTTGATACCATGAATTTCTGGATGGATACAGCTTTGGAAACACTAATGCAGATGATTGCTAAAACAGACGTTATTTCAATCAACGATGAAGAAGCAAGACAGCTTTCAGGAGAATATTCTCTGGTAAAAGCAGCTAAAAAAATCCACGAAATGGGACCGAAGTTCGTTATCATCAAAAAAGGAGAACACGGGGCTTTGCTTTTCCACGATCATAAAGTATTTGCTATTCCGGCTTTACCACTGGAAGAAGTTTTCGATCCTACCGGAGCGGGAGATACTTTCGCAGGAGGTTTTGCCGCATATTTAGCGAAAAAAGGAACATTCGATTTCGAAACCATGAAGTCTGCATTAATCGTAGGTTCTGCAATGGCTTCTTTCACGGTTGAGAAATTCGGGACAGAAAGAATTCAGGAAGTAAAAGAATCGGATGTGTTCGGAAGACTGAAGCAGTTTAAAGAATTAACGACTTTCGACGTAGAAGTACAATAAATACCTCTTTTTAAGAAATATTTATAATAAAAAATTTAGTGTAATTCATTAAGAATTCTAAATTTGCAACTTGTTTAAAATAGTAAAATGATAAATAAACTTAAGATCACTTTTCTTTTTGGAATTTTCATCATGTTGTTTGGTGCAAATATGATGAACGCTCAGTTAAAACAGGGAGATTTAGTGGACGGAATTGCTGCTGTAATCGGTGATGAAATTGTATTGGAATCTGACGTTAACGAGCAGATGAATTATGCAAAACAGCAGGGAGCTTCCAATATAGATAAGTGTGAGTTTTTGGAAAACTTACTGAATAATAAGCTTTTGGTATACGAAGCGAAAAAAGATACCCTGATTGATAACCGTTCTGCGGCAATTAAAGAACAGGCAAATGCAAAATATCAGCAGTTGCTTTCTCAGTTTCCTGATGAAAAAACAATGTTGGCTGCCTATAAATTCAGAAATGGGTATGAAATGAAAAATGCGATCGAAAAAATCGATACAGACCAATATTACGGACAGGCTAAAATTCAGAGAATTACAGACAAAGCAGACGTTACGCCAAACGAGGTAACCGACTTCTATAATTTGTATAAAAGTCAGCTTCCTGAGATCAAAGATGAGGTTTCATTATCTCAGATCATGATGTATCCTAAGCTTACTGAGGCTCATAAAGATGAACTCATCAATAAGCTGAAAAAGATCAAAAAAGATATCGAAGGAGGAGAATCTTTCGAAAGTCAGGCAAGGATTTTCTCCGAAGATAAAGGAACTGCGTCCAACGGAGGTTTGATGAAAAACATTTCCAAAGGACAGATGGTTAAACCTTTTGAAGCAGCCGCTTTAAATCTTCAGGAAGGAGAAATTTCAGAACCTGTAGAATCGGAATTCGGATATCACCTTATCCAGCTTGTTAAAAAATCAGGAAAAATCTACGAAGCGAGACATATTCTTTTAATGGCTGTTCCTACGGATGACGAAATTAAAACAGCAAAAGCTAAGTTAGACAGCATCAGAGGTTTAATTGTCAGCGGAAAAATGACATTCAAAGATGCTACTTTCAGATTCTCAGATGATAAAAGAACCAAATTCAACGCGGGAGTTATTCCGGGAGCAGACGGATCCAGCAAAATCGAGAGAGAAACAATTCCGGGAACAATCAGCTACGAATTGGCAGGTTTAAACAAAGGAGATATTACAACCGCTTTTGATGATATGGATGAAAGAGAAAGAAAAGTGGTGAAAATCGTAAAAGTGGAAGATGTCATTCCTGCTCACCAGATCAAACTGGAAACAGATTACGACAGAGTAAAGCAGATGGCGCTGAATAAAAAGCGAAATGAAATGATCGAAAAATTTGTTAATTCAAAACTTCCGACAACATTTATCTCCATCGACGGGCGTTACGATTCATGTAATTTTAAAGCCAACTGGAAAAGAGATTCAATTAAAAAATAATCATCAAAACCTTCAGAACTTCTGAAGGTTTTTTTATGCCCAAAATCTTCTGAAAACCGCTATTTTTATTATTTTTACAAGATGAGCAGTTTCATAGATTTTAATTCAGCAAAAAAGCTTCACCAGATGAATTCACAACAAAATAAGATTACACAACTCTTTAATATACAATATCCTATCATTCAGGCAGGCATGATCTGGCATTCCGGATGGAAGCTGGCTTCTGCCGTTTCCAATTGCGGCGGTCTCGGATTAATCGGCGCAGGAAGCATGTACCCCGATATTTTAAGGGAAAATATCCAAAAATGTAAACAGGCTACAGACAAACCTTTCGGGGTAAATGTTCCGATGTTGTATCCTAATCTGGATGAAGTAATTCAGATTATTCTGGAAGAAGGAGTGAAAATTGTTTTTACTTCTGCCGGAAACCCCAAAACATATACCGAAACTTTGCAGAAAGAAGGTTTAAAAGTAGCTCATGTGGTTTCTTCAACAAAATTTGCCATGAAATGCGAAGAGGCAGGAGTAGATGCAGTAGTTGCAGAAGGATTTGAAGCAGGAGGTCACAACGGAAGAGACGAAACCACCACATTCTGCCTGATCCCGAATGTAAGAAAACATATTTCCAAGCCGCTGATTGCTGCCGGAGGAATTGCTTTAGGTTCCCAGATGAAAGCAGCCATGATTTTAGGCGCAGACGGCGTTCAGATCGGTTCCCGTTTCGCTGCCACTGTAGAAGCAAGCGCTCATGAAAACTGGAAAAATAAAATTACAGAACTTCAGGAAGGAGATACCCATCTTACCCTTAAAGAACTGGCGCCTGTAAGAATGGTTAAAAATAAGTTCTTTAACGAGCTTGAAGAAATCTACAACGTTGGAAGAAACAAAGAGTCTCTAATCGCTTCTTTAGGACGTGCAAGAGCCAAAAAAGGAATGTTCGAAGGTGATATGGAAGAAGGCGAACTCGAAATCGGGCAGGTTTCTGCGTTAATTGATGAAGTTCTTCCCGTAGAAACTGTTTTTCAGAATTTACTTAAAGAATTTAACGAAATCAATACGCCGAGTTTATAAAATTAATCTTAAAGTTAATGGAAGGAAGTATTGTTAATGTCAACGGAAAAAAACTTTATACAGAATACCGTCATTCGTTTGAAAATAAACCAACCATCGTCTTTTTGCACGATTCTTTAGGCTGCACTCAGCTATGGAGAGATTTTCCTGAGAAACTGGTTTCGCAGACACAATGTAATGTTTTGGTCTACGATCGTTTAGGTTACGGAAAATCTTTTCCTATGCTTACCTATGAAAGAGAAAACAATTATATGGAGCAGGAAGCCGATCTCCTGAATGATCTGTTAAAAGAACTGAATATAAATGATATAATCCTTTTCGGACACAGCGACGGCGGAACAATTGCCCTTATTTTCGCAGCCAGATACCCCGAAAAAGTCACAGCAACTCTTTGTGAAGCCGGACATATTTTTGCGGAAGATATAACCGTAAAAGGCGTAAAAGATGCCTTTGAAACTTACAAAACCACCAATCTTCCGGAACGTCTCGCAAAATATCACGGCGATAAAGTTGAAATGATGGTAAACGCTTGGACGGAAATCTGGTTAAGCGACAGATTCAGAAGCTGGAATATTGAATACCTCCTGAAAGATATAAATTCGCCACTGTTATTTATTCAGGGAGAAAATGACGAATACGGAACATTGGATCAGGTTGAAAAAACAATTTCTAAGGTAAGCGGAACTGCCGAAAAGTTCATCATCCCGAACATCGGACATACCCCGCATAAAGAAATCCCCGATACAGTTCTGCAAAAATCTGCAGAGTTTATCACCTCAATTATCAACGCATAATACTGAAAAATAGTTGGTGAAATTTAAGCAGCATTACATTCCCCTCCTCTGGAGGGGTGGCGAAAATTCAAAGAATTTTTGACGGGGTGGTTAATAAACGCAATATCAAAGCCCATCAATTTCCATCTGAATATTCGCTCTCGCAATATCCTCATACTTTTCTTTAAAAATCGGGGTTTTAAAAATATCCTTCTGCTCCAGAAAATGTTTTAAAACCTTTTTTCTTCCCGGCTTATAAAGCAAATCTGGATAGATGGAATATTCCTTCCGGATTTTCTTCGTGTAATCAAAATATACTTCAGAATCTTTTCCGAGAATCGAAAGATCGGCATCCAGAAGATAATTGGTATCGCTGTCTTCAGACAAATGATGCGATTTTGTGGCAATAATCTGCTCAGAAACTTTTTGAATGAAATAATCATCTACACGAAGTCTTTTCAGTCTTACCGCAGCAAATTCAGCACTTTTCTCTTCGTTTGATTTTGATGAAGCATCATAAATTACATCATGGTAAAAAACAGAAAATGAGAGAACAGAAAAATTTTCAATTTCATCTTTTACAGCATCCAGTTCAGAGAACAGATTTTCCAGATGCTCAAGATTATGATAATGCTTCCCTTTTTCAGTATATTTCTTTTCAATTTCAGACCACAGATCTCCAATAAGATTTTGATCTTGGGTGTATAAAAGACTGTTTCGCGGAAATCTTTCTTTCAGGTTCATTTTCAAAAATTTTCAGATAAAAAAAAGGAACTTTTAAAAAGTTCCCTGATTTGCTTCCAGATTTGCTTTCAGCTCAGCCCAGCCTCCGCCGTTGTAGCCATCTTTCAAACCTTGAGAGGTAAGGTATTCCAAAGCCTTTCCGCTTCTGTTTCCGCTTCTGCAGAACAAAATCACCGGCTTATCAATAGACAATATTTCTTCTTGTCTGTCTTCCACTTCTCCCAAAGGAATATTTTTAGCACCCTCAATGTTTCCGTCCATTTCCAGTTCCATAGGTTCACGAACGTCAATTAATGCATAATTTCCTGATTTTATAACTTCTGATAAAGACATAATATATTAATATTTAGAATTAAATTATTTGACGGGTATATGAAAATTGCCTGTAAAGCAATTCTCTGAATTAAGTTCAAACAAATTTATAAAATAATATTAGTTTTGCACTATAAAATCATGACTTCAAACGCAGAAAAATATACACAGCTTATAAAATCCAAGGCAAAAAGTTTTGGATTTCAGAATTGTGGGATCTCAAAAGCAGACTTTCTTGAGGAAGATGCAAAACCACTCGAAAACTGGCTGAAAAATAACTTTCACGGTGAAATGAAGTACATGGAAAATCATTTTGATAAAAGGCTGGATCCGAGATTATTGGTAGAAGGCTCCAGATCTGTAATTTCTCTTTCTTACAATTATTTTCCCGAGGAAAAAATTTCCACCCTCGAAAACTTTAAGATTTCGAAGTATGCTTATGCGGAAGATTATCATGAAGTTATTAAAGATATTCTGCGATCGATGGTTGCAGAGCTTCAGGAAGAGATCGGGGAATTCGGATTTCGTGTTTTTGTAGATTCTGCACCCGTTCTGGAAAGAAGCTGGGCGAGAAAATCAGGAATCGGCTGGGTAGGAAAAAATGCGAATTTAATTACCAGACAGAGCGGTTCGTTCTATTTTTTAGCAGAAATAATCTGCGATCTGGAACTTGTTGCAGATCATCCCGTAACCGACCATTGCGGAACGTGCCGGAAATGTATTGATGCGTGTCCTACCAATGCGATTGTTTCGGAAAAGCTGATTGACGGAAGCAAATGTATTTCCTACGCAACGATAGAGCTCAAAGACTCTATTCCCGATTATTTTCAGGATAAAATGGACGACTGGATGTTTGGCTGCGATGTTTGTCAGGACGTCTGTCCTTGGAACCGTTTTTCGTCACCTCATCAGCAAACCAAATTCAAACCGAACGAAGCTTTAAAAAACTTTAAAAAAGGAGAATGGAAGGAGCTCACGCAGGAGCTTTTTTCCGAGATTTTCCGCAAATCTCCCGTTAAAAGAACAAAATTTGCCGGTCTGAAAAGAAATATAGAGTTTCTGGAAAAATCCTCAGAGAAAAAATAATTACATTTTGGCGGATAAACCCTTATCTGGAATTTTTGAAGTTCCAGAGTAAGAAGGTTGAACGTCCATTCCTTAAATAGATTTTTAAGGAGGGAAAGAATGGGTAAGAATTTTAAAAAACTTTCAGATCAAAAAACTTTGTTCAGAAAATTAGGCGGCTGAAAAACTAGCGTTTTTTCTGGATTCTTTTGGGCGCTACTTTTACTCTTACTTTAAATCTTTTGTTGGATTTCATGTTTTTGTGCATATTTTTGAATATTTGGTACTTAAATTTAGCGAAAATTCCGATTGAAACAAATACTTTTGCGAAAAATTATTGATTAAATTTTATTAACTTTAAAAAACCATGAACGTGAAAAAGATGTTACTTCTCATTATAAAAGCCATAGGAATTATTGTAGGAATTGTTGTTCTGTATGTCGCCTTAGGTTACTTTTTACCATTCATTGAAGTTTCAGCGAAGGATGACGGACAGAAGAAAGAAATTCCGGTTTATATTTATACCAACGGTGTTCATACGGATATTGTAATGCCTGTAAAGAATGATATACAGGACTGGAGTGCAAAAATCCCGTTCAGCAATACAAAATCCAAAAGTACAGATTACAATTATGTAGGAGTAGGATGGGGAGATAAAGGATTCTATCTCGACACTCCGACGTGGGCGGATCTTAAATTTTCGACGGCTTTTAAAGCCGCTTTCTGGCTTAGCGAATCTGCAATGCACTGTACTTTCTATAAAACCATGAAGGAAGGCGACGACTGTAAAAAAATTATGATCAGCAAGGATCAGTATAAAAAACTGGTGGATTTTGTAGATGCTAAATTTGATAAAGACCAAAACGGAAACTACAATCTTGTTCCTACAAATGCTGTTTACGGTAATGATGATGCGTTCTATGATGCACAGGGAAAATACAGCTTCCTGAATACCTGCAACACCTGGGCAAATGATGCCTTGAAAGCGGCGGATCAGAAAGCGGCATTCTGGACGCCTTCAGATTACGGAATCTTCTTACATTACAAATAATTTTCTGTGAATTTTTTAAGTTGGATAACGGCATTTCTGTTCCTGTTATCATGCAAGCAGGAAGCGAAAAGTACCATCAAGCCACAGATTACAGAAATCTCAAAGCAGGAAAAGAAACCGGAAATTGATTTAAATAAAACAAAATCGAAAGCCGAAGAAGCACTTACATTCTGCAAATCCAATCAGTTCAGTACAGATTTTTGCATTCTGATTGATATGAGTCTGCATTCCGGAGTGAAAAGATTGGTTGTGTGGGATTTTAAAACCAATTCTGCTTCAAAAAAATATCTGGTTGGTCACGGCTGCGGAGAAAACCAATGGAGTAGTGACGGATCTAAAGACCATCCGAAATTCAGCAATGAAGACGGAAGTCACCTTTCATCACTCGGCAAATACAAAATTCAGGGGAGAGGTTACAGCGACTGGGGAATTCATGTAAAATATCTCATGCACGGTCTGGAAAAATCCAACAGCAATGCGCTGAAAAGATTCATTGTTTTTCATTCCTGGAATCTGATGAGCGATGAAGAAGTCTTCCCGAAAGGTTCGCCTGAAGGTTGGGGTTGCCCTACCATCTCCAATAGTGCGATGAAAGAAATAGATCCGATGCTTCAGAAATCTAAAAAGCCTGTTCTGATGTGGATTTATAATTAAAAAAATTTAGAGCCTATTTAAATATTGCTAAATAAAAGTTTTATAGCTTTTCTTGATTAAAAACTTGTTTAAGCTTAATAGCTGTAACCATCGCAAAGACGCAAAATATTATTTAAATACTGTCTTATCTTAAGGCGCAAAGATTTTATCTGCGATAAAATTAAACATCAATCCTTATTGAAAATCTTGCGTCTTTGCGTTTTCCAATAAGAATATTTTTATTTCAAAAAAATTTTAAACCCTAAAATGAACTTTGTTTATTCTTAAATTTAACATTAAGAATTTAAGTTAGTTAAACTGATTATAATTAAGGAATCAATACATTGATTTTTATTAAGTTTTTTAAGCTAAAGAGGCTTAAATTCTTAATG